>JAABUS010005106.1_pt1 | contig 17720 bp, 18 predicted proteins | sample 5560161 | NCBI WGS metagenome assembly JAABUS01 (sample SAMN10711885, study PRJNA513376) | rock metagenome | isolation source: Antarctica rocks | place: Antarctica: Victoria Land, Trio Nunatak nord | collected 2016-01-04 | reverse complement strand
CCAGGCTCCTTTTTGAGAAAGAAAACCAACACCTGTATAATATCTTATTCTTTCAGCGCCACCGGAAAGGGAAAGATTATGGCTCATTAATAAAGTATTTGGATTGATCAGTTCTTTTAAAACATTATGGTCCGGGTGTCCATCGGGATCACTGTGATCTTTAAACTTTTGAATATCCTCTTCTGAAAATGCATGCGGAGCTCCATCATTGTCATCCGCTGCATTAAACAAGTTGGCGTATTCATATGCATTTACAAATTTTGTCAGTTTAGTTGGATTTTGCAGGCCCGCATAGGTACTATAAGTAAGGCTGGGAGCGCCGGTCTTACCTTTTTTTGTTGTAATAAGAATTACACCATTTGCTCCTCCCATACCATAAGGAGCTACCGCAGCCGCATCTTTTAAAATACTTACCGAGGCGATACTATTAGGGTCTAGTTGAGTATAATTTCGTGGTATGCCATCCACTATTACCAGCGGTTGAGTGTTTCCGGTAGTGCTGATCCCTCTGATCAATATCCTCGATCCATCACTGCCTGGTTCACCGTTGTCCTGGGTAGCTATAACCCCGGTAACCCTTCCGGCTATGCTGTTGCTAATATCAGCAACAGGTTGTGCTGCAATATCATCACCTTTTATACTTGATACTGCAGCTGTAACCGAAGCTTTTCTTTGTGTGCCATATGCCACTACCACCACATCATTCAATGAGCTATTAGACAACCCAAGCTGTATGGTAAGATTGGTTTTATTTCCAATGGTGATTTCCTGTGTTTGATAGCCGATAAAAGAAACAACGAGCACAGATCCGGTACGTGGAACATCAATGGCAAAAGCGCCTTTGCTATCAGTAGTTACGCCGGTATTGGTTCCTTTAATATTGATACTGGTATTGGCTAAGGGCGCATTTTTGTTATCAGTGATCACACCCTTAACACGAATAGGAGATTGTGCAAATGATGTAAGGCAGGAAAAAAGAATAAATAATGAAAGCGGAATTTTTTTTAAGAACAGGCTGGAAAAACTAATGCTTATTGCATTAGAAGAAGAATCGAATTTTTTCATAATGGCTGATTTAGTTAGTTTCAAACAATCTAAAACAATAACGAAGATCAAAAATAGGAATGATTGAAAATGAAATAAATGGACGATATATTGATTATGATGGATTATTTTACTGCTATTATCAAATGGTTTCTTAACTTCAAATCGCATTTGCAAATCGGTTACTATAAGAATCAGATCCATTACTCCTTGAAGAATTTACATTCTTTACTAAACATGTTTTAGAATCAGAGGACTGATAATCCTTTTAGAGTTTTGAAGTAATATCAATAAAATGAATACTATTGTCAATAAAAAAAAAGATGGCTTTGCCGGTCAGAAAGCAGTCGTAATACCACGAAAGATATTGTCTGACCTTTGTACAGATAATTCAATAATTGCCTCTCTTTATATTACAGATGTCGGTTTTTATCCAAATGCCAAATTCCATTATAGAGTGCGTATACATGGCGCTGACCAGTATATCCTTATCTATTGCATAGAGGGTAAGGGAGAATTAAAGATCAATAAAAAAAAATTCCCCATAGGTGGAGGATCTTTTTTTGTTATACCAGCCAATATTGCGCATACATATAAAGCAGATGAAAATGATCCATGGACAATTTACTGGATACACTTTAAAGGTTTCCAGGCAAACGCGATTGTGAACCTGTTAATAAAACAATTAAGCGGAAATGTAGGATTACTATCCTTTAATGAAGATCGAATTCATTTATTTACAGAGATATATTCACACCTTGAAAAGGGTTATAGTATGGACAACCTGACCTATGCAAACATGTGTTTATGGCATTACCTCAATTCCTTTATCTACAGCAGTAAATTTAATGATATAAAAAAATCCCAACAATTAAATTCCGTTGAACTATCAGTAGAATTTATGCGCACCAATATAGATAAGGTTCTTACACTCGAAGATATTTCCCGGTCCGTTTATCTTTCTCCCTCACATTTTTCCTTTCTTTTCAAAAAAGAAACGGGCTTTCCTCCCATCGAATATTTTAATCATCTTAAAATTCAGAAAGCCTGCCAGTTTCTTTTATTTACAGATCTTAAAATAAAGCAGGTAGCGTCTAATTTAGGCATTGAAGACCCCTATTATTTCTCCCGGATGTTTACAAAAGTGATGGGTATGCCACCGAAAGAATACAAGGAAAAGAAAATTCATTAAACTTATTCTGGTATGGAAGGTTATCTACCTGATAGTGATAAAAATACTATAAGGCAATAACAGAAATAATAAGGCGTCAAAAATTGTATTACGTATTCTGCGTGAGCTTATTTCTATGAATTGTTTAAAATTCAACTTCTTACGTTAATGTTAAGTTTATAAATTCATCTAAGTTAAACAAGTGTTGAAACAAGGCACAAATAAAAAAAGACAATATAAAATAAACACTATTAATATTGAATTAGGTATTACCATTGCTATCATTTTCATGGGAAAACATTCGCGCACTTTGTTGCAACCTCATTTCAATTATCATGACCCCTAAACACAATTTCAATTTTTCTGTGGTACGATTAAAAGGCACCGCAAGTTGGGACAAATAATCGTAGCTCCTCCTTGATTTCAATTCCTCTATGGTACCAATTAAAAGCAAGTATGTTGTTCTACCTTGATAAACTGGGTTCTTTAAAGCACGAAAAATTTCATTTTCTTTCTTAATTTCTATCATTCTATGTGGTTATATAAGAGACTTTTTATTATTCTTTTGCTTTCATGAAAGTTCTTTCCAGATAACAAATCAATTTTTCCTTCGTTTAATTATTTGTAAGAATAAAATCCTTACCCTTTAAACAACATTTTCAGAAATAATAACATCTCTGCAATATTTATGTTTTGTTCCAGACTTGTTATTTCCTGCAAAAAATCAAAGGCACGGCTTTTGCTAAATGAACTTTTAACATGAAAAAATTATTAACCTGCGCGTTATTTTTTATCTTATTGGCTGCATGCAAAAACAACAAAAATGATAAAGAAACAACAAATGAAAATAACTCTGAAAAAACTGAAAATGTAAAAAAGATAACAAAAAGAGACTATAGTATTAATCCATCAAATTCTTATACCGATCTTTTTCTTGACAGTAATATGGTAGAGAATTTCATTGCAGAAAAAAAATTAAGCGACACTTTATCGAGACGTATAAGAAGTATTTACAACGCCCGCAATTACCAGTTTGCATGGTTCTCCAAAGACGGAGTAACAGAGCAAGGCCGCAGCTTCTGGAATCTACACCAATATTATACAACTTACAGCAGCAATAATTCTCTTGATGATAAAGCCCTGAAGAAAAAAATGAATGCATTAATAAGTGTTGATACATTATCAATAAAAGCCGCAGATAAGTCTATTGCAAACACTGAAATAGCGCTCACCCAACATTTTATTCAATACATGCTGGACAATTATAAATCCGGGGAGATCAAACGTAAAGAAACGGAAAGGTATGTTCCTTTTAAAAAAGAAGACGCTATGTACCTTGCTGATTCTTTGCTTACCAAAAAACATAAAGACAACACGTACTATTCCGATGTAAATCCTTCATATAAATTGCTTCAAAACCAGCTTCAAAAATATTATGATGTAGCTAAAAAAGGCGGCTGGCAATCAATAGATGCAAATCAAAAGAAAATAAAAAAAGGAGATTCCTCTTTAGCTGTTTTAGCTATAAAAAAAAGACTGCAGGTAACGGGCGAAATGCCGGCAGGTGATACAACACAAACTTTTAATGACCAGCTTGCAGCCGCTGTTAAATCATTTCAGATTAGCCGCGGATTAACACCTACCGGCTTTATAACGACACCGCTGATAAAAGAAATGAATGTACCGGCTCTTAAAAGAGTTGAGCAGTTATTGATAAATATGGGCAGAATGCGCTGGATGCTTAATCATACAGAAGGCAATTTAATAACAGTTAACCTCCCCGAGTTTGTATTGCATGTGTATGAAGGTAAAAACAAGAAATTTGATATGAATGTTGTGGTAGGTAAAGAAGGTCACAATACCACAATTTTTACAGGTAATCTTAACCAGATCGTTTTTAGTCCTTATTGGAATGTTCCCTATGATATAGTAGAAAAGGAAATACTGCCTTCTATTGAAAAGAACCCAAATTACCTTGCAGAAAATGATATGGAAGAAGTCGGAGAACCTGTTGATGGCATTCCAACTATAAGGCAGTTGCCTGGTCCCAAAAACTCGTTAGGGTTGGTAAAGTTTCTCTTTCCAAATAGCTACGACATATATTTTCATGATACACCGGCAAAGAGCCTCTTTACCCAGGATAAAAGAGCGTATAGTCATGGCTGCATCAGGCTAAGCGATCCGGTAAAAATGGCTAATTATCTGTTGCGAAACCAGCCGGAATGGACACCTGAAAAAATAGACGAAGCGATGAACAGTGGCGAAGAACAGTTTGTAAAACTGAAAAATCCGGTGCCTGTGCTTATCACTTATTATACAGCATGGGTAGATGAACATGGGTTGCTTAATTTCAGGGATGATATTTATGGCCATGATGCTACCCTTGCCCAAAAGATGTTTACAAATCCTTTATAATATTTTTTAAAAATTCAAGTAAAGCTCCTTATGAAAAGCTATCAATTTCCGATAACTTTTTCATTAAAATTTATATTCAATTACTTTTCTTTATGTCTGTTTTATAGCAAAGCAATTAATAAAGAAACCCAACGCCCTATTTTGAAGCAGATAAGAAGGATTTATTTTAGTTTGTATTGAAATTATTTACTGACTAATTCAATGCCAACAGGAGTTTGTGTATCAAATGCTGTATTTAATTGCTCTGCACTTAACCGGTATTGAATACGTTGCTTTTCTGCTTTCGTTAATAGGGCATTACTTTCGAAATCTAATCCTCCCCAGGCAAGATCATGATATATTGAATCGGCTATACTTATTAACCCGGCATTTTGCCCAAATTCATTTAAAGACTCAGCAATATCTTCAACAAAGTTTTTTTCTATTTCTGCATGTTGAATTTTATTATAATTAGGTTTTTTACTTGCTTGCCATGCTGTTAATATTTCAGGGTAGTCTTTGTTAGCGCTTATGGTATTATATTGAAAGTACAATGTCAGATAGGCATGTATCATTTCGTGTATGATTGTTCTTGCTGCAGAAAGATTAGTGGCATTTTTTAATTTGCTATAATCTAAAGTTGTAACAGCAACGCCAGAAGTAAGTTGAGTTTGTCCATTCATGTTTTCCGGTAAGGATCCTTCTGTTATAACCCAGTTCCAATTTGTTATGTTGGTTAAAAATATATTTATTATTGCTCCGATCTTTCCCGCTTTTAAAGTTGTTATTCCGGCAAGTACTTGTTTTAGGCTTTCATGTACCAGGTCATCTTTTATTCCGCCTAAATAAGTAGGTATATCATCTGCAGAAGTAATTATTGTTCTGCTAATATTTGCATAATCACTAAAGGAGCTAATGAAACCTGCACGTGAACTTAAGGCAGATGCGACTAAAAGCATTACCATAGCTATTTTAATAAATGATTTTTTCAAGAGTTTCATAAAACTTTATTTATACTGTAAATTTAATCACGTATGTAAGCTTTATGGTGTAAAATGCGACAAGACAGACAAATGTTGCTGCAAAAGATACAACAAAGTACAAAGAGAAAGAGTGTTGTGAATTAAACAAACTCCAGAAGTGACAAAAACATATGCCTTTAAAAAAAACAAAATGATATAAGAGAAACAGACCTTAAAACAAGTTAACTTTATTGAGTAAATCTTCATTTTAATGCAATTTGAAATCGCACTTATTCTCAAAAATGAAACCTGTAATACTTGTTACCTGCTATCTCTTAATTTTTAGTTGCCATTTATATGCACAAACTAATAGTTGGACTATAAAAGCAGGCCAGGAAATTAAGGAGGCAATCTCTCCATCTGTACGATTTCGCTATCCTGAATTTGTTTCAGGAAATGTATATTTTAAAGATGGAACCACCTCTCAGGCGCAACTTGATTTTAATTTATTGAATGAAGAAATGCAGTTTATTAATCCCAATGGAGATACCCTTTCAATTGACAATGAGGCAACAATTAAATACATAACTATCAATAACGATACATTTTATTACTCTAAAGTATATTTAGAATTAGTAACAAGCAATCCTTTAATCAAAATTGCTAAAAAACAAAGATTAAAAGTAGGCGAAATAAAAAAAATAGGAGGTTATGAGCAGGCTTCTTCCACTTCAGCCATTACTTCCGTAAGTTCTTTAACTCACAGGGCTGGAGTAACGAATCTCAATCAAAGAGCAGAATTGCTATTATTAAAAGAAACTATTTATTATATAGGTGATAATTACAATCGCTTTTCACCTGCTAATAAAAAAAATGTAATGAAAATGTTTGGCCGGCAAGAATTATTAATAGAAAATTTTTTAACAGAAAATAAAATAAAATTCAACAACGAAGACGATTTAAAGATGCTTATCACATTTTTGAAAAAAATACAGTAATTGTTTTTAATATCATTTCTATATCAAATAAATACTTCTGCCATTAAAATGATGGAACTGGAATAGAGAAAATGGTCCTCATCTTACCATCAATAACATTTGGCCCGGAAGCTCTTCCCAGAAAATAATTTTATTCTAATCTATAAATTCCTGCCAACCCTTGGTTCGGCCGTCTCAACAATCCCATAAATCCCCTAAATCTCAGTTCAGACAATTGTAACTTGCACTTATGGAAACCATCAAAGAATTGAGACTTGCTGTATTAATTGATGCAGACAATGTTCCATACAGCAACATTAAAGAAATGCTGGAAGAAATTGCGACATACGGAACACCAACTTTTAAAAGAATCTATGCAGACTGGACCAAGCCAACTGTATCAGGATGGAAAGGAGTTCTTTTAGAAAGCGCCATTACACCGGTTCAGCAATATAGTTATACAAGCGGCAAAAATGCAACAGATTCTGCTATGATTATAGATGCGATGGATATTCTCTATTCGGGTCGGGTAGATGGTTTTTGCATAGTTTCCAGCGACAGCGATTTTACAAGGCTGGCAATAAGATTGAGAGAAGCCGGAATGAAAGTTTTTGGTATTGGTCAAAAGAAAACGCCTGTGCCGTTTATCTCAGCATGTGATAAATTTATATATATAGAAATTTTAAAAGCTGAAGAAGAAGCCGCAAAACCTTCTCCCAAAAAAGCAAGAACGAAAAAAGCAGCTAACTCAAAAGCAGCGGATATTCCTGAAGTCATTTTGACACCTGCAACAACTACAGTTCCACCAATTGAAAAAATAGACAAAGAATTAATAAAATTAATCGCAGACAGCATTAATGATCTTGCAGACGAGGAAGGATGGGCATTCTTAGGTGACCTGGGAAATTTGCTCTTAAAAAAACAACCCGACTTTGACCCGAGGAATTATGGATTTAAAAAATTAGTTCCGCTTATAAAGAGTCTGAATCAATTTGAAATTAACGAAAGAGGCACCGGAAAAAATAATATTATACTTGTTTATGTAAGAACAAAAAGATAGTTTAATTTTAAGAAAATAAACAGCAATGATTGAAGAATTAAAAGAAGTGATTTCTAAAGTAGAACAATTGAAAGATGATGAACAAAGAAAGATTGCCAAAATGATAGACGAGGAAATCAAATGGGATACTACCTTATTGGATAGCCAGAACGAATTAAACAAATTAGCTCAGGACGCTTTAAACGAACATCAATCAGGCAAAACAAAACAAGCAGATTGGTAATTGAAATCCGTAACTACAGAACGCTTTAGAAAGGCTTTTGAAAACCTTCCTAAAGAAATACAGGAAAGGGCAAGGAAAGGTTACAATTTATGGAAGCAAGATAGTTACCATCCCAGCTTACACTTCAAGCAAGTCACAATCAAACCTATTTATTCTGTAAGAATAGGATTATCATATAGAGCATTAGGCATTAAACAAGAGGAAACAATGATTTGGTTCTGGATAGGTTCACATGAAGATTATAATAAATTAATAATTCAATTATAAAAATTAAATTTTTAATGTTATTTAAATTCCAAACAATTTTTGTTTTTCCATTTAACAAACAACAGGCTTTAGATAACTAACGTTGCTTAAGCAGGAAAGATCACAAAGTTTTTTTTGTCATTTTATCATTATAGCGGGATAAAATGTTATTAGTTTGTAGAAAAACCAGGTACTGTAATCCTTAAGTAAGTAAAATTAGATTTGATTTATTTATTCAGGCAAAGGATCCGTAGATCCGCGATGAGCAGGATCGTAAATGGCTACAGCAACCCGGGAATCAGCACAGCCATAATACAGAAACCATTTCTTTTTAAAAAAAACCAGTCCTTCCATAAATACCGTTCCGTTTATATATTGACCGCTTTTTTCAAAAGGCTCCGTCGGCCTGAAAAATGGAACATCTAACCTGCCTATAGCTTTAGTCGGATCATTAAGATCAAAAAGAACCTGTCCGCCGCAATAACTGTTTCCCTGGAAACGCTTGTCTCCGTTAGTTGGATTATTCTTACCATTGTATAACAATAATATACCTTTTTTAGTTATAATAGCCGGAGGCCCGCATTCGGTAAGATCACTATCAAAATGACCTTGCCTCGGAGAAATCAGTGCCCTTAACTCCCCACTTTCATTTACCAGCGGTTTCCAGTTGACGAGGTCAGAAGAAGTTGCTGCAAAGACTCCTGCTTCTCCCCAATACATCCAATATTTTCCTTTGATCTTTGCAATGACTTGTTTTCCATTTACGAGCTTAGTTGTAATTGAAGCAGATTTATGAGCGACATTAAAAAATTTTCCATTGTACGCTTTTCTAAATATAGGGCCATGTTTAGTCCAATGAATCAAATCCCTTGAAGTAGCAACACCTAACCGCGGCAGTTTACGATTCCATTGAGTATAAAATACGACATACATTCCTTTTTCCGTAACCGCTACACGAGGGTCTTCACATCCTCCCGGCCATTCAAATTCTTTCTGGCTATCATTCGAAGGATAAAAAACAGGAACAGAACGTCTCTTCATGTGTATTCCATCTACACTTTCAGCATACCCTAATCGCGATGTTCTGTGACCAATGGCAATTCCTGATTTGTCCTCTGCACGGTATAAAACTACAATCTTTCCATTTTTTATTGTTGCAGCAGGATTAAAAGCATCATTAGACTCCCATCTTGTCGTTTTATTAGTAACAGGATCTGTAAAGACGGTTGTTGAATCAGGTGAAATGATAGGATTTACCTTTTTAGGGCGTACAAAACCACCAAAAGCCCAATCCGGTAAAGGATTATTATTTTTTTGGGCATATGCGGTATTAAAAAGGATTAAAACAATAATTATTTTTTTCATATGGCTTATTTCGATTACTTATAAACACAATTATAACAAATATAAAAAGCGTCCTGCTAAGATAACTTCCTGTATTGGTTATAGCTTTCTTTGTGAAAAGATATAAAGTATTTTTAAAAGAAGAAGTAATATTATAACATACAGTTATACTTTTTCGTTATACTCCAATGCAGACTTCTATACTTCGTATTTTTATAGAAATTTGTGGTATTATAGCTGATAATGCCACCGGAAAGACACGATGTTACTAAAAGACTATTACAAAATATTAGAACTAACTCCCTCTGCTACTCTTGCCGATATAAAAAAATCTTTTCGCAGGCTTGCCTTACTTTATCATCCTGATAAAAACTTTGGAAGCAATCTGCATGAGGCAAAATTTAAAGAAATAAAGGAGGCTTACGAGGTACTGTCAGATGCCAGGCAGAGGCAGGAATACAACTCACGACGACACGACCGACCTCAAACTGAAAAAAAGAAAACATATCGTCAGCCCTATCCGCAAGGTATTCTTGACCAGGCTATTGTTTTCAGAAAAAAGATCACCGCTCTTGACCCTGAGCGAATGAATAAACGGGCTTTGTATCATCATCTGCAGCACCTGTTAGCAATTCAAAATATTTTAATACTAAAGCATAGCAACGACCATGAAATAAACAAACGCTTCATAAATGAAATAATTATTTGTTCACGGTCTTTGCCTTTTCCGCAGGTAGAAAAAATATGCCTTCAGCTTACTGAGCTTGCCGGAACAGATAATGACATGTACCGCCGAATTTATCATTTTTCCAGGCAATCACGATTGCATACTTATTGGAAAAAGTATAAGCTTCTCTTTGCTGTTATAGTTGCTCTTCTGCTCTGCCTGCTCATTTATCTGTTGAGCACAAACTTTTAATCACATCTTTTGTTATAACTAATAAGCACACTTCAAACATTAGCAGTATGGCTGCTATCTTGCAATTATGTATGCATTTCTTACTATCGTACGTTATCCAAAATGGATGGCATGGGCAGGTTTTCTTTCTATGGCTTATTTCAGGCTTCCTTTATTTTTTAATAAAAAAGTTACCTTTTATAAATTATTAGGTTGTGGTAAAAACGGAACTTTTGACAAAGTACCTGATCTGCAGCAATGGGCAATTTTAATAATAACAAATAAAAACGATCACAATATTTATCGCTCATTTTTTGATTATAAAAAACTTTACGGCAGCTTTATCTCGCATTGGTGGGAATTTTTTGGCTGCACAAAGTGGACTTTGGCCTTAATACCAATAGAAGGTCATGGCTCATGGGATGGTAAAGAAGTATTCGGAGCATTACCACGTACTTCTGATTATGATGGATTGATTGCAGTGCTTACCAGAGCCACCATACGGATAGATCGTTTACAACAATTTTGGAAACATGTAGAAGGAGTTGCCCGTCATATGTCTTCGGCTGATGGTTTTATAACATCATTAGGTATTGGTGAAATTCCCTGGATAAAACAGGCAACTTTTAGTATTTGGAGAAATAAAGAAAGCCTGAAAACGTTTGCTTATAAAATGCATGAACACACTGAAGTTATCAGGAAAACAAGGCAGGAAAGATGGTACAGTGAAGACATGTTCGTACGATTTAAAATTATCGCTTCATACGGTTCACTAAATAGTGTAAATCCTTTAGAGGGAAAATTGTAATTTTGTATTGTTTTAATGTTATGCTTAATTCTGTCAGTCATATTAAGGCAGTTTCTTTTGCCTTGCTGTTGCTTCCGGTAAACCTTTATATTCCGCAATAGCTTCTCTGTTTATAATTTATTTCTGCTTTCTCTTTTAGTTTAGCATAACCTACATGTAAAAATCTTTATGAAAAATATTAAATTAATTGAAGCTCCTTCAGAAATTGGCGCCGGTACGCGAGGTGCAAGTCTGGGCATTGATGCTATTAAAATTGCCGCACTCGATTTTATGAGTAATTTTTTTGTTCATTTTCCTTCAGAAAAAATTCCTGCCGAAAATAATATATTATTTGAACCTATAGCCTCACCTTATGCTAAACGCATCAAAGGCGTTTGCAGCGTGTATGAAAAAGTAAGCAAGGCCGTAATGACCAGCATTAAAACACACTTTTTTCCGGTTGTTTTAAGCGGCGACCACAGCACATCCGGAGCAACTATTGCAGGCATTAAAATGGCTAAGCCAGACTCAAAGCTTGGCGTAATATGGATAGATGCTCATGCAGATTTACATACCCCATATACAACTCCTTCCGGCAATATGCACGGTATGCCACTTGCCACTGCATTGGCAGAAGACAATATGGAAAATGCAGCACACGAGTTAGATCCGGAAACAGAAAAATACTGGAACCATCTGAAGAATATAGGCAACATTTCTCCCAAAGTTTCAGGTGAGGATATTGTATTCATCTCCGTTCGTGATTACGAGCGTGAGGAAAAAGCGATAATGGAAAAATATGGAATGAAAGTCATTACCACCAGTGAAGTACGCCGTAAAGGCGTTGAAAATATTGTGCGCTCCGTTATCCGCTATCTCAGCGATTGCACCGATATATACGTCAGCTTCGATGTTGACTGCCTCGACTCCTCGATAACAAAAGGAACAGGAACGCCAGTAAACAATGGCCTTCGTGAAAGAGAAGCCGAAGACCTGGTAAGTAAATTTATGCAAAACCGGAAAATCTGCTGCTTAGAAATAACCGAAGTAAACCCCACCCTTGATAAAGAAAACCTGATGGCCGAGATTGCATTTAATATTTTGCAGAGGAGTGTGAATGTGTTGATGATGAACTAGAAAGGTATGAGAATGGTTAATTAGTAAAGAGATTTTATGTGAATAAGCGGGAGTATACAAGTTTTAATCGTTTGGTAGCATAATTAGACTTATAGATATAAAATAAATAGAGTAGATTTAATTAGTAGCAATAAAAATATGAGCAATATTCACAGAATAAATCACTCTTAAATTGGGGAAATTTTTTCTAAACATTTAGATGTAGATGCAAACAAAAGAGTTTTATTTTCTGGACCCTTTAAAACAACACAACAAAAAGAGCAGTAATTTTAATAAAACGATTTATGGAACTGGTTCAGTTTGAAACGACAATATCTTCTCTTACAGAAATTAAAATACCTGACAACCTAAAAGAGAAAATACAGCTTAACCAGGAAGTCCGGGTTTTACTCATTCCAGCAGGGGAACCTTTGTATGAAGATTGGAAAGATGATGAATGGAATCAATTATCAATATTAAACGATAATGGTGCAGCGCTAAATCTTAATAACAATGCAATCCCATGAATGCTGAATTTTTAATAAACAATCTAAACCTGCAACCACATCCTGAAGGGGGTTATTTTAAACAAACTTACCGTGCTGCTGAAAGCATTCCTGCTGACGCTTTACCAACACGTTTCAATGGCGGTCGCAGCTTTTCAACTGCTATATATTACCTGTTGCAGCGTGGAGACTACTCTGCTTTCATCGTATAGAAAGTGATGAATGCTGGCACTTTTATGCAGGGCAAACACTGCTTATTCATATAATTGAAAACGACGGAAAATATTGCTGCATAAAGTTAGGCGCTAATATAGATGCAGGAGAAACATTTCAGTTTGCAGTACCTGCAACGACATGGTTTGCTGCGGAACCAGCCGGTAACAGCGCATTTGCCCTGACAGGTTGCACTGTTGCTCCCGGTTTTGATTTTACCGACTTTGAAATCGCTGACCGGCAAACTTTATTATCTGCTTTCCCGCAGCATAGCAGTATCATTTCCCGCCTTTGCCGGTAAGATTAATTATACTGATTTTACCCGGAAACATAGGAATTATTTATCGTACATACTCCTGATACTTCATTTAATTACTTGTAAAGCGATGAAAAAATATAAAGGTTTGCAAAACTCAGGCGTATTCGCTTATGAAATCATTGAAAATGGTATTATATTAGAATTCAAAGACGGTAGAACTTATTTATATAATTATATGAAGCCTGGAAAAGATCATGTTGAAAATATGAAAACATTAGGATTAAGCGGAAGTGGGTTAACTACTTACGTTAATCAGCAAGTGAGGGATAACTATTATAAAAGACTGAAGTGATAATTGAATCAAGAGGATTGCCACAGCTTGTTTATTAATATGTAAACCAAAAAATTTGAAGCCGCACTCCAGATTAAAACTTTCTGAGAGACAGATATGAATTAACAAAAAAACAGGCAGTCGGACTCCTGATTATGCATCTTCAAGACTTCGGCGGCCTGTTAGGAACGAGAGTATTTTTGTTGAAACTATTCCTTTGACTTCTTTGACTATTATATTTCTTTGAAGTCCTGGTTTATTTCACGCCCTCCCGGCATTACTTACTGGGTACCCTTCTAAAAATTGCTTTTTTTAACCTCTTTTAGAACAGTACATAAAGCTATACAAATAATTTAATTATTTCAAGCATTGTTAATAAAATTATTTTTTTTATTTGTGCATGTATAGTTACGTTTTAGGAAGGCTATATGTATTTTCTGATTTTTACAGAAAAGCTTATGTTTTAATAGTTGTTTTTGCATATAACTTTGCATTCTTTGCCTATCAGGCGGTCAATATTTGCGAACTTATGCATGCACCTAACAGTAAGGTATCTTTTGCAGGACTTATAATAGCATTGGGAATAATCTTTGGTGACATTGGAACTTCTCCATTATATGTACTTAATGCAATTACTAACGGGAAAGTAATAAGCGACCTCCTTATTATTGGAGGCCTGTCCTGCATTTTCTGGACACTAACCCTTCAGACAACTATCAAGTATGTAATACTTACATTAAAAGCAGATAACAGGGGTGAAGGAGGTATATTCTCATTATTTGCCCTAGTGCGAAGAAGGCGAAAGTGGCTTGTATTTACTGCCATAATAGGCGGCGCTGCACTGATTGCCGATGGTATGATCACACCCCCGATTTCAGTTACATCAGCAATCGAAGGATTGAGAAATATTGAATTTCTCGGACATATTCCAGACAGAACTATTGTGTATATTGTTTTGGCTATCTTATCGGGATTATTCTTTTTACAGCAATTTGGCACTGCATCTATTGGTAAGTTTTTCGGTCCTGTCATGGGAGTGTGGTTTGTTATGCTTGCAGTATTAGGTTGTTTGCACCTTGCAGATGATCTTGAGATATTCAAAGCATTAAATCCTTATTATGCAATCGATCTTTTAACTGTGTATCCTAAAGGATTTTGGATACTCGGGGCTGTATTTCTTTGCACTACAGGTGCAGAAGCCTTGTATTCAGATTTGGGTCATTGCGGAAGGGAAAATATCAGAGTATCATGGGTGTTCGTAAAAAGCTGCCTTATTTTAAATTATTTAGGGCAGGGTGCATGGTTATTACATAATTATAAAGGCGCAGCAATAACGCAGAATATGATCACTGCCGGTTTTAATCCTTTTTATGGCATCATGCCTGCCTGGTTTGTTGTTCCCGGTGTTTTTATAGCAACTACTGCGACCGTTATTGCCAGCCAGGCGCTGATAAGCGGATCTTTTACGCTTATCAGTGAAGCCATCCGTTTAAATCTTTGGCCTAAAATGACAATAAAATACCCGGGAGAGGCACGTGGGCAGTTATTTGTGCCGGGTATAAACACTCTTTTATTCTTTGGATGTATTGGCATTGTACTTTACTTTCAAAAATCTGCAAACATGCAAGCCGCTTATGGTCTTGCCATTACCATATGCATGATCGCTACTACCATTCTTTTTGCCAATTTTCTTGTTATACACCGCACTGCTCCTATATTAGTGTATTTGTATCTTGCTGTTTATTTTACGATAGAATGTTCTTTTTTGACTGCCAACCTTCAAAAATTTCCGCATGGTGGTTATGTAACTCTTATAATGGGAGGAATCCTCAGTTCGATAATGTACATATGGTATCGTGCCCGTAAAATTAAAAACCGGTATGTAGAGTTTGTATCTTTGGATAATTACCTTGGCAAAATGGAAGAGCTGAGTAATGATAAGTCGATTCTTAAACATGCCACTCACCTGGTTTATATGACCAGCGCTGATAATTACCGGGAAATAGAACATAAGATTATATATTCCATTTTATACAAAAAGCCCAAACGTGCTGATATATACTGGTTTATGCACGTACATACTGTTGATGACCCTTACACAAGTGAATATAGCGTAAATCATATTATTCCCAATGATATTATAAGGGTAGAGTTCAGGTTAGGTTTCAGGGTACAGCCAAGAATAAATTTAATGTTTCGCCAGGTAGTTAAAGACCTTGTTGAAAATAAGGAGGTGAATATAACCAGCCGCTACGAAAGTCTTGAACGCAATAACGTGGTAGGCGATTTTCAGTTTGTAGTAATGGAGAAATATTTAAGCAACGATAACGATCTGCCTTTTTTAGAAAGGATCATTATGAAATTTCATTTCTGGCTCAAAGATCACAGCTTATCAGAAGCACAAAGCTTTGGTCTTGATACCAGCTATGTATCAGTGGAGAAATTTGCATTGGTGGTCGCGCCAATTTCTAACCTTAAACTAAAGCGAACTTTTAAAGGAGAAGAGTAATTTGAATGTTTTGAGGTTTTGAAGAAATTCACACTAATACATATGTATATATTGTTGTTAATTAAAAAGGTAATGTTTTTTAAGTGCATTTAGAACAAATTATTCCACATCTGTTTTCCAAAAATATGGGTTTATTGCAGTTAGTAAAGCATCAATTGCCTTAACCTCACCCTTAAACTTATGGAATGATTTTTTTACAAATTTCAAATATTTGATTACTCTATGAAAATAAATACCGAACACAATGTTTAAAAAAGAATATCTGTCTTCATACCTTATGTATGGAATTTTATCTGCTATACTATTTTGTATACCAATGATCATTTTTATATCCTCTGCAAAATTCAGCAATACCTGGTGGCTATATGTCGGGAATGTTTTGTTTCTTCTTAGTATAGTATTTTTTATGCTTTCATTCAATAAGAAAAAAGGTGAAGATACAAGTACGCAGACAATGATTGCAGCAGGACATATAACTACTATAACCGGGATAATCATTTCCATTATAGTTGCTGTAATTGCATTATTGATGTTTATACCGGATATATTCAATTCGGGGCAATCAGATACTGTACTCGAAAACGCTCCTTCGGGAACAGGAACAGGTAAAACGCATGGATTGGTTTTTATGTTGTTTATGAATACTATTATGGGTAATCTAGTGGCAGGTTCAGTTCCATCTATCATTTTATCTTACACTGCAAAAAGAGATCAGACAAAAGACAGAAAATCTGAGGTTTTAAACAATTAATTGAAATGTTGACTTTGTTTTAATATTCTGAAATCAGCTTTAGTGTTGCCATTACCTAAGTAGAGTATTAACCCTCCAAAAAGAGGGTTTTTATATTAAACTGCAATTTAGATAGCAGTTTTAAGTTGTTGAGCGATTTGAGAAAGCTCATATTCTTCCAGTACCTTTTGCCAAGCCTCCTCCTGTTGGTGGCAGTTATTTTCGTTTGCCTTCGAACAAGTTATTGCTTATTTGCTTCTACGCCTACTTCAAAAAAACACAAAACAATGATTATTATTCCAAGAAGCGCCAGCAGCATTGGTAAAATTACCCAAAGAGAGTGTACGCTTAGAAATGGTTTAAAATTTTTAAAATCATCATCCTATGAAAATTTATTTAACACTGGATGAGATTTAGCAGTTTCTAAATCTGCGAAACTTTTTAGTTCGCTTATGAGTTTTGTCCCCGGAAATTCTTGGGATAGGTTATTGTCCAACTGATTTTGATACGCCCTCGCCTGTCTTTTGCTTCTATTGTATCTTTCAAAATTTGCGGCACTAAAAATAGCCCCGAATAGTCCAATAAAAACTAAAAGTATTGCTATAGCTAAATCTGATTTAGAAAACCCATTGTCAGAAATTACAGATATAAGTCCACCACCAATAAGAATAATAAAATTGACAACTGTAGACCTTTGTGTTTCATGGTGTCTTAAAAAAGCATATTGTTCTTTGTACATTTCCCAAAGCAATGAATTTGGAGTCATAAGAGTAGTTTAAATATAGTGTGTTTAAATCTCTCGAAGGATGAGGTAGGTGCCTTAATCCCAGATAGTTCATTAGCTTTTTACTTCTAATGACCGTTATTAGAAGTTTTTTTCCTGCGACCCTTACTGGTATTGATTTTTGTGTGCATCGTTGTTAGAAAAAATAGCGATTTTAGCTGTAAGA
>JAABUS010005105.1_pt1 | contig 17721 bp, 18 predicted proteins | sample 5560161 | NCBI WGS metagenome assembly JAABUS01 (sample SAMN10711885, study PRJNA513376) | rock metagenome | isolation source: Antarctica rocks | place: Antarctica: Victoria Land, Trio Nunatak nord | collected 2016-01-04 | reverse complement strand
CGTCGTGGCTGGTCCAATCCGCGACCGTGACCCGTCCCACCGTGCCGGGATCCAGTGGCACGCGGTGCTCTCGGCGGGTATCCTGAAGATAGTACTGGCGTCGCCGTCGAGGGCGTCCGGAGATCGGGATGCGGTACAGGTCACGTCTCCGATCAGCGGGACTGCCTCTGAGGCGGCCCTGCCTTGGCGTTTCCTGGCTCCGGGCGAGGCGCCCGTCGACCGCTCCGGACCTCGTCTCACATCGGTCGTCCGGTTCCCGGAACTGGAACTCCCGTCTCCCCATGGGACTCATCGTCGTGCCTGCCCGTCATGGGCTTCCACCGGAGTTGCTCCATGGCTGCCCTCCTGAGCCCGGCTCCGCTCCTGCTCCTGGTGGCGTTGCTCGCACCCCTGGGCGCGGTAGCTGCGGGGCGCGTCCGCCCGACCCTGGCGGCGCCAGTGGGAGGCGGATTGGCGGCGGTTGCCTTTGCCCTGACGGTCTGGGGTGCGGCCCGCTCGACGCCGGACACCGTCCGGCTCACTTGGGCGTCATCGTGGGACCTGCACCTGACCTTCGCCCTGGACGGGCTGGCCGTCGTCTTCGCCCTGCTCGCCACCGGCATCGGCGCTGTCGTCGTCGCCTACTCGTCGCGGTACATGCCGGTCCACCTGCACCACGAGCACCGTGACGGGCGCGACATCGTCCCGTTCCTCTTCTACCTACTCCTGTTCATGTTCGCCATGGTCGGGCTGGTGATGGCTCAGGACACGATCGCCCTGTTCCTGTTCTGGGATCTGACCGCGGTCGCCTCATTCTTCCTGATCGGCTACGACCGCAACGCCGATTCCGCCCGGGCCGCACTGACCGCGATCGTCATCACCGGCGTGACCGCCATCCTGATCCTGATCGGGATCGTCATGCTCCACGAGCGCTACGGCACCTGGGACCTGCCGGCGACCGCCGCTGCCATCCAGGCTGGCGGCGCCCTTGGCGGGACGATGACGCTGGCGGTCGCCCTGATCCTCGTCGGCGGGCTGGCCAAGAGCGCCCAAGTCCCGTTCCACTTCTGGCTGCCGCAGGCGATGGCCGCGCCGACGCCGGTCTCGTCCTACCTCCACTCGGCGGCGATGGTCGCGGCCGGCGTCTTCCTGATCGGCCGCTTCTACCCGCTGGCCGAGCAGAGCGATCTGTTGCTTTGGGGGCTGCGGCTCGTCGGGCTGGCTTCGATGGTCACCGGCGGCCTGATCGCCCTGACCCGGCGGCACCTCAAGCAGATTCTGGCCTGGTCGACGATCTCGCAGTACGGCTACGTCGTGCTGCTCTTCGGGCTCGGCGGCGACTACGGCGTGGCCGGCGCCTGCTTCTACGTCATGACCCATGGGTTGGCCAAGTGCGCCCTGTTCCTGACCGCCGGCAGCGTGATCGAGGCGACGGGAGCCACTGAACTCGATCGGATCGGTGGGTTGGCGCCCCGGCTGCCGCTGCTCGCGGTCGCCAGCTTCGCCGCCAGCGCGACGATGGTCGCCCTGCCGCTGACGCTCGGGTTCTTCAAGGACGAGCTGTTCTTCGCGGCCTCGGTCGAGACCGGCCAGTTCTGGGTTGCGGCCTCGGTCGCCGGGGCGGCCCTGACCTTCGCCTACATCGGACGCTTCTGGCTGGGGATCTTCGTGCGCAACCGTGAGTGGGGCCGGGAAGCCCCGCTGCGCCCCCTGTCCGGCCTGCTGGTCTGGCCGGTCGTCCTGCTCGGCGCGGTCAGCGTCGCCGGGGGGCTCCTGCCCGGAGTATTCACCGGCCTGGCCAGTGAGGCCGCGACGGTCGCCCGTCTGGCTCCAGAGACGGTCCAGGTCGAAGCGGCCTATCACCTCGACACCCGGCCTGAGAACGTGATGGCCCTCGTCGCCTGGGCAGTCGGGGTCGGCCTGATCGTCTCGGAGCGGCTCTGGCAGCCCGCGGCCCGCGCGGTCGCCCGGATCGGGGAGATCGCCGGGCCGCAACGTGGCTACGACGCGACGCTCCGGGCACTGGTTCGGTGGTCCGGGCTGCTCCATCAGTTCGAGGTCCGGGATCTCCGGAGCCGGGTCGCCTCGATCCTCGCCCCGGCCGGCGTGCTGGTCGCGCTCGGCATCGTCGCCTCCGACCCGACCAACAACCTCCTCGAGATCGGCTCATTCTCGAGTGCCGACCTGCTGCCGCTGCTGATGATGGGCGCGACCGTCATCGCGGCCGTGACCGCGACCCTGGCCCACGACCACTTCGCGCTGGCCCTCGTCCTGTCGGGTGTCGGGTTCAGCCTGGCCTGCGTCTACGCCTTCACCGATGCCCCGAACGTCGCGCTGGTCGCCGTCCTGATCGAGACCGTCTTCACGCTGCTGTTCGTCGCGACCCTCGTCCTGCTGCCACGCTGGGTCCTGCGCGACGTCAACCAGGAGCCGGACGGCCACCACCACAACGGCCGCGACGCCTTCATCGGGGTCATCGCCGGCCTGCTGGCGCTGGTCGTCGTCTGGAGCACGCTGTCCCAGTCGTCCAGCATCGAGTCGGTTGGTGAGCAGTTCATCGCCCGGACGCCCGACGCCCATGGCGCCAACGTCGTCTCGGTCATCCTGGCCGACTTCCGCGGACTCGACACCCTCGGCGAGATCACCGTCATCGGGATCGCGCTGCTTGGGATCGCGACCCTGCTCTACCGGGGGCGATTGCGATGACCTTCCGCGAGACGCTTCGCGGCAGCGCGCTGGGCGAGTCCTCTACTCCGATCGTCTCCGGGCCGCCGAAGCGGATCTGGGGGACCGACGGCCGGCTGGATTCCCACCACGCTCATGAGCCGCTGACACGGGGTGACTCGTCGGTGACGACCACCATGACCCAGGCCGTCGCCCGGGCGCTGCTCCCAATCAGCGTCATGGTCGGGGTCGCCATCCTGGTCAAGGGATACAGCGACACCGGGGACGGGTTCAGTGCCGGGGTGATCCTGTCGCTCGGAGCCGTGACCCAGGTGGCCTGCTTCGGGATCGGGATCGTCGAGCGGATCCCACTGCTGCGCTACGCCCCGTTCGCCGCCTACCTCGGTATCGTGCTGGCGCTCGGGATCGCCTTCGGTCCGCTGTTCTTCGGCGAGCCGCTCTTCACCCACTGGCCGCCCGCGGGGGATTCGCCGATCCACTTCGGCACGCTGGAGATCATCACCGCCGTCGGCTTCGACATCTGCGTCTGCCTGCTCGTCTTCGGGTTCGTCGTCGGGACGATGACGCTGCTGGCCCGGACGGCGTCGGTCGCGTCGATCCAGCAGTCACAGAGCATCGAGCGGCACCGCGCGCCGGGCGAGCGATACGTCCGTCCGGACATCCGGATTATGGCCCCGATTTGCTCCGACGGCGAGCCACCGCGAACGCGGCGAAACGACGATGACGTCCGGCCCATCAACGGCGCGGGCGGTCGGATCGAGATCGACGGGGAGGACATGACGATGAACAACGGCCTCCCCGGGCGGGTGATGGGTGAGCCGACGATCCCGCCCCGCGAAGCGGAACGCCCATGACGCTCGCCTACTCGCTGGCCGTGGCGATCCTGTTCGGGACCGGTGCCTACATGCTGCTCAAGCACGACCTGATCCGGGTGGCCGCCGGGGTCGTGCTGGTCTCCAACGCCGCCAACCTCTTCATCGTCGCCGCCGGGCTCAGCCGCGGGGCCGTGCCGATCCTGCCGATCCACGGTGCCGACCGGGTCGCCGACCCGGTCGTCCAGGCGCTCGTCCTGACCGCGATCGTGATCAGCTTCGGCGTCAGCGCGCTGCTCCTCAGCCTGATCTACCGCGTCTACACCAGCCACCTCTCGCTCGACATCGACGACCTCTCCGAGGCCGACGAGCGGGACGAGTCCGAGCAGGAGCTGGCCCAGCTCACGGGCCGCAGCGTCTCCAATCGGCTCCCGTCCTGAACTTCGATTCGTCCGTCGCCCTGCCCCCGACGCCCGAGGAGCCGCCACGCATGCTCGTCTTTCCGCTCGGTGTGACCTGGTTGGCGGCCGTCGTCCTCGCCGTGCTGGACGGCCGGCGGCAGCGGGTCGGCTACCTCGCGGTCGGCGCCCTCGCGGTCGCGGTCATCGGGCTCGTCGTCCTGCTGGTCGACATCCTCCGAAACGGCATCGCCCGCCAGGTCGCGGGCAATTGGGACTACGGCGTCGGGATCCAGCTCCGCGCCGACGTCCTCGACGTCACGTTCGCACTGCTCTCGGTGACCGTCATCCTGGTCGCTACGACCTTCGAGGTGCTGGGCCGGGTCCGCTCCCGGGTGTTCCCGGCGCTGGCCTGCTTCATGGCGACCGGGCTGATCGGCCTGTCGCTGACCGGCGACGCCTTCAACTTCTACGTCTTCTTCGAGATCGCGATGATCTCGGCCTATGTGCTGGCCGGCTACGGCGAGCGGACCCGGCAGCTGCGGGCCGCCCTGATCTTCATCATCGTCAACCTGCTCGGCTCGGTACTGTTCCTGATCGCGATCGCCGGGCTCTACCATCTGACCGGGACGCTCGACCTGCTGGAGATCTCCCGCCGGATCCCGATCGCCAACGAGCAGCCGTCGATCCTGCTCGCCACGCTGATCTTCGTCGCCTTCGCCGTCAAGCTGGGCATCTTCCCGTTCCACTTCTGGCTGGCCGCCGTCTACACCGGGACGCGGCCGGCCGTCGCCGCGATGCTGAGCGGAGCGCTGGCCAACATCGGTTCCTACGGCCTGCTCCGCTTCGGGGCGACCATGCCGCGCGAGCTGGAGATCGGCGCGCCGGTGCTGCTGACCCTTGGCGCGGCGAGCATCATCTACGGTGGCTTCCAGGCCCTCTCCGGTCGTTCGGCCGGTGAGGTCCTGGCCTACTCGTCGATCGGCCAGGTCGGCTACATCCTGATCGCGCTCGGCATTGGCGGCCACGTCGGGCTCGTCGCGGCCGTCCTGTTCGCGATCGTCAACGCGATCAACAAGACGATGCTGTTCCTGGCGGTCCCGCTACGGGGCTGGCTGGTCGGCGCGGTGATGGCGATCGCGGCCTTCAGCGTCGCCGGCGTCCCACCCAGCTCGGGGTTCTTCGGCAAGCTCGGCGTCTTCCGGGCCGCCGTCGCCGACGACCAGCCCTACATCATCGCGCTGATCTTGATTGGGAGCGCGCTCTCGTTCGTCTACATGTTCCAGCTCTACAACAGCCGCTTCTGGGACATCTCCACCGAGGACGCCCAGGCCGGGGTCGTCCCGAGCGTGATCGCCCGGCGTGGGCTGATCTGCGCGCTGGCCGCCTTCGTGATCGTGATTGGCGTCTGGCCGGAGCCGCTGCTCTACCTCAGTGAGCAGGCCGCCTACGCCATCGAGTCCAGCGACCAGTCGGTCCCGGTCGCCGGCGAGTGAAGGAGGGATGACATGGCCCGGGTCGTCGCCATCATGCTGATCGCGGTCCTGACCTACGCCGCCATGATCGGTAGCTTCCAGCCCTGGGACCTCGCCCTCGCGACGCTGATCGCCGGGGCGACCGTCTTCGGATTCCGGTCCCACCTGCTCCGGGGCGCGTCGCCCTCGGCGCCGGTGCTGCTCCGGCGGCTGGTCTTCGTCCCGCCGCTGATCGGCTACATGCTCTGGGACATCGCCCGGGGCACCTGGCAGGTGGCGCGCTACTCGCTCCGCACACGCCCGCTGGAGCACCCCGGTATCGTCGCGATTCCGATGGGCGAGCGGACCCGGTTCGGCGCGACGATGTCCGGCTTCCTCACGACGGTCTCGCCCGGCACCTTTCTGGTCGACTTCGACTGGACCGGGCGCGTGATCCTGATCCACGCCATCGATGCCACCGATCCGGACGCCGTTCGGGCCACCCATCAGGCCTTCTACGACCGGTTCCAGCGTCACGTCTTCCCCTGACGTGATTGTTACGGTCAGGTTCGCCGACCGGAACGACCGCCTCCGCACGAAAGGGTCACATCCACCATGCACGAAGCGATCGCCTGGCTCGCCAGCGTCTGGATCACCGGCCTACTGATCGTCATGGTCCTGCTGCTGGTCCGGACGGCCTCGGCCATGACCCGTATCCTGGCGCTGGACTGCCTGACGCTCTTCCTGATCGCGCTGCTGGTCGTCTACGCCGCCGACAACCACAGCCGATTCTTCCTCGATGCCGCGGTGATTCTCGCCCTGTTTGGCTTCGTCGCTACCCTGGCGACCGCCCGCTACCACAGCGAGCGCCGGGTCTTCGACTAGTGCATCGAAAAGACCCCTCCCCAGCCCGTTTCGCACTGCGGTGCTCAGGCCCGGAGAGGGAAGTGACTCTGGCCATTCACCAGGAGAACCGACCGCCGATGGACTTCGACCCAATCACACCCTGGCTGGCCGACGCACTGGTCCTGGTTGCCCTGTTCGTCATGACGATCGGCACGGTCGGGATCGTCACCATGCCCGACATCTACACCAAGCTCCACGCCGCCAGCAAAGCGGTCTTCCTCGGGGTGATCGTGCTCGCGATCGCGACGATGATGACGAGCGAGCTGGATTTCGTGCTCCGGGTGATCGTGATCTGCGGCGCCCTGGTGCTGACCACCCCGGTCGCGTCCCACGTTATCGGCCGGGCGGCCTGGCTGGAGCGGGAGCACATGTCGACCCCGGGCGCCCTGGATGAATCCGGCCACCACCTCGCTGACGAGGAGACCGTCGGTCCGGCTCCGCGAGGTGGCGTCGGCCGGGGCGACGCGCTGGGCACGGCCCCCGCACGCACCCAGGGTTCGTGACGACATGGGCGCCGAGGGGAGCGATCGGTCCAGCCGGGGAAACCGCGAGCCCAATCCCGACCCCTTCGCCTGCGGGTTGGTGACGGTGCTGCTCATGCTGGGCGTGGCCGTCTGGCTCGTAATCGTCTACTTCATCACTAGGGCGTGGTGACGGTCGTGCCAATCGCACCGCATGCAATGCGGGGCGATGCTCGGAAAGGGCTGAGTACGTCTCGTGCCGTGGTCGGCAACAGCGTCCCCGCGATTCTCGGTGACGCGCCCTCGGGGGGCCTACGACTGCGCCGGTGTCGGGGCGTCGGGCGTCGCCGTTCCCGCCATCCCGCCCGCCTCCCGCAACGCGGCAAGGCTGACGTTGCGAGTGAAGATGACTGAATGGTCAACGACGACGAGGTTTCCGGTGACGGTGCCTTCGACCGACTGTCGCCAGATCTCGTCCCCGCTGATCGTTAGACGAGCTGAGACACTGGAGCCGTCGGTGATGATCATCTGGTCGGTGGCGACAGTGAGCCCGAGTTCGAGGTTCTCCGAGATCGGTTCGAATGGCGAGGCAGCCGACTGATACCAGCGAGTGGTGCCGGCTGAGGCGTCGAGGGCCACGATGTCGATCGTCAGGGAAGCAGGATCCAGTGGTTCGCCAGTGATCCTGAATCCAGACAGGTCGCCGTTGGCCCACACGTATCCAATCAGCAGGTTGCCGTCCTCGGACAACGCTAGAATGGGCGCCGGAACCGACACGGCAGTCGCACCGATGGTTATGACCAGCGGCGGAACACCCAGTTCGCGAGTTCGGACGCCTTGTCCCCAGCGCTGTTCGCCGGTTAGTCGATCCAGCGCATGGACGACACCGTCAGGTCGAATCACATACAGAAGGTCCCCGCTGACGACGGGATCGGAGGTAATTCGCTGGCCACCGGTTCCAGTTGTCCAACGGGTTGTTCCGGAATCCAGGTCGATGGCCTTGGCCGCTCCGTTGGCGGTCGTGTAGTAAATGGCCTCGTCCGTCAACAGGGGCTCCATGCCAGCTGGGTTTGTGAGACCGATATCCCAACGGGTCGAACCGTCATCCGGATCAATTGCGAGAAGGCGCGACATGTCGCTCGGTTGACCAGCGTTCGGTGTCCCTGTCGATTCGTCGTGTCCGCTCACTAGGATCGTAGCGTCGGTCGATGCTACGGTGAGTGGCTCGAATGGCAGATCGATCGAGCGTCCCCTGCCACTACTGGACGAATCCACAGTGATGAGTGTGCCGTGCCGGTCAGCCCGTTTCGTCACAATGGATACGGTTGTACCGCTGACCGCCATGTCGATCGGATCGCCCGTTTGAGGGCTGGACCACACCTGCTCAAGTGTCCCAGGGTTGTAGCCGGCGGCGATGAAGGTGTCAGTGGTCAGAGAGGTGAGGGCGTAGACGACCCCGTCGGCGTAGATTAGATCGCCCTGAATCCGTCTCAGTTCACCTCCCGACGATACGAGGGTCGGCGTTACCCGTGGCCCCGGTCCAGGTTGCCGGTTGGTGCCGCCTTCGACCACGGCCAGCGGCTGCGTCGGGCTGGCGGCGGCCGCGGACTGGGTCATCATCGGGTTGGGGTTGCCGCCGTTCGGCATGATCCCGACCCCACGGGCGGTGAGGAGCAGCCCGATCGCGAGCACCGCGACCGCCGCGACGTCGAACGCCGCGCGCCAGCCACCGGGCGCACGGCGACTGATCGGCAGGGGCGAACGGCGTGACGATCCGGTCACCAGTCCGGCGGCGATTGGCGTCGGGCGCTGCCGCCGCGGCGCCGCCTGACCAAGGGCAGGGTGCTCGCTGACGAGTCGCTGCCAGACCCGGTCGTGGGCAGCGGAGATGTTTCGGCGATCGCTGGCCGACCCGAGCCGGGCGAGGAGTTGGGCGTCGCTTCGGTCATCCGGTGCATCGGTCTCGTGGCCGCGACGGTGGCCGCGGTGGAACGGGAGGGTCATCGCCGGTCTCCTCGGTCAGGGTTCGGTGGGGTGGGGTGGCCGGACGGCGTGTGTTCGTCCGGAGCGAGGTCGGCAAGCAGCGTCCGAAGCCGGCCGTAGGCGCGGTGCTGGAGGGCCCGGATCGCGCCGTGGCGGCGTCCGACGATGTCCGCGATTTCCGGCCCAGTCAGGCCGGCAAGCCGCAGCTCGACGACGTGGCGCTGATCGTCCGGCAGGGCCCGCATCGCGTTCCGGACCGCCCGGCGCTCGTCGGCGGCGATGGCGCTGTCCTCCGGGGAGCGGGCCGGGTCGCGCAGGGTGTGGGCGACGGCGTCGAGGTCGGCCAGCGACTCCCGCGCCCGGTACCGGTCGGTGATCTCGTGGTGAGCGATCGTGAACAGCCAACTCCGGAAGCGGTCCGGGTGGCGGCAGGAGCCGAGCGAGGCGAAGGCGCGGCTGAAGATGGCGGCGCAGGCATCCTCGGCGGTGGCCGGCTCATCGAGGCGGCGGTGGCAGTAGCCGTAGACGATCGGGAAGTAGCGCTCGTAGAGCTGGCCGAAGACGGCTGGCTCACGGCAAGCGGCCCGGACGAGGTCGGCATCCGGTTCTACCCTGACGACGGGCCGGCTGTCCGGCAGGGCCCGGATGCGGCTCCGGGAGCGGACGGGTAGGGTGAAGGGCACGACCGGCTGTCCGGGTGGGTCATCCTTCGCCATCGCTCGCGCGTCCATCCCGTGCCTCACCCCCGGCGCTCCACCGCTCGCTCCTAGTAAAGACGGGGGTTCACGGATGATGTTACGGCCTGTGGGTGACGGGATGGCCCAGAAGCGACAACGGATCGGCGCGAGTGGGCCCGGAGGTCCGCTCGCGCCAGGCACGCCGACCAAACGTTTTCCCAGCGATGCCGGGGCACCAGATGGGGTCCACTAGCGCTGGGTGTGCACGTATCCGTCGATGAGGGCGAAGGTGGCCGCGGGCTGTTCGATCTGCGGGAGGTGTCCAGCCTCCCGGACGACCTCGAGTCGGGCGTCCGCAAGGGCGGCGGCGTAGGCCGCGCCGTAGGCGGGAGTGACGATCCGGTCGCTCTCGCCCCAGATCAGCAGAGTGGGAATTCGGATGCGTTGAAGGCGATTCAGGAGCTTGGGGTCGTGCATGTACGGGTCGCCGGCAACAATCCTCATCGTGCCCATGTTGGCCGCCCGGCTGGCAGCCTGCTCGGCCGGAACGGTGGCCGGGTCGACGTAGAAGCGGTCGGCATCGTGGTATGAGTAGTCAGCGACACCGCGAGGATCGAGCGCGAAGACGTCCCGGATGGGTTGGCCGTCGACCGCGACGCCAACCGCGTCGATCAGGATGAGTCCGGTGATGAGACCCGCACCGTCGCGAAGGGCCATCTCCGACGCGATCCATCCGCCGAGGGATGAGCCGACGACGAGGACGTCTCGCAGATCGTTGTCCTCCAGGTAGTGGAGCAGGATCAGCGCAAGGTCGTCGATGCCCGTCACCCAGTCCGGGCGAGGAGCGCCGTTCCAGCCCGGGAGCGTGGGGGTGATCGTGTGCATGGTTTGAGCGAGGTGGTCCGCGATACCGGCGATGGTGAACGGGCCGCCTCCACCATGCAGGATCAGTGCGGGGCGTCCGGAGCCGGCCTCGGCGAGCGTGAGTGGCGGGTCAGGACGAACGGTGGTGGGGTGTGCGGTGGTGGCGGACATGCGGTCTTCCTCCGGGAGCGTGGACGATCGAGACAAGGGTGGACCGATCACGCCGATGATCGGCCGGACGAAATCGTTGGCGACCGAAGTGGCCGACAGAGACAAGCTGCCGAAGGCAGGACAAGGCAAACGACTAGCGGACGGCCTCCAATCGGCTGGACCGTCTCGTCCTGGCCGGCGAGTGGTGCCGGCCTGACTGCCGCGTGGTCCGTGGCCGGTTCACCCCGCTGTCCGACCCGCTCCTGCTTCTAAAGGCTATATCAACTAGTTTATATACGCAAGCTTGTACGATGTGATAGGGTATCCGTATGTCTGTCGAGTTGGAAGCGCTCGGACGAGCCGCCAAGCAGTTGCAGTACCGGCATCACCGGGAGTTCGAAGTCCGGCTGGCCACGGTTGGGACCACGCTGGCCCAATGGGATGCGCTGCGAGCGATCGAGCGCCTTCCGGGTGCCACCGCCCATGCGCTGGCTGTCGCGACGTTCCAGAGCGATCAGGCGTTCGGAGCGTTGGCGAACCGGCTGGTGGCGCAGCGCCTGGTGACCCGCCGCCCGGGACATGGTCGACGGATCGAGCATCACTTGACTCCGGAGGGAGAACGGACGCTCGAGGCGGGCTACCCGCTCGCCGATGAAGTCCTGCGGGCCTCCTTCGCGGAACTCTCGGAGGAGGACCGCGCGACACTCCTCGATCTCTTGCTCCGAACCCTTGGTGACGATCTCCGTCCTCTTGCCCCCCGTCCCGTGCCGGCTAGCCCCGCGACGGGCTGACGAGTGGATCCAGGCGACCAGCTGTCCTCCACGGCTGTCCGGCCGCTTCGCCTGGTCCTTGCCAGGATCCGGCCAGTCCCTCGATCGGTCCGGGCGAAGAGCGTGACCGGCAACGGAACGCGGCGCGACGGGACCGTCGAGGTCCCATCGCGCCGCGTTCCCTGGGCCTGTTCAGGTAGTGGAAACTACCCGATCCGGATGGCGCTGTAGTAGTAGGCGTCGTAGCCGCCCCAGAGGTCGCTGATCTTCACGCCGGTCATCTCGTTCTCGGCGTGAACGATCTGGCCACCGCCGATGTAGATCCCGACGTGGGAGACGCCCGGCCCCCAGGTGCCGGCGAAGTAGACCAGGTCGCCCGGCTGCAGGTCGTCGTAGGCGACCGGTGTGCCGTAGGCGAGCTGGCTCTCGGTCCCGTGGGTGATGTCGAGCCCGGTCACGTTCTGCACGACGTACTGGGTGAAACCGGAGCAGTCGAAACCGGCCGGCGTATTGCCTGCCCAGACGTACGGCGAGCCGACGTACTGCATTGCAAAGTCGACGATCGCCTGGCCAGTGCCGCTGGTCGCGCCAACGGTTTCTCCGGCGGTGTCGGCTGGAACGACCCCTTCGGTCGCCGAGTACTGGCCGGTCTGCTCGCTGACGTACGGGTCGCTGTACTCACCAGCGTATGGATCGACGTACGGATCGGTGTAGTCGCCGGTGTACGGATCGGTGTAGTCGCCGGTGTACGGATCGGTGTAGGTGTAGTCCTCGGAATATGGGTCGGTCGCCGGCACCGGGTCGGTGTACTCGTCGGCCAGGACGGGGGAGGGGAGTAACGCCACGGAGGGCACCACGGCAACGGTCAGGGCGACCGCGAGGGCGAGGACGGCGGTCCGGACGGGGAGCCCGAAGGCGGTCCGGACAACGCTGATCCGACCGGACGACGGGCGTCCGAAGCGAGAAGACGTATTCGACATGATGGAAAGAGAATCCTTCGGTTCGATCAACGGTCGGGAAGCCACCCGGCCGCCTCATGGCCCGATCAGTCTGGAGGCGGAGGTGCCCCGCACCTCATCACCCGGGCCGGCTGCCATGACGGCCCGCCCGGGGCGCGAAGGGACTGCGCACGGCGCGCCAGCCCATCTGTCCGATCTCCGTCGCCAGCCAGACGACGGTGGTGCCGACCGCTCATCCGGTCGCCGGCCCGCCAGGGCACAGCGATCTTCGGACCCAGCAAGTCGTGTTGAAACGAGGGCTGGTGGTCGGTCAGCAACGTGTCGGACACCAGACCCTACCACCCACGGCCGCGTCGCGTCGAACAATGTTGCCGCCGATCGACCCGGAATCGGACGGTCGGTGCTGGCGGAGCATGGTTCGCCTGGCGGTTGAACCGGCCCTGAAGGGACCGGTCTCAGGGGTGAGGCGGTGGGATTGAGCGTTCCAGCTACCGGCGCGCTGGCCGGCTGGTCAGGGCGCGAAAGACGCCCGGCTCATCGGAAAGATTCCGATCAGCCAGCCTGGTTAAGTGCGATTTCCATTGGTCGAGCGTCATCGGGGAGCTTCACGACGCTTCATCCCGGTCAGGTGATGGGGTCTCCCCTCTCGAATGGCGGGCCGTACCAGCTCCCAGATGGGAGCGGATGCTTGCCCGTTTCCGGTGAGACGGGCTGCTTTGGAGCGCGTTGCATCACCCACCAAGCCCCGAGGTCGGAACGAATGTGTGCCCATTTCTGATGAGCCGGGCGGCTTCAGCGCCCGGTCGGGGCCGCCGGTCCGGCGTGCCCGTACGGTTGTGAGACACGCTCTTAGCGCCCGGAACTGGAACGGCCAGCGATCGACGCGGCACCCGCTACCATCGGAACCGCCGCCTCACCCCTGAGGCCGGTCCCTTCAGGGCCGGTCCCTTTAGGGCCGGTCCACCTGGCCGGGACGACTGGACCCACTGGCTCGGATGAACATCACCTTCTCCCATCCGATTCAGACGCCGCTACCGACTACTATTCCGGCGGACAGCACCCGGCGCCAGCCTGTGCCGGGCGATCGACGCACAAGGAGCAGAGCCCGGTGACCACCAGTGACAACGCGTTCCTTCCGGTCATGGGCGAGCGCACCCCGGTTGCGGAGGCCGGTGCGGTCATCGCCGCCCGGCGCCCGATCCAGCTGCGGGCGCTCAACCACGTCGCCATCCGGGTCAACGAGCTCGAGAAGGCGGAGGCCTTCTACACCTCGTTCTTCGGCATGGCCGTGATCGGCCGGGCCCGCCGCGGGCCGACTGGCGGCTACCGTCCCGTCGCGACCGGCTACGATCCCCGCACCGCCTTCGCCAGCGACTCGGAGGCCGATGTCACCTTCCTGGCGAGCCAAGCGCTGACGTTTGCCCTGCGACGCGTCGGCCGGGGCGACCGGGTCGAGACCAACGCCGTCCTGGATCACATCAGCGTCGACGTCGACATCCACGGCTTCGCCGAGTTGCGGGCCGAGGTGCTGATGCGCAATTTCGACGTTCTGATGCTGGCGCCCCAAGCTCTGACGTTCCGTGATCCGTTCGGGGTCGTCTGGGAAGTCACCCTCGACGAGATCGGGGTCGCCCCCGAAGGGACCGGAATCGAGCCCGCGGGCGCCTGAACCCGGGAACCGTTCCGTCGCTCGTACCGGCCCGACGGCGCCACCGCCGGCCAGGAGACCCGCATGCTCGACAGTTACCGAAACCTGATCGACGAGTTGCTCGGCACGCCGGCCATTCTGCGGACGATGTTCGACGACCGTTCGGCCCCGCCGCCCGCCGCCCTGACCCTGATCGACGAACTGCGCGCTCGCGACGAGGGCATGCTCGACCGGCTCAACACCATGCTCCGCACCCAGGGGGCGGTCCTGGCGCCGCTCGTCAACTACTCGACCGCCGAGAACGCGGCCCTCGCCCTCTCCGGCGATCCGTCCGAACTGCTGTCGCGCTTCGACCATGCCCGCGGCGAGATCGTCTCGCTGCTGATGAACCTCACCATCCGGGACTGGGGTCGGTCGGCGATTGGCGACGACGGCCAGGAGACGTATCTCTCCGAGGAAGTCGAGAACCATGTCGACTTCGAGGAGGACCAGCTCGTCCGGATCACCGACGCGATGCGGGCTGGCTGACGCGGAGATGAAAAAGGGTGAGCCGCCGGTCGGAGGACCGGCGGCTCCTGGGGGATTGGAGGAGGGTCCTTCGCGGTGGCTGGCTGGCCCACCGCGAACTCCAGAGCCGGGATGGATGGCGATCCAACCGACCAGCGAGCGGAGGCTCGGGCCGCAGTGGCTGGCTGCTGCGGGGAGTCGTCGTCCCGCTCACCAGTACAGACGCACGAACCGCGCAAAACGTTACGGGATCAGGAACGGTCGAGAGGCTGACGACCTTCTCGGACCCATTCCGTTCATGCGGCCAGGCACGGCATCCTTGCTGCGATCCGTCCGGTAGGTCCAATCCCGCCCGGTGCCGTCGAGGTTCCGGGGCCTGGACCAGGAGCGGCCCGACTGGATGAGGAATCCCCGACGATGGATGGAGTAGAACGGCTGGACGATCCGACCGCGGCAGCGGACCCGACTGGCGAGCGCGAGGTCCACGCTGCGCCGGTCGTCGTGGTGGGCGCCGGGATAGCCGGGCTGACCTGTGCCGCCGAGCTGACGCGCGCCGGCCGGTCGGTCGTCGTGCTGGAGGCCAGCGACGGGGTCGGCGGCCGGGTCCGGACCGACCGCCAGGACGGGTATCTGCTCGACCGGGGCTTCCAGGTCATCCTCGATGCCTACCCCGCCGTCCGGCGCCAGATCGATCTCGACGATCTCCGTCCGGCACCGTTCGACGCGGGTGCCACCATCTGGGACGGCCGCCGTCTCCAGACGCTGGCCGACCCCTTCCGTCATCCGCGAGCGCTCGGCGCCGACATTCGCTCTCCCCTGTTCGGTCCGATCGACAAGGTGAGGCTGGCGGCGCTGGCCGTCCGGGCTCGAACGGCTGGCTGGACCTCCGCGCGGGACGCCGCCGGTGAGCCTGGGCATGACCGTACGGGAGCCGATCTCCTCTGGGATGGCGGGTTCGGACGGCGCTTCGTCGATCACTTCGCCCGGCCATTCTGGGGCGGAATCACGCTGAACCCCCCGCTCGACGGCAGCCAGGGGCCGCTCCGCTACACCCTGAAGATGTTCCTCGAGGGGCAGGCGGTCCTGCCCCAGTCCGGCATGCAGGCCCTGTCGGACCGCCTCGCCAATCAGCTGCGCCTCGGTGCCGTTCGTTACAACTCGCCCGTCGAACACCTGATCCGGGACGGCGAGCGGGTCGTCGGGGTCTGGGCTCGCGGCCAGGAATGGCGAGCCTCGACCGTGGTCATCGCGACCGATCCACCGACGGCCCGTCGGTTGACCGGGGATGCGCGCTTCCCCGACGACACCGACGCGCTCGGCTGCACGACGGTCTACCTCAAGGGCCGCCGTCAACCGGAGATCGGCCGGCGACTGCTGCTGGATGGTTCGGGCCGGCTCTCGATCAACCACGTCGCCCCGTTGAGCAACGTCCAGCCGTCCTACGCGCCCCGGGGCCGGCACCTGCTGGCGGCGGTTCTCGTGGGCGAGCACGCCGCCAATCTGGATGACGAGGCGGTTGCCAGCCAGGCTCGCGCCGAGACCGTCCGGATGCTGGGCCACACCGTCGCCGAGTGGGACGTCCTCTCGGTCGTCCGGGTGCCGTTCAGCCAGTTCGCCCAGCCGCCGGGCATCTACGGCCGGTTGCCGGAGACGGACAGCGGCACGCCCGGGCTGGTCTACGCCGGCGAGGCGACGGTCGATTCCAGTTACAACGGAGCGATGATCAGCGGCGAGGCGGCCGCCCGGGCGATCGTCGGAACAATCTGACTCGCCAGGCCACTCTGGGCGACGGCAACGACACTTGGCATGACACTCGGGTGCGCAGGTACGGGAGCAGCACGATGACCCATCACGGCGAGTACAAGGTCCCCGGCGGCAAGCTCGTCAAGGTCGACTTCACGGTGACCGACGACGCCCTGCGGGGGGTCATCGTCAGTGGCGACTTCTTCCTCTATCCCGAGGAGACGCTGGAGGACATCCGGGCGTCGCTGGAGGGGATGGCATCGACGACCGACGAGCCGGGGATCGCCGACCGGATCCGGCAACGGATCGATCCGGCCGCCGAGCTGCTCGGGACCTCCCCTGAGGCCATCGCCATCGCCGTTCGCCGGGCACTGGCTGATGAGTCCCCGGCACCCGCCTAGACCGGCCCTCCTACACTAGTGAGGACACCGCATCCCACCGCTGGAGGACGACCATGACATCGGCCCAGCCCACGATCATCGCCGCGACCGAGAAGCTCGCCGTCGCCGCGCCCGCCGACAGCGCCCAGCGCTGGAGCCGCTACGACTGGCGCCTGATCCCGGGCGTGCCGCTGCCACCGCACATGAACATGGCGCTCGATGAGGTCCTGACGCTGCGGGTTGGAGCCGGGCTGCGCCAGCCGACGATCCGGATCTGGAAGTGGGACCGCCGGGCGATCGTGCTCGGCCGGTTCCAATCGGTCCGGAATGAGGTCAACGAGGACGTCGCCACCGGCGAGGACGTCACGATCACCCGCCGGATCAGCGGCGGTGGCGCGATGTTCATCGAGCCGGAGGGCGCCATCACCTGGTCGATCCATGCGCCGGAGGAGATCGTCGCCGGGCTGACGTTCCCGGAGAGCTACGCCTTCTTCGACAGCTTCATCGTCGAGGCGCTCCGGTCGCTGGGCGTCGATGCCTGGTACGCCCCGCTCAACGACGTCACGTCGGCCGGCGGCAAGCTGGGTGGCGCGGCTCAGGCCCGGCGGGGCGGTGCCGTGCTGCATCACACGACGATGGCCTACGCCATGAACACCGCGTTGATGGCGAGGGTCCTCCGGATCGGGCGGGAGAAGCTGAGCGACAAGGGCGTCACGTCGGCCGAGAAGCGGGTCAGCGCCATCCAGGCCCAGACCGACCTGAGCCGAGATGCCCTGATCGACGCCCTGTTCGGCTACTTCGGTGATCGCTACCACCTGACGCCCGACGAACTGACCGACGATGAGATCGCCGAGGCCGAGCGCCTGGTCGTCTCACGCTTCGCGACACCGGAATGGGTCTATTTCCTGCCGTAGGGCAGAGACGGTCATCGAGATCGTGGACGGTCGCTGTAGGGACATGGCTCGCGCTGCACTGGCCTTGCTTGCTTCGCTGCCCTTGCCGCGTTGCTCCCCTCTCCATCCGGTGAAGACCGAAGGGATGAACCCGGGTGCCCCCTGGGCGTGGGAGGGGCCGGGGGCAGGGGTCACACCGCGTAGCGGTCCCGATCCCCGAAACCGGGGTGTTGGAATTGAACCCGTACGGTCGCATACCGGCGTTATCGCCCTGCGGAGCGATGGCCGCTGCGGCGGCCGGGCTCGCAAGCTTCGCCCCTACGATTGCCGCATCGCCGCATCGCCGCATCGCCGCATCGCCGCATCGCCGCATCGCCGCATCGCCGCATCGCCGCATCGCCGCATCGCCGCATCGCCGCATCGCCGCATCGCCGCATCGCCGCATCGCCGCA
>JAABUS010005104.1_pt1 | contig 17722 bp, 23 predicted proteins | sample 5560161 | NCBI WGS metagenome assembly JAABUS01 (sample SAMN10711885, study PRJNA513376) | rock metagenome | isolation source: Antarctica rocks | place: Antarctica: Victoria Land, Trio Nunatak nord | collected 2016-01-04 | reverse complement strand
AGGAAGCCCATGCCAGAGCACCAGCAGGCAACCAGCAGTATCACCGTGAAGAAATTACTGAACCGCAGCAATGGTAGCGCCAAGCTGACGTAGACTGCTGCAAAGATGGCTGACCGCAGAGTTGCTATGACAAGGTGCAGGAGAAGCTTTAGCAAGAAATGCAGCCCAGGACATTGGAGAGCTGCAATGCTACCAGCTGAGCTGCTGGCAAACACAGGCAGGGCTGCTAGCAGGCTCAGCAGGCCAAAGCTAAGTGTTGCCCCCAAGGCTGCTGCTGGGACCTCCTGCAATTGCCAAGCTGGACCATGCAGCAAGCCGAGCAGGAGTGCTAGGACCACAGTTACAATCAAGTCCAAACAGTGCCTGCGCCACAGCTGCTGTGCGAAACTTCGACTGGCCGCCACAGAGACAGGTTGCAGCTGGTGCACCGTGTGTGGTGAGGTCCGCAAACTGGCGAAACTTCGCCGAGGGCTGACGTCAACGAACCAGCTGCGGTTTGGGGCTGGACCTGGCTTGGGGGAGCGGGGAATGGGATTTGCGTCACTGATCGCGAGCAGCACGGCTGCAGCTGCGTCAGAGGCTTGCTTGGTCAGCCGTCTGGTTGGACTGCTGCTGGTGGACAAAGGCGGCAACGGCAACCCACCCTCACCTGCTTCTGACTCCAGATCATCATGCTGACCTCGAGTTTCTGACTGATGTGACACAGAGGAGCAGCGTGAAGAAGGGACATCAATGGTGATCATGTCAGTCCTCAGCCGACCAGCGCCAGGCTCTGCTTCATGGTCTGCTGCGTCCTCATATGCACCCTGCCTGCCATGTTTGCCTGTTGCTAACCACGATCTTGGCTTTTGCAACCACCAAGACAGGCCAGCCCAGAGCCTGCTGCTGCTGGGGCCTGCTGACTGCTCCTGCTGGCCCCAGTGCAAACCTGAGTGATGACTGCTGCTGCTGCTGCTCTCTTGCAAAGAAAAGCCCTGCCTGGTCAGGGCCTCATGCAGATCCTGGCCCTCCTCTGTGCCCTCTGCAACAGGGCCTGCTCTCAGAGGTGACGGCCTCACAAGAGCTGGGCTGCTGAACAGTGGGTTTACTGCTCCATAGTCATCTGAGTCACAGCGCACCATGTCTGCAGCATACAGAATGGCTTAATTCTGCGTGACACAGCCATGCAAAAACCAAACACGCGAGATTACAGGTCTGACATCAAAGCTTGGTCACAGCAACAGGTCAGACACACCATGTAATGGACACCAGCACTTGAAGCTTCACAAGCTCACTTATGCAGAGCCCTGCAGCAGCATTTATATCACAAAGTGCATGTTGTGGCTGTCACGCAAGCTCAGCACCACGGCACTAAGCATGAGTAGGAGAGGCCCACCAGGACTGTTGCCGCGTTTAGGACTGCACCCAAATAGAGGATTGGAAACAGCCAATGTGGCATCGCCATACTCCTCATGCTGGGCCATAGCAGCATGTAGGAAGTGAGACTTGAGACCAGCGTCTGGGGAAGGTGATCTTGTGGTGTAGCCTGTGCTGGTCATCTCTGAGTATGAAAGGCTAGCAGAAGTGAAGGAGGAAGCCACCACCATGGCTGACTCTAGACCCAACCTGGACTGTCCTACCTGGCTGCTGTGCCCTGCAGCGTTGCCAAACGGGGCAGGCAGCCTGTGCAGGGCCAGTCGTGGCACAACTGCCCCTGCAGCTGGCTGCGCAGCTGCTGCCACAGCTGCTGCTGTGGAGTCGGCTGCCAGCTGAGCATCATCAGTGGACGCATGCACTGAAGCAAAGGGGTTGCCTGAGCATCCTCTGGCAGGCAGCTGCATGATTGGCACAGAGGTGTAGCTCTGTGGATCCTGTACAGGGCTGCCTCCATGTGCTGGGGCAGGGCTGTCCTGGGCGCCCCAGTGGCTGCTGATAGGCGCATCACACATGCCTTCTCCATCCCCTACTGGTACAGGCCCGCAAGAGTACTTGGGACCCCTCTTGTGCCTGGAGGCAGATGCAGGGGTTGGGGAGGGGGGTGTCTTGGGGGGAGGACATTGCTGCCAGGCCTGACCCTGTTCTGCCCACTGTGTATGCAGATTCTCCTGCTGCACCTCATCCTTGCTGTCTGTGCTGCTCATGTTTCCCAGCAAGACACTGCTGCAGAAGGTGACAGGTGAGGAGCTGGCAGGTACGAAACCCAGGTACTCAAACCATGCTGGCGCCTGCAGTAAACGTTTTTAAAGTTGCGCTCATGTTATTTATTGTGTTGGAAGCTCACAAACTGCCTAAGAACATGCCTGAATCAAGCCATAAGACATCTGTCAGGTGTATCTGACTACGATTGTGATTGTTGTGATGACAACAGTAAGTAATGACCACAGTCACAGCATCTGCCTAGTTTGGCTACACTGGTACATAATCCAGCTGCCATGCATCACGACATGGATCAAACAAGCAATCCGCTCAAAATTGATCAATGATTGCGTTACAGGTAGGCCTGACAGCATGCTGATGCAGAGACCAGAGCCAGACATGAATCACAGCTTTCTGAGCAACATTTGCTATGCGCCTGCTCAGGCATTGGTAGCCTGAGCATATTCTACCATACTGCCCGAACTGACATTCTCATCAATGGCAAACAGACAAAATGGATCACGCACACATATGAGTCAGGCTGGATGCTTTACCTTGTTTGGAGCACCAGTGTAGACTGGTCTGGCCTGCTGATCTAGCATGACCACATGGTCCACCATCTCAAAGTCTGCATCCTGCATCACCTGCTGTGTCATGACAACATTGATATGAAGCTGGCGTGCAGCTGTCGCGAGGCTTTTGAGCAGGTGCTGGGCTGCTGGGAAGTCCTGAGGGCGGCTGAAGTGCTCCAGGGGCTCATGCAAGAGCAGCAGGGCAGGGCATGTGACCAACTTGGTGGCCACAGCTGCAAGCTTGCGCTCTGGAGCTGCCAATCCACCTGAACCAAAGCTTTGCTTTTAGCTCACACAACATTGCGCTCTTGTAGCAACATGTGCACAGCTTATAGCAGCAGTGATGAATGCACATTGTCAGGTGCACTGGAGCAATTTGCTGCAGGTGTGACAGGCATGAGCTGCCAATATTGCTGTGCTGTCTCATCCTAAGAGACATCAACTGAGCAATTGCAGCATCATCTGCCATGTCAAAACAATTGAGAGGCACTGAACTACCTGATTGGAGGGCAATGCATTTAGCATGGTGTGACACCTGACCAGACCAACGCAACACAGCGTAGTATCTTTGCTTGCTCAGGTCAAACTACTTGATACCAATCACTGAATGCACATCAGTGGTGCAACCTGTATGATGACAACCACACAGCATGCTATTACACAAACGATACAGCAAAACGCCTGCAACACTGTGAGGTAAAAAAATCATTCAAGTGCTACAGGAGGCAAGCATTTGTCACCTTGTTTCAATGCCAACCTTGCAAAGCCATGCAAGACCATAAAGCAGCTCACCATTTGCACTGAACAAGGGAAGCTTTAGGTCACATCACACCTGTGAAGGGCGACCCCACAAGGCAATGCTGCATGGGCTTCAGCGCCAGCAGGTCCAGGACCTCCTCTATGAGTGTGGCTCTCCTGTGTGGTGTGAAGTGCGGAGGCAGACTCAACTGCGCCGCCAGCTGCAGATTCTGCAGCACTGTCAATGAGCCTTCCAGAGCATCTTCTCTAGGTGCCAGTCTCACCAGATTTGCATACAGCCTGGTGGAAGCTGGCTCCTTGTTGTACTGCACACTGCCTGCAGCGCACCTGCTGTCTTCATTCAAGCGGCGTTCCAATGAGTATTTACATTGCACAGTATACAATGTTGACTGGCACTGTCCACAAAAGCAAGGCTGCTTGCAAATGACTTTTCACCAGAAACTGGTCAACCAACTACAACACAATGAGTTTGCTGGTGGTAGGATGCTTGGTGTAACAAGCTCAGCAATTGACATCAGGTCAAGAGTCTGATCTGGTGCAGTCTGGGGGCATCGATATTGGAAAACTCGCTGCATGACACAAGGTGTGGTCACTGGCATGCAGTCTATGAGCTGGCAGTCCAAGGGCTGTTGTGAGCCAGCATCATCACTGCAGTTGGTGTTGACCACAGTGATGACTACATGACATGGAGAGTGCTGTCAGAATGTGTGCATCTGTTGCAGCAGGGGGGTGCAGCAGAGGAGTGTAGCGCTTACCAACTGCCATTGAGGCCTGCTTGCTTCCTGCCAATGCTTGCAGCACTTGATGCAAGGGCTCCTCCCAGGGACACAGCAGCAGATGCAGCTTGGAGTGATCCAGCACCAGGTCATTTGGGCTCTGCCTGTCAGTACTCATGCCTTGAGGTGTGCCTTGCTGCAGTGGGCGCATCTCCAAGCTGATGGTGCCCTGGCTTGAGTGCACACTGGCCAAGGTAGGCATCCTGTAAGGACTCAGACAGCTCAAGGACGTATGTCAGAAGAAATGTCTCTGAAAGTCAGAGTAAATTGAGGTCTGCATGTTGAGCTGAGAGGAAGTCACAGCAAGCGGTATGTCACCATATATTCTGACCTCCCAAACAGGTTTGATGCTAGCATAACGATTCCTTCTCGCGCACTGCCTCGACTGTCAATAATGACGCGCTGCACCTAACTTGCTGGGCAGCAGTGCTGTCATGTGCAAGATGTGAAGGAAAGAGGAATATGACATATACTGGTTGCACAAAGTGATAGCAAAGAGCAAGGTGGCTCTACCTTGCAAGCTCACAGCCAGCTGCTTGGTTGTCCTTGAGCCCAGACAGCCTTCTAGCAGCAACCTCTAGTCTGCACTTCTGCAGGCGCTGCACTCTGCGGCGCTGAAGCCAAGACATCACAGACCACCAAAGCAGCAGCAGCGTCAGGGCCAGAATCCAGATGCCAATGTAGGTACCCCATGTGATCTGTGGGAGAGATGAGCCAGCTGGGCAGTGACTGACCCATGAGCATGTAAGGGGGGTCATGGATTGCATGGGGCAGAAATGGCCCTCTGGACATGTTAAGCTGGTCAGGGGGTCAGGACAGTATGATCCAGCCTGCACACAGATAAGCATAGCCATTATAACGTTGCACAATGTGTGTGTTGCTGGACACGAATTCACTGCGCATGTGGCTGCACCGCACATCTGTGAAGCCAGCAGCTGCAATTGAGCACTATCCTACATGCTGGACAGTCTGCAGCAGAGGATGATAGAGTGCCAGGCATTGTGCGGTTACCTTGTGTGTGAACGTCTGCGACATGAAGTGCTACAGGACGAACGAGCCACATGACAGTAGTTGAGAGGGTACTCACTGGACAGGGTCCAGCTGGACTAGTTCCAGGACAGAAGAGACCACCAGCTGGCATACCCTTCCCATACACCAGCTGTGCCGCAGTAGTTCCATCAGCAGACAAGGGTGCCAATGGATTATGTTGCAGGAGAGTGGAAATGTCACAGGAGATCGTAGCAGCGCCTCCTGCAGCCACATACCGTGCTGGAAAGCGCAAACCGGCATCTTATATACTGATTCTCAGGGTTTGAGGTGCTGAAGTGGGATACGTTTGAGATATGAGACGGGGAGGGACAATACCTGGGCAAAGGTAGCCAGCAGGACAGGCTGAACCTTGTGATGTCATGTCTTCAGGGTACAGGTGCTTCCACGAAGCTTAGGAAGGTGACATGCATACGGCATAAACCTTGACTTCAACGATCGTTGTGGTCGACGGCATGCCGAGAGTCGCGAAGAACGAGTAGCTGAGGTAGGCAAAGGCAGACGCTAGCCAGTTGATCGTTGGTCCAGTTGTGGCAGTCTATCTGCTGTATCGCCCCCCTCAAAAGCTATTCGCCAGGCGAGATGGGCAAAGCAAAACTGCAGCTCCATCTGCCAATACTAAAATTGGAGCACTGCTGCGCAGATGATCATAAGGTTGCACAGTGTCAAGACTAGAGCCTGACATCGCTCAGATGAGTCAGCTTTAGTCAACCGGTACTATAGTACCAATCTATCCAGCCACAACCTGCCACTCACGTGAGTATTTGCATTGCGTCGATAGAGTAAGCGCACCACTCTGCTGCGCCTACGTCGTCCACATGGTATAGCTTGAAGGACGCAGCACTTCTGCAGCGCGTTCAGTCGACCGTCAGACGACGCTCCTTCCAGTTGTCTCTACGGTCAACCTCACGGGCAACCTCTACCTGGCAGCTTACCTGTATATGGCAGCTTTTCGGTCGGCTGCAATCAGAAGCGACTGCAATTGCACCAATTTGTATTCCTATCCTTTACCAAGCAGGCGGGCGTGTACGTTGCGGCACAGTCACTTCTGTCCAAAGCCACTCCGTTCTCAAGGATCTGCTCAGCGACGAAGCAAATCCCTTCTTCCTCGAAATCTCCGGGTCCAATGTCAGGCTGCAAGCGACATTGCTTTGCCTGGACCCGGTGGCCATGCTGAAGATGTAGTGCTTCCGGAAGCAGGGCTTCTGAACCCTTCAGTGCTGAACTCTCAGTATGACAGTGAAATTGTTGGGCTCGCTGTACCAGCATTGGGATCCATACTGTTGGACCCCTTTCTGTCCTTGGTGGACACTGGTAAGATGCATCTGCATAACATCCATATGCATGCAATGCCGGCTTGCTTGTGTGTTGACTAGAGAGACTATACTACATTGAAGCTTGAATACTGGTTAATGCCTGCAGCCCTGGTTGGAAAGCTGGGCTCAGGTCCTCTAGCAGCTGTTGGGTTGAGCAGTGCTCTTTTCAACTTTAGCAACTTCTTGTTCAGCTTCCTCATGGTAGTCACCACTCCAAAGGTTGCGTCAGCTGTTGCGCGAAACAAGCTTGATGAGGTGTGACTCCAGTCCTGCAATGTCTGCATGCCTGCTTCACACTTCTCTCCACTGCAGTGCAGACTGACATTATTCACCTGGGCTGACACCATTGTTTGGTCTTCCCCATGTGTGCAAGTGTGCAAGAAATGTCCAGCATCAGTATTGTGGAGGTAAAGTTGCAACCATGCGTCCCCAATGATGCAGGCGTCTCAGACAACAGCCCAGGGACTGTGGCTGGCAGGTGTCTGTGGGGTTGTCGTTGGCTTGGCAATATGGTTTGGAGGTCCTTTTGCAGTCACAGGTAGTCAACACACCATTCTGTGGCTTCTTCTGAATGGCCTCAACATGCGCAGTGAATGGCGCATGTTGTCATAAGCCTGATCACAGATGTCTTATCAGACATCTCAAGCCATGACAGTATTGGGAGTGCATTTTAAAGAGTTGTGGTAGCATCAAAGCAGCAGTGGGACACTCATGCATTGCAAGGCTGACTCTGATGCTCACAATACATATACTGCCTTTCAGTGAGATGCATTGTCTATATGTAGCTTGACGGAGCCTGTATTGGCATGCAGCTATGAAGGCAGAAGGGGAGATTGCTCGCATGGCTGTTACATATCTGCGATGCCGATCAATTGCTGCACCCGTCAGTCTTGCCATGTTTGTGGCAACTGGCAGTTTCAGAGGCTTCAAGGACACCAAGTACGCTGCACTTCTTTGCATCTGCATGATGCATGGTCATGCATGGCATGCAACAGGACTCCATGGCAGAACATACATCTACAATGCAATCAGATGGCATCATCATTCAGTCCTGTTGGTGCGCATGTGTGTGTGTCTCTGCTAGGGTGATTCACAATGTCAGCAGACCATGCTGCAGAGCAAAGATAGAGCTGGTATGAACGCTGTGGTTTGTTATTTTGATGTTGTGAAATGTGGTGTACATGGCTTGAGTGGTTTAGTTGACTGAGACAATTTCAGACAAAGCCTCTAGACATGTTGTAGAACCAATGGTATGCATTCAAAACATTGACCACTTGCCTTGTGACTCACAGGACGCCATTGATTGCGGCTGTGGCCTCGAACTTGGTGAATTTGGGGCTTGATTGCTTTCTTATGTTTGTGCTGGGATGGGGCGTTGCTGGGGCTGCACTGGCCACCTCTGCCTCACAATACGCCAGCTTTGCTGTCATGTATTATTTGATGCTGAAGAAGGGCATACTGCAACAGCAGGACATGCGCACTGTACCTGGTCTGGCACAAGTAATGCCCATTTTGAAGGTGTGCAATGCTTCTTTGTCTGCACTGTGTTGTGCCCTTGGATGTTTTGCTGGCATGTTGAACCAGCCACATGTCTGTCTGTAAATTGTGCTTGCTTGAGGCTTGAATGTGTCAGGTATATGCAGCTTTGTGTCTACTGAACAAGATATCTCTGATCAGACAATTGTACAGTCTGTTCTCGCATACAAGCTTTCTTGCAGCACCTGTTGCTCCATTCATTTGTAGCATGGACAGTAACTGTTGAGCTTTCTGTCCTGAGGACATTCATGTTTTTCTTCAGAGTTGAGATCACATGGCTAGAGCAAATCCAATCTGAAAGTGTGACATGCAGAGTGGCTTGTCTCTGTCACTTCGTAATGTCTCATCCATGGTGGTCATATTGACAGCCACGTCAATGGTGACTGGTTTGGGGACAATCACCATGGCAGCGCATGAGATTCTGCGCCAGGTCTGGATCATCTCCATCCAAGCCTTCATGGCTCTTGACATATGTGCTCAAAGCCTGGTCGCGTCTTACCTTGGGCAGGTGAGATCAACACAGCGTTGCACTGGTGCAGGTGCCTTGTCATTGCTGACATGTCCAGCAGCTGTCATGGTGAAGATGCAGATGTGCAAAAGTTGTGCATACTACACTCAATGAGCATAGCTTTGCTGAGCTTGCTGCTTGGGTGGAAGAGCGTTGTACCCAGTTATATGATAAGGCAACATTACTGCTCAGTATGTGACTGTTGCAGTGTGGGGCTTCACCAAACAGACGATGGTTGCAGCTTGTTATGTAGACTTGCTGACCAGCCATGGTTCCCAAAACCGCTCATCTTGAGTGTTCCAAAAGAAAATGTGGGACTTTTTGCCTGGTGCCCTGCAAATTGACAGATATGCATGTAATGTTCAGGGCAAACGAAAGCAGGCAAGGGCAGTGTTGCTTCGGATCCTGCAAATAGGAAGTGCTGTTGGTGTCATTGTGGGCCTTGTGGCCTTTGCTGGCAAGTCAGCTGTCTCAACAATTTTCACCAGAGACTTGCTGGTTTCGGGTGAGGTGCAGAGAGTGTTGCCCATGGTGGCTCTGTTCATGGTGAGTCTCACACGCCTGCTGCTCTCCTCATGTCAGCATGACACTCAAGGAGGCATATCATGAGGATGAGTGGCATGTGCTGGATATGTTTTTTTGTGCCTTGCCCTTTGCTGTTGTTACGTGTGCGATAGTTCAGAGCAGAATCCCCTCAGGTTGCTGCTAACATTATCTTGGCTTGGTGCAGCCAATGGATGCTATAGCTGCTATTGTGGATGGAGGACTGCTTGGTGCATCCGACACCGCCTATGTTGCCAAGACCATGCTTGTCACATCAGTCCTCAGTTTTGGAGCCTTGCTGTTGGCACAGCGACTACAGGGCGGACTTTTGGGTATCTGGTTGTCGCTGAAGGTGATTACAACCGGCAGAGTCTTGGGAGGTGCTTTGAGGCTGGCATCGCGCAAGACCTCCCCACTGCAGAAACCACCCAAAGTTGTGGCTGCGTGATTTTCTATTCTTGGTGTGGGTGATTATGCGTCAGTTCATGTAGGATCACCAATAATATGGGTTTATATTCATTTATGACATTTGATTACAGTGAACTGGCAACAAAGTGTATTGTCAGGGCACACGTCATAACAAGGCAATTTTGATTCTTGACGCTGTGCTTGGTTGAGAGATCAAGCTATCCTGGCAGCCAAGGCAAAGGACTAGTATATCATGATGTTTGCAATGCTAGTCTGCATATCGACAGGTTTGCCCTAAGTCTAGGTAGTGGGATCCCTTAGCTGTCTGTGTACATTCTTTGAGCACTATCTGGCTATGCTGCTCGCGTTATGCCATCTGTGCCAAGTGCTCTCGTGGTGTTGCTGTCATGAGCACGGTGATGCTCAGCAAGCCTGATGGATGCCTTCAGTGCAGCAAAGCAGCAGCAAGTCTATTGAGGGTTATGCAGTACCCTCTATCCAAATCACATTGATTATCCATGCTATGGTGATCCTTGGAAACGTATTTTTGAGATCCATTCTATCAAGGATATTACGGTATGCTGGCTGGTTGTTACAGGCACATTAATGCCATGACGAAATTGCCCATGCTGGTTAATGCAATTTGCATGATGATACCTTCTTGACACTTCGACGAGCCTATCAGTCTGAGACATGATGCTGGCAACGCCGACAACGCAAGCAACATTGCAAACAGCAGCATGTCAACAAACGCACCGTACGTTGTGTCAACGCAACAGGAGGTGCAGTGCCTCCTGTAGCACTGATCAACCCTGCTTCCGCTCTCCGACACCTGTTGACAGGCGCTCAGTCTCACTCAACCTCTTGGGTCTGCTGTGCCAGGTAAGGACATGTGTCTAGATCTGAGGCAGTTGCTCAAACGTTTTGCCGCTTCACTGTCTGTCTGCAACGCGACTGTGTTATCCCTAAACTTGCAAAGCTTGCGTTTCTGTCAGATGACTACTGTGCCTCACAGGCTGCAATCTGCGTACCAGCACTAGCTAAGCCTTCGCCCTCCAATAAGGAGGTGGACGACAATACCTCAGCATTGGTACAAGGTTTGCTGGCCAAGTCAAAAGCCAGCAAAGACAGATACACCAAGGAAAGGCTGAATGACTATTACAGGCGAAATTTCAAGGTTTGCTCAAAGAACTGTTTACAAATTTGCCCTGCTGCATGTCTTGCGCATGATGGAGTTCACTGCAAAGGATGCCGTGTCCACATAGATATTGAAGTGCATGGTGGTCATTGTGCGGAATTGGCTCAAGGCAACTACCTCATGCCAAGAGTTACTTTGCCCTTTGACTACAACATCCTGTCTGTGTCAGGACTATTTCAGTTATGAGAAAGGACTGGGCCAGACGTCCAATGGAAGGGGGGTGAGTGATGAGAATCAGCAGAAAATCCTCCAGTGGCTCAAGGATAATCCTTGAAACAATTCTTATCAGAGCAAAGTACTCAAGAGTACTTGGCCAGCAATGCCCAGTCTACTTACCCATGGTCACTTTTGACCAGTTTTGTCAGCATGATAGTATGCTGGCTGCGCAGCATTGATCCCATGCTGCAAGCAATGTCTTGTTCAGTGTCCAGCTGTGATTTGGCAGCATTGATGTACAATAGCATCAGCATTCACACCTCTTGCAAGGCTTGCGCAACCTCGGCCATGGACAACACCAACCGTTCGTCTTTAAGATTGTAGCCTTGTTCCTTTAAGACCTTCTTTGGGGCTTTCATTTTTTGCTTTTGCAACTGCAAGGAGTCATTGATGATACTGGCAGTGAAATTCTGCGCTGCAAGTGATACTAGTCTTGTCCTGCAGATCCATGAGATGGTCTGGGTTGTTGCATGCGAGTTGGTGCTGTGTAAGCCATGGGTCTTCAGCTAGCTTACAGTCGTAAGTCCTCGCAGTCAAACCCGCAAAGCTTAAGGTAGTGCTGGGTCAGTTCATCCGGGATCTGCACATTTGTGGTGATCACATTCGATCATAGGCCTCTTACGAAACAGAAAGGACGTGACTATGACTTCTGAAAACACCCTTGCGTGGACGCAGTAGGAGCTGCATGTTGTAGAGAGCTACCGTGGGCGCGTAGTCCTCTAGGCTTTCCAGAAAAGCTGCAAGCTCTTGCGGGTTCTGAGCTGTCATGCTCTTTGGTCGACAAACTGCATCTGCAGAATCTGATGTGCGCCTCTAAGCTGTTTTGCTGTCAAACTGAGAGAACGAGCACACCAACATGCCTGCTTGTTAACACAGCTTTAGACAGAGTCACGGCTTCCGCTCCGTTTGAACGGGTCGCGTGCAGGCTTAATCCCTTTACACATTTGTCACATTTGCTGTCTTTTGGACTCAGCAGGAGAGTCAACAGACAATGACTGCGAAGAATGGTGAGACTGAACGAGAAAAGTTGTTCAATGCTGTTCTGGGCTACCAAAAAGTCCAACTTTTGTGGTGGAAAATCCCACATTTGCATGCTCTCAATTGCATAAGAAGTCTTAGCACAGTATATTCAACAAGTTTGTTAGTCTTAAAATGCTTCAGTCAACATATCTTGTTCAAGTCTGATAGAACAGATAAGAACATGACATTGCTGCCCAAGGGAAAGAGTTGCATAGTAAATCAAGTCAGGTGCTTGTCGCTTGCAGAAACTGTTCAAACGATCAATGACCAGAAAGATTGTGAATGCAATCAAATTGGCAATTGATGTCCTATGCAGCAGGTGGAACAGTGTTTGCTTTGGTCTTCTGGCACACACATGCCTTGTCGTTGCAGCGGTACATCAATACTGAGCCTCTGAAGCTTGTAGCCCTTCAAAGGAAATTTCCTTTCAAAGTTTGGAAGTCAGCGTTGTCGAGAGTGCCCCTCTCCTTTTGCTGGAGTTATGTCAGCCAGTCATTCAGCCATATGTGACATGCAAAAGTCACATGCACAGATCAGCTTATGTCTGCTGAACCTTCAAGCTTGGAACATGTGCAGACCAGTCCGCTGGAGGCAGTTTTGGGAACTCATGAAATGTATGGCATGCACAACTGGTTCACAGCTGGGCACAGATGCCATTTGCAAACAAGTGAATTGACAAGTTTGTTGTAGAGCTCATTGTTGACCTTCACAGGCCATGCGTAGGGTGTCAACAGCATGTGACTGCAATTGCAAGTGCGTCCACACATCTGTGTATCATTCTACACCAAGTCAGCTGTTTGTAATGGAAGTTGCCACCCACAGGCAAGAACCAACAGCAAAGTAGAATTGATGCATGCACAATATCATAGCTGTGCCAAATGTATGACCACTCACATAGCTTATCTGGCTTGGCAACTCTGCGCCTGCATGCATGGGTGGCATCAGTGTTGAACACTGCCATGCTGATCCAGGAAGTCCTGGAGGCACCTTTTAAAGTCCCCACTGCAAGTTGGCACCATGTGGCCACCATCATGCATGTAGCGCTGTATACTGTCAGGGTCAAATGTTGCTATGAGCTCCTCGGTCCTTTGCAAAGGAATGAGCTGGTCTTTACGTCCACTTATGAATAATGTTGGAATACTGATGGCAGCTTGTGTCATCATGTGTGCATACTCAGGGTCTTTTGGCAGAAAAGCCCCAGCCTGCCCAAAGCACTCAACCAATGTTAGACATGTTATAGCAGCACCAGAGAAGACCTGAAGAGGTATGAGATCTGGATGCAATCAGCTGTTGTGCAGAATGACTCACCAGGATAGCAAACTGGATCTTGTGCTCAAGTTGTTGGTTCTGGCATTGTACAAGTGCTAGACTAGCTAGTGCTGCTCCTTGTGAAAATCCTGACAGCCAAATATGAAAATCCTGAAGCTGTCTCACATGATTAGCGAATGAAAAGCAGTCATGCCTGCACCATGGACAAATTTGCATAGACAACTCACGGGAGTACAGTGCCACATGATGCAATGCAGGGTCTTGTTTGTTCACCTAAGAAGCCATCAATGGGTTTGTGTTCAAACATAGCTTGTTCAGCCAACTGCAAAGAGGCCTCGACACCAGTATATGATGATGCCAATGATGGCCGGCCAGCTACATCAGGGTCCTGGTTCATCATGGTAGATCAAATTCATGGGTGGCTATGTGTGGCGCCTTCTTGGGCTACTGTCATAGGCATACCTGCCATTTCCACCATGCACGGGGGTCCACCGCAGCTGAATCAGAGATACTCTGTTCTGCCTGGACGTGATGTGGCGCATCTATAAAAATCAGTTCAGCTCGTGACTTGAGAGCCTTTCTGAGTGATCCTATCTTCCCCGAAAACTCCTGCAAGGTTTTTGATTTTTTACAATCTGAAGATCGCTGTCTGGCTGTACAGCTGTGCAAAAAAGGTAGTCATGAGGCACGGCGTATCCCAAAGCTACAGTCACCTGAGGGTTTTGCAAATACCCGTGGAAGCACAAAATGCGCAATTTGCGGGTTGGAGTACTTGTCATGCCAGTACTCATGGCAAGTCGACGACGGTGTATTTTGCAGGCTTTGCAGTCAAAAGTACTATGCATGCAATATCAGCAAAACCTCAGCTGGTCTCTTGCATGAATGTGGCGGACTGTAGCTTAATTGCAGACTTCAGATCAGTCAGCATGTCACCAAACTTTCAGGAATCTGGCAATTTAGCGATCAAAGGGAGGGCCGCAAAGGCGAATTGACTTGTGTGAGCACTGTCAACAATTGCATGGCCGTGCGATCTGCTAATTTTCAAAGGAAAGGTTACTGTGCTTGAACAGCGTACACACTGTGGGATTATATGGCGGACAGCATATGAGAAGTTTGAGGGAAAAGAGCAAGCAGGTATGCGCATCAGTTTCTGCAAGTATCAATTCACTAATGTCGATGGTCCTTACGAAATCGTCGATGACTGCAGTCTGTCGTTCAAGTTGTAGACCCTCAAGTTTACTTGCGAAGTGTAAAAAAGCACTTGAGCGAGAAGCAAGGCTTGCCAGCAGAGCATCAGAGGCTTACTTTCAACGTCGCAGCAGCGGTTGACACTGCAGCAACCACACCGCCACTGCCAGGATCAGCTGAGAGCTTACTTTCCGGACTCGACACCTGGCAGGTGCACAATGTTTGTTGCTCAAACTGCAAGCTTGTACACTGTAAACAGAGACTGCCAAGCGCCACAAATAAGTTTGAGCTACACAATGTTTCTGATAGCTGCAAACACATGTCAGTCCAACCATTCTGCCTGCAGGCTCTGGTGTACCACAACAAGAAGTGTGTTGGACGCTTTATCAAACCTCGCCTGTACTCTGTATCACAGTTTGGTGACACCAGGGAAGAACGATTTGCTGACTGCCCTGTGCAACAGCTCAGCATCATATACGATTGCTTCAAAGCTGCCTGCACAGACGGCCCTGCCAAGGTGTCCGTGCCTATTGTGACAGCTGACGCTTCTGAACAGTATCGTTTCACAGTTGTTGGGCGCTGTGAGGAGTGCAACTTCATACTTCCTGTCACCTACCAGTTCACTGGTCAGCAGGCGGCATACAATTTGCAGAACAGTCTGTACACCACCAAGCATCAGCAATCTCAGGCGGCTGCTGCTGGCACTGTCAGTGCTCTGTCACCTTTGATCACAACCAGTGATTTGGCTTTGAACTTTGGTAGGTCATCGTCATACCACTCTCATATGCTCTGGCCCAACCAACTGTCTACAATGCAAATCATCACTGGCATCACTGCAGGTACTGGGCTTGAGCTTTTCTCTGCAGTATTTGAGCCTGAAGCAGACTCTGCCTGGCTCAAGTGTTTGATCCTGAAGTTTTGCCTGGTAGCTCAGAGCTCACTTCATGAAGCAGGTCCTGCACTGTCAGAATCCGAGTCAAGTGTATCAGTCACTTCCTGCCCAACCCAGCATACAGAAGCCAGCAGACCACAGAAGACATCACAGCCTGCCACTAGCAGCAAGATGCCTTCAACCGCAAAGTCTGTGAGCAAAAAGCAGAAGCAAAAGCAGAACTCCCGTGCTGCAGCGCTTGCCAGCAGGCACTCTGACTCCTCAAAGTCATCAGCCTCCAAAGAAGTACAAGCAGAGAAACCAGAACTACAGCGGCGTGATTCTGCGCACTCAGCCAAATCAATGGCTGTACCTGCAGCATCAGAGGACCAAGCAGTTGCTGCCAATGGCTTCACTGCAAGAGGAATGATCAACACAGCACCAAAAGGTACCTCTCTCCCAGCTCTGCTTGTCTTCTGCTTGTCTGGTGCAACCTTAAAACACAATTGGCATCAAGTTGCAGACTCAGCCGCATGGGCACACTCTCGTCATCTTTGTCAAGCTAGCCTGCTTCTTCTCTTCATAGAGCATGATGAGCAGATCATTTTTTCCACTATTCTCATTACAATGTCTTTTTGTTAGCAGGGGTTAGAAGCAATGGGCGGGCACGGACACAGAGCAGCAGTAGCATTGCTGGTTCAAGTGAAGATGCTGTTGGATCAGCGCAACGCAGAGCACCTCAACAGCAACTTCCTGCTGCTGATTTTGTCACAGACGATGCCCTGGATCTTCAGTCAATAATCAGTGAGACTGTCAGCCAGCCCAAAACCTCCCTCCGCAAAGATCATGCTGAGTTGGCCTTGCCCAATGGCTGGCATGACGATGCATCTATCAACGGCAACTCTGCCAGTCAGGCATCAGCAGCTCCCGCATCACATACAGCACATATTGAAGCACACCCAGAAGGCAGTTTGCTGCCAGGTGCCTCTGCCAGCTCTCAGGCTGCCGGCTTGTATGCCATGCCAGAGGCTGTGCATGCCTGGGCGACGGATGGTGCTGCATCCACGTCACTTGAAAGTGACGTTGACTTCTTGCATCCTCCCATGACTAGGCGGTCCCACCGCACTTCCCATTTGCCCAGCGGCTCTTATACCAATGGCTATGCGCCCAGCATCAACCAAGCATACCCACAAGCTAAAGGTGGAGTACCACAGGAACTAGCCAATGTTGGCTACCCAGGCAGTCCCTCTGGCAGCAATCAATGGCAAGACACAGCTCCACAGCTGCCTCCTGGCCTGTCTTGGGGCACTCAGTCACATGGCTGGGGAGGCAGTGACATGACAGCTGCAGCACGCCAGCCAGTCGGCTTACGTGATCATGTGCCAGCTGCAAGCTTGGGCCTGCCCAGCTACGCACAGCCTGCTCATCGCAAGCAGCCTCATGCTCTGTTGCAGAGTCATGGCTACCCAGCTCACTCACAGCACAGGCAGGCATCAGCAGGGGGCCACACCCGCCTCACCAGCAGCCTGCAGAGCCTTGACTTGGCCAACGATGACTGGCAGATCCAAAGGTCTGGCCAGGGTCAACACCCACATGGGCAGAGATGGAGTCGAGGTGGCAGGCCCACTGGGCATGATGCTGGCCCAGCCACTCAACCATCATCAGCTCGAGTTAGCCCAGAACGCATGAGAGACGGACACAGCGAGTCAGATGCACACCCACCTGTCACTTCTGCATCGGTCAACCTGAGCTACAGGCCTCACAAGGTATCACCTGGTTTGCGCCACGCTGCATATCCAGCCCCTGCATCCCTGTCAGCTTTGTACGCTGAGCAGGGAGCGCGCCCAGGTGCTTCCACGCTCAGGCAATTTGACAACAGGCATGGCAGTGGGAGCATGAAGGGTGCTACTGAAGCAGCCATGCTTGGGTCATCAGGCCAGATGACTGGCTCGTTCCAGGAGCCTAGACACATGCTGGCAGACTGGCAGAGACCAGCGCCTCTGCAGAGCAGAGACATGGCAGCAGCCACAGATGTGGAGCGCTTGTTACAGCAGCTCACTCCTGTGCTGTCTGAGAATGACCAAAATGTCGGCCAGCTGACACTGGTGAGCCAGCTTTTGGTTGCTTTTGGGTTTAAGCTGCCATGTTGCCATACTAATTGTGAAGTCACTTACAGTGTGGTTGCATATGTATGCCACATCTGACACCTTTGCTTGATCACATCATGCAGCCAGCTCATCTCTGCTCATTCAGATGACACAAAGGTACCCTCCAGTCCCCTAGCAATTGGTGTTGGGTACCCAACAAAGGTTACTTGTACCAAAGTTGCCATGGTCTCTTCTTCTCCCACAGGGCACATCGGCACTGTTTGGGTGCTCTT
>JAABUS010005103.1_pt1 | contig 17725 bp, 12 predicted proteins | sample 5560161 | NCBI WGS metagenome assembly JAABUS01 (sample SAMN10711885, study PRJNA513376) | rock metagenome | isolation source: Antarctica rocks | place: Antarctica: Victoria Land, Trio Nunatak nord | collected 2016-01-04 | reverse complement strand
GGAGGGGAGATGAGGGAAGGGGGCGAGGGTGGTGATGGGTGTGTGAGGGGGTGGATGTGGTGGATTGGGTGTGGAGGAAGATGAGTCTTGAATTAGCTGTGGGGGGTCGATTTGAGGTTGATAGAGATGAGATTGATGAGAAGTGATGAGGTTTAAGGGAGGGAGGGCGCTAATGTCTTGGCAGGGGCGTTACTTGGATCTTGACGGGCTCCTCGACCACCACCAACATCTTCCTCAACTCAGCATTACCTGACAAGTAGTGAAGTTGGTATGGCAAGCAGTGTACGCGTTCCGCATCGAACCTCATAAGCTCGTGACTCTATGTCCTCTTACTGCAATTAAAGCATACATCATTCAATTGTTTTTTTTGATAGCCTTACAGCGGATTCATCTAATACACACTTCGCAGTGTGCGAGGTTCTTCCCTTGAACATAATTGAATTGCACTGCCACGTGCTGTCTCTCGCTCATCGAACAGAGCATGCTATACCGCCTCTGTTTTATTAATCTCATGGACATCTTCTGATTCTAACCGTAGATGATGTTTACTAAACTATTCGTTTGTGCTTAACCTCTGCACCACCAGATCATCACTATTCTCTATCTTGCTCTCGCTGACAGGCTGAAACCATCTCTAGTCCCATCTCTTACAGACTGCATCCTCACTGGCCCCTGAACCGACTTCCTATTCTCCTGCCAACTCTTCGTCTGCGGCGTCATCCCCTCCCACATTCACGACTTTTACATTAGCTGCACATATTTCCGTCGACGGAGAAAAATTCGCGAGGACGATATCCAGAACCGCGTTCTATATTTATTCATGATGGAGGGTGTGGCATAGTGGGTTGAGTGAGGCCGAGATGGAGGATAGGCCGGTAGAGGGGTTGAGGGGGAATAAGAATAGTAAAAGACGCAGTGAGATTAGCATGACTGGGGCTGGGAGTGTAAGGCATCCGGCTAGTAAGCGAAGGCATTGTTGGAGAAGGGGGTGTGCGAAGAGGTCAATGGCTCAGCTGGGTGCAAGAGCTGGCCCCTGAGCAAACGTATGCCCGTGGTAGAAGGTTTTGAAGGCAAGTGATGTTCTGGTTCTATCGCGGCGACCATGCCTCAGGGACTCACCAAATGGCCATCCGTATTTCCTAAGAGGTCTCGATAGAGTCGGCCGGACTCGTCGTATCGATGACGGTCTCTGGACTTCCAGTCAACAAGGATTTGATCAATTATTCACCCGATGAGAGTCACCCAGGGCACGATCGTCGACCTACTACACTATATCTCTTCCACAGTATCCGCAGGACCTTCGAAGGATGCGATGCACACCGTTGCTACTGGCCTTGGCCAGTCTCACGCACCAATACAATACAATTATACTGACTGCGGCGTCCAAGAATCAAATCACAACTTCCTCATCTTTCCTCCGCCAGCTGCTTGTCACATACGCTGGCACTAGTGGGTGCTAGATCTGATTTGTGACCTGTCTGGAGATTTCTTTTGCTACCTTAATGGTGGTTCATCAAGTCACTGATATCCTGTGACGCTTTATCGCTCAGAATACGGGCTCTCACTGGTCTTTCATTCGATCGCCATTCCGTCAGAGATGTTTTAAAGAGTGCAAAACCTGCTTCGAGCGATAGTTCCAGCGTTGGAAATTGAGAATCGATTCCGAACGATGTATGACTATGAATACCCTACCAATGATCGTAAAGGCAGCATGATCAGTCACTCGTTCGTATATTTTCTGCAGTTCTAGCCTGGTTGTACTGACCAAGCTATTAGATTGTCCTGTCGAGACACTCAGGTGATCCAATATATTCCAGAGAATGCACCTTAATCCGAATTGGGGAGAGTTCGTGGCAACGTTCACAGCGGCTTAATTGTCCAAATACATCTCTCTGACAGCTATTAAATTCGGCGAACCTTAGGCCTCATAAATCCTTCATTCTTTCATATACTATATAGAACAAATCTCTCATCTCATGGTGTATGCTCGAGGTTCTCCAAATTCGTATTTCTCTGCAAAGCAAAGACAAAAGACTCCCAACACCTACGCTTGCTCCGTGACCTTTTGAAGACGTTTCCTCCAGAATGGACGGCCGGATCGCTTGCTCGGCAGTCAAGAAGCTACTGGAGCTGAATCCGGCATCGGACATGAGTCTCTTGAGCACCAAAGAGTCTACTGTCACTGTTGTGCTTACCCAATCGCGACCGTACCTCAATAAGCGGTTCGGTCAGCTGATACTAAGTATCCAGCATGCAGTATTCCTAACATGGCAGACGGCATTCATGCAAGTTTCCCCATTTCCTGTGTCTGGGAGTGATGATGAAAGCCTAGTAGACCTCACCTGAAACGATCGCGCAGTGGAAGGTATATTGGACAGATCGAGCATCGATCAACACGTACTGACTCTGGTCTGGTGACCGTCAACACAGAGGAAGCAAAGAAGGTGGTAAAGAAGATGGAGGATCATTACACTCGCGCCGGCCAGATTCAGACAGAACATACAGCACGTATGTCCAAAAGCCCGATGCTTCAAAGCATCACTGCATCCACGGTTCCCACACCTGTGAAGGAAGCTTTGGAAGCGGCCCTCAAGGACACCGAGCGACTGGGAGCTGCAGCAGTACACGGGAATCTAGTCCAAGTATCACTGAAGGCTCGCGGGACTACTGGGACGGAGGAGGTTTAAAAACCTGGTGGATGGGGCTTGCTTTGTGGTTCCTTTTGCATCTCGCCTTTCTGCAACTACTTGCTACAAGGTCCTTCATGGAAGTTTCTACAGCGATTACGGCAGTGCTTTCTGTGGTGTTTTCCATTGCCTTCCTCCCTTGCTTATGAGTCTACGACTTATCACTTCATGAGGTCGCAGGGGCTCCTGCTTTGAGCGTCGATGGTATTTAGGCCCTCCGGCAGCTTCTACAATCAATCATCCTTTCTACCCACCAGAACTGTGCACCTAGTAGACGTCTGTTTTCTGCACCCCCTTTGTTTCGCATATGAAAAGAAAAGTTCGAGGATCCTAGTGCTGGTCCGCGGGACACCAAACTCTGCGCTTTTAGATCGAGACCTGGACCTTGCTCTCAGCTCCTAGACCGGCCTTTTTTCTCTTAGAGAAGAGATTTGCGAAGATCACCAGACCCTGAGCTTGCATCGTAACAGACGATCAACCCTCACTATGGCAATCTAGTTCGAAGCTCGTCATTGCTTTCTCGGCCAAGCTTCGGCGTGCACTGAAGGGTTGGCAAGGTGAAGTTTGTGAAATATCATTATGACTAGACCCTCAGTGAAGCTAGGATCGCAGTGGCGTTTGGTAACACACTTGTGCAATACCTTCCCCCCTACAAGACGGCTTCTGCAGCATTCCATCACTATGCCCACGACGTGGTCCAACACTCTCCGAAACCGCTGTTCGAACCCGACAGACATCCGGGAAACATTTACGCAAGACCAAAGATTCTCTCCTGTCAATGGTTAGTCTCTACTGTTTATGAACGAGACGCCAACCCAAGCCTAAGTACTGAGGCCAAGAAAGAACCATGATTTCATCGAAGGCTACGAGGAGGGTGCTGGTAGCGCTATCGATTCATCTTCGACATTCACTGCTGTGACAATTTCGGACAGATACACGACCCCCAAGGTGTTGTTGATGCTTTAATTTCTATGGTAGAAGAAGCTGATGCTTAGGGGTAGGAAAGTCGCTCACCTGGAAGATCTTAGAGAGGGAAACGACTTTTCTTGTTCATGTCGAATCGCAAATGGGCTTGGAAACAGCGAATGTCTCCTGCTGGATCAATCACAAGAATTAGAGAGAAAGTGGCCGTCACTTGCCTTTCAACATCGGGCGTTCTAGAATAAGTCTGCGGTTCTAGCCTCCTGCATACCAATTGAGACAAGCATGCTGCAACAATGAAGTGGTCACTGTTTTTCAATATCACATTTGTGTCCAAAGCAGATGACAGGATTATCTGGACGTACAAGTGTGGCGCCATGGGAGGGGTTCCCCCAGCAGATCCAAACCCACGCTCTGAAGCAACCACGTCGTCTCCTGGTCCTGCACAACATGCGGCCCCATCAATGCCCCCCAAACAAACGTTACTTTCTTCGCAGCCCCCAACCACGATACGCCCTCCACTCCAGCCAGTGATACAAAGCTCCTTCCACATTAGAACGAGAGTCGAGATATGCATCCCCTGATGCTTTACCCATAATTGCGGTAGCCTGACTTCCAGGTCTTTTATCAACGGAAACGAACACGCTCGCCGCAGTCAGTGGCCTCCTGATCATTTCTTCCAGCGCAGGAGTATCTTCCTCGCAAACAGCCTGACTCGAACAAGAATAGCTATGCCCCCATAGGCGACATATACGCCTCCAATAAAGCAACCGTAATCCTTAGATTTCGCTTCGTGGATTTGATCCCCCTTGAATCAGCCACCCACCCTGCAAACATACACTCAACGTCAGTCAGACGTCCCCACAAACGCCCGTCTCGCCTCTAGCGAGATTTCCAGGCAAGGCTGGGCATGTATACCATCTCTGAAGCCGCACCCTAATCCTATACCGCATATGGCGGCATCCTACGTCGCCAGTGAGGGATACATATTTTTCTCAACCATCTGGAAGTAACATGTGAAGAGCTCCTTTCTGGAAATTGAGGGTTTAGGGGTAGATAAGGAGAGAGATGGTTTGGGAAATTGACCATTGCCACATCGAGCCCGGACTACATCTTCCCACATCCTCATATATCGAGGAGCAAATAATGCGATCTTGTGGACACAGAGAGAGTAACGAATCGAACCTCTAGACTATTTGACTTCGACACAAATGTCTCCCTCACAAAACGTCTAGAGGTTGATTGCGCGTGGAAATCGTGCGGTACCATACCCACGGTAAATACTTGACATAAGTTCTCACAAGACGCTCGAACATCACACCGCGTCCGTATTCAGAGCAGTTTCATCCCCTTAATTGACAACGTCTTTTCACGCGTTCAAAAACCAAAAGAGGGGTCTTGCCGCGATTCGAACGCGGGGCCTCTCGCAGTTGTAACTCAGGTGTGCGCCCTAAGCGAGAATCATACCCTATGATCGATGTTAGCTGTCGTCGACAATCTGAGAAAGATGATCAACACTGACTCTAGACCACAAGACCGCGGATGCAAAATAAACGACATTAGCTATTTAGATACTAAAATTCAAAGAACACCGCTAAGCCAATTCTGACTAGCTCGAATGAGCTAAGGTCTTGGCTGTTCAAGCGATCACGTGTGGTAAGTTTGCCACCTGAAGTTGGATGAAAAGCTAAAGTAGGCTGGCTACTTCACAATAAAATCGAGAACGTTTGTTTTCACTAACAGGACGATCGGTTTCTGCTTAGCTGTGGCAGAGGATCCGCCGATAGGCTATCGCGAAAATCAAGAGATGCTCTCGAATTGTCACAATAATGAGCTGGATCATGGGGGTTGCTACTTTTGCTGGAATGGACGATTGAGCATGTTCAAGTTTCAGATCGCTTTTTGACGTCGCCAGACGCAATATGATTGGGTCTAATGAAAAGCCGTTTCTCTCTCGGAGCCACCTGGGACATTTCAATATGTTGATGAGCGAGATCGGGCTACTCAAAGCAATGTACGTCAAGGCTTTCGAGACCTTGGGCTTCACTTAGGCTCAGGAGCTCTAATTGGAACGGCAATCGATTTTTACCACTTACTGCCAGATGCATCTTTCCTAGCTAAAGTGGACAGCTCGGAAAATTACATTGGAACCTTTACTTTGACACCGTAGATTCATGGGTGCTGTAGCTCCTACTACTGCGCCTGGTTCCTAAGGAGTGATTCAAGTTGAAGTTTGCCGCCCTCATATCAGCGTCCAGGAGGAATGCCCGAGGGTGAGACCTTCGGCTCCCTTGCTTTATAGGTGGAGACATGAATACAACCGACAGAAAAAGTGATACAGAGACCTTCAAGACCACTCCTGGCTAAAATCAAACGAAATTTTTGCAACCGGCTCACCGCCGAAACTCCATTGGCGTTCATCCACCGAACAACATTCCACTGCGGGACTGAATCAGCATGGCATAGATGCGCACTTGCTGCAGAGAGGAATGCTACGGATGACCCCGTGTGGGCAACAGAAGTTTCCCCCCCTTTATTTATTCCTCTTCCACACTGTTGTCACTGTCAATGCTACTACCATCAGAACTTGCACATCGCGAAAGGTAAGCTCGATCCAACATTTTCTTCTCCCTAGCCTTGAAATAATTAACTATAGAAGTTCTATTCTCATCAGCAACCCACAGGGGGCCAGGGAGCGTAGACGAAGTACAGCAGAAGCACAATGGCACACAATCGGAAATCCCTGCCTACCCCTCTCGACCCTTTACCTTACGATCCAACCTCAAAATCAGACGAGATGCCGAACACGAGAGCTTGGTGAAGCACGAAGAACAGCCTAGAAGGGACCTGGAACGGAGATCTAAAACAAATGGCAGTAAAAGCCTGACTCGGATGAGATGTACCACGAAAGCACGTTCGTCAGGCATTGAGCAGGGCGCCCTTCCAACGTCCTCAGTCTCGACACAACCTGTAGTTGTGGTTGACGTGCCCAAAGCCGCACCGATGGATAGTTCTTCTACCGTCAAGAAGTCACGAATGACTATATATCTCGGAAGAGCCAGTGATCACAGTCTGGCGCAGAGAGAGAATTGTCGGCTTCGATCGTTCGTCTCTGGTAGTGATGAGTCAAATGCATCAGGGCAGGCACCCCTGTCACATACAGTATCCTTTTACTGGCTCTGGTACCTGGCAGTTTTCAACCAACTCGGCCTACGACTGCAGGGCTAAGTACGGCCTCTTCTACAATGTCTAATATTTTTACTGAACGGAACGATTCAGATCGGATACCATCTATGTCTGCTGGTTCTATGGATCGTCAGCAACCCAAACATCGCGATATTCCTGATTCTCTGCTGGGAAGTCTGCACGATCTGGCTTCCAATATATCCATACGTGGTCGCCATTCACACGACATCTACTACTCTCTATCTCGCACTATCAACAATTCTCACCACCTATGATCATTGGCTCTCTAGCACCATCTGTGGCACTTGGCTCTTCAGCACCATTCCAACCATGATCAAGTCTACTAGTATAGCTTCCGGCTCTTGGCTGTCTAGTACCGTCTCAACCCTGGTTGGGCTTGGTGGTGTATCGATTCAACATCTTTCATCAGTCGTGACGTATTCCATTTGCTCTGTCTCCTTACTGTACCACCTTTGCAATGCGACGACCAAGCCTCTACCATATAAGGATAGACCGGTCTCTGCAATGGCTCGAGCTGCCGCCATCGATTTTGCGACTGCCACGGAGCGAAATGCCAGATTGCGTCTCATTTCTTTCAATCTAGAAATGGGCGAAACCGAAATATATGCCTTGGAGATGACGCTGAAAGTCGCTCAATTCGCTCAATTCCAACGAGTGCATGTTCGAAAGGAAGAGGAGTTCTCAACTCGTGCCTCGGATTTATTGTCACACAGTCTGAGAGATTAAATTTCACATAGCTCGGCATCCATTGACATCGTCACATCGGTTACGGGTAACCTCAAGAATCGTCTGAAACGTGCTGAGAGTGAATGATTAGACGTCTCATACTACATTGAAGAGCGGTCCTAGGAGCTTCTGGGAAACTACTCTCCCTTGTACTCTGCGAAACAAAAGGCGATTCGAGCGTTTCTACTCTGGGTGGATACATTCGAAGACCAGGTCAATCTACAGCTTGTAAAGTCCCAGCAAGTCTTAGATCTTTGGAATAAGCTTGAGACTCGCATGCGAGAGATTCGTCTGAGTCTTAGCCACAACCAAGAGGCAAATAGAATCTCAAAGGCCGAGAAATCCAGTTGGCTTGATCTCGACTATCTTCTTGGAAGGAACAGCCATGCCTTTCGATCTATGGACTATCGATTCAAAGGTGTGGAGGCAAATTACGGTCACATCATTCGGCCAGCTCGGGAGTATTTACAAGCGACAGGCGTACAAGTTCAATCCATAAGTGAAGCTCTCCGGAGGATCAGAGCCTATCTTACAAGCTCCATGGCACGCGGTAGCCGAGCGACCTTCGACATCCAACTAGCGGTCACACACATTAGTGAGAGCTATACAAAGCTCTCTGGGACACAGAGACTCAATGATTTGTGGCATGACAAGGCAAGGGAAGCGCTAGGACGGCCGAAAGAATCGAACGGTGCCATCGTTTATGACTATACAGATGTTTTCGAAGCGGATATGTTCTCGGACGAACCACGAAAGTCGATGAAGAATGGGTAAGTGTTCTGCCGTGGGTTCGCTTGATCCCCATCAGGGGTTATTGGTGAGATACTTTGAGGAGATCCTTGTAGGTCAACGTTGAGAGGCTCTGTTCTTCCACTTCTTCTGGACTGTCTTTCACGTTAAGTTTCTGCTTCGAGAGTCACTATAGATGCGACGCAAGAGTATTTCAGGAATTGGGTTGCGAGATTCTCCCACTTTGTGTGCAGATCTACAGCAGGCCCTCAGGTTGCCTATTGCGGTCCTTACAGGCATTTACAAAAACCTTCTGTATTGATTCCTATATCACTTTCGTCCCCTACCGCCCTTCGTACGCCTACTCTCACTCGTTGGCCGTTCGATGTCGTCGCTGCAATTTTCTGGCGCTGAGCATAGATCGTGGGAATGGCAGTTCAGAGCCACAGAGGTCAACGACAATAAATCGAAAGAGACAACGCCAATTTCAGGTTATCAGAGTGCCAACGAAGATGAACACTGAGGCACCAAGCCAACCGCAAAAGGTGCGTATCTGACAAGCTGCAGTCAATCAGCGAGCGCAAACAGAAGCACATGGTAAGTTTCGAGTTTCCCAGTACTTGGAAGGCTGTCTACATCGTAAGTCAGGAGCTAGAGCATGCATTCTCGTGTTGAGTATTTGTCGACAACAACATTGACAAGAAAAAGAAAGGGTCTTGCAAGACGCAAACACCAAGGATCGATGTATAGTAATATCAAATACACGGAGTCCTCAGTCTCCTCAGTCTGCCCTCTCTTGGCACCAGTGCCCCTGTTATGCAGGGATTTCTGGTGAAGATGATCGGCGTGTAATGAGGAAGATGACAACAAATCAGGGAATCTAAGTCTACCGGTGATTCACCGTCCACTGCGCTACGACTGTCTTTCTGCATCAAATTGGCTTTCCAACCATCCCAAAGTACTTGTCGCGAGACAGTCTACCCCTCCGTTGCGCTCGCGAAAGGTGGGACACCATCTATTCTGCGGACATTCGAACATGTTTAGATTCACGGCACTCGGTGGCCACTGCCTCCCTCGCCTCTTCAAGAGCCTCCATAACCGGCACATTCACTACGCCCTGCCGCATTGCTTCATGAAGCACAGTGATATGATCACCTATCGTCAGGGCATGTCCAGGCTTGACGGTTGCATCCAGCTCCTGGTCCCCAGAGCCAGGTGGCGAGGCGCGCAGCATCTTCTCGTGCAAAAATGGCACCTTCAAGTCTTTCCGAACGAACGAATACATGCGTCGTGCGGCGTGGCCCAGGAGTGGAGACGCATCGCCTCGGTCCAAGTATGCTGCGAGAGTTGATTCGTGGCTTTCACAAAGCAAGGCTGTGACGCGATGGGTCCAGTCGAAAAGCAAGGAAATGCATAGTGGGTCCTTGTTGGCGTCTATCAAGGGCAGTATGGTAGATTGAAGTGATGATGCGATAGATCCGAATCGAGTAGCAGGGTCTTCTGAGGTCCCTCCGCCAAGAGCGAGGAGAAGAGCGGGCCATAGTATGCTATGCATATTAGGAACTTTGCAGATAGGCCCGAGCACTTGAGACGTCAGAATGTGGAACGGAGATTCCACAAGAGCAAGAAAAGCGGAGTGCATGGCACGCAGGTCGAGTGCTTGGCAGACGACTAGAAGATGTGCGGCGCTGAGCCTGGAGAGCAGATCTGCAGCGGTGTGAGTATATCGAGCAGAAATCAGGGCCAGGGAGTTGAGAGCTTGATTGCCCATTTCGGCTGTCTGAACATGGGAGCCCACAGGATTGGCGAGGAATCCTAGTTCTGAGAGGAGAGATGCGCACAATACGTCGACTCCTTTCATGATGAAGGACTCCGATGGTAGGTCGGCGGTGAGGTTGGGAGGTAGACCGTTGTTTGTCGCAGGGTTAATAAGCTCCGTGCACTGAGCGAATAGTATGCGGCCTAGAGATTGGAGTCCCTGACGGGTCTTCTCCATCGCAGAAGTCACGACCTTGGCTTGGAAATTCCCACCGTGTATGATGTCTCCGTCAGGAGTTGTTAGAGGGTTGTCCGTTACCGAATTACACTCGATAACAATTTGATGGTATGCCGAGCTAATGTCTTCCAGGACTGGTCCGATCCATTGCGAGGCGGTCCGGATGGAGTATCGATCTTGCCGAAGTTCTCCGGCGTTTTTGCCATCGTGTTCTCTCGTGAGTTTCGAGCCTTTCAAGAAGTTGCGTATGTTTTCCGCAGATTCTGTCTAAGGTTCCTATTGAGCGAAGGCTTTTTAAGGGAATGGGTGAAGATCTCACCTGTCCTGGGTGAGCATTTACAGTTGCGAAGTAAGGATGGAACGATTCTGCCGATCCGGCAAGGGCCTCGACGCTCATGGCGCTCAACACTTGGGCAAGTGCACCGAGCCCAAAAGCTTCGTACATTACCAATGCACTAATTCCAGCCGAGAAGGCTGTGCCATTAACAATCGCCAGTCCCTCCTTCGCAGCAAGCGAGACCGGGCTCAATCCTGCCCTAGCCATTGCCACTTTAGCTGGCATGATCCGACGTTCTTTGCCAGCAAGCACAGAGATGTTGGATTTGCCCTGAATGCAACCAGCAATGTAGGAGGAGGGACTTAGATCACCCGACGCTGATATGCTCCCGTGAACCGGGATTCGAGGGATGATGTCCTGGTTTAGTAGTTCGACAAGTCGACTTGCAATCACGGGGCGGGCGCAAGACACGCCACGCATCAACGAGTTGATTCGGATAAGTATCGCTGCCCGTGTCCATGATACTGGCATGCAGCTGGCTGAAATTGGGTCGTCAAGAGGCAAGCCTCTCCTCAAGAGCTCGGCAGAGCTGGGCAAGTGCGAGCCATGACCATTCACAAGATGTGATCCTTGACTGTCTGGAGAAGGATAGATTGTACCGCACTGAAGCATAGTGACAAGATTTTCTTGGAGATTTTCGACTTGCTGGGTTCTTGTATTCGCGCTGCCGCCAAATCCTGTATTCACACCTACAGAATCGTTAAGATCTCTACTGAACCCTTGCGGAAGCTCCGGGATACCGTAGATAATCTTGCCTTCAAGAAGATCGCGTTCCAGGGATTTCGCACTCACGGCCATGTGGGACAGGGCGGTTTCATCTAGCCGAACGTTTGTTTCATATCGTGGTGGATGTCAGCCGGAAGATTGTGCAGATGGTCTGTCAAGCGTTCTACCTTGAAATAGCTATGATCTGGGACAGATCGAGACCCTTGCCGCCAACAACAATAGACTGACACTCGCCGTTCAAGATGTCCAAAGTCGACTTCCATTCCTTGAGGGTCATCGAGCTATGAGTTTCCGTATCTTGAGACATAGCGAATGCAACCAGGTTCAATGAAAGTTAAGAGAAGGTCGCTAAGCTGGAGGAGACAGTAACAAAGAATGGATAAGCCTTTTATGGATGGACAGGAGTAACGTCAGGACGTTGTTCCAACACAGTCCATAGGATGTAGTTGATCCACTTGGGCGCTCCTGAAGGATCTACGGAGCGTCTAGGCCAGCGTCTGGGCTTGAGTCGAACCTTTTAGATGATCGGATCTAGCTATACCCGCCCCAATACTCCATAATGAGATTTGATATCGAGAGATAGGTGCTCTGTGGTGGCGAACGAAGCCAACGAGGCAGCCTGGTTGCGGACACCGTTGCTCGGGAAGGGGCCGATGCCAATCGGGGGAGGTGAAGGAATACAAAAATGACGCAATGAACTGCCCTGAATATCACATTGTGGCGTGAGACTGGACGAATACTGTGTAGAGGCAAAGGCAGGTAGGAATGAGCCAACCCAAAAAAGCTGCTTGATGACTGTTGTGGGGGGTCTCGGTTATAGAGATGCTGCCACAATGGCTTCAAAAAGACTTTCTACGGTCTGATGCGATTATGAACAAGAGAAGACCATCTAGTAAGCAATCCGGTTGTACAGCTACTGGACTCGGAGAGCAGCACATGCCCTCTAGCAGGGTGAGGGAAGCCCCACAATGGGGACGAGTAGCGCAGAGAATGTTCTCTGTAAACGAGCTCGATACCCTGAGATTTTTCAAAGAAGGATTTGATCCAGCTCCTCTTCATGAACCTTCGATGTGGTCGTTCGCTGGACTGCTCCCTTCGCTGGAAGTACCAAAGGGTTCCCCGGCGGGTTAAAGAAAACGCGATCCTTGGGAACTCTTGGGTGCTCGGGGTAAACTTGATTCACAGCTTCGGCCAAGGGTCGCAACTGTGCAAACCGTGTGTTTCTGGCTCTGCACCGAACCGAACGGCTTGTCGCCGTCGCAAATGGTGCGTTTTGGAGGCTACAACAAACTGTACGGTTTGCACTGATAGTACACCAACAGTGGGAGCTAAATTCGCACGCTCAAAGTTTGCACCAACATTGTTATTTTAAGGTCAAGATTTATCTTATTGATCTGCCAAGATCGCGAAAACCTCTAGTCTATTGACTAAAGATTTAGGGTTGCTTATAGACCTAATCAAATTTTGAAATATATATTGTCGATATCGAAAAACTTTCCTATACCCGATACCGTGTAATCCGAAACGCGAGAAGTTTACATCATAACAACTCAATCAAAATACTCTTGAAACTTACAAAACTAAACAAGCTTGAAGCGCAAATCTTGTTCTACCTACCTTTCGATTTGGAGATTGAAAGGTCGAGAAATACCAAAGTTGATAAAATGGATCTGGAGCGATCTTGACGAAAGTTGGGGATAGGGATCTAAAATTCAAACCAAGGATTCGCATTTCGCAAGCGTTGACAAAGCGCTAATTTGCGAACCGCCAATCTTAAAATCCCGTTGGTACATCTGGCTCGTAGCATAGCCCCTCGATGTCGTGACTCGATCGGAACCGCTGGACACCGCAGCAACTAGGAAATGTCGCTCCAAGCCCTTCCAGAAAATGGCACTGGGCTTGGGCGAGACATTGTATCTTCTGAAGCCGCTAAAGAAGGTGCAGGAAATACGTCTGACGACTGCCCCGACGGTGGCTTCGTCGCCTGGACGCAAGTTGCTGGAGTGAGTTCTTCAACAGTCTGACACTCTTGCTGGGACAGCCATGACTTTCGTTTGCGAGTAGTATTCTATTCTTGCCTTCCAAGCCTTCTAGATCGACGCTTTGGCCGGGCCTGGTCCTTTCCTGAATAAGGAGATCTTCAAGCTGGAAATGACATCTACGCAGGCTTTTTTTCATATTTTCCAACACCTGGGGGATCATCAATACTTATCGGGTTTACCAGAAGTACTATGAAACAGGCCTGCTAAATTCCACCTCTACCTCCAACATATCGTGGATCGGCTCCGCCCAAGGTGGCCTGATTTTCCTTGTCAGCGTTATCGCCGGTCCTTTATGCGATATGGGGCTACTTGCGTCCAATAGTGTATATCGGCACGTTTCTCACCATACTCGGCATGATGATGACCAGCCTCTGCCGGACCTATTGGCAGGTTTTCATCGCGCAAGGTTTCTTGGTCGGCGCAGGGAGCGGCCTCCTCTTTCTTCCAAGCATAGTCATTGTGTCACAGTACTTCTCGACGAAGAAATCTATTGCGACAGGAATAGCATCTATGGGGAGCAGTATTGGTAGGTCTTCAGACGTGCATCACCATCTATGCTGGGTGAACCTGTTAAGATGGTATCAGGAGCCGTGGTATACCCAGTCGTATTTGCTCGACTGGAGCCCTCTGTAGGATTTCCGTGGGCTACTCGGGCCATAGCCTTCATGATGCTCGCAACCTCGATTGTTACCGTGGCTGGGGTGCGCCAGCGTACGCAGCCCACACTGAACAGAAGCTCATTTTTCCACACTGCATCTTTTCGCGATGCACCATTCATTTATTTCAGTCTTGGAGTGTTCTTCGGTTTCATGGGCATATACGTACTTTTCTTCTACGTCGAGCTTTACGGCTTGCAGGTATGCCATATGAACAGCAATCTAGCCGCATACCTTCTCGCTATCGTCAACGCAGGGTCATTGTTTGGCCGGCTCATTCCGAACTACATGGCTGATATGGTAGGACCACTCAACATACATGTTCCGTTTGCCTTCCTCGCAGCACTCCTCGCATTCAGCTGGATAGCAGTCCGTGATGCAGCAGGACTCGTCGTCTTTGGCGTCCTCTACGGTTTCTTTTCAGGGACCTTCGTCTCGCTGCCCGGACCGATCGTAGTAGGAATTTCCATGGACTTATCAAAACTCATTGGAACTCGATTGGGAATGTCAATGGGGTGTGCTGGCATTGGTCTCCTCGTGGGCAGCCCTGTTGCAGGCGTGATTCTCGACAAGCATGGTTGGGTGGGCCTGCAGGCTTGGGCAGGATCTCTCATTACAATCTCTGCGCTCTGCATGCTCAGTGCTCGTGGAGCGAAGTTCGGATGGGTGCTGAGGACTACAGCGTAGCCAGAATATACTTCCCGACTCCTGGTTCTTTTTGATTTTCATACATGTAGCTGTGTGGGCCATGATCGATGGGTTCGTCTCTATGTGGCAAGACTTCGGCACAGCGTCATTGAGGGGCTAAAGTATCAATCAAAAACAACTACCGTGTCATAGACTTTGCTGATTGTTATCCGAATCAAAAGAAGCCATAATCTCCTCTCAATAGATCAATAAAGGGAAACAATGCTGACAGCTGACAGCTTGATGCTTTCGGATGGCTTGCTGGGCCCACATTCATCGCCAACGGTATTGCTAATGCGGGTTTGCACAATCAACGGCTCGCTCTCGACCGATACAAACCAACATTCACGTTTTAGGCGGCGACCCGAAGCGCGTGACAGTCATGGGTGTATCGGCAGGTGCCGCCTCGATTTACACCAGATCAGGGCCCTTGGAGGACCCAGGGCCTGGTGCCATTCCAACGAGCAATTATCCAGAGCCCGACATATGTCGCCGACCTTCCAATCTAGTAGTAAGAGGTTATTCTCGTGCAATTCCATGCAAATCCTGAATGTTTCTACCATCCAGCGAGCCAGGCAGCTCCCGTACGAGACTTAGATCAATACGAATGCCATATTTGTCGGCTAGACTCATATGGTAATCATATCATAGATCCTGTAAGCCTCCATCCATTCGATCCATCTTCCGATGTGAGCCGAATGAACATAACCGTCCCAGGGGCAGAGCAGTAACACGACCAGAACAGGTCGCAGCCGGCACATTCGTCCCAGCTAGCTCAGGCCAGTCTCTCCTTCAAGGCTCCTTTGATCAGAGCCTCCAAGTCATGAACGGCCACCCAAGCGACGAAGATCCCGTCTTCACCGCCCGCTACGTGAACGACCATCGCACCAAAAACTCGTACCGTCCGCGAACGCGCGGGATATCTCCTACATCAGCAACACGCTGTATCCCGCCCTCTTTGATGGCATACTGGGGTACCGCAACCAGACCGTGCCATCCTCTCCGTGAGCGGGTATATCATCACCTGCAGAACCAACCGGCTCAACCGCGCTTTCAAAAACAACACCTACGCCTACATACTCAGCGTTCCTCCAGGCGTGCACGCGCAAGACACAAATACACATTCTACAACGGGCTAGGGACCGGTGACCCCTACGGCACATACAACGTCTCCGTCGCTCAAACGCTCCAACACCACATTACCAGCTTCGCAATGACCGGCACCCCAGACGACGGATCGATGTATCCGACATTCCCGCTCTACGGGGCGGGTACGCTGCTGAACCTCACCGACTTCGGCTTCCCCACAGTCGCAGACCCGACTGCCAATGAACGATGCCTCTACTGGCAGCAGGAGCCGTACAAATCCAGCATCACGCCGTTGAAGAACGCGTCTGCGAACGGGTCGAGCACGCTCTGGGGAGGTGAACTGTGGAAGATGATTGGAGCGATGCTGGCTGGCTTGGTGGTGTTGTAAGCTACTTGACAGAAGGGAGAGCAATGACGGAGGTCAGCCTTCGTGTATAAGAAGACCCGGCTGGCAGGAGATCTATCACTGTCATAGTTGATCTCCGGGCTGCGACTCTCTTACTCGCAAGACGAATCCTATCGGACTGGAAAAAGGGAACTTCTCCGAGAAACACCTCTTGGCTATTTCGACAACCCCTTCACTCTAAGGCTCAAGTATATTGTCTAAAGAGGTTGATGCTTTGTATCAGGATCGATTCCTAATGGCGCTGGCCCAATGGTGGAGTGGGCTGTCTTCCTTTCTTATTGTATCCTCCCCAGAAACAGAACCCCAACCATTCAAACCTCTTGCCGTGCTTCAACAATATCCATACCGATAGCTGAACCTGTCACTTTCCCAGCATAGCTATTTCTTTGCTTTGTATATTCGTTGTCGTCGCTGACACATTACGCGAATAAGAGAGAGAGAGAGGGAGAAAAGTCTCTCGCCCTTGCTTCTGATCTTTCCTCCTCGTAACCCAGCGTCGAAGAAATTCAGGATTGTTTTTTTGGGAGTCGCTGGAAATCAGAGAGAGGGGGTTTCGAGGCCGCATCTCCCGGGGGGAACTCCGCCCTCGTACTAGCGCCATGACGACCCGACCCTGGTTTTGGGGATCGTAGGCAGTGACACTTGACGGTCCGCGGCCCTCCCCGAAGCATTCGTTGTTATGCAGGGCAGTATCACCTCTCACACAAATTTCTCGCGTTCCAATGTCCCTATTGTCAAGTCGGACACCGTTCGAACACACTCGACAGTTGGCACCAGGGCCCAACTTCCCGTACGTAGACGATATAAATACAGCCTAAATATCTCAGCACTAGCCATGCAGCCATAAGCTTCTTGAGATGGCCTCAGCTCGTGACGATCGATTTCTAGATCAGGTCAGATTGTGATTGGGCTGGGTGAAGAGAGGCGGGGGGGATGGTGAGGGCTGCAGATCCCCGTGGTGATGCATCACCTGGCTGAGTGCGCATAAGAACTGTGTAGGAAAGCGATGACGAAAAGGCGGATGGACTGTGCGGCGCATGTCAGCGGACGATCCCTTTCTCTGTGACCCTTGTCGAATACCGAGTGCATGCCCTCGCGTGCCTGGTCCGCTTTTTTCCCTGCGTGAAGAAAATCCTGGTGGCACCATGCACGCCCCAGCTTCTGTCAAAGTTCGTTCACGTCTCCCACTGCTCTAGCACTCCCCCAAAACCCACCCCCTCCCAATCCCCCTCGCCAGCCCCATCCTCAACCCCCTCAGAATCTCCTCCCCTCTCGCATCCCTCCTCCACCCACCCCTCCAATCCCATCCCCTCTTCACCTGCTCCCCCTTCTTCCCAACACCACTCCTCCGCCCCTCCCCGGCAGCCTGCACCACGCTCCCACTACTACCTGACTCTAGCATCTCGCTCCCCATGAGGCTGAACCCACCACTGCTACTGGCTGTCAAGGAGCTGATGGTTTTGCTGAGGAGATCCTGTGAGGGGGAGGGGGAATGGTAGGCGGAGAGGGTGGAGGC
>JAABUS010005101.1_pt1 | contig 17727 bp, 16 predicted proteins | sample 5560161 | NCBI WGS metagenome assembly JAABUS01 (sample SAMN10711885, study PRJNA513376) | rock metagenome | isolation source: Antarctica rocks | place: Antarctica: Victoria Land, Trio Nunatak nord | collected 2016-01-04 | reverse complement strand
GCTTCCGCGGGTTTCTCGCCTTCGCCGCGGCCATCCTGAACTGGCGGCTGAAGGTCAGACTTTGTGCCCAAGCCCAAGCACGTCAGTAACTTAGGTGGTCCGTAAAACTTTGTCCCTAGACCCTAAGGCCACAAAAATCTTTAAAACATCAATCATCAATCTTCTCCCTTGGAATCACTCCAATTTTCTTTTATTTCTCCATCAATGCAGGGTTCATTTGGTGTCAAGGCGACGATCCGTTCCTTCGTCGGGAGTGCTGGGGCACCATGCACACCGAGCAGTAAATATACATAGCCTGTAGCGGCCCCTAGTGTCCCCGTCCACTACCATGCAGCAAGGAGAACGGGCCGTGCCAGCGCCGCGTTCCGGCGGGGCAACCTCTGCCTGCTCCTGCGCGTCCGGCTCGACGTTATGTTCGATGACGCCGGCTTCGCGGACCTGTATCCCAAGCGTGGCCACCCGGCCGGACACTATCGGGGAGAAGTAGGAAGTGAAGCTGTTCGATAGGATCATGGAGGCGCATACGGCCATCCGGCCGCAGGTTCCAGTGACGCCGCTCGACAGGAGCGCCGGACTGTCCGCGATGCTCGGCTGCGATGTGCTGCTAAAGGCCGAGCACCTGCAGCCGACCGGCTCGTTCAAGGTGCGCGGTGCCACCAACAAGCTCCACGCGCTAGGGCAGGACGCATTACGCGCAGGAGTGGTCACCGCTTCCACTGGGAACCACGGCCAAGCTGTGGCCTTGGCCGGGGCACGAATGGGCGTCCCTGTGCTGGTCTATGTCGCCGCTTCGACGGCGCGGCCCAAGATGGAAGCTATCAGGGCGCTGGGGGCGGAGCTGGTCGTGGTCGATGGCCCGCCGATCGAGGCTGAACTTCAAGCGCGCCGACGGGCGACAGACCAGGGCAAGCCGTATGTCCCTCCGTATAACGACCTCGATGTGGTGGCCGGTCAAGGCACGTTGGGCGTCGAGCTGTACGAGCAGGCACCGGATCTCGACGCGGTGTTCATTGCAGTTGGCGGAGGCGGCCTGGCCGGCGGGGTCGGCACGGCGCTGAGGGGCTGTGAAGCTCAGGCCCGCGTCGTCGGGGTATGGGCGGAGAACTCGCCGTGCATGCTCAGGGCAATGGAGGCGGGCAAGATCGTTGATGTGGACGAAGCGTTCACCTTGTCGGACGGGACAGCCGGCGCGATTGAGCCCGGCTCGGTTACTTTCCCAATCTGCCGGACCGTGATCGACGAGACGGTTACGGTCGGCGAGGCGGAGATCGCCAGCGCCATGCGTCGGATCGCCGAGATGGAGCGCTGGATTGTGGAGGGCGCTGCGGGAGTCGCCCTGGCCGGCTTGGTGAAGCGGGCGGAAGCCTATCGGGAGCGCAGGGTCGCCGTCATCCTATGTGGCCGCAACATTGGGCTAGACACCTTCCTACAGGCCATCAGCACCGTCTGATCCGCCTCTCACCCAGGCAGCTCCGTTGTTTTGGCGATGCCAACATTGCCGGCGCGAGCCGGATCGCGGCCGGCCGAAGCCCAAGGTCATGCACTTTAGTCACCTTAAGGTCCGCCGCGTCCATGCCAGTCCCTCGCGCACCGCTCTCATCCGCAGTTAGCGCCTTGGTGTATGGAATATAAACCCAGGTATAAAGCAGCAACACCAACGCAGAATGTGCGTTTTGAGCGCAGCATCCAACATAGGCAACGAGCGGCCCGTTGTCCGTCAGGGTTCGTTTGACAGGCACCCTGGCCCTGAGCGCCGACCACCGTGCTACGGCATCGGATAACCGATCTGCACAGCTTCGCGGTCACTGGGCCAGCTCTGAGAGAACTGGACACGGTGGGCAGTGGGAGTGGTATGGAAGCGCCGCCGAAAGTGGTGCCGCAGTGTCGCAGCAGAACCGAGGCCCGAGCGGAACGCCACTTCGTCAATGTTCAATCCGGTGGTCTCCAGGAGGTCGCGGGCGTGCGCGACGCGCTCGTTGAGAAGCCATTCTCCCGGCGCCATACCGGTCGCATCGACAAAGCGCCGGCAGAATGTACGGGGACTCAGGCCAGCTTTCCGGCTGAGCTTGGCCAAAGACAAATCCTCGCCCAACGAGGCCCGAATCCAATCCAGCAATGGCGACAGCCGTGAAGCATTCTCAGCTAACACCGGGCGCTGTACATATTGCGCTTGGCCACCATTGCGGTGAGGCGGCACCACCATGCCCCGCGCAACGTCGTTCGCGGCGGCTGGGCCGTGGTCCCGGCGCACAATATGCAGGCAAAGGTCGATGCCGGCCGCGCACCCCGCCGAAGTCAGGATTTCGCCCTCGTCCACGTACAAGACATCAGGCTCAAGGCGCACATCCGGAAAGCGCTTAGCGAAGTCCTCCCCGTAGTGCCAATGCGTCGTCGCACGGCGACCGGCGAGCAAGCCTGCCGCGGCTAGGACGTAGGCGCCTCCGCAAATGGACACGATGCGGCTGCCGGCCGAGTGAGCTATGCGGAGGGAAGCCAGTAAGGGTTCCGGCACTGCCTGCGTTGGACCGCGCCATCCCGCCACGATGATTGTCCCAGCACCGTCCAGCAGTTCCAGGCCCCCATCGGCAGCTACGACAAGCCCTCCTTGCGCTCGCAGCTCGCCTTCCTCGCCGGCTGCGGTCCGGAAGTCGTACCAGGGTTCCCCTGACGACGGGCGCCCTGTGCCGAACACATCCACTACGATGCCGTATTCGAAGATGGACAGCCGATCATATGCAACTGCCACCACCCGATGCGGGCGCGGCACAGCTCGGGACGGGAAGCACTTTGGCATGATGTTTACGATAACCGAGTGTCTTGCCACTCACCAGGGGTCCCGCTGCACAGCATCCTGCCATCCTTGGAAGCAGAGGATGCAAATGGAAGCTCGGACAGAGCAGCGCCAAGGCAGGCGGTCAGCCATGGCCGCCATCGGGTTCGTGCTGCTGTCCGGGATGCTTTACCCGCTGGGGTACTCGCTTTCGAAGACGCTTGTCAGCACGTATGGGCTGACGCCCTTGCAGGTGACGTTCTTGCGCTGCTCCCTCGGTCTGGCGGCGGGCATCGCGGCCATGCCTTGGCCGATGAGCGGGGTGACATGGCAGCGCATCTGGCATCCTCCCCAGGCTTGGGAACAACGCGCAGCCGCTGCTGCCCTCGTGGCGTCGAACGTCCTGGCGATCATCGCGTACAGCATGATGCCCGTCACAGCCGCGGCGGCCGTCGGCTTTACCGCACCCCTGCTACTGACGGCGCTGGGCGGCCTGGTGCTGCGGGAGCGGGTTAAGGCAGGTAGGTGGCTTGGTGCAGCGGTTGGATTTGCGGGAATGCTGTTGATTGTGAGGCCAGGAGCGAACGCGGCGACCCTCGGCATTGCCGCGTCGTTCGGCGGCGCCCTGACCTATGCGACATACCAAATCCTGGTGCGGCGGCTGAGGCAGGTGGCGTCCAGCCTTGATGCTGTCATTCAGGTTGCGCTTGTGGGCACGGTGCTGCTGGCAGGCACGATGTTCGCTTTCTGGCGACAGCTAGGACTTGCCAGTCTGGCAATTGTCATGGCCTTCACGGTCGTTCAGACAATCGGGCTTGCGAGCATTGCTGCGGCAATGCGGCGTGGTGAGGCTTCACAGCTTGCGCCATGGCAATACTTTGGCCTGCTTTGGGCAACGCTGCTGGATGCCATCATGTTTGGCGTCCAGCCTTCGACCGGCTCGTTCCTGGGCAGCGCCTTTATCATAGCTGGAGGATTGCTCGCCCAGTTCAGCGTCTGTCGTAAAGCCCAATGAGGGTAGCGTAGCCGCCCTTATTCATGTGGCGATGGCCCATGCACTGCTTTGATCTCAGAATCTGCGGCAACGACAGCACCGCTTGCCGTAGTCCAGCACGGCCAAAAGGGAAACACACATGAAACGCCGCTACGTCACCGCCGACGTGTTCACCGACCGCATGTTCGGCGGCAACCCCGTCGCCGTGGTGCTCGACGCAGCCGGGCTGTCCGCGGCGCAGATGCAGGCGATCGCCTGCGAGTTCAATTACTCGGAAACGACCTTCGTGCTGCCGCCGCGCGATCCGTCACATACGGCTTGGGTCCGCATCTTCAATCCCAGCCGTGAAATGCCCTTTGCCGGCCATCCCAACGTCGGCACGGCTTTCGTGCTCGCACGGCAGATGGCGGCCCGCGGCGAGGCCGTGCCGGATCGGCTCGTGTTCGACGAGATAGCCGGCCTGGTCCCGGTGGACCTGCTGCGTGAGGGCGGTGCCGTGGTGGGTGCCGAGCTGACAGCGCCCGAGGTGCTGTCGCGCCGCGCACGGGTCACGCCCGAGCAAGCGGCTGCCTGCCTGTCCCTCACGGCCGAGGACGTGCGCGCGGACGCGCACCCGCCGCAGGTGGTTTCCGTGGGCCTGCCGTTCCTGGTGGTCGAACTCGCCTCGCGCGACGCGCTACGCCGGGCCAAGCCGGACCCCGTGGCCTACGACAGCTTGCTACCGCTGGACGGGGCCTTTTCCGTTTACGCCTATACGCGCGACGTGGGTACGGGAGCGGCGGAAGCCGGCACCGACCTGCAAGCCCGCATGTTCACCCGCCGCATGACGGAGGACGCGGCCACGGGCAGCGCGACCGTAGCAGTGACCGCGCTGCTGACAGAAGTGCAGGGCAAGGCGGAGCTGCGCTTGCGCGTCGGCCAGGGTGTGGACATGGGCCGCCCAAGCTTGCTGCTCGCGCGGGCAAGCAGGCGGGATGGTGGGGTGACTGCGTTCGTCGGCGGGCGCTGCATCACGGTGATGGAGGGCGGTTTCTTGTTGGCTGGTGACGAAGGCGACCTACCAAGCTGACCATCAAACTTCGGATCGTCAGGCTGTAACACTTCGTCAAACGTCGGACACGCGAGGCGGGACAGCGCAGCGCCCTCCCCGATCAGTCCACTGGCCGCGGGATCGGTCGGTGTCGAAGCAGCAGGCGGGGCAGGCGGCCGTCGATGAACGCGAGCCCGACGCCGATCAGCGCCATGCCGGCAAGGTGCCGCGGCAGCAGCGTCTCACCCAGCACGAGCACCCCGAGCAGGATAGCGCTGACCGGGATCAAGAACGTGACCAGCAGCAGGTTCGTCGCCCCAGCCGCAGCCAGGATGCGGAAGTAGAGCACGTAGGCCAACGCGGTGGAGAGCAGCCCCACCCCCAACACCGCGCCCCAGGTGGCGGCACCCGGCATCGCCAGTGTCCATGGCCTGTCCACCAGCAGCATGACCGGCAGTAGCAGCAGCGTGGACGCGCACACCTGCCCGGCCGCAGTCGCCAGCGGCGTGACGCCTATTCGCTTGAACCGGCGCCCGAAGATGCCGGCGAAGGCGTAGGAGAGCGCTGCGGCAAGGCAGGCAAGCTGCGCCACCAATCCCGTGCCCAGACCGCCCAGCGCGTCCGGCCCGACCATCGCCACTGCGCCCGCGAAGCCTACAGCCACACCAGCCATCTTGGCGGGGGTCAGCTTTTCGTCCGACGTGAGCAGGTGCGCGACCAGGACGGTGAACAAGGGCGTGGTGGCGTTCAGGATCGAAGCTAGGCCGCTGGCGATGTAGTGCTGGCCCCACACGAACAGGCTGAAGGGCACGGCGTTGTTGAGCAGCCCCATGCCAAAGAAGGCGGCCCAGGTACGGCCCTGCGTGGGCATCCGCTGCCCGAGCGAGCGCAGCACCAGCAGCAGGGTTGCCGCAGCGACAGCCACGCGCAGCCAAACCAGGGTGAACGAGGGCAGTTCGCGCACGGCTACGCCGTTGAAGAAGAACGACCCGCCCCAGAGCACGGCCAGGGCGAGCAGCATGGCCCACTCTCGCCCACCCATCGGCACGCTCATGCTCCTAGCCTGTATCATCCGAGTGCCCCCAATCAGGACGGGCATTCTGGAGGAAGGCGTTGCCCAGCGCCTCCCGTTGCTTGCTCCGGTATTCGTCACGGTCGCGGCTCACCGCATGATGGGCAAGGCCAGGCTGTATAAATTCTAAACCCAGAGATAGAGTGCATACACCTTGCAGCACCGCAGAGTGTGCGTTTTGGCCGCAGTATCCAACATAGGCAACGAGCGGCCCGCTGTCCGCCAGGGTTCGTTTGACGGACAGCCATCAAGGGTCTGATAGCCGCGCTATCCTGACCCTTCTATGGCTTAGTCCCGTGCAGCCGGACAGCAGAGGAACATACCAATGATGAAGCTGAGCGCGCGCAACCAGATCAAGGGCCGCGTCACCAAGGTCGAGAAGGGCCAGACGACCGGCCACGTCCACATCGACATTGGCGGTGGCGTCACCGTCCATTCCTCGATCACCAATGAGGCCATTGACGACTTGCAGCTCAAGGTCGGGGACGACGCACACGCGGTGATCAAGTCCTCCGACGTGATGGTCGGCAAATAGGTCATGGCGCGCGCGGGATGGCTGGTCGGGCTGCTGCTGGCATCTCTGGCCGCGCTGCCGGCAGCCGCCCAAGACGCGGCGGGCAAACCAGCGCCGGCACTGTCCATCGCCGGCCGGGTCGAGCATCCACGCACCCTCACACTGGCGGAGCTGCAAGCCATGCCGGCCGCGACGGTGGAGATGGACAGCACCACCAGCACGGGCGTCCAGCACGTCAAGTATACGGGTCCGCTGCTGTGGACCTTGGTACAGGCAGCAAAGCCGGTCGATCACCCTTCCGGCGGCAACACCGCCTTGCAGCACACCATGCTGGCACGCGGCCAGGACGGCTACGCCGTGGCGCTGTCCATCGGCGAGATCGACCCGCGAATGGAGGGCAAGCAGGTCCTGGTCGCCGTGGCGCGGGACGGCCAGCCGGTGCCCTACCTGCGCCTGGTCGTGCCCGGCGACGTTCATGCCGCGCGTAGCGTGCGCGACCTGGCCTCCATTGAGGTCCACTAGGATGCAGTGTCAGGAGTTCATGCCATGACCGCCCGCCGTTCCCTCCTTGCTGCTGCCTTAGCCGTCGTGCTGGGCGCCATGCCGTTCGCGGCCGGCCCTGTCCGGGCCGAGGCGCCGTTCATCACCGTTGCCTCCACCACGTCCACCGAGCAATCCGGCCTGTTCGGCCACCTGCTGCCCGCCTTCACCAAGGCGACCGGGATCGAGGTGCGCGTCGTGGCCGTCGGCACTGGCCAGGCGCTCAAGATTGGCGAGCGCGGGGACGCCGACGTGCTGCTCGTGCATGACCGCCAGGCGGAGCTGAAGTTCGTGGCCGATGGCTGGGGCGTCGGGCGGCACGACCTGATGTATAACGACTTCATCGTCGTCGGGCCGAAGGCGGACCCGGCCGGCGTCGCCGGCAGCAAGGACGCCGTGGCAGCGTTCCGCAAGGTCGCGGATGCCAGGGCGGCGTTCGTCACCCGCGGCGACGACAGCGGCACCAACGCGGCGGAGCGTCGCTTTTGGCGTGAAGCCGGGATCGACCCCAAGGCGGCCAGCAGCGGCAGCGGCCAGGGGGCGGACTGGTACAAGGACATCGGCGGCGGCATGGGGGCGGCTCTGAACACGGCTGCCGCGATGGGCGCCTACACGCTGTCCGACCGGGGCACCTGGCTCAACTTCGGCAACCGGCGCGACCTGGTGGTGGTGGTCGAGGGCGACCAGCGGCTGTTCAACCAATATGGCGTCATGCTGGTCAACCCGGCCCGGCACCCGACCGTGAAGGCGGACCTCGGGCAGCGCTTCATCAATTGGCTAATCTCGCCAGAGGGGCAAGCAACCGTCGTCGGCTACAAGATCAACGGTGAGCAGTTGTTCTTCCCGGACGTGGACAGGCCCAGCCTATGAAGGGCGCACTCCGTCTTGTGGTGGCTGGCATGGTTGCCCTGATGGCGTCCACTCCAGCCCTCCATGCAGAGGAGGGCGTCGTGCGCCTGCACGCCGCCGGCAGCCTGCGGCCGGCGCTGACCGAGTTGGGCCAAGCCTTCACCAAGGCGCACGGCACCAAGATGGTCGCACAGTTCGGATCGTCCGGGCTGTTGCGCGAGCGTCTGGAGCGGGGCGAGGCCGGCGAGGTTTACGTCTCGGCCGACATGGGCAACCCGCTTGCACTGGCAAAGGCGGGCAAGGCGGAACCCGTGGTGCTGTTCGCCCGTAACCGGCTGTGCGCCATTGTGAGGCCGGGCCTAAACGTAACGTCCGGCACCGTGCTGGCCGCGATGCTGGCACCCGGCACGAAGCTCGGCACTTCGACGCCGCAGAACGACCCCGCCGGGGACTATGCATGGCAGGTCTTTGCCAAGGCCGACGCGGTGCAGCCCGGGGCGCGGCAGGCGCTGGAAGCCAAGGCGTTGAAGCTGACCGGGGCGTCGGACTCGCCGCGCCCCCCGGACGGGCGCAGCGTCTATGCCTGGCACGTTCTGGAAGGCCGGGCCGACCTGTTCCTGGCCTACTGCACCGCAGGGCGCGAAGCCGCGGCAGAGGCGCCCGGCCTCACGGTCGTTGAGCTGCCGCCGGAACTGGCCGTTGGCGCGGACTACGGTCTGACCGTGCTGCGGGCGGCGGACCCAAAAGCTGCTCTGCCGCTCGTGCTCTACATACTTTCAGCCGAGGGGCAGGCGATTCTTGCCCGGTATGGGTTCGACGCTCCACTGTCACCCAGGTAGGAGTCCACCCAACATCGCCGCTACGAGCTGCAGGGTAGCGCCGGGCGGCCGGGATCAGACGCCCTGAAACAGAACTGGCCTGAGTCGGTGCCTGGAGTAGATGGGTCCAGCGGCAGGCATGCGGCCACGTCGAGGCGGAAGGTGCCATACGGGTTGACGTGCCCCAGGGCCGGCGGCGTCAGGGTGGGCAATGGCGCGGATGTCCGGGCCCGCGCCGCCACGAGCGGCCAGCTTCGTCCGCAGCCCACGACGTGGCAATACAGGTCCGGAATGCCGACGCGGAAGCTGTCGCTTCCCTTGCACACCGTCAGGCTGGCACAGCATCACCCTGCGTCGCTTGCGCCCTGGCCGCTGGCTTCCGCAAGGGCCGTCGCCCGGACGACCGGGCTTTCGGCCTCCGGCCACGTCCGCATCGCCTCCGCCACGAGCGGGTCCAGGCCGGGGCCACCCGCCCTGGCATGTTCCAGGAATGCCGACCGCATCCCCGGCGTCCAGAACGCCACGATATGGCCTCGGATGCCGGCGCACGCTTCCTCCTCCGGATAAGGGCGGAAGAAGCTTGCAATCTCGTTGGCCATGCGGGCCATCGTCTCGATCCTCATGGCGCTGCGCCCTCCTCCGTCCCGCTAGTCTGCATCGCCGAGCGCCGGGGCGATGCGGGTCAGCGACATGTCCTCCTCGAAGAACCGCGCCTGCCAGTCGGAGGGCCGGTTGGTCCGGCGCACCTGCACGGCCGTCACCTTGTACTCGGGGCAGTTGGTCGCCCAGTCCGAGAAGTCTGTCGTGATGACGTTGGCGCCGGTCTTCGCATGGTGGAAGGTGGTGTAAACGACGCCAGGCTGCATCCGCTCGCTGATGCGCGCGCGCAGCGCGATGTCGCCGGACCGGCTTTCCAGCCCCACCAGGTCGCCGTCGTTGATCCCGCGGCTCTCGGCGTCGAAAGGATGGATTTCCAGCACGTCCTCCTCGTGCCAGCGGCTGTTCTCGGTGCGGCGGGTCTGCGCGCCGACGTTGTACTGGCTCAGGATGCGCCCGGTAGTCAGGATCAGAGGGAACAGCGCGCCCGTCCGCTCCTGCGTCGGCACGAACTCGGTCAGCATGAACCGGCCCTTGCCGCGCACGAAGCGGTCCACATGCATCATCGGCGTGCCCAGCGGCGCCGCCTCGTTGCATGGCCACTGCACTGAGCCTTGTGCGTCCAACTTGGCGTAAGACACCCCGGCGAAGCTCGGGGTCAGGCGCGCGATCTCGTCCATGATCTCGCTTGGGTGACCGTAGCTCATCGGGAAGCCCAGCGCGTTGGACAGCGCCACTGTCGCCTCCCAGTCCGCCAGCCCGCCCAGGGGCGACATGACCTTGCGGACCCGGTTGATCCGCCGCTCCGCGTTGGTGAAGGTGCCGTCCTTTTCCAGGAAGGAGGAGCCGGGCAGGAACACGTGGGCATACTTGGCTGTCTCGTTCAGGAAGATGTCCTGCACGACCACGCACTCCATCGCCCGCAGCCCGGCGGTGACGTGCTGAGTGTCGGGGTCGGACTGCGCGATGTCCTCGCCCTGGATGTACAGCCCCTTGAAGCTGCCCTCCACCGCGTCGTCCAGCATGTTGGGGATGCGCCGGCCAGGGTCGGCCGACAGCGGCACGCCCCAGGTCGCCTCGAACATCTCGCGCGTCGCGTCGTCCGAGACGTGTCGGTAGCCGGTCAGCTCGTGCGGGAAGCTGCCCATGTCGCAGGCGCCCTGGACGTTGTTCTGGCCGCGGAGCGGGTTCACCCCGGCGCCGAGCTTCCCGATGTTGCCCGTTGCCATCGCCAGGTTCGCCATCGCCATCACGGTTGTCGTGCCCTGGCTGTGTTCAGTCACGCCCAGGCCGTAATAGATTGCCGCAGCACCGCCAGTGGCGAACAGCCGCGCCGCGGCGCGCACGTCCGCGGCAGGCACGCCGGTCAGGCTCTCGCTGGCTTCGGGCGAGTTGTGCTCTTGCGCGATGAAGCGCGCCCAGCTTTCAAACTCTGTCAGGTCGCACCGTTCCCGCACGTAGTTCTCAGCGACCAGGCCTTCGGTCACGATGGTGTGGGACAGGGCGTTGAGCAGGGCTACGTTGGTGCCGGGCAGCAGCGGCAAGTGGTGCTGCGCCTCGATGTGCGGGGAGCGCACAAGGTCAATCCGCCGCGGGTCGGCGACGATCAGCTTGGCCCCGGCGCGCAGCCGGCGCTTCATGCGGGACGCGAACACCGGGTGCCCGTCGGTCGGGTTGGCGCCGATCACCAGGATCACGTCGGAGTGGTCCACCGAGGCGAAGTCCTGCGTGCCCGCCGAGGTGCCCAGCGTGGCGCTGAGGCCGTAGCCGGTCGGCGAGTGGCAGACCCGTGCACAGGTGTCCACGTTGTTGTTGCCGAACGCGCCGCGGATCAGCTTCTGCACCAGGAAGGTCTCTTCGTTGGTGCAGCGCGACGAGGTGATGCCGCCGATGCTGTCTCGGCCATGCTGGGCCTGGATGCGCTTGAGCTCGCTGGCAGCATGGGCGATGGCCACCTCCCACGAGACTTCCTGCCACGGGTCGGTGATCGTCGCGCGGATCATCGGCTTGGTCTTGCGGTCCTTGTGCGTAGCGTAGCCGAAGGCGAAGCGGCCCTTCACGCAGGAGTGCCCCGCGTTCGCCTTGCCGTCCTTGTAGGGGACCATGCGGACGACGGTCTCGCCCTTCATCTCCGCCTTGAAGGAGCAGCCGACGCCGCAATAGGCGCAGGTGGTGACGACGGAGTGCTCCGGGGTGCCCAGCGCGATCACCGACTTCTCGTTCAGCGTCGCGGTCGGGCAGGCTTGCACGCAGGCGCCGCAGGACACGCACTCCGACCCCATGAAGTCCGTCCCACCCGCGCTGATCTTGGACGCGAAGCCGCGCCCTTCCATCGTCAGCGCAAAGGTGCCCTGGATGTCCTCGCACGCCCGCACGCAGCGGGAGCAGGCGATGCACTTGCTGGCCTCGAACGTGAAGTAGGGGTTGCTGGCGTCGGTCGGCGCGTCCAGGTGGTTCTCTCCCTCGTAGCCGTAGCGCACGTCGCGCAGGCCGACCTTTCCCGCCATGTCCTGCAATTCGCAGTCACCGTTGGCGGAGCATGTCAGGCAGGTCAGCGGGTGGTCGCTGATATACAGCTCCATCACGCCCCGGCGGCGCTTGGCGATCTCGCCGTTCTCGGTGTGGACGACCATGCCGGCCTCTGCGGGGGTGGTGCAGGACGCCGGGTAGCCGCGCCGGCCCTCGATCTGCACCAGGCACAGCCGGCACGACCCGAACGGCTCCAGGCTGTCCGTCGCGCACAGTCTTGGGACTTGCGTGCCCATCACCGCCGCGGCGGCCATGACGGACGTGCCTTTCGGCACCGTCACGCTCTGCCCGTCAATGGTCAGCGTCACGGTCGTGGCGGACACCCGGATGGGGGTGCCGGTGTCCAGCTCGCGGATCAGGGCCATGACTGCTCTCCTTATTCCGCGGCCATCGGCAGGGCGCGGTGGAAATCCTCGGGGAAGTGGGTCAGCGCGCTGTTGACCGGCACCGGCGTCAGGCCACCCATGGCGCACAGCGACGCGTCGGTCATCAGCTCGCACAGGTCGTCCAGCAGGGCGAAGTTCTTGGCCGGCTCGATCCCGGCGATGATGCGGTCCACGACCTCGACGCCGCGCACGGCGCCGATGCGGCAGGGCGTGCATTTGCCGCAGCTCTCGGCGGCGCAGAAGCTGAAGGCGAAGCGGGCCTGCCGGGCCAAGTCCACGGTGTCGTCGAACACCACGACGCCGCCGTGCCCGACCAGGCCGCCGGCCCTGGTGAACGCCTCATAGTCCATCGGCGTGTCCAGCAGCGCCTCGGGGAAGTAGGCGCCCAAGGGTCCGCCGACCTGCACGGCGCGGAACGGACGGCCGCTGCGGGTGCCGCCGCCCCAGTCCTCGATCAGGCTGCGGAGCGTCACGCCGAACGGCAGCTCGATCAGGCCGCCGCGCGCCACGTTGCCGGCCAACTGCACCGGCAGGGTGCCGAGCGACCGTCCGGTGCCGAGCGCGGCATAGGCTGGGCCGCCGTTCGCCATGATCCAGGGCACGCTGGCTAGCGACATCACGTTGTTGACCGCGGTGGGCCGTCCGAACAGGCCCTCGATGGCCGGCAGCGGCGGCTTGGCGCGGACCATGCCGCGCTTGCCCTCCAGGCTGTCCAGCATGGAGGTCTCCTCGCCGCAGATGTAGGCGCCGGCGCCCATACGCACCTCGATGTCGAACGCCTGGCCGGACCCCATGATGTCCGGCCCCAGCAGCCCGGCAAGGCGCGCGGCCAGCACCGCCGCGTTCAGGGTGCGTATGGCGTGGGGATACTCGGACCGCGTGTAGATGTAGCCCTTGGTGGCGCCGACCGCGACGGCGGCGATGGTCATGCCCTCGACCAGGGAGAGCGGGTCGCCCTCCATCAGCATACGGTCGGCGAAGGTGCCGCTGTCGCCCTCGTCGGCGTTGCAGGCGATGTACTTGCGGTCGGCGGGCGCCAGGCGGACGGTGTTCCACTTGATGCCCGTCGGGAACCCGGCGCCGCCGCGCCCGCGCAGGCCGGACAGCTTCACCTCGTCCACCGTGGCCTCCGCGCCCAGCGCCAGCGCGCGTTCCAGCCCGGCATAGCCGCCATGGGCGCGGTAGTCCTCGACCGACACGGGATCAACGACGCCGCAGCGGGCGAAGGTCAGCCGGGTCTGGCTGGCAAACCAGGGGTGCTCCTCCGGACGGCCGATCCGCAGCGGGTGCGCGCCGCCTTGCAGCAGGCCGGCGTCCAGCAGGCCCGGCACGTCGGCGGCCTGCACCGGGCCGTAGGCGATGCGGCCCTCCGGCGTCTCCACCTCCAGCAGCGGCTCCAGCCAGACCGCGCCGCGAGTGCCGGTCCGCACCACGTCCAGGCCGCAGCCGCGTGCGGCGGCTTCGGCCAGCAGGGCGCGCAGCACGCCGTCCGCGCCGAGCGCCAGGGCGGCCATGTCCTGCGGCAGAAAGATGCGTGTCATGTGCGGCGTGCCTCCGCGGCCATGGTTTCGAGCTTGGCGTCGTTCAGCCGGGCCATTGGCTCCCCGTCGAGCAGCGCCGCCGGGCTGCAGGCGCACAGGCCCAGGCAATAGACTGGCTCGACCGTCAAGCTGCGGTCCGCCGTGGTGCCGCCCCAATCGATGCCAAGCCGCGCCAGCAGCCGGTCCGCCAGCTCGACGCCGCCGTTGGACTGGCACGACTCTGCCCGGCACAGCTTCAGCACGTGGTGGCCGGGCGGGGCGCGGCGGAAGTCGTGGTAGAACGAGATGACGCCGTGAACCTCGGCGCGGGACACGTTCAGCGCGTCCGCGATCATCGGCTCGCTCTGCTTCGGCACGCAGCCGAACTCGTCCTGCAAAGCATGGAGGATGGGCAGGGCCGCGCCCTCCATGCCGGCATGGGCCGTGATGATCTCACCCGCCAGGGCGGCGTCCCACCGTTCGATGGTTGATGGTATCTGGCTGACCAATGCTGTCACGATGCCCGACCGCTCCCACGCAGCTTTTCGTTCGTGATCCAGCTATACCTGGCGCCACCCCGCCACGATCAAGCATCCATTTGAGTGCTGCGATAGCGAAACTCTATCAAGCGCGGCGGCTGAGCAGCCGTGCCTCCACCATCAGCGCGGCGGCCAGGATCGGCAGCGGCTCCCGGTGCGGCAGGACCAGACCGACCTCATAGGTCGCATCCGGCTCGGTGATGGGGATGCGGCGCAGGCGGGGCGCCAGCGCCAGCGTCTCCGCCACCCGCTCGGGCAGCACGGTAGCCCACTGTCCCGTCAGCACGTGCGCCAGCAGGGTGACTTGCGAGTTGCTTTCGAGCGTGGCCCGTGGCTCCACCCCGGCGCCGCGCATAAGCTGGTCCATAATGCGCCGGTTCTGCATGTCCGGCGTCAGCAGGCACAGGCGCACCCGGCTGAGTTCGGCCCAAGTCACGCTGTCGCGGCGGCCCAGCGCGCCATCTACGGCGGTGACGAAGCGGTAGCGTTCCGTATAGAGCGGGATGGCCTGCACCCGGCCCAGCGCCTCGTTGTTGAGGTAGGTGATGCCGGCGTCCACCTCCAGGTTGTCCAGCATCTGCAGGATCGTGGCGGAGGTGCAGGACAGGATGGTGAACTGCAGCGCCGGGTGCCGGGCCAGGCATGGGCCGGTCAGGACCGGCACCATCGCCAGCGCGGTCGGGATCACCGCGATCCGCAGGTGGCCCGACAGGCCCGTCCGCATGGCCCGCAGCTCCTGCCGCATGGCGGCGGCGTCGCCGACCAGGCGCCGCGCCCAGTCCAGCACCTTCTCCCCCTCCGGCGTCAGCCCGTGGAAGCGGGAGCTGCGGCGGACCAGCATGACGCCCAGCTCGTCCTCAAGCTGCTTGATCCCTGCTGATAGGGTCGGCTGCGCCACGCCGCACGCCTCAGCCGCGCGGCGGAAGCTCTGGTCCCGCGCGACGGCGACGAGGTAGGCGAGCTTGTCGATCACTGGTGGGTGTAGAGCAGCCCGGAACGGTACTCAGCAACCCCATACCCAACAAGGTGAGCGCCCCTCCTTACGATAAAGCAGTCGCGGAACTCCCAAGTTGCGCGCTCACCCGCCCTTGCTGGCATCAGAGATCGTCCTCTGGCCAGCTCAACAGAAATGCCCACGGGGTTGCGTGCGCTTGGCGCGGAGGTGCGCGCGGGCCTGTATGGAATCTAAACCCAGAGACACTGGTGGCGAATTCAGAGTTGGCCGTATGTTCACGGGCGTTGAAGGCTGGCGGGCTTGCTTCTGCGACCGTTCCTGGCCTTCTGCTGGCAGTCTGGACGACTGGTGACAGCGGAGCCGCTGAATTCGCCACCAGATCAACCGCGCGCGGGGCGCGCACCATCATGGCGAGGAAATGACGACGCCATGCTCATGCCGAAGGCAGTGTAGCCCGCCGAACCGTCCGTCCAGGGTCTATTTCCTCAGCAGTGTCGGTTCGTTTGACGGACACCCCTGGCCCAGGCCGCCGATCAACGTGCTACGGTGCCAGATGGCCAATCTGCACAGCTTCGTGACCACAGAGCCTAGTCGAGGTTGCCTGCCAGCTCGGCCAGCTTTGCGACGGTGTTCATGTTGCGCGCCGTGCCGGTGCGCTCGCTTGGGAGGCGCAGGCGCGTCCTAGCCATCCCATCTGGGTAGAGCACGAATAGCTCGCGCCTTCCCAAACGCACTTCCTCGTTCTGGATGCCTACTGCGCCTTCCAACGGGTGTGAAGGGAGCGACGCATCCGTGAAAAGCGCCATGACGCGATTGCCCGGTTCGTTCGGAAATGGGTTATCGGCCACCACCCTCGCAATCTCGCCGGCCAACCGGACAAGGACGCCTACGGGCTTTCCCGCGTATGCGTGAAGCTGCGCCTCAAGCGCATCCCGAACCTCTTGTTCAGAACCCTCGCTTCGGAAGATCGCGTTGCCGCTGGAGATATAGGTACGCGCTTGAGCGAAGCCCGCCTTTGCGCAAAGGTCTATCAGCAGCTCCATCGGCAGCTTGCCGGTGCCGCCTACGTTCACGGCTCTAAGCAGGGCAACATACGTAGTCATATTACTCCTGAGCGTATCGGTTCGACACCGGCCCGGCAAGAAGCCACCAACCATGAAGGAACATTGAGCTGTTCCATTTCATCAAACGTCCCGATACCGTTGGCGAACTCGCCCAGCTTGCTGGAGCGCCTACTCACGCGCTGCGGCAGTCCGCCCTCGACCCTGGGGGCGGGGGTTCCGTGGGACCGTTGACGCCGTGAACGGAAAGGCAACCGCGAATTCGCCAACGGTATCCGTCCCCATGACAGAATGATACAGGCCAGCCGCGCCGTCAGTCGGTCACGCGCAGTTCCTCATAGGGGAGCATGACGTATTCGCTGAAGGCGGGGCGCTCCGTCAGGGCGTCATAGTAGCGGCGCAGGGCGGGGCGGTTCCGCCGAGTGATGGCGATGTCGAAGTAGCGGTAGAGCACGTGCCCCAACTGGATATCGGCAAGCGTGAAGTCGTCCCCAGCCAGGAACGCGCCGCGGGCGAGCTGGGCCTCCGCAATGTCAAGAACGCCATCAAACTTCGCCACGGCTTGAGCGATGGCGGCCGGGTCCTGCTTCGAGGGAGCCGTTCGCACTACGCGCCAGAAGATCGGCACCGTGAAGCCTAGCGTGACATTGATCTTCGCCCACTCCGCCCAGCGGTCCACATGCGCCCGCGCAGGCCCTTCACTCGGCCAAAAGGAAGCCGCACCGTAGCGGCTGGCAAGGTAGCGCAGGATCGCGCCTGTCTCCCAAAGCGGCTCGCCGTCGCCATCGCGCAGCACGGGCACGGTGCCGTTTGGGTTCATGGCAAGGAACTCCGGCGTGTCCGTGCCACCGTAGCGGTGCCCGGCTTCATGCCGCTTGTAGGGCAAGCCCAACTCACCGATGCACCACATCAGCGCCTGGACATTGGACGAACTCTGGCGGCCCCAAACGGTGAGCATCAACTTTCAATCCTTCGGCCGGGTGTCGCTGACGTAAGGTGCCGTAAACACGCCGCTTTGGGTAGGTCTGTCACTCCCCCTATGCCTCTGAGCCGACTGTATGGAATCTAAACCCAGAGACACTGGTGGTGAATTCAGTGGGCCGCTGCCGCTGGTCGTCCTGGTGACCGCCGAGAGGCCAAGAATGGTCGCAGAAGCAAGCCCGCCGGCCGCTGACGCCCACGAACAAATGGCCAACTCTGAATTCGCCACCAGATCAACCGCGCGCGGGGCGCGCACCATCATGGCGAGGAAATGACGACGCCATGCTCGTCCCGAAGGCGGCATAGCCCGCCAAACCGCCCGTCCAGGGGGCTATTTCCTCAGCAGTATCCCCAGATATAGAGTTGCAGCACCGCAGCAATGCAGGACGTGCGCTTTGAGCGCAGCATCCAACATAGGGAACAAGCGGCCCGCTGTCCGCCAGGGTTCGTTTGTTGGTGTGGACGGCCCCCGGCGGCATCGGGTGTGCCAGAATGAGGTCAGTGTTGATCTCAAACAGAGGAGACCGTCCGTGGAACAGGTTAGCCGAATTGGAATGGACACGTCGAAGCAT
>JAABUS010005100.1_pt1 | contig 17729 bp, 17 predicted proteins | sample 5560161 | NCBI WGS metagenome assembly JAABUS01 (sample SAMN10711885, study PRJNA513376) | rock metagenome | isolation source: Antarctica rocks | place: Antarctica: Victoria Land, Trio Nunatak nord | collected 2016-01-04 | reverse complement strand
CTACCAGGTCGCCGTCGTTCCGGCTGCCACTACAGCGGAGGTCCGCTAAGGCATGGCGAGCAGTCCGGTCGTCGGCGTCATCACATTTCCCGGCAGCAACGGCGACCACGATGCCCTCGACGCGATGCGGCACGACGTCGGGGTCGATGCCCGCTACGTCGACTACCGTGAGACGAGCCTGGACGGCATCGACGCCGTCATCCTTCCCGGCGGTTTCTCCTATGGCGACCACCTCCGCTGCGGGGCCATCGCGAGGTTTGCCCCCGTCATGGAAGCGCTAGCGGACTTTGCCTCGGCCGGGCGGCCAGTCCTTGGGATCTGCAACGGCTTCCAGATCCTGACTGAGGCGCACCTGTTGCCCGGCGCCCTGCTCCGCAACGCCAGCCTCCGCTTCCATTGCTTCTGGACGCATGTCCGGATCGAGTCGGACCGGACCGCCTGGACGACCGGCATCGCCGAGGGCACCGTCCTGCGCCTGCCGGTGGCCCACGGCCAGGGTGCCTACTACGCCGACGCCGACACCCTGGCAAACCTCGAGGCCGGCGGCCAGATCGTCGCCCGCTACAGCAACCCCGAGGGAACGGTCTCCGATGAGACCAACTGGAACGGATCGGTCGGGTCGATCGCGGCGGTCGCCAACGAGCGCGGCAACGTGGTTGGCCTGATGCCCCACCCGGAGCGCGCGGCCAACGCGCTCGTCGGGGGGGCCGACGGTCTGCGCCTGCTCCGGTCGGTCGTCGCGGGGATGCTGGCGTCGGTCTGATCGTCGGGGTAACCATCGCTCTCATTGGAGCGCCGTCGGAAGGACCAGTCAGTTGGCAATCGCGGAAGGCGCCTGGCGGGAAGTCGCGCTGAGTGACGGCGAGTGGCATCGGATCGTCGAACTGCTCGGCCGGGAACCGTTGCCGGTCGAGCTCGGCATGTTCGGGGCGATGTGGAGCGAGCACTGCGGCTACAAGCACTCACGCCCACTGTTCAGCCACTTCACGACGACCGCGCCGTGGGTGATCCAGGGGCCGGGCGAGAACGCCGGCGCCGTCGACATCGGCGACGGCCTCGCCGCAGTCTTCAAGGTCGAATCCCACAACCATCCAAGCGCCGTCGAACCCTATGAGGGGGCGGCCACCGGGGTCGGTGGGATCGTCCGTGATATCTTCACGATGGGCGCCCGTCCGATCGCGATCCTCGATGGTCTCCGCTTCGGACCGCTCGACGTCGCCCGGAACCGGTACCTGTTCGGGAACGTCATCGCCGGCATCGGCGGCTACGGCAACTGTCTCGGCATCCCGACAGTTGGAGGCGAGATCTTCTTCGACCCGGCCTTCAGCGGAAATCCGCTCGTCAACGCGATGTGCGTCGGGGTCGTGGCGCACGATCGCCTGACCCGGGCCCGGGCCAGCGGCAACGGGAACCTGCTCATGGTCGCCGGCGCCGACACCGGCCGGGATGGCCTTCACGGCGCGACCTTCGCCTCGGTCGACGACCCCGGCGCCTCCCACCGCCACGTCATCCAGGTCGGCAATCCCTTCCTGGAACGTCAGTTGATCGAGGGGTGTCTGGAGCTGCTCGAGACGGACGACATCGTCGCGATGCAGGACATGGGCGCCGCCGGGCTGACGTCGTCTCTGGTCGAGACGACTAGCCGGGGCGGCGTCGGCGCCGAGATCGACGTCCAGCTCGTCCCGCGCCGGGAGGAGGGCATGACCGCCTATGAGGTCATGCTCAGCGAGAGCCAGGAGCGGATGCTGCTCGTCGTCCGGCCCGAGGGCGTCGAGCGCGTCACCGCGATCCTGACCCGCTGGTCGCTCCACGCCGCGGTGGTCGGACGCGTCACGGACGACGGCCGCGTCCGCGTTCGCGACGGCGAGGAAGTCGTCGTCGACGTGCCGGCGACGCTCTTCACCGACGCGTGCCCGACCTACACGCCGGTTGCCGAGGAGAGCGCGGCCATCGTCGCCGCCCGTTCCCGCCCGGTTCCGATCAGTCCGGACCCGGCTGGACCGGAAGCACTCATGGACTCGCTGCGGGACCTGCTCGCGTCGCCGAACATTGCCTCCCGACGTTCGGTGATCGAGCAGTACGACCACACCATCCTGACCAACACGGTCGTCGCGCCCGGCGAGGCGGACGCCGCCGTGCTGCGGATCAAGGGCACTGCGCGCGGTCTGGCGGTCTCACTGGACTGCAACAGCCGCTACTGCTGGCTGGACCCGCGCCTCGGAGCCCAGCATGCCGTCGCCGAGGCCGCCCGGAACGTCGCCTGCGTCGGCGGCCGCCCGCTGGCCCTGACCAACTGCCTGAACTTTGGCAACCCCGAGCGGCCCGCTGGCTACTTCCAGCTCCGCGAGGCCGTCCAGGGGATTGGCGAAGCCAGCGCCGCCTTCACGCTGCCGGTCGTCAGCGGCAACGTGAGCCTCTACAACGAGACCCAGCAGGCGGCGGTTCTGCCTACGCCATCGATCGGTGTCGTCGGTGTGCTGGACGATGTCACCCGCCACGCGACCATGCGCTGGCGCGATGGCGATGTGGTCGTTCTGCTCGGTGACGGTCAGCCAGTCCTGGGTGGCAGCGAGTATCTCGCTGCCCAGACCGGCGAGACGTTCGGGGCACCGCCATCGCTGGACCTAGAGAGGGAAGCGCGACTGACGGGCTTCGTGCGGGGCCTGATCGCCGCTGGGCAGCTGCGCACGGCCCACGACGTCGGGCTCGGCGGACTGATGGTCGCCCTGGCCGAGATGGCAATACTGAGCGACTTCGGCTTCGTGGCCGATCCGGACACCATCGCGTCGAATCCGGTTGCCTGGTTCGGAGAGTCGGCGTCCCGGATCGTCGTGGCCGTGCCCGACGCCGATGTCGACCAACTCACGAATGCCGCGCGCGCAGCGGGTGTCTCGACCCAGCGGCTCGGCCTCGTTGGCGGCGCCGGTCTGAGTGTGGGAAACGCGGCGGCGCCGATCGCCGATCTGGCGTCGATCTGGGGGACCAGCCTCCAGGTTCGGGCCGCCGGAACCGTCTCGAATGGCTAGCCGGGCGCAGGAGGCGAAGGACAATGGTCCGGGAGGCGCTTACGACTGGTGAGCCCACCGTCCGGAGTGTTATCGTCGTGTTGAGACATCGCGCCGCGCTGAGACGGAACGCTGGCGACCCCAGCCGAGGAGAGCTTCATGTGGGATGACCGGATGGACAAGCCGCGCGAGGAGTGTGGCGTCTTCGGCATCTTCGCTCCCGGCGAGGACGTCGCCCGAATCACGTTCTTTGGGCTCTATGCGCTCCAGCACCGCGGTCAGGAGAGCGCTGGCATCGCGACGAGCGATGGGCGCGACCTGTTCGTCCATACCAGCCTGGGGCTGGTCAACCGCGCCTTCGAGCCCGAAGACCTCGAGCGGCTCCCCGGCGAGATCGCGATCGGCCACTGCCGGTACTCCACCTCGGGCGGTAACGCCGCCAGCAACGCCGGGCCGTTTTCCGTCGAGAGTCCGATCGGGCCGATCGCGGTCGCCCACAACGGCAACCTGACTAACGCGCTGCCGCTCCGTACCGAGCTCGAGGAGCGGGGCGTCGCCTTGTCCTCGACCACGGACAGCGAAGTCGTGGCCCGGATGATCTCAGCCTCGCCGGGCAACGACGTGGTTCAGAAGACGCGCCGGGCCATGGGTCGGATGATCGGTGCCTTCAGCCTGACCGTCGTCACTCGCGATCGCCTGCTCGCGGTTCGCGACCCGCTCGGCGTTCGCCCACTCTGCCTGGGCAAGCTGGGCGAGCACTGGGTCGTCGCTTCCGAGAGTTGCGCGCTGGCCACCGTCGGCGCCGACTTCGTCCGGGAGGTCGAGCCCGGCGAGATCGTCGAGATCACCGCCACGGACTGCATCTCCCACACGATAGAGGAGAAGGTCCCACGCCACGCCATGTGCCTGCTGGAACTGATCTACTTCGCCCGACCGGACAGCCTGATCTATGGCAAGCGCCTGCACCTGACCCGGCAGCGGATGGGTGAGCGGCTCGCGATCGAGGCCCCCGCCGACGCGGATGTCGTGGTCGGTCTGCCGGACTCGGCCACGCCGGCGGCAATCGGTTACGCCCGACAGAGCGGGATCCCGTTCGCCGAGGCCCTGATCAAGAACCGGTACATTGGCCGGACCTTCATCCAGCCCGACCAGCGGCTGCGTGAGATGGGGGTCGCGCTCAAGTTCAATGCGTTGCCCGAGGTTCTGGAGGGCAAGCGCATCGTCCTCGTCGACGACACGATCGTCCGCGGAACCACCAGCCGACCGATCGTTGAGTTGCTCCGCAAGGCCGGCGCTCGTGAGGTCCACATGCGGGTTCACGCGCCGCCGATCATGTGGCCCTGCTACCTTGGGGTCGACCTGGCGCGGCGCGAGGAACTGATCGCGGCCCGCATGACCGTCCCGGAAATCGGCGAGCACATCGGCGTCGACAGCATCGACTACCTCAGCCTCGATGGGCTCCTGGAAGCGATCGACGTCGGCAAGACAGGCTTCTGCACCGGTTGCCTGACCGGCGACTACCCGGTTCCCGTCCAGCTCGGCATGGACAAGCTCCTGCTCGAGCGCCCCGCTGAACCGACTCGGGCACGCTCCGGTGGTCGCGAGCTGGTCCCGACCGGCCGGTAGCCGTTTCTGGTACGGTCGCGGCCCGCGACTCCCTGACAAGCTGGACCGCAGCGACCGCGACTGACCGACAGGAGCCGAACCGTGACCGCTGAGGAATCCACGCCCCAGACGGAGAGTGCGGAGCTGCGCCGTACGCCGCTCGCGGAGGCTCACCGTGCGGCCCGGGCCCGGATGGTCCCCTTCGCCGGCTGGGAGATGCCGGTCCAGTACGCGACCGGCGTCATCGCCGAGCACCGGGCCGTCCGAAGCGCCGCCGGCCTGTTTGACCTTGGACACATGGGCCAGGTCAATGTCAGCGGGCCCGAAGCGCTGACCTTCCTTCAGCGCGTCACGACCAACGACGTGAGCGCCCTGGCGCCAGGACAGGCGCAGTACTCGCTGCTCCCAACCGAGGCTGGTACGGCGATCGACGACATCCTCGTCTACCGGGCTCCCGATGGTGCTTCTGCTGGGTACGGACCGGCCGGCGCGGCGCCGTACTACGTCGTCGTCAACGCCAGCAACGCCGCCCGGGATGTCGCGTGGCTGATGGAACAACGGCGCGATCTGTCTTCCCTCGACGTGCAGGTGGAGGACGTATCGGAGCAGGTCGGGATGATCGCCATCCAGGGGCCGCGAGCCGTCGCCATCGTCCAGTCGTTGACCGACACGACGCTGGATCAGATCGGGAACTACCACTGGGCTCCGGCCACCGTCGCGGGCATCGCGCTGATGCTCGCCCGGACGGGGTACACCGGCGAGGACGGCTTCGAGCTCTTCCCGCCGATCGCCCAGACCGAGGCGCTCTGGACAGCTTTGCTGGCCGCCGGAGCCGAGGCCGGACTCTGCGCGATCGGCCTTGGCGCCCGCGACACCCTTCGGCTGGAGGCGCGAATGCCGCTGTACGGCCAGGAGCTCGGCGAGGACATCTCGCCCTACGAGGCGGGCGTCGGCTGGGCGGTCAAGCTGAAGAAGGGCGACTTCGTCGGTCGGGATGCGATGGCCCGCGTCAAGGAGGCCGGTCCGGCCCGTCGCACGGTTGGCTTCCGTCTAACGGAGCGTTCAGGGGCGCCACGGGCGCATCATCCGGTCCAGGTCGACGGGCGGGAGGTTGGCTACGTCACGAGCGGGGCGTTCTCGCCGACGCTCGGGGACAACATCGGACTCGCCCTGATCGAAGCCGACCAGGCCGGGATCGGCCGCCCGCTCCAGATCGTCATCCGGGGCCGGCCGGTCGCGGCCGAACAGATCGCGGTACCCTTCTATCGCCGCGAGAAATAGGTACAGTTCCCTTACATCCCGATCCTGGCGCGACGCCCGTCGCGCTCTCCCATGGAGCACCATCTGATGGCATCACCGACGGACCGACGCTACACCCGAACCCACGAATGGGTGCTCCTCGATGGCGACATCGCGACGATCGGCGTGACTGACCACGCGCAGAACGAGCTCGGCGACATCACCTATCTGGAGCTGCCCGATCCGGGCACTGAGGTCGAAGCGACCAAACCGCTCGGCGTGGTCGAGTCGGTCAAGGCCGCCTCGGACGTCTACTCGCCGGTCGATGGCGAGATCGTCGAGCGCAACGACGAGTTGCTGGACACACCGGAGAACGTCAACACGTCGCCGTATGAGGGGGCCTGGCTCGTCAGGATTCGCCTGGCCAATCCCGATCAGGTCAACGATCTGATGGACTCGGACGCTTACGACATCTATGAGCAGGAAGCCGCGGTCTAGCACGGCCACGTCGTCATGTCGCGGGAAGCGCACCCAGCAAGGAACGCCCGATGGTCTTCAACCCCCACACCGATGCCGACCGAACCGCGATGCTGGAGGCCATCGGCGTCGATTTCGTGGCGGACCTCTTCGAGCCGGTCTCGCCCCGCATCCGGTTCCCCGTCCTCGACCTTCCGCCGGCCCTGACCGAGATGGACGCGACCGAGCGCCTCGGCGATCTCGCCGAACGCAACCTCGCGCCCAAGGCCGGCCGGTCGTTCCTCGGCGCCGGCGCCTACCATCACTTCATTCCGGCGACCGTCGACCAGATCCTGCGCCGGGGCGAGTTCTACACCGCCTACACGCCCTATCAGCCCGAGGTCGCTCAGGGCACGATGCAGGTCATCTACGAGTTCCAGAGCATGGTCGCGTCACTGCTGGGGCTCGAGGTCGCCAACGCGTCCATCTACGATGGCGCGACGGCGCTGGCCGAGGGCGTACTCGTCGCGATGAGCAGCGCGAAGCAGCGTCGCAAGGTCGTCGTCTCCGGGACGATCCACCCGGCCTACCGCGGCGTGCTGGAGACGTACCTCTCTGGAGAGTCGATCGACTTCATCGATCTGCCGATTCCGACCGGTGGCTTCGTCGAGGGTCTGCGTGAGTTCGAGCCGTATCTTAACGATGACCTGGCCGTGGCTGTCATCCAGTACCCGAACTTCTTCGGCGGAATCGAGGACGTCCGGGCCATCGCCGACGCCGTTCACGGAGCCGGTGGCCGGCTCGTGGTCAGTACGTCCCCCGTCCCGCTTGGCATGCTCACGCCGCCGGGTCACCTCGGTGCCGACGTCGTCACGGCGGAAGGCCAGTCGCTCGGTGTCGCGCCGAGCTTCGGTGGGCCGTACGTCGGGCTGCTGGCCGCCAAGAAGGAGTACGTCCGGCAGATGCCGGGGCGGCTGGCCGGTATGACGCTCGACTCCGAAGGCAAGCGCGGCTTCGTCCTGACCCTTCAGACGCGGGAGCAGCACATCCGGCGGGAGAAGGCGACCAGCAACATCTGCACGAACCAGGGACTGATGGCGACCGCGGCGACCGTCTACATGAGCTCGCTTGGCCCGACTGGGTTCCGCGAGGTCGCCAACCGGAGCTATCAGAACGCCCACTACCTCGCCAGCCGGCTGGCCGAACTGCCCGGCTACGAAGTCGCGCTCGACGGGCCGTTCTTCCACGAGTTCGTCGTTCGGACGCCCGAGCCGGTCGCGGCGATCAACCAGCGGCTGGTCGAGCGGGGCATCATTGGCGGCTACGACCTCGCCGAGGTGCACCCCGCGCTCGAGCGGCACATGCTGATCTGTGCCACGGAGCTCAACGGCCGGCGGAGCATCGACGCCTTGATCGCGGCTCTGGCTGGCTAACCCAAACGACGCGATCCCGGGCCCTGTTGCTATACTGACGGTTCTGGTAACTCCCGAACCGAGCATGATGCTGTCCGCCCAGCGGATGATCGCCGGGTCGATCAGGGGAGCGAGCGGCGGGGACGACTGGCTGTCGCATTGGCAGCGTGGGTTCGATCTCTTCGTCATCAGTCGTCCGTTGGGTAGCGTGGGGTAGTGGGAACCGGTGAGTAAACCGATTGTGGCCATCGTTGGTCGACCGAATGTCGGCAAGTCGACGCTCTTCAACCGTCTGATCGGCGAGCGGCGCGCCATCGTCGAGGATATCCCCGGCACGACCCGGGATCGTCTCTACGGGACTGTCGAGTGGCAGGGCGTGGAGTTCACCGTCGTCGATACGGGTGGGCTCCAGGACGATGAGGAGATCGACGGCGCGTCGCTGACGATGATCGCGCGGGACACGCGGGCCCAGGCCAACAGCGCCATCGACGAGGCCGATGTCATCCTCTTCATGGTCGACGCCAAGGTCGGGCTGAGCGGTGGCGATCACGACGTCGTCGATCTCCTGCGCCGAACCCAGAAGCCGACACTCCTGGTCGCCAACAAGGCGGACAGCGCCGAGCGCCGCGACAGCGCGGTCGAGTTCTACGAGCTCGGGTTCGGCGAGCCGTTCGTGATCTCGGCCTACCACGGCACCGGGACGGGCGACCTACTCGACAAGGTCGTCGAGTCCCTGCCGGAGTCCGAGGAGGAGCCCGAGACCAACGGTCCCCGGATCGCGATCGTCGGTCGCCCCAACGTCGGCAAGAGTCGGCTGCTCAACGCCCTGCTCGGGCAGGAGCGGGCGATCGTCAGCGACGTTCCGGGTACGACCCGGGACAGCGTCGACACCGAGATCATCTGGGCCGGCAACCCGCTGACGCTCATCGACACCGCCGGCATCCGACGCCGTGGCCGAATCGAGCAGGGCATCGAGCGCTTCAGCGTCATCCGCTCGATGAAGGCGATCGATCGTGCCGACCTGGTCCTGTTCGTCATCGATGCCGTCGAGGGATTCACGGCGCAGGACCTTCACATCGCCGGCTACGTCGAGGAGCAGAAGAAGGGCCTCGTCGTCGTCGTCAACAAGTGGGACCTGGTCGAGAAGGACGCCAACACCATGGACGAGTACCGCGAGAAGGCTCGCGAGGCGCTCGACTTCATGCCGTACGCGCCACTCGTCTTTACTTCCGCCAAGCTCGGACTAAGGGTCCAGCAGGCGCTCGAGGCGGCGCTGCTGGTCGTCGAGGAGCGTGAGCGCCGCGTCTCGACCGCTACCCTGAACCGCCTGCTGCAGGAAGCCGTCGCGGCGCACCCGCCGGCGTCCAAGCCCGGCAAGTGGGTCAAGTTCTTCTACGCGACGCAAGCCGACGTCTCGCCACCGATGTTCGTCTTCTTCGTCAACGACCCGACCCAGATCCACTTCAGCTACCGGCGCTATCTCGAGAACCAGCTCCGCGAGCACTTCGGCTTCAGCGGGACGCCGATCCGAATGAGCTTCCGGAGCCGCCACGAGTCCATCTGATCCAACACGGGCGTCAGCGGACGTGGAAGCCGCTCTTGCCCACCAGCGCAGGAGGAGCCATGGAGATCGGCCAGCTCGCCGGGGGAATCTGCCTGATCGTCCTGGCCTACCTCGCGGGGGCGATCCCGTCCGGTGTGGTGCTCGGGCGACTGTTCGGTGGCGGTGTCGATCTTCGGGGCCACGGTAGCGGGTCCATCGGTACGACGAACGCCCTCCGCGTCTTTGGCTGGCGGATCTCCGTCGGTGTGCTCGTGATGGACCTGCTCAAGGGCGCGCTACCGGTCATCGTGGGACGGCTCCTTGATGTGCCAGTCTGGGCTCTGGCTCTGTCAGCGGTCGCGGCGACGGTCGGCCATTGCTGGTCGATCTTCATCAAAGGAACGGGTGGCAAGGGCGTCGCCACCGGCGGCGCGGCAATCATGGCGCTGACGCCATGGGCACTGTTGGCGATCCCGCTGATGCTCGTCATCGTCGCGCTTACCCGCTACGTCTCCCTGGCGTCACTCGTGATCGCCGCTCTGGCACCACCGTTCTTCCTCGTGCTGGCGCTCCTCGGACAGCTCAGCTGGTGGATCGTGCTCGCGACCTCGATCATCTCGGCCATCATCATCTTCAAGCACTGGGGTAACATCGACCGGCTCCGCTCCGGAACCGAGCGGAAGATCGGCCAGCGGACCTCCGCCGCGGCGGCTACCCAGGGGGCGAACGCGTCAGCGTAGTCCACCGCCGATCCCATCTATCAGACAGTGGGATTCTCGGCGAAGTACTTGAGACCGCCGTCAGTCCCGGTCGACGGGGCGATCAGCCCGCGTAGCCGTCCGGATTGGCCTTGAACCACTCCCAGGCATCGCGCACCATCTGGTCCAGGGTCGAGCGCGTCGGGTCCCAGGCCAGGATCTCCCTCGCCCGCGTGCTGTCCGCGATCAGGACGGCCGGGTCGCCCGCCCGTCGTGGCCGCTCCTCGAGCGGCACCGTCAGTCCGGTCTCGCGCTCGACCGCCGCCACGACCTCCCGGACCGAAAATCCGCCCTTCGTTCCGAGATTGAATGCTCCGCTATGCCCGTTGTCACCGGTGAGGTCGTCGAGCGCCAGCAGATGGGCGTCGATGAGATCCTCGACATGGACATAATCCCGGATGCAGGATCCGTCCGGGGTTGGGTAATCGGTTCCAAAGAGGGCAAAGCTGGACCGGCGCCCCATGACCGAGAACAGCGCAAGTGGTATAAGGTGGGTCTCGGGGTCGTGGTCCTCGCCGTGGGCGACGGTCGCTCCAGCGACGTTGAAGTAGCGCAGGCAGGTGTAGCGCAGACCCCAGGCATTGGCGTGGGCGGGGAGCATCTGCTCGACCATGAGCTTGGACCGGCCGTAGGGGTTGATCGGCTCCAGCGCCGCGTCCTCTGGAACCGGGATCGTTGATGGCTCGCCGTAGACCGCCGCCGTCGACGAGAAGACGAAGTTGCGGACCCCGTGTTCCCGCATGGCGGAGAGGAGGTTGTGCCCCCCCACGACGTTGGTGCCGAAGTAGTCGCCCGGTCGCGCGACGGACTCCGCTACCAGTGTCGCGGCCGCGAAGTTCATCACCGCGTCCGGGCGTGCCGCCTGGATTAGGTCGTCAACCTGGGACGGCTCCGTCAGGTCGACTTGCTGGAATGCCGCCCGCGGGTCGACGGCCAGCCGGTGGCCCCGCCAGAGATTGTCGGCGGCATGGACGTCGTGGCCAGCATCGAGCAGCTTCTCGACGGCGACGCTGCCAATGTACCCCGCTGCCCCGGTTACCAGAACACGCATCGCCCTGCTCCTTCATGGTCGCGGCGTCAGTCGATCGCCCCTTCGGCGGAGCGTGGGACATGATGATGGCGTGGCCTGTATGGCCACGCCGTGGTGAACCGGCGCTCCGGTCGCTACTGAAGCAGAAGGTCGAAGGGCGGCTGATCGTGCGGGTTGACCTTTCGTGAGACGCTGCGGAACAGACTGCTGATCGCATCGCCGAGCAGGCCAGCGACGAGCGAGCCAAGCACGGTTCCCGCAAGGCCGCCGAGCAACGCTCCCAACAGAAAGGGCAGAACCGGCCGCTGCCGGCCTGGCGAGGGGAAACCTGCGAGATGGAACTCATGGTCCGAATGGATGTTGGATCTGGTCCCTGCCATGCTCGCCCGATTCTCCTTGGGAAGGTCCGGTGGGGTCGCTACTCGATCGCCAGGACGGTCGTACCGGCGGCCCACCGGTCTTCGAGCCGGTAGAACGCGCGCTGCTCGACGTCGAAGATATGGACGACGACGTCGCCGTAGTCGAGCAACGTCCAGCCCGACAGCTCGTTGCCTTCCGTCCGGCGCGGTCGATGCCCGGCCTCTTCGAGTTCGTCCAGTACCTCGCGGATGATCGCGCGCAACTGGCGCTCGTTCTCTCCGGAGCAGATGACGAAGAAGTCCGCCCACGGCGTGAGCGTGTGGATGTCCAGGACGAGCGTGTTGGCGGCGGGCGTCTCGGCGATCACCTCGGCGATTCGGAGTGCGAGCGCCCGACTCTCGTCCAGCCCTTCCGTCGTCCCGAGGTGGTCGACCATCTCCTCTTCGCCGGCCGGATCGAGGTAGTCACGCTTGATCGACTCGTCCGGACTCATGATGGGTGCCTGATCGGAAATCGTGCGATCCTCTCAACCATAGGTGTCTCACCGAGCGGCGGCGGTGTGAGACGTTCCTGAAGCCAGCGTCCGGATGGGTGGGCCCGGCAGGGATCGAACCTGCGACCCTGGGGTTATGAGCCCCGTGCTCTACCGCTGAGCTACAGGCCCTTTCTGCGGATGAGTGTATATGACCCTGCGCGGACGAACCACATTGGGTCAGAAGCGTCGCGTGGCGGGTACGGCCGAGCAGCTGACTGTCGCCCCGAGCCCGGCGGCCACGTCCCTCCTGGTCGAGATGACCTCCAATGCCGAGAAGGTCCTGGCTCCGGACCGACGATCGCATCGTCGGTCTAAGCCTAACCAGGCTCGCCGCTCCACGTTTCAACAGTGCAGCGACCCCATCGAGGCGGCCTGAATCCAGACACGATGACCCCCAGACGTCCAGGCGGCCCGGCTCCGTTCTTTCGCCGGCAGCGTCTTCGCCTTCGTCCCATTCCTGGAGCGCCCGGCGGCCGGTCTGGAAAATTGGCTCTCCCCCAGGAGACGGCGTAGCGTCGAATTCGCGAACTGAGGAACCAGGGCAGAGAGCCGAGAGCACCTTGCTCCCGACCCTGATAGCGTCTGATAACCCTCCACCATTGGACGATCGAGGGAGGGTCACCAGGACATTGGGCGGAATCGAAAACTTCGACTCTATGGTCCTGTTCTGAACGCCCTCGACGCGACCCAGACGTTCTCCGGCGACATCGTGAGAGTTCCCGTCACGCACCAGCTTCCGTATTGGGTCAGCTCTCGGGCCGGCTCGAGACTTCTGGCCCGTCGCATGGGAGACGTGGACGAGCAGTCGCTCAAGGTGGCGCCGGGACGATTTGCGTTTCGCGTCTCTTTTCCAGCGGTGGACGCCTGTCATGCCGAGTCGATCGCCCAGGGAGTGACTATGCTCCGTGCGTCTCGACCTTCCAGCATGGCGGCGAAGCGCCCTGTCCATCCGTGACCCCGAGCACGATGTCATCGAGATCTACAATGGAGTACAGAACCGACGTCCTGGGCCGTATCGAATGGGACGATCGACCAGACCCGCATCGTAATGCGGCCCGAGGGGACCGCAGACGCGGCACGGACGCTGCCGGGGAAGACGCAGCCGGGTCGGCCGTCCAGCGACAGTCGACAAACGCCGCGCCGTCCGATGCGCTGGAGATATCCAGCGAGCCATCCCTGGTGATTCCGGACCGAAACCCGAGTTCGGGCCAGGCAGGCTCAATGTTCGGCACGCTCGGGATGGCGTTGCGAGCCGGGATGAAGCTCGGACCAGGCGCCGATCGTGTCCCAGTCAGCGAGCGACGTGGAGGGCGTGTCGGCGATCAGGACGATCGCGAAGGTCAGCACCGTGCAGCCCTCGTGGATGTGGCCACCGGTCGCGACCTTGTCATCGGAGATGGTCAGGTGGGCGTGGACCCGGCCATCCAGGATGCCGCCGGTCACGGTCAGGATGTCGAACGGACCCTCGCCCCGGACGTGCGTATTCTCGGGCGGGAGCTGGGCTGTCCCGACGACATGGACGTGGTAGGCGCTGAGCGATCCAACGCCGCAGAGAATCGCCCCGTTCTGGATGCCTTCCCGTTCGACGGCGTCGTCGAGGGCGCCGAGCAGATCCTCGCCCGAGTCGGCCCGGACGTAGATCATTCGCTCCACTCTCGCGGTCTCACTGTGCATCGTGTGCCCCTGCTCCTGGACTCCGGCCGGAATCGCGAGGGTAGTCCCTTGTCTCCCGGGTCCCACCCATCTGCCCTGATTCCCAGTGTATCGGCTCCCGGACAGGGGTTCGCCGGAATCGCTGGTCGAAGCCTATCGTCCCGGACGGGCGGTCGCTGGCAAGTGCTTGCTGGTATCCCGGCAGCGGATCGGGTGGGAAGGTGGGAAGGTGGAGTCGAGGACATGGAGCGATGGAACCGAGACGACACAGGGACAGGCCCGATTCAGACCTCGGATAGCACTCATTCCAAACGTCTGTCTCCCCGCTTCGGTGACTCCGGCCCTGTTGACCTTCGGCCAGCGTTTCTCGGTGATGGCACCCCGCAGACCCTCTTTGGGAAGCAACGCTGTTGGCCGACTCGCCTGATGCTCGATACGACATGATGGGCGAGTCCGACCGATCTCACCACTGTGTCTTAGACACACTGTGAGTCGATAAGGTCGGAGGCTCCCCGAGCGTGGCGTGACGAGCTCGCGTGTCTGGCATGGCGTCTGCTTTGCTTGCCTATGGGTCGCGCCCGCTGTGCGGGAGACGCGCCATCACGCCGAGGAGGCAGCACATGACCACCCCGAACCGCGACCAGGACCGGATCGTTCAGTCGCAGACCGACGACCAGGACACGATCGCCGTCCCGGTCGTCGAGGAAGAACTGACCGCCAGCACGCGATCAGTCGAACGCGGCGCGGTCCGGATCGAAACCAACGTGACCGAGCGCGACGAGACGCTCAGCGTCCCGGTGACGGAGGAGCGCGTCCACGTCGAGCGGCACGCCGTCGACCGGCCCGCCACCGACGCCGACTTCTCCACCGGGAGCGGGACGATCGAGGTTCCGGTCCATGGCGAAGAGGTCGACCTGTCGAAGCAGGCCCGCGTCGTCGAGGAGGTCGAGATCTCCAAGGACGCGGTTCAGCGGCAGCAGCAGGTCACTGGGACGGTTCGCCGCGAGGACGTGAACGTGGTCGAAGAGTCCCCCGTCGACAGCACCAGCACAAACCAGCGCATGTCCCGCGGCGACAAGCGCCGCCAGTAGCCGGCGGCGAACGCGCGAACCACGGCACCATCATGATGACGACGCGGGGCCCGAGTCACTCGGGCCCCGCGTCGTCATCATGATGGTGCCGATCGGCTCGTGGATCGCGGCCACGAGGACATCAAAAGAGAACGCCTGGACCTGGTAGCTCTCGAACCCGGGTTGCCCTGGCCTCCGTCACCGCGACTCAGACCGTTGGTGTTCCCCGCCGGAAGCTCCTCGCCTCCGACCACCCCTGGATAACTGGCGCAGGTCAGGCCGACGCGGGAGTCACGCGCAGAGAGGTTCTTCGACGGACCCGTCATGGCTTCAGTCGGTCGTGACGGGAACGACCTTCAGGGCGGTCCGGTGCGCCTCGACCTGGTGACCCCACGCTCGAGTGCGGGTGCTTCTGCGACCGACTGCGGCTGGCGAGCCGGTCGGTCCCGATCGTTACCACCGCCGGATCGCGATCTTCGGCGCTTGTCCAGGTCAGCGCCTATCCAGCTCAGGCCTCCGCGGTCAGCGGGACGAAGTACACATCGCAGCGCAGATCGTCCCCGGCCCGAAGGTCGAACGTGAAGAGCTGGCCGACGCCGCCGCTCTCCCGCGGAGTGAGTGCCACCGCTCGGCCATCGCTCGCCGTACAGGCCGCGGCGGGAACCTTGAACCCACCGGAGCCCACGACCGCATCCGGGGCGATCGCTTGCAGGATGACGGTGCCCGGTGTCGTCGCACCTGAATCCGTGGGCGCGACCAGGCCATCGTCGCCAGCGACGGCGACACCCGTAGCCGGAACCCTCGTCTCTCCGACCGCGAGGGTGTAGCCCGCCCCCGCGGCGGGCCTGTCGTAGCAGTCCCCGAAGTAGTCGTCGCCAGCGTAGTCGGCCGGACAGACCGCGCCGTAAATCGTGACGCTCTCGGTCGTCGACCCCGGCTCTTGAGCGGCCCCGGCCATCGATCCGATAGCGGTGGCGGTCACGGACGCGTCGGCCGTGTCCGAGCCGTCGCCTCGACCGGGCAGGCTGAGGTGCCAGCTGGGTAGGTCCGGTAGACGATCTCGCAGCGAGGCGGCGCCGCCACATATGCCAAGAACAAGGACCAGCGCCACGAGGATGAGTCCTGCCTTCTTCTTCATCCAGTCTCGTCCCTCTGCGTCTTCGTCTTGGGTTGGTCGTATTCCCGCGTGGGGGCAACCCAACCGGTGGAAGCAGGATGATGACCATCTCCGGCAAGGGTGTCTAACCCGCCGAATAGGAGCGTGCGGTGAGTCATCGCTTCATGGACAGCATCGCCGCGGTCGCCACGTGCCAGCGGGTGGCTCTGCGGAACTCGAAGCCGACCGCTTCCTTCTCGCAGTGAATGCCGATCTTCCCGGATATCAGAACCTCGCTGGAAACCTTCAGGACCGACCTGCGTGGGGTTCAGGTCGTCCATCGACCGACTTCGGTGTCACGCTGAAAACCGTCGCGGACACGGGGAGCAGGTGGACTTCGGAGCAGAACCGCTCTTGGCCAAGGACCGGGACAGCGCGTTCGTTGCCGCCAAGGAGGCCCAGGTGGACTACCCGTCCCTGGACGACGCGATGATGTTCTTGACCGAGACCAGGGCCGAGTCTGGCCCGGACAACGTCGACAGGAGAGATGAGCGGGTTTGGGATGCAGCGAAGGTGCGGCACATTCGGCACCCCAAGATGCGCGAGACCCAGGCGACCCTGCTGCTCCCCAGCGGCAACCACGTCGCAGTCATCGCGGAGCGGTTGGGTCGCACCGGTTTCATCATCACCCTCGTTAGCCTTATTCACAGATTGCCCGAAACGCAGGATCTGATGGTCGAGGCGCTCTTGAACGAGCCGGGGCAGGGACGAGTGCCGCCCGGCTTGGCCGCTGAATCGCCGCCGGTGGGGTCACGAGGGGACCGCACCGTCCTGGAAGTGCAGGAAGGTATCGCGTCGGCGAAAGAAGAGCTTGTGCAGCAGGTGGTAGAAGGCGTAGACCTCCAGCGCGAAGGGGAGGTAGCCGCCGTAACCGAGAAGCGGCATCTCGAAGATCTTCGGCCTCGATACGTAAGGGACGTCGTAGACCCACTTCGGTAGGGACCAGAAGTTCCACATTTCCCAGAAGAACCCGCAGGTGATCCCGGCGGCGAAGAGGACGGCCACGGTGTCCCAACGACCCTGGGCGATCTGCGCCGCGACGCTGTTGCCACCCGTGAGGGCATTGATGACGTCGACCATCAGGAAGAGACCGATCCAGACGAACGGGAACATGACGTTGGGAAACGCCAGCGATCCGATGAACAGGAGCAGTCCGAGGCCGGCGATGGCAACGAGGCCGGCGGGCGATGGGGCGATCCTGATCCCATGCCGCGCGGGATGGAATGGTCGGAAGGTGCGGTAGAACTCGGCGGTCACGAAGATCGCCGGCATGACCGTGGAGAAAGCGAGCGACGCGAGGGCCACGTACGCGATGGAATCGAAGGGCCGGGCCTGGACGTATCTCCAGTTTTGGAGGAACTGGTTGGCGAACTCGAACACCCACCAGAGCGGCACCGAGAAGACGAAGAGCAGCGCGAACCGGCGCCAGTCCCGTGTCAGCAGGGACGTTCCACTGCGACGGAAGGTGGCGCCCTCCACCGTCAGGATGTAGCCGAGCCAGATTGGGAAGAACGTGTACTGGGAGTAGGGTGACGGACCAGACCACGCCAGCGGCCAGGCGAGCGCCACGAGCACGATGCCCAAAACAAGTTGCGGGGGCCACATTCTGCCCCGCGTTCCTTCCGCTCGCATCGTCGACCTCGGTCTGAGTCAAGAGGGGGCCAAAACGCTCAATCAGCGCCCGCACGTCTGGCACCTACGCCCCGGTCATGCTCGACATTCGGGACCCAACGTTCGTCGCTTTCCCCGAAATCTCTTGAGCGGGGATAGATTCCCGGGTCGTGAAGCAATCCGATCTCCCGTGAACCATACGTGGACTGATGGCAAAAAGCAGGACCGCCAGGTAGACGACCCAGCCATTCGCATATTCTTGCGGACTCTTTGGGGAGCTGGGGACCGGACTTGAT
>JAABUS010005099.1_pt1 | contig 17729 bp, 20 predicted proteins | sample 5560161 | NCBI WGS metagenome assembly JAABUS01 (sample SAMN10711885, study PRJNA513376) | rock metagenome | isolation source: Antarctica rocks | place: Antarctica: Victoria Land, Trio Nunatak nord | collected 2016-01-04 | reverse complement strand
GACCGCTTCACCTTTTTCAATATCACCACAATAACATCCTATAATTGCTACTATAGGAATGCCGTCCGGCGAAGTCAACAAAGCTGAATATAAGGTGAGTTCGTCCGGCGCTGTTTTTATAAATTCCCGGTAAAACTGAATAACTTCTTTTGCTTTTTCCCTTGGATAAAGTATCATCCCACCTAACACGGTACTTGCTTCGTGGATTCGGAGTTTCATAGAAGTTACAATACCGAAGTTGCCGCCACCACCTCTTAGTCCCCATAAAAGATCGGCATTCTGCTGCATACTTGCCTTTACAAGACTTCCATCAGAAGTAACAACTTGTGCTTCTATAAGATTATCACAACTCAAACCGTATTTCCGCACTAACCAACCAACTCCTCCTCCTAATGTAAGGCCGGCTACTCCAGTGGTGGTGATCAGTCCACCGGTAGTAGCCAATCCATATTGCTGAGTTGCTCTATCAAAGTCGCCCCAGGTAGCACCCATCTCAACATCGGCAAGTCTGTCTGCCGGATGTACCTTTACCGTTTTCATCAGCGAAAGGTCAATCATAATACCCCCTTCACAAACTGCGCTGCCGCTGACATTATGCCCGCCGCCACGAACAGAAATTAACAGATCACGTTTTCTCGCAAATTTTACAGCCTCAATTATATCAGTGCTATTCATGCACCGAACAATAACAGCAGGTTTTCGATCAATCATGCCGTTCCATATTTTTCTTACAGTGTTATATTCTTCATCTTCGGGAGTAATTACTGATCCGTTAATTATTGGTTCCAATACTTTAGCAGCATCAACGCTTATGGAGTTGTTGACAAGTGATGGGGTGTTTTCAGTAATCATAAAAAGTAGTTTTGGTTTTAATTATTTTCAAAGAGTTAGATAAACTTTACTGCACTACCCAATCAGTATACTTTGAAGTGCGCGTTCCTAATTTTTCCTCCAATTCTTTTTCAATGGGATTTAATTTATCTATAGCCGCTTTTCCAAGATTGTTAGGTGTTTCATCCGGGCCAAAATATCTACTCCTTGCTTGCTCACTTTCGAACAGCCACAGAATGCCAAAGCTGTTATTATTCTCTCCTCTGACACCCTTTACCAAATATCCTTTCACTCCTTTAAATTCCTTTTCATACGCCGGAATTACTTTGGAAATGAAAAATGTTTTAAACTGATCTATTGTAGCGTTAGGTTTAAGTTCTACAGCGATAAGGTGGAGACCTAAAAGATTGCAATTTTTTAATGTTTGTCAAAAGAAAAAACAACCATTAATGTGAGGGCGGCGATAAGCATTAGCTTTTTCATAAATTTCAAGTGTTATAGTTGGAAATATTATTTATGTTTTTTACTACAGTAATACCACTCACAACGTTGCCATATCAATTACAAACCGGTAGCGTACATCACCTTTAATTAAACGTTCGTAACATTCATTAATATCTTTCATTGCTATCATTTCAATATCAGCAGTAATGTTATTCTCAGCACAGTAATCAAGCATTTCCTGGGTTTCGGGTAATCCGCCTATTAATGATCCAACTACGGCACGGCCGTAAAAAATAACTCCCAGCGGAGACACTTGTATGGGTGCCGATGGAATGCCGACACATACCATAATCCCTCTTGGCTTCATCATATTTAAGTACATGTCATAATTATGTTCTGCTGCAACTGTATCCAATATAAAATCAAAATAGCCAGCAACGCTATTTACCGCTTCTTCGTTTGTTGTAAGTATAAATTTTTGAGCACCTAATTTGTTTGCGTCTGCTTCTTTTGATGGTGACCTGCTAAGCATTGTTACTTCTGCCCCAAACGAAGCTGCAAATTTTACTGCCATGTGTCCAAGACCCCCTAAGCCAACAACGCCAACTTTTTGACCTTTGCCTACTTTCCAAAGGCGCAGCGGTGAATAGGTTGTAATACCTGCACATAATAACGGAGCAACTTTTTCCAATGGCAACTTATCTGAAATTTGCAACGTAAAATCTTCATGCACTACAATCTGCTTTGAGTATCCGCCAAATGTGGGTGTTTTTCCATCTTTATCTAAACTGTTATAAGTAGCTGTCCAGCCTTTCCTGCAATATTGCTCCAGCCCATCCTTACAATTATCGCATTCACGACATGAATCTACAAGGCATCCAACAGCAGCAAGATCACCGGTTTTAAACTTTTTCACATCGTCACCAACCTTTAAAACACGCCCAACAATTTCATGTCCGGGAACTATAGGGTAAATAGAAAATCCCCAATCGTTTCTGACCTGGTGAATATCAGTATGACAAACGCCACAGTATAAAATTTCGATTAATACATCTTTAGGTTCCGGCTCTCTTCTTTCGAAGTTAAAATTAGATAATGGAGCAGTGGCATTTTGTGCAGCATAGCCTTTGGTTGGTAACATGACAGGTTTATTTTATGTAAATCTAATTTGCCCAAGTCCAATTATAAATACCATAAATTTGGTATTTATATTTACTAAAGCCAAGAACTAATGTAATCTCAACTTATTTTTAATTTTATTGAGTTTTACAGAAAAAAATCCTGCTTTATCTTCATTAAAAAACATCTTTCAACGATGGCCCGCATAAAAGTAGACCTCCATGATATTTACAACAACTCTGCTGCTATTGATAAGGCTCTGCAAAAAGCTTTTGAAGATGCTATTGACAAAAAAATACGTGAAGTAGAAATTATACCCGGGAAGGGTAGTGGACAGTTAAGAAAAAAAGTAGAAAGATTTTTACAGCTTCCGCATATAAAGCCGCTTTACCATAGAATAGAAAATGACAGCAAAAATTTTGGAAGACTGTTTGTGTATTTCCGGTTTTAAATAAACAAACAAAAAAAATTTTTTCTTATGCTTGCATTGGGCTATTTTTTTGGGCTTGTTTTCTCAGAAGACCTATTACAAAATATGCTCCTGTTAATGCCGGGAAAAACAAAAGAAATGATCTTTGCAGCAATGTGAATATTGGTATAATAGCAGCCGGAACAATTTTTCCAAAAAGAACTGAAATGCTTACCTCAGCAAAACCGCTACCTCCCGGACTGGGCGCAAAGTATATCATAAACTGTATTAAAATCTGAATTGAAATAACCTGTATAAGGTCTGCATGTACACCTAAACCCAGGAGAATTACATACTGGAGAACGTATTTATTCAGGTATAAAACAGTAGTTATTATTAGAGCCAAAGGAAACAGGAGGGGGTGCTTTTTAAGAAGAACACTGCAGCTTTCCTGGTATCTGGCAATGTTGTCATAGGACTTTTGTCCCCAGGCTAGTATCTTCTCTTTTCGTTTAGGAAAAATTCCTGATAAAAACTTAGCGAATTTTTTAATAACTGAACCAACCCAAACCGGTTTCCAGAATGCCAAAATAAATGCTAACAGGAAAATGGTAAAAAAACTAAATCCATATCGAAGTAATGAAGGGACTATTCCGCTTACATATTCATTATTCATAACCAGAATGGCTAAAAGGCCGGCCAAAGGCATAAATATAAGAGTAGCTCCCAAATTTATCAGGCTTACTGCAAAAGAGTCAATAAAAGTTACTCCATTACTCATATAAACATAAATCTGAGCAGGTCCGGCTCCGCCATGGGCAGGTGTGACCGCGCCCATAAACATATTTGCTGCGTTAGCTTTAAAGCTTACCCAATGAGAAAGCCCGGGCTTTAGTCTCCTTATGAAAATATGATTTCTCCAGCTTCCAAGCATGAGATCTATAAACAACATAACAAAGCAGAAAAAAATATATAGAGGTTTGATGCTTTTAAGGGCTTGTACAGTGTTTCCTGTATTATTATAAAAAAAGATGACAGCTATTGTTATTATTGTAATCAAGGCAAACCAAAGGCTGCCTTTAATAATAATATCTTTTTTGAAAACAGTATTAATCTTTCTTTGATCTGTATTATTTACATCAGTTTCTAAAACCGGTTGATTATATTCTTTTATCATTTGTTTTATCATCCGTCTTTTTCCAGCGGATTTTATGGGAATAAGAAGATGTTTATTAAGACGTAAGATAGTTAACAGGTCATCATTACTTACAGTATAAACAAATCTTTTTAATTATGTTCCTGTTAATTCAATGCATTTCCTTCCGATGGTAACATACTTTTATCCATCCATTTTAAAATAGTATTAAACAGGTCGGCGGTTCGTGCAGAGTGAGACGTCCAGTTCTTTTGATTGTACAACAGTGGAACCACTATATGTTCTTTATTTAAAGAACCGTGTGAACCTTTGTGTTCAGGGAATTCCCAAAAATCACGAAGGTCATACCCCTTAGCCGCACTTACTACCACATCCCCAGCTCTTCTGCTTGATAAAAGTTGATCTATCTGAACAAAAGCATCAGGGTAATCTGAATTAAAAGTAACTTCTAATGCCTCCCTGTGATTATTTACATAAAGTTCACTCCCTAAATGAAGAGGATCTCCTGCTTCAGGAATATACCTGTATTTATCACAACTTTTTTCGATAAGGGCCCTGCCCTGATGGTTATGCACATAACAAATACCTTTTTTTTCACCGCGATATATAACAAAGTCTACTGCTTTTTCATTTAATAAATTGTTGAAGCGATCTTGCCCTAAACATTTCATAATCTCCTTTTCACATAAAACATGATCTCCTTCATGATTTAGCAAGTGAACACTGCCAAACGAATTGCCCGATATCATAACTGCTGATTTCGGTTTTCTTCTCCATATTACAGGATAGCTGACTGATTTCAAATCATGGTAAGTAAGCCAGTCTGCTAAATCAAGATGTGTATGAGATGCAGTAAGCCCATGATCAGAAGTAAGTAAAAATAAAGTGTTTTGCCACCATCCTTTTTTTTCAAGAAATTCCCTCACTTCGCCTAAACTTTCGTCAGCAATTTTATAAGCTTTTATGGTTCTGCTATCTCTGATATCATAATAATGGGAATCCCAGTCTACACTGGGAAATACAGCAAATAAAAAATCGAAGTCATTTCCTTTTTGCAACATTTCCATTATTCGGGCATGCCCAAGCCTGTCAACAGGATGATGTCTTTTCATAAAATGTGCTTTTGTGTACAGGAGTCCCTTTCCTTTTTTAGTCAGGTCATATTCATCCCGCACACCACGGGTAACCATATTAAAAGCATTATATGATTCCGGAAGCAACTCAAAAAGAGTGCTTTTTTCAACAGGGAGATCACCGTTTAACCATGCAGCTTCAGGACCGCAATAGGAACGCATAGCATATTTATTCAGCCTCGATCTTTTGAACTCCTTTTTATCAAACCATCGTATTCCGGTAATATTCATTGTGCCGGGGAAGTGCCCGGTAAGAAAAGGCAAATATGCAGGGCCGGTGGTTGAGGGGAAACAAGTTGTAGCTTTCCGGAAGGTACCTTCATCCATAATCCTCTTCATATTTGGCAACTCACCTTTAGATATTAAGTCTGTTAAAACATCTACACGTGCTCCGTCTACCATATAAAACAGTACCCTTTTTTTAACGTTCATGCTCTTGCTTCTATTAAAATTATTTTATAGTTCGGGTGCTGTGTTTGATTATTTGCAAATAAAACACATTATTTCTTTTTTTAAATACACATAGAATAACATCCTTTGATCCTAATAAAAGTCATCAGGCATTGCCGGACATTAAAAAATACATCAAAGAAAGCTATGTGAGCTATAGGAATTGAATGTTAGAATAAAAGTCCTGATAAAAACAAAATATAAAATAAAATCGACAATTTCTATTCTTATCTCAAAATAAAAAAACGTTCGTTGAAAAGCTTAATAAAAAAGTTATGGGAGCAATTACTATTAAACCGATCGTTACTACTGAGGTCTTTTTTTAAACGCAGAGTTCCGGGGAGGTCTCAAAGAGCAACAGAGTTAATAATTGTCTACAACCGTTTTTAAGCCGTTGGTTAATTTCAGCACATTAAAATTGATAAGCAATCCTACTTTACAGCCTGAAAGTCTCAAATAAGTTAGTATCTGAGCAAGATGAATATCATTCAATGCCTCAATAGATTTAATTTCTATAATTACTTTTTTGTTTGCCATAAAATCTATTCTATAACCACAATCTAACTTCACTTCTTCATACATTAAAGGCAAAGGTTTTTGTCTTCCAGGATTGTTTTTCGCAACTCATAGTCCACCCACTCTTCATATAATGATTCTAACAATCCTGGTCCTAATGATTTATGTACTTTAATGGCACATCCAATTATTACTTCTGTAATTTCATTTTCTGTCATCATTTCTATTGTTTGTCTCCGTGTTTTTCTGCGTGTATTTTTCTCTGAGTACTCTGCGTTTAATTTTTTTACAAATTATACATACTGAGTAGTTACAACCAATCAATAACCACTCAATTTTTTAAAGAAAAAATTATAGAAATATTTATTTGTGACCAACCATTTTTTAAAGATAAAAATTCCTGCTGCACTGCACGCTATACCTGCCAGTACATCTAATATATAATGATGACCTGAGTAAATGGCTGCAAACCAAATTCCAAGCATGATAACAGCAAACAAAATATTGATTGGTCCTAACCTGTTTTTGATTCCATAAAAAAGGGTAATTAACGGATAGGCAGAATGAAGTGAGGGCATAGCTGCAAAAACATTTGAGCTCTGAGCATATAAAGCATGAAAGATACTGACATGAAAAAAGTTGTCAAACCGTTGCAGCCCGGCTGTATTTCCGGGAGTGTGCGGGTTAAATTGAAAACCATAATTCTGTATGTACCATGGGGGAGCAGCAGGATAGACATAATAAATGATAAAACCAATGATATTTACCAAAAGAAAAGTAAGTGCAAATTGCATAAACTGTTCACGGTTTGTATAGAAGAGATAGCAGGCAAAAATCATAGGTACAGGTACCCAGCACAAATAAAAGATGCCGCTTATAATATCAAAAAAAGTATTTGTATGTTGTTGCCAAAATTCGTTGGGAGTGATTATTTGATTTTGGAAATGAAATCCAAAAAGACTCTTTTCGGCATTGTACAGACTTTTAATGTGTACAGTATTGTATAAATAATTGGGAAAAGCTTTCATGGAATCAAACAATATCCAGAAAACTATAAACACCGAAAACCCGGAAATGAATTTACGGGTGTGGAAAGAAGCATAATACAGACCATTAAAGATTAGTACCAGAACAAGCTGCTCTGTTTTAAAACCGATAAACACCTTTGACAGCAGGAGATATAACAGAGATATTGCAGTGGTAAAAAGAATATCCTTTTTAGAAAATAACCCGGTATAAGAAGGTGCTGTTTTAGCAGGTGGATACATTATTTTTTCTTTGGGAAATCAGAGTCTAAAATTTTATCCCACAAAACCGAACTGACACCATACCCTTTTGATGAGTCATCATAATGATGGAGCATGTGATGCTGTTTGATTTTTTTCCAAAAAGGATTTTTGAAATTAGCATGGTGAATGGCGTAGTGAGTCATATCATAAACAAGATATCCTAAAACAAAGCCAGAGAAAAATGAGTATAGATGAGAAGGACTTAAAAACAATGCGAAAACAAAATAAAAAGCAACCGCTAATGGTAAACTAACTGATGGAACCATTACCAGTCTTTTAGAATCTCGTGGATAATCATGATGCACCCCATGAAAGATGAAATGCAGCCTCAACCCCCACTTAGATTCTGGGACATAGTGAAAGATATACCGGTGCAAAACGTACTCCGCAGCAGTCCAGATAAAAATACCGAATGCAAAATATAAGACATATGCCCCGATACCAATGTTATTTATAATAGCCTTGTAAGTAAAAAAAATGATAACAGGTAAATATATAAATAAGGGCACAGAAAAATGAATTTTTGAAAGGCTTTCTAAAAAATCATTTTTAAACATTCTCGATGATTCTTCAGAATTTGAGATATAGTTTTTCTTCATAATTAATTACATTTTCAGTGGGCTAAATTTTCATTCGTTCCATTACTTCTTTGCCTGTCGCGGGGTCTACACCTTTAACTTCAACATATTCGACATCAGGTGCCCAGAGAGACCCTCCGGTTATTTTGACAAAGATACGATTGAGTATTGCTTGTTTTTGATTAATAGTTGCATAAACATAATACTTGTTATTTGCCTCTTTTATAAGATACATTGGAAACTTTTTATAAGAGACAAGATGCAATTGATATTTATCTTTAGAAATTAAAGTTGATTTTACACCATATGCAAACTTGCGCTGAAAAAAATTTAATTCAGCTTTTTGACCCTGCTCGTTATACCTCAACCAATAAACATGTATTGGCTCTTCTGCATCTAAAACCGCATTTTTATAATTAAGCTTGTAAATAATTGTGTTAGCATTAAAGGTTCTTTGTAAATAAAATAATTGATTGGTATCACTAGCCGGCACAGGAAATTTATCCTGTGCATAAAGGGCAAGCGTAGTAAAAAGGATAAACAGGAATAGTGAAACCGTTTTGTTTTTATCAGTAACTTTCTTCATTTACTAATTCTTTTTCTTTTTTCCGGAGGGCTTTTTTTGCATCTGTCAATCTCTTGATTGCTGTAAAATTGGTTAGCACTGCCATAATTGTAACCGGCAATGTAAATACAGTCATGGTCTCAAATACATGATAACGGATGCCTGGCATAAACAATTTATAATCACCCCCTATAATGTTGGCAGTAAGGCCGCAGGCAATAGCTGAAACTCCTACTAATACTACTCTTTCAGGCCTTTGCATAAGACCTCCTTTGTTTTGTATGCCCAAACCTTCGCTGCGGGCACGGGTATAACTTACCATCATAGAACCGATTAAGGCAATAAATGCAAATAAAGAACTTATAAAGTAGTGTTTGGCTACAAGATAATAACAAATCCCTAAAAACATTAAGAATTCACTATACCTGTCTAAAACCGAATCAAATAAAGCTCCATATACTGAACTCATATTGCCAATACGTGCCACTTGTCCGTCAAGCATATCAAACACACCGGCAAACAAGATTAAAGCTCCCGCCCAGCCGACCCAACGAAGATCTCCACGGTTACTTTCTTCAGCCCCTACTATAAAAATCACCGCTACTCCTATATTTAATATCAAACCTATAGCAGTAACAGCATTTGGAGTAAGTCCCAGTTTTATTAATCCTTTTACAACAGGATCAATTATTTTATAAACTACCTTCTGCAGCTTATCTCTCAACAGTTGCTTTGCCATGTTTTTTTAGTAAATCAAAAATCCATTTTTACTCTTGTCCTGATACCCCATTCTGTTACTTCCGGATGGTTTAGATACGATAGCCTTTTCACAAAATCTACCCGTATGAGTTTAAAAATATTCATAATGCCTGCACTTACTTCTATATAAGGGCAGCTGTTAAGAGTATAAGTAGTAGGTAACCCCGTTTCCTTATCTACCGGAAATTTAAAGATAGAGGAATTAAGGTCAGGATTATTTTCATCCCTTACTCCGCCATATATTATTTTTGCTGTAATTACTTCACGCAATTTTAATTTTTTTAATAATGGAATTTTATTAAAAATAAATCCATTAAAATAATGATCAATATTCAGCGCAGCATACCTGTCACTTACAAATTCCAGAAAATTCATCATATTGTATGAGTTTAACTGGTAAGAATAAGTTTGATTAGCTCTGTGAACAGTTAACAATGGGTACGGAATTTTGCCAAAGATATATCCTCCTTCTATTAACACATCTGAAAATCCTAACTGAGACAAATAGAACCTTTTATTCATGCTTAAATTAAGATTATGATAATTGTATTCGCCCTTCATAAGTCCTTTGATGCCGGTAATGTATCTAAGATTGAAAATAGGATACTTGTTTATTATAGGCGTTCTGAAAACTTTCCCCTGGTAGAATTGCTGGTGAGGAGACCAGCGTAATTGAACCGATAATTCAGTCGTTGTAAGATGAGGAATAGTTTTAAAACCTTCTCCATCAGGTTTTACGTAAGAGATAACTCCCGCAGGAGTTTGCTTCCAGTTTTTAAAGCCGAACGTGTATGAAAAATCTTTTCCAAACTCTCTGACATAATCTGCTTTTAAAATGTTGTTGTACAGCCATCTGTCATTTTTACCTCTTTTAAAAGAAAGAAGAAAGTTATCCTCCTGGACAAACTGCAGTTCCTGGCCAGGAATTTTTGTATCATACTGATAGCTCAGCTTCAAATAATTAAGCGGGTATGAATAGATAGATTTATGGTTGAATGAATAGGTGCCGGAAAGAAAGTATTTCAACTTAAGATCTTTAAAGCCGTAAGCAGCGTAGTTTTCAAAATAAATGCTTGGGCTCAGTTTAGGAGTCGTTCTTCCTCCAAGCCTTAACCTGAAACCTTCTACAGGGTTAAAGCTGTAAAAGGCATTTATAGGGCCGACTTTGTAGGACCCGAAATTTTTATAGCCCGCAAGAAGCAGGGTTGCAATATCCATAAATCTTTTATATGAGGTCATATTTTGCAGGCTGTCAATATTGGTATAAACCTTTGATTCTATTACTGAAAGCTGCGGCTGTCTGTGTTGAATCCAAAAAGTATCAGAAGTTTTTTCAGGATTTCCAATTGTTACAACGGAGGGGCCTGTAAATACACTGTCAGGTACGGGCTTATTAATTGTAAAATTTTTTAACGATACCGTTCTTTCACCTGCAATACCGCCTTTTGCACCTTTTGTAAGTGAAAACTCTATAGTTGTGTTAGTCGTGATTAAATGGTAACGTCCATCTATGCCTTTTTCAAAATTCTGGTTAACTTCAAGTTGCTTTACAAAATTAAGATTAGCATGTTTGCTAATACCCATGGTAATTTTCTGCACGCCATAGTTTCCGTCTAAAGTAACAAAGATGGTTCCTCTGAAAAGTAAATCATTTAGGTTCCGCGGCGTAAAATTTAGTCTTATCAGTTTAGTTTCATCTATTGTGATAGTATCAGCAATATAGAAACGATAAAAAGCCCGGAGCCATATCAGCAATCGGGCTAAGAAACTGATTTGACAATAAAGAAATATTATTTTGATAAATATCAACGTCCTCATACATACGCTTTAAGTATGAACTCATTCCAGGCACATCTATATATTCTCCAAAGTTTACTTTCTTGTCTCCTAAAATATATGTTTTATTTTTTTCGGGATTATTACGGTAATACTTCTGGGATATTTTTTCTTCAAGATAAAAGGGCAACAAAGCTTTGCCTTTAATCTGAGTTGAATCCCTGTTTTCAAAAACGAACTTAAAGTTTTTAAAAAGCTTGTTATTTATCAGCTTTTCCGGAGTATTGGAAAGAGATACCTCCATTTTTTCATACTGTTCATAAGAAACATAATCGTAACTGGAAATTTTGTTTTTGCTTTTATTGTCAATAACCTTTCTTATTAATTCAACAGCAGGATTATTTTTATTAGAATATTTTCCCCTTTTATTGGTTTTTACAACGACATTTTTTCCTTCAGACAATTCCAGGTTTACATTAACTACCTGTTCTTTATTTGTTGCTATTGTTTTTGTAACTGTTTTATACCCTACATAAGAAAATTGTATTAGTGTAAGTTTAGTATTACCTGTTGTTAATTTATAACTTCCGTCTGCCCTGCTTGCAATACCCTTTCCCCCCTTAAAAAAGACGCTTACTGATTGTAATGGTTGTTGTGTATTTGCATCTTTAATAACACCTTTTACTATGGTTTGTGAGGATAATGAAATAAAAGAGCAAAATAGCAGCAATACAAAAGCTATTCTGTTTTTTACCTCTTTCATGGTTCAATTATTTTTAAAAACGTATTTCTTCTGCAGGGTATAATTGTATCCAAAACCTACAATAAGCGATACAAAGAGTTTGGAAACAACAAAATGCACTTTCAGCAACTTAGTTAATATGTACATTCCGCTTGTATTTAAAAGCAGATTGCCTGCCCAAACTATTCCATACCTTACCGCCTGCTGGTGCGCCTTTCTTTTTTTTGATTCAAAAACCCAGTTTCTGCCAATTAAAAAATTTAATATACCTCCGCAAATGGTACCTGTTGTACTGGCAATAACAACATCTATACGAAAAAAACTCACTAAAAAAATTGTTATCAGATAATCAAAAAAAGAAGCAATCGAAGAGGATATATTTGCCTTTAAAAAAGTGATCATTTTAAAATAACGTTGCGCCCTTTGTTAAAGCTATTAATATAATTTAATGCATGGCACGACTCCCAAAGATTTCTGATTTTCATAGCTTCGTCGTTAGACGCCTCGCTTTACTGCCAAATAAAACAGAATAAAATAAAACAAAGATTCTGCAAAATTTCCTGCCAAATGAGAACAATAATAACAGGCTTTGGTTCTGCTATTTTCGTACACGTTATTTTGCAATGAATTTCAATAGCACCTCAATACTTCTTATTAGAGTAAAATACTAAAAATTATTTAGATTCAAAATTTTTTAATCGCAGCGGGCAAAATTAATAATTGAATACAAATCCCCGGATATTTTACTGCTGAACGGCCTTATATAATTCTGAACGGTATAATTACCTATCCTTCTCATTTAAAGTATATTATAACTAACAATTACCTTAAGTAATATATTAGCATAAATACCTGCCAGTACATCATCTGCCATAACGCCCCAACCTTTAGGCAGCAATTCCACTTTTTTTATAAACAGCGGTTTCGCTATATCAAAAAACCGGAAAAGCACTAATCCGGCCAAAATAAATTTAAATTGTACAGGTATAAAAAGCAATGTAACCATCATACCCGCAACTTCGTCAATTACTACTTTATTACTGTCTTTACCCCAAACTGCATCAACTGCATTGCCCGACCAAACTCCAACAAGTGACACTGCAATTGTTATTAATACCTTCCAGTAATTTGTAAAATTGCCGTCAGGTATTAAAATCCATATTAAACAACATGCCGCTGCTGCTATAGTTCCTCCGCCTTTTCCCACATACCCGATACCTAATACCGTGGCTATAAGCTTGTGCAGCTTTCTCATGAAGTATGTTCTTTCATTTTTTCTTTTTTTATTTTATGAAAACCCTTGTCATTCAAATCGGTTATACTAAAACCATTGATTCAATTTATACCATTCCAGGGCTTCTTTCAATCCCTGCTGTAAGTTATAAGCAGGATTATAATTTAAATTTTTTTTCGCTTTTTCAATATTGCAACACCAGTTGACCGCAGTAAGCTCATTAAGCTTTTCTACGTTTAATAACGGTGTTTTACCAAACATCCCATACGTTGTTTCTAACAGCGCTGCAAGACCTTTTACAACTGTAAGAGGCAAATGAAATTTTAGCGTTTTTCTTCGTAAAACATTTTTGGTAATGTTTGCCATCTCATATCTGGTATAACAATCCCCGTCTGTAATATTATAAGTACCGTTTGCCGTTTGTGCAGTAAACATTGCATTAACCGCCAGGGAAGCCAGGTCTTTTACATAGACAAAACTAAGCTGTTGTTCCTTTTTACCAATATAGGGTTCAAAGCCTCTGCTGAAAGTCTTTAAAATAATAAATATGTCTTTATCTCTTGAACCGTATACAGCCGTAGGACGTAACACTATATGTGGTACGTCAATATCTTTTAATTGTTGTTCAGCTAATAATTTGCTTTTGCCATAAGCTGTAACAGGTGCAGGAACTGTACTCTCGGTTATTAATTCATCTGTGTGGTTCAATGGCCCTAACGCGGCAAGACTGCTTACAAATATCATCTTTTGTAATTCCGCTCCGGCTTTTGCTGCCGCGGTTGCAAGATTGATGGTATAGGATGCATTTACCTGGTTGTACTCTTCCTGGTTTTTAGCTTTAGTAGTTCCTGCTGCGTGAATAATGAAATCATATTTATTTTGACTAAGCTCTTTCTCTATGCTTGCAACATTAGTAAAATCAAGGGAGGTATAATTAATAGTATAAGACGTCAGATGTTTTACATTACTGCTTTTGCGCACTGCTGCATATACATCGAGACCTTTTGCAATAGCCGCTTCAATCAAATGAAAGCCGACAAAACCACTTGCGCCCGTTATTAACACCTTTTGCTTCATAGTGCAGAACCACGATTTGTTTGATTATTAAGGATTTTGAGGAAAGGATTTTTTTTATTTCTTGTATTAAGTTTAAATAATTCATTCTGCGCTAAATCTGGGTATTCAGCGATATCTGCGGGAAAATTATAGTGCTTTTTCGTAAATCCGGTAAGTTTTGTAAACTTTTCCATTAATGTTCTCGAGGGCCTTATTCATCATCTCGTTATTTTCTAAAATCCATGATGCTTCTGCGCCTTTTGCTTTTATACTAATCCCTTTTTGTATGATCCTGGCATAGAAGCAAGCTTCAATTCCCATTTTTCTGTATTCTTCTATAACGCCTAATGTGATTACCCGGTAATAGTTGATTTTTTTCAGTCCAAACAAAAGCTTAAGAATTCCAAAAGGCAGTAATCTTCCTCTCTTTATTTTTAAAAGTATTTGATTAATATCTGGTATGGCCAAAGCAAATCCCACCATTTTTCCTTCATGCTCCGCTACAAGACAAAAATCAGGATTCAAAATATTTTTGAAATCTTTTGCCAGGTAGTTAAACTCGTTTTCTGTCATTGGTACAAAACCCAAATTCTTATCCCATGCAGAATTGTATATTTCCCTTACTTTTCTTACTTCATTTTTAAAATCCTTTACATTTATAGGCCGTATAGTTATATGCTTTTGTTCAAGTCTTTTCATCAAAACATCCTGCAGTTTCAACGCTCTGTTGCTTACTGTATCACTTCTTATATCGTACGCATATAAATCCACTTTTTTGTAAAATCCGTTTTTTTCTATAAGATCAATGTAATAAGATTTATTATAAGTCATCATGGCCACCGGAGGTTCATTAAAACCATCTATTAACAAGCCTACAGTTTCATTGGTAGATGGGTTAGCGGGACCGATGATAGTTGCAACACCTTTGGATTTAAGCCATTTATAAGCTTCTTCAAACAATGCTTTTGCTACATTTTGATCATTTACACAATCAAAGAAGCCAAAGAAGCCATCATTGGTATGGTTAAAGGCATTGTGATTATTATTAAGAATAGCAGCAATTCTTCCTTTTACTTTATTATTTTCATCAATCGCTAAAAAGCACTGTAAAGAAGAATGCTCGTGAAAGGGATGTTTTCCGGGGGTTAAAATGTCTCTTTGGGCAATATGCAGTTCAGGAACATAATTTGGATCATCAGCATAAAGCTCATGCGGGAAGTCAATAAAAGTTGCAAGTTGTTTTTTAGTCGTTACCGGTTTGGTTGTTATCATAGTTGATACTTTTCCTTCAATCTCGGAACTTCAAGATGTGCTGCTGCTTTTGTCAGTTTTTCAACAGCTTCTTCTATTTGTGCAAATGTATGCGTAGCCATTAATGAAAAACGGATAAGCGATGAATCTGAAGGAACAGCTGGCGAAACAACCGGATTTACAAAAATCCCGTTTTCCTGCAGCATTTTAGTCAATACAAAAGTTTTATGGTTGTCTCTTACATACACCGGGATAATCGGGCTTTCTGTCGGGCCCATTTCAAATCCTTCTTCATTTAGAAGCTGTTTTGCATACCTTGTATTAGCCCAAAGCTGATCTATGCGCTCAGGTTCTGACTGTATAATATCAAGAGCAGCAATAACGCTGGCAGCAGAAGCAGGAGTCATGCTGGCGCTGAATATTAAAGAACGTGCTTTATGTTTTAAATAATCAATTATAATCTCATCGCCTGCTACAAAACCTCCTAACGACGCAAGAGACTTACTGAAAGTACCGCCTATAAGGTCTACTTTATCTATAAGGCCGAAGTGAGATGCTGTACCTGCACCTGCTTCGCCGAGAACCCCTAGACTATGCGCATCATCAACCATTATATTAGCGCCATATCTGTCTGCTATATCCACTATTTCAGGCAGCTTTGCTATATCACCCTCCATGCTGAATATACCATCTACTACGATTAACTTAATTGCATTTTCAGGAAGGTTTGATAATCTTTGTTCAAGGTCGTCCATATCGTTGTGACGATATTTAATTACTCTTGAAAAGGACAAACGCGTACCGTCAATAATAGAAGCATGATCGTACTCGTCTAATATCAGGTAATCGTTTCTTCCTGTAACACAAGACAAAACACCAAGATTCACCTGGAAGCCTGTACTAAAAAGGAGTGCAGATTCTTTATTCACATATTCTGCAAGCTTTTTTTCAAGCTCTATATGAATATCAAGCGTGCCGTTTAAAAAACGTGAACCGGCACACCCTGTTCCATATTTATCAGTTGCTTTTTTTGCTGCTTCTATGATTTTAGGATGATTGGTTAATCCCATATAAGAGTTTGATCCAAACATCAAAACTCTTTTACCATCAAGTATAACTTCTGTATCCTGCCCGCATTCTATAACACGGAAATAGGGATAAATACCCTGTTCTTTCACAAGAGCAGCATCATGAAACTGTTCAAGCTTCTTATGTAGTTTTTTCTGCATCATATCCAATATTTAACAAGCAATTTGATCGTTATTAAAATATTCTATCAACTCTATTAACCCTTTTGCCTAACAGGTATGTGCATCTTTACCTTATAATTATAATTATTAAGAATACTAAAAGTAAAAATAATCAATTAACAATTTTTAATTCAGCTTTTTAAGCTTTTAAATTTCGATAAAAAAAGTTAATAAAATTTAAAAGAAGCAGATACTTGTTCGCCATCTACTTTAAAAGCAAACAGTTGTTTTTCAAAAGATAAGAACTTCTCGTTAACCAAATTTGTCTTCTCGTCCAGCTATTTCATGTTAACCTTTTATTCCATCCACCATAATATCTACTAATAAATCAGGTCGATTCTCAAAGTTTTTAACTGATTTAGAGATTGGTAAAGACAATTCAAGTCCCCGGAAGGCCGCAACCAGTGTGCAGGAAAATAATTTAATATTTCTTTCCGCAATCTCTTTGAATTCTCCTGACTGTACGCCTCCTCTGATTATTTCCTTAATCAGATCAATTTGAATTTCGTCGTGTTTTTCTTTAAGTTTCAAAATATCTGCTATATGATGGCATATGTTTTCATATACTACCGCACTGAGATTGTGAAACTTTTCCATAGCAGCCGCTCTTGTTCTTACATAAGCCTTCAGCTTATCTTTAGCAGTTGTTGCCATATTTATTGCCTGCCGGGTAAGACGCAGAAGATTTTTTAATTCTTCATCAACAACTGCTTCAAATATTTCAGTTTTTCCAGGGAAATAATAGTAGAGTGTACTTTTACCTTTGCCCATTGCAATTGCAATGTCTTCCATGGTTGTTTTCTTTAAACCATGCTCCGAAAATAGCTTTTTGGCAGTAGAAAGTATTTCTCTGACCATCCATTCATCTTTTGTTATCTGCTCAACCATTTTCGACTAAAACTGGAATTTCGTCCAAAAGTATAGGTAAAAAATTAAATAAGCAAGTAATCCTAAAATTTTATATATAGAAAATGTTTGTGATTTTTAATCGCCCTATGTGATGAGAAAAGAAATTAAACACATAGTTATACCGTTAAAAACCCAGTGATTTTCAAACAATTTTTATATGTTTGATAGTAAGCCTGTATTTTCTTCATTTTTGAAGCTTAGGATGCTATCTGCTCTTTTCTTTTTTGTGCTGCTCTCCGTGATATAGGAGCTTCATTTGATA
>JAABUS010005098.1_pt1 | contig 17738 bp, 14 predicted proteins | sample 5560161 | NCBI WGS metagenome assembly JAABUS01 (sample SAMN10711885, study PRJNA513376) | rock metagenome | isolation source: Antarctica rocks | place: Antarctica: Victoria Land, Trio Nunatak nord | collected 2016-01-04 | reverse complement strand
CGCCGAGGATGTCCACGGCCCGGCGCATGTCGAAGACCACCGGGTGGTTCAGGTAGGCGATCGACTCCCGCGGGGTGCCCCCGAACCGGGCCCGCACCGGCGGCAGCCGCAGCGCGGCGGCAGCCAGGGCCGGAGGAATGCGGCCTCTTGGCGCCCCTGCGCCGTAGCGCTCGGCCAGCAGCTCGAGCAGCTCGCCGGCGCTCAGCGGCTCGGGGTCGACCAGGTGCAGGGTCTCGCCTTCGGTCTCGGGCAGGCCCGCCGCCGTGGCGATCGCCTCGACCACGTAATCGACGGGCACCACGTTGAAGGGCGAGTCGGACTTGCCGAAGTGCATCAGCGGCTGTCCGGTGCGCTCGGCGAGCGAGATGGTCTTGAGGAGGTAGTAGGGCCCGTCGAACTTCTGGGTATCGCCGCTGCGCGAGTCGCCGACCACGATCGCCGGCCGGAGGATCGTGGTGGGCACCCGGTCGAGGTAGCGGCGCACCCACACCTCGGCCTGGAACTTGGTGGACTCGTAGTGGTTCTTGAAGCCCTGGCCCATCACCAGCTCGTGCTCGTAGACCACCCCGCGCCGGAGCCCCGCGACGTAGGCGGTGCTCACATAGGCCAAGCGCTCGAGCTTCTCCGCGCGGGCGCAGAGCTCGAGCACGTTGCCGGTACCGTCCACGTTGACGCGCTGGGCCAGCTCGATCGGCACCGCCAGGTCGTAGATGGCGGCCAGGTGGAAGACCCGGGTGGCCTCAGAGCGCAGCCGCTCGTAGTCCTCGTCCGACAGGCCGAGGCGGCGGTCAGCGATGTCTCCCTCGAGCACCTCTATCCGTTCGCCCTCGATGCTCGCCGCGGCCTCGCGCGCGGCGTCGAGCATGCGCGCCTCGACGAGCGCGACCACGCGAACGCTCGCGTCCTCGTCGAGCAGCCGCCGGACCAGGCGGCGGCCGATGAAGCCGGGGAAGCCGGTGATCAGGTCGAGCGCCACGGTCGAACCCTACGGGGCCTTGCCGCTCTCGCGCATCTTGGCGAGCTCGAGGCGCAGCGCCGCGGCCTCCTGTTCGGCCGCCGTGAGGCTGCGGTCGTACTCGGCTATGAGCCGGCCCTGTCGCAGCCCGGCGTCCGACGCCGCGTCCAGCAACTCCATCACCTTGGCGTACAGGTCCACGCGGTTGCGCTCGAGGCGCTCGAGCAACGGGTTGCCGTCGAGCGGATCGAGGAGGGCGGCCAGCGCTTGGGCATAGGACGCCGATCGCGAGTAGACGAACCCGACCCCGAACACCGAAGGTACGTGCACGAACCGCAGGTCCTCGCGCCCGCCTACGAAGTCTTCGACAGCCGTGCGGACCCCGTTGCGCTCCCCGCCCTCCTCCAGCGCGATAGCGAAGGCGCCGCTCCCGCGCAGCCCTCCCCGTCCAGCTCTCTTCTCCCCCGGCCGGGAACCGAGGTCCCAGGAGTGCGGGTGCACCGCGCCGGGAGGCAGGGCGTCAGGCGCGTAGTACTGGTCGCGCCTGCCGCAAGGCCACGAGACATCGTGCAGCACGACCAGGGGCGCCCGCGCGATCTCACGGTTGCGAAAGGCGTGGTCGAGCTCTCGCGAGACGGTCCAGTAGTTGTGGTCGCCGTCGACGATGTAGGCGTCGCAGGGCTCGACCCCCTCGAGTGCCTGGGGGCTGCGGCCGGCGATCAGATGGAAGCGCTGCTCGCTCGCGCCGAGCTCCTCGAGCTCGAGCGTCGGGTAGGGCTCCACGCACCACAACTCGCCCTCGCGCCTGGCAACAAACGACAGCAGCTCGCTGGTGAAGGCACCCGACTCGGACCCGATCTCCAGCACCACGCGCACCTCGGCGGCCTCCAAACAGGACAGGATGAGGTCTCGGAACTCCGTGAGGGAATGGAGCAGGAGGGGCGGCGCGGGCATGCGAGGCACGCCAGCGTAGCGGCCCTCGCCCGCTGCTAGCCTGCGGCTCGCCAACCCCATGCCGGAGCACAGCACCCCCACAACGCCCACCGGGCCCCGGTCGGGGGTCTCCCCTGCAAGCGTGACAGGCGCGTACACGGGGCCACCGGCGCTAGATTCGCTGCCCGCCGCCACGGACGCCCGCCTCCAGGGTGCCGTCGAAGCCGTGACAAGTGGCCGCTTCTCCGTGCTTTCACTCGACTGCTTCGACACGCTCCTGTGGCGCAAGGTGCCCGAGCCGATCAACGCCTTCTGGGTACTGGGCTCCCAGCTTCAATCCGAAGGGCTGCTCGCGCCCGACATCGACGGCAGCGCCTTCGCGCTCTTGCGCCAGCGCGCCGAGGTGCGCGCGCGAAAGGTCCGCCAGGAGGGTGGTCAAGGTGAAGAGGTCACTCTGCGAGACATCTGCGCGCTGGTTCCGCCCGCGGTGTTGCGGATAGGACTCGACGAGCTGATGCGGCGCGAGGTCGAGCTGGAGCGCGGCCTCCTGGTGCCCGACCTCGACGTGGTCGAGCTGGCGCGCCTCGCGGGGGAGAAGGGCATGCGCGTGGCGTGCGTCTCCGACACGTACTTCTCGGAGACCCACATGCGTTCGTTCCTCTCCGCGCCGCCGACCGGGTCCCTCGAGATCGCCCGCATATTCGCCTCGTCGTCCTACGGCATAGGGAAGGGCAGTGGGCTGTGGCGCCACGTGATCGAGGAGCTGGACGTGAAGCCGAAGGAGATCATCCACGTGGGTGACAATCGCGCCGCCGACGTGACGGCCGCCGGCCGCAACGGCATCGAGAGCGTGTACTTCCAGCGCCGCCCCGAGGGGCTGGCGCGGATGATCCATCGCGAGGAGGCGCACGCCGACTCGCCGCTCAGCGCCTACCACGGCGATTACGGCTTGACCGCGCTGCGCTCCAAGGTGCTGCACCGGGTGGAGGGCCAGAACCAGCCGGCCGAGCTGCAACCCTTCTGGTCCTTCGGCGCGGCTTCGCTGGGGCCGCCGCTGACGGGCTTTGCCGATTGGGTCCAGGAGCGGGCGCGCGCCGCGGGGGCGAGCAAGGCTTTCTGCATGATGCGCGAGGGTGGGCTGCTGGCCAAGCTGATCAACGCAGCGGCCCCATCGGTGTCCTCCCCGGTGGAGGCAGAGCCGATCTGGCTGTCACGCCAGCTGTGTGCGCGCGCCTCGATTGTCGAGGGAACCGCCGAGGAGCTGCAGTCGCTGTTCGAGCGGCGCAGGATGCCCACGGTGGCTGAGTTCTGCGCCACGCTCGGGGTCGATCCGTCCGAGGTGCCCGGCTTCGAGCACACGCCGAACGCGCGGCTGCATCAACCGCGGGTGCCAGAGCGGCTTACCGAGCAGATCGTGCTCGACCCCGAGCTGCGCGCGCGCGTCGTGGCTCAGAGCAGCGAGTTGCGCGGCAGGATCGTGCGCTACCTCGAGAAGATGTGCCCTCCGGGTGAGGATCGCCTGGTGCTCGTCGACCTGGGCTGGGGAGCCACCATCCAGACCCTGGCTGACGGACTCCTGCGCGAGGCCGGCTCGGAGTTGCGCACGATCGGGCTCTATCTGATCACCACCGAGCGAGCCGCGGAGCGCATGATCGACGGTACCAACGTGCACGGCTACCTGGCCAACGCCGGCCAGCCTCCCGGTCCGGTCGATGCCTTCATGCGCAGCCCCGAGCTCCTCGAGCAGATCTGCATGCCCGACCACGGGTCCCAGATCGGGCTCGACGGCAACCTCGAGCCTGTCCTGGAGGCCGCGGAGGACCTCCCCATGCAGAGCGCACAGCGCGAGGCGGTGCAGAAGGGCCTCGCCGCCTTTCAGCGGGAGTGGGTCCGCTACCGGACCACCAGCGCCCACGCCCTCGTGTCCCTGCACGACCACGGCCAGGATCGCCTGCGCGCGATCCTCGTGCGCGCCATGACAGCGCCCACGGTGGACGAGGCGGCACTGTTCGCCGGCTGGCTGCACGACGAGAACTTCGGCTCGACCGCCCTCGACCCGCTCGTCTCTCCCACTTCCGTCAAGGCGGCTCGGTACCTCGAGCCCCTGACACTGCTCAAGACGCCGATGACCGACATCTACTGGCCGTTTGGCCTGGCGGCCCTCCACGATGGGCAGCTGGCGAGAGCGGTGGAGGCCGTCTCGACGGGGCTGGTGCCCTGGGAAGGGTTCTCCTCACCGCTGGAAACAGGTCCGGTGGAGATCTTTTGCGACCGCGGCTGGGGCTTTCGCCGGGACGGCATGGTCACCGCCCGGTCGCGGCGCAACCGCGCCGGGCTCTCCTACGCGCGGGGCACCGTGGGAGGAGACACCGTGCGGTCCGTGAGGGTGGACCTGGCCAACTCACCCTGCGTGCTGCGCATCGACTGGTTGCGCCTGCGCTGCCATCTGCGCGACTCCGGGGACACCCGGGTGCTCGACTTCGACAAGCCGGCCGAGTTGGCGAGGCTGACGACGAGCGGGATGCGCAACGTGGGCCCCAACTCCTATCTCGTGCGCTCCAGAGATCCCCATGTGACGATCGAGGTACAGGAGCTCTGCGGCGCGGAGGTGCACACCGTGAACGTGGAGTGCGGCTTCGCAGTGCTCGCGCTCCCGGCGTCGGGATTCAAGCGCTACGCCGACGCCCTGAAGGAACGCCTGCGCGAACGGATCAAGCGCGGCCGGCTGGGCGCTCCGCTGCGCGCGGTGTACAAGATCCTCCGCCGGCTCGACTGACCCTGAAGGAGATCCCCGGTGCGGTGGTCCCGCCAAGTTGCACTGGGCGCACTCCCACCGGTCCCTTACCCTTCAGTCGCATGCACTCGCGCGCTCTCGCAGTGGACGTTGCGGGGGTCAGCAAGACCTTCCGCGTGCCAAGACAGCACGTGATGACCTTCAAGGAACGCGCGATGCACCCCTTCCGGCGCACGGAGGTGAACGACCTGCACGCGCTGCGCGACGTGTCCTTCGAGATCGAGGAGGGCGAGTTCTTCGGGATCGTGGGCCGCAACGGCTCGGGCAAGAGCACCCTGCTCAAGTGCCTCGCCGGCATCTACAAGGCAGACGCCGGTCGCATGAGGGTGGCCGGGCGGCTGGTGCCATTCATCGAGCTGGGCGTGGGCTTCAACCAGGAGATGTCCGCGCTGGACAACGTGGTGATCAACGGAGTGATGATGGGGATGACCCCCCGCGAGGCGCGCGACCGCTTCCCCGCTGTGATCGAGTTCGCCGAGCTGGGGGACTACCTCGACCTCAAGCTCAAGAACTACTCCTCCGGGATGCAGGTGCGGCTGGCCTTCTCGCTGATGATCCAGGCGGACGCCGACGTGCTCCTGATCGACGAGGTGCTCGCGGTGGGCGACGCCGCCTTCCAGCAGAAGTGCTTCGACGTGTTCCACGACCTCCGCGACCGGGGCAAGACCGTGATCCTCGTGACGCATGACATGGCGATGGTCGAGCGCTTCTGCGTGCGGGCGATGCTGCTCGAAGATGGCAGGGTAGCGGCGATCGGGGACCCGCAGTCGGTGGCGCGCAGCTACCTCGAGTTGAACTTTGCCGGCGAGGCCGGGGCGCCGCCCACCGGCGCGAGCCCTCAGGATGTGAGCAGCGGCGTGTCCATCGGCGACGTCTGGGTGGAAGACGAAGGTGGACAGCGCGTGGACAACCTGGGTCAGGGAGAGCGCTTGGTGATCCGGGCCACGCTGGAGGCCGAGCGGCGGATCGAGGATCCCGAGCTGGGCGTCACGATCCACGACACCGATAACGTGGTGGTGTTCGGCACCACCACCCGCGAGCTGGGCCGGGAGGAACGGCCGCTCGAGGCCGGCGAGCGACTGCGGCTGCGAGTGGCGCTGCGCAATGACCTGCGCCCAGGCCGCTACTTCGTGGACTGCGGGGTGCACGAGAGAGGGCAGCGCGTAGCCGCCTTCCGCAGGCGGGCCAGCGGCTTTCTCGTGTACGGCAACCAGCGCCAGTCGGGGCTCGTGGCGCTCGAGCACAGCTTCGACCTGCAGCGCGAGGGCTCGGCCATAGAGCCTGCGGGGGCCGGACGGTGACCGCCCACGCGGCGGGAGCCGGCCCGCGCGAGATACGCGGGCCCTCCGCCTTTGGGGGCGGGTGGCGGCGGCTGGTCTACCTGACGTGGATCATCGGGCTGACCGAGTACCGGCTCACCTACTTCGGCTCGGCGCTGGGCTATCTGTGGTCGCTGATGCGGCCGCTGATGCTCTTCGGCGTGCTCTACGTGGTGTTCGCCGAGATCGTGGACTTCGGCGATGACATCGTCAACTACCCGGTGCTGCTGCTGCTCAACATCGTGCTGTTCAACTTCTTTCAGGATTCCACCACGAAGGCCGTCACCTCCCTGGTGGACCGGGAGATGATGGTGCGAAAGATGCACTTCCCCGGCATGGTCATCCCGCTGGCCCGGGTGGTCACGGGCCTGCTCAACCTCGCGGTGAGCCTGGTAGCCGTGTTCATCTTCATGCTGGCCTACGGCGTGCAGCCGCGCTGGACCTGGCTGCTGCTGGGAGTCTCGGTGGTGGCGCTCGCCCTGCTCACGCTCGCGGCGGCCATGCTCCTCTCCGCTCTCTACGTCCGCTTCCGCGACGTCGCTCCGATCTACACCGTCGTGTCCACCGTTCTCTTCTACGGCTCTCCGGTGCTGTACGCCGCCGACGCCGTGCCGGAGGGCTACCGCCGGCCGCTGCTGCTGATCAACCCGATCGCGGACATCCTCGAACAGACGCGCAAGTGGGTGGTCGATCCCGGCGCTCCAGGCGCCGTCGAGGTCGTGGGGGGCGCCGCCTGGGCGCTGGTCCCGCTCGCCATCTCGGTCGGGTTCTGCGCGCTGGCAGTCTACGTGCTAAACCACGAGGCGCCGCGGATCGCCGAGCGGCTGTAGCGCGGGTGCGTCTACTCGTAGGGCGCATGGCCGCTGGCGCTGCGCCAGACGCGATCGAACTGCTCGTCCCACTGCACGGGCTCCACCGTGAGCCGGCCGGCGCGCGCCAGGCGATCACGCAGGCCCGGGTCCTCGACGAGGCGGCCGATCTGGTCCGCCACGAGCACGGGCACCGGGGGGGCGAGCAGAGCGTTCTCCTCGTGGCGCAGCAGCCAGCCCGTGTGCGGGTTCTCGTTGGTCACCGTGACCACTCCCGAGGCCATGAACTCGAGCGGCTGGTAGGACGGGTGGCGCGTGAGCATGAACACCAGGCCCACCTGGCAGGAGCGATAGAGCTCCGCCACGCGGTCGAGGCTCTCGAGCTGGCCGAGGTTCTCCAGCACGTCATCGGCCCCGTACTGCCCCGGGGAGAAGTCCTCGCCGGCGCAGACGATCTGCACGCCGTCGCCGTGGCGGTCCTTAACCAGGCGCAGGGCAGCCAAGCCGAGCCCGAAGGCGTTGCGCGCGGTCTTGGGTCGCCCGTAGAAGAAGATCCGCAGCGGGCCTGAGGCCGCGGTCGCCGCGGGACGAAACCGCTGCGTGTCGACGGCGGGAGTGAAGGAGACGGCGAGGCTGCCGTGGGCTCGGTAGGAGTCTGCCAGCGCCGGGGTGTTGACGATGCCCGGGATGCCCAGGCGCGCCGCTTGCGTGAGCATCGCCGAGGCCGAACCGGCGGGATAGAAGTCCGGCTCCCAGTCCTGGACGAACATGAACTTGGCGCGCGCGTCCCGGAAGCGCACCAGCCGCCAGGCGCTCTCCCACGCGGTCGCGATCGCGGCGTCACATGTGGGCAGGCCCTCGCTTCGGGTTCTGACCGCTACACCCTCGAGCGCGGGAAACGCGTCCGCTACGCCGCGCCGCACCCGCTCGACCACAGCCGGGTCGTCGCTGTCGAAGACGCAGAAGGTGCTCGACACCCGGTGAGCACGCGCCAGGTAGTCGGCGAAGCGCAGCAGCGTGTGGACGCCTCCCCCCCACACCAGGTAGAAGCCCGGAATGAACCATCCGACCGTCCGGATCTCGAGCGGACCGGCCTCGATCTGAGCGCGCACGACGCGGGCGTTGGCCTCGAGATCGTCTGCGCTCACCCGGAAGCCTTCCGAGAGCACCAGCCGGTCCGAGGGCAGCAGCGCCGGCTCCTCGTCGGCCGTGTTTCGCCGCCGGCGACGGGCGCGGAAGAAGGCGTAGCCCGCCTCGGTGGGCCCCCGGCGCAGGATGGCGCGGATGTACGTCAGGCGCTTGCGGTCGATTCGCTTCACAGAGGAGGCGGCCCTTCGTGGGCGGCACGCAGACGGCACGAGGTGTCGCGCAACGTGAGGGCGGGATGGTAGAAGGGGTCACCCACGGTGCGAAACTCGCCGTAGCTGCGCCGGGATGCCTCGAAGTCACCCACCGGCACGGCCATCGGGTCGCGGGAGGCCGACTCGTCGTGCAGGAGGCGCACGTGTGAAACGCACAGCGAGCGGTAGCCGGCGGCGGTCAGGCGCAGGCAGAGGTCGACATCGCCTCCGCCGACCGCGAAGCGCTCCTCGAAGCCGCCCACCGCGTCGAACTTTCGCTTCTCGACCATCATGCAGGCGGCGGTCACCGCCATCCAGTTGCGGGTGCCGTCGTGCGCCGCGCCGAAGGGCGTCCCCTCCCCGGGCTTCAGGCCGGCGAACGGGTGGCCCGCCCACCCATGGATGCCGATGGCCACGCCGGCGTGCTGAACCCGGCCGCCGGGGTAGAGGAGCATCGGCGCGACCGCGCCCACCTCGGGGCGAAGCGCCTCTTCGAGCATGTCCTCTATCCACCCGGGGGTGATCACCTCTGTGTCGTTGTTGAGGAAGACCAGCACGTCGGCGTTCGAGCCCGCGACTGCGGCGTTGTTGAGCGCGGAGAAGTTGAACGGTCGCGAATCGCGCTGCACCGTCACGCGCTCCCGGCGGTCCAGGCGCTCGAGCAGAGGCGGCACGCCCGGGTCCGTGCTGGCGTTGTCGACCAGGCGCAGGGTCAGGCGCTCATAGCTCGAGCGCTCGAGCACCGATACGGCGCAGCGCTCGAGCAGCCCGGGGCGATCGCGGAAACCCACCACGGCCTCGACGGCGGGCTCGGCAGCCGGGGGGCGGCGCACGCGCAGGCCGGCCGGCGCACGCTCCACCCGAGCGCCGGGCTCCCATTCCGACAGCACGGCCTCCGCGGCACGACTGGCCTCGTGTCCGCCGGCTCCTCCGCGCCGCTGCGACAGCACCTCGGGCACATGTGCGTGGCCGGTGCCGTCGGGGCCGCTGAGGCGCAAGAACAGCTCGTGAAGAGACGCGCCACCGCGCAGGACCGCCAGGGCCGACTCGCGGGCCACGGCCATCAGCCCGAAGTCCGGATCGGCGGCGAGCCAGTGGTCGGGTGAGGGCCCCGGGCGCAGCCGGGGCCGCGCGCGGGCGCCCCACCTCGACCGGCGCTCGTCGTCGGCGGTGATCACCCGAGCCTGCGGCGCCAGCGTCACGGCCTGGCCCAGGCGCTCGAGCGCCCCCGGAGCCGGCCGGTGTCCCGGAGCGGTGACGGCCACCCACTCGCTGGTGCCGCTGCGCAGGTCGTCGCCGACCGGCGCGGCAGGCGTGTCGGGCGCCGCGATCACCGGCGGCCGGGCGAACAGGTGCACGCGGGGCGGCGAGGGGGGGCACATCCCCGCCTCAGAATCAACCATCTCAGGCGTAGAAGCGGGAGATCGTGATCAGCTGAGAGAACAGCGAGTGCCCCATCGCCAGCACCACTAAGAAGGCGCCCACCCTCGGTCCCCAGCGAGGGCCGGCTCCCTTCACGGCCAGGGCGACCACGGCCGCGTAGAGAGGAAGCAGGGGAAACAGGTAGCGGGCCTGCTCGAAGAACGCAGACTGGTTGACGACCTCGTGATAGCGATAGGACACGAGCTCGAGTGCGAGGCCGAGGCTGGCCGCCATCAGCGCGTAGCTGAGCACCTCGGACCACCGGCCCTTCAGCCATCGAGCGCGCGCGACCGCCAGCCCGGCCAGCGCGGCGATCGGGACCAAGACCGCGGCGGCCCCCCAGTACCAAGCGGCCGGGAAGCCGTACTGAAACCAGCCGAACCGCCCGATGAAGCCCTTGAAGTAGACCTCCCAGGGCGGGTAGTAGGGGAACTGGTCGGCCATGAAGGGCAGGCGCGGAAGAAACGCCTGCCACACGTAGCCGACCTGCTCGCGCACGTTGGTGAGGCCGCTGTTGACCGAATCCGAGGCCAACCCGGCCGCCGGGGCGGGGCCGGCTCCCACGACCGACCGTAAGTAGATGATCCATGCCAGCCACGGCAGGGCCGCCGCCGCGACGGCGACCCCGGCAGCGAGCCGCGCGCGCCGGCGCGCATGCGGCGGCGCGCGCCACAGCAGCGCAACGAGAGCGAAGGCAACGCCCGGGAGAAGGGCTATCGCGCTCGACTTGGTCAGCACCCCGGCGGCCACGGCGCCGCCGATGACCGCGCCCTCCGCGAACCCCAGCCCGCGATGGAAGGCGCGCGCGATGCCATAGAACAGCGCGGCCGAGGCGGCGAAGGCGAGGTTGTCGTTGTTCACGCCGCCCGCGAGGAAGCCGAGCACCGGCTGAAAGGCCGTCACCAGTCCGCCGACGGTCCACGCCCACGGCGAGCGCGGCAGGAGCTCGCGCAGGAACAGGAACGTGAAGAGGACCGTGACCCCCGCGAAAAGCGCGGAGAGCAACCGCATCGTCATCACCCGGTCGAGCAGGGTCCTCTCCTGAGCGAGCCGGTACGGGACCGCCTCGGCGAGGTAGTAGAGAGGGGGGTGCACGCCCGCCGCCAGTGCCTCTCCCAGGCGCGAGCGGTCGAGCCCCTCCTGCTCGAGATCGCGCTTGAACTGCTCGTCCCTCGCGGGACTCCAGGACGGGCGGCCCTCGACGGAGAAGGGCAGCCCCTGGCTGAGGAAGTTCTGCTCATCCGACGGGCCGGGAGCCTCAGCGACGTCGTCACCAGGATCGGAGGGCAGCCTCCCCGTCTCCGCTATGTGCTGGGCGTACCCGACGTGGCTCACTTCGTCAGGTACCCAGAAGGTGGGCGTGATCGCTGCCCAGCACGCACCGTTGACCGCCGCGATGGCGGCGCACACGAGCGCCGCTCGGGGCACCGCGGATAGACGCGAGCGCGCTTCGCTCACCGTGAAGACGCCTCCCGGCGGAGGAGCAGCAGCCCCGCGACCCAGGTGAGGCCCACGAGCACGAACACCGCCCACATCGTCCAGGCCCCGAAGAAGGACGCCTTTCGAAGACCGAAACGGTCCGCGACCGCCGGGGCGACGCTCCACCACGACTCGCTTCCGCGGCGCAGGAAGTCGACGCGAATATCGTCGGGGAGGAGCTGCTGGCCGGCGAACAGGACGTTGAGCGAGCTTCCGCCGGGCGGGGTCTGGTTGCCGTCGAGCTCGATCGGGGTGACACCTCGGTTGGCTATGCAGACGCGTGCGTCAAGCACCTCACCCTCGGGCGCAGGCTCGAGGGTGAACTCCACCGGCCCCTCACCCGAGTTCGATGGGACCCGGCCCCTGGTCACCGCTCGTCCATCCTTTTCGACCGTGACCTCCAGCGGACCGCCGGTGAAGACGAAGGGATCGGCGAACAGCCTCACAGCGGCGGCGTCCGCGGGCACGTCCTGGCGCTGGCAGCGGCGCTTGCCCACGAGCAGTCGCAGCTGCACTCCGCTCTCACTCACGCGGGCGTTCGTGTCGGCCAGGCGGCGCTCGCTGGAGGACAGCACGATCACCAGGAGCGCGACCACCAGAGTCGCCGCGATGGCCGCGCCTGCGCGCAACGGGTCAGCGACGCCGGCGAAGACCGAGGATCGAGAGGAGGAACGACGTGAAGAAGATCTGGACGCCGATCGTTATCAGTGCAGCGGCCAGCACGGCGATGCGCTCGGAAGAGAGGGCGCCCCCGCCCCGGTCGATCCAGATCGCGGCTATCACGGCGGCCATGACCAGTCCCACCAGGGCGATCACCCCGCCGAGCATGAGACCGTGCTCGAGCCGGAAGCGCGCACGCATGCGGTCGAACCACGGGTCCTTCTCACCCATGAAGTAGGTGCCGAAGGCGTGCGCGCACAGGCCGAGCGCGGCCACCTGAGTCCCCACGATCATCAGCAGCGCGCCCGCGATCAGGGAGTGCAGCTCCCACTCGCGGCCGAAGATCTCGAGCCTGGTGAGCACCGTGGCCGTGACGAGCGCGCCGAAGATGGCCATGATCACCCCGGGGACGACGAACAGGTGGGTGGGGCTGTGGACGAGCAGGAAGCGAAGGTGGCGCCAGCCGTCACGGAAGCTCGCGAGCTTGGACTCGCCCCCGCGGGGGTGGTACTCGATCGGCAGCTCGCGGATGTCCAGGTCCTCCTTCGACGCGCGAATCACCATCTCGGAGGCGAACTCCATCCCCGTGGTCCGGAGGTCGAGCGTGGCCAGCGCGGTGCGCCGCACCGCGCGCATCCCGCAGTGGGCGTCCTTGACGCCGGTGCGGAAGAAGAGGTTGAGGATCCCGGTGAGCACCGGGTTGCCCACGTAACGGTGCAGCCATGGCATCGCGCCCGGCTGGATGTTGTCCATGCGATCTCCCATCACCAGCTGCGCGCCGGCGTCAAGGCGCTCGACGAAGCGGGGGATGTCGCCGAAGTCATAGGTGAGATCGGCGTCGAGCATCACGAGGTAGTCGCCGCGGGCCGCGGCGAAACCGGCGAGGTAGGCGCTGCCGTATCCGCGGCGCGGCTCGTGCACCACCCGTGCACCCTCGGCGGCGGCGAGCTCCGCGCTCCCGTCGGTGGAGCCGTTGTCAGCCACCACCACCTCCCCGGCGATGGCGCTCTCCTCGAGCACCCTCCGCGCGCGGCGCACGCACTCCTCGATGTTGTCCGCCTCGTTGAGGCACGGGATGATCACCGAGACGCGCGTGGCCTCGTGGGGCGCAGCCGCCCTGACGGCGGGATCTTTGCTCTCGATGGTGCTCATTGGGGACGCGGAGGTGGAGGCTTCCTACCGACGGCACTACCCGGAACGCGCGAGGGAGGACGAAGTCGCGGTCGAGTGGGGGCCATCCTATCGGAGGGCCCGGCGCCTCCACTCCTCCGGCGAGAGCCCCGAGAAGTCCTCGCGCAGCCCTTTCAGGGCGTAGCGGGCGAGCCAGGGCAGCCGTCGCAGGGGCTGTGGGTCGTACATCAGCGACTTGACGAGATAGGTGGCGGTCAGCCCGGCGAAGGCCAGCGGCGTGACGCCGCCGTAACGCTGCTTGATCCAGATGAAGTTGCGCACCCGGTAGAGGTCCTTCCAGAAGCCCGGCCAGGAGGAGGAGGCGTAGTGCTGGCCCAGCACCCGGTTCCAGAAGCGGCTGCGGGCAGTGGCGCTGCCTCCGCCGACGGGAATCTTGTGCACCAGCTCGCTCTCGGGGACGAGCCGTATGTCCCCGTGGCGGCGCAGGCGCAGCGACCACTCGGCGTCGTCGTAGCCGATGAAGAACTCCGCGCGCGGCAGCCCTACCTCACGCGCGACATCGGTGCGGACCAGCAGCCCGACGAAGGAGGCGCAGCCCACGGCGGCATAGGTGCCCGGCCGGTGGGCCTCGCCGGGCAACGGCATGATGAAGCGGCCCATACGGCAGCGGTGCAGTGGATCGACGGTGCCGTCGGGATGCACCACCTCCGTGCATAACGCCACCGTTCCCGGGTCGCGCGCCGGAGGCGCGCCGAGCAGGCGCTCAAGGGCGTCCGGCCTGGGCTCGGCGTCGTCGTCCATCAGCCACAGCCAGCCGCGGCCGGCCTCGACGCTCAGCCTCACGCCCTCCGCGTAGCCGCCCGCGCCCCCCGTGTTCTGCTCGCTGCGGTGGTAGGCGATGCGCGGGTCGTCCAGCAGGCCCTCGGCCATGAGCAGCTCCGCGGTGCCGTCGGAGGAAGCGTTGTCGTAGACGATCACCAGGTCTACCGGGTGCGTCTGGGTCAAGAGCCCCCGCAGGCACTCCACCAGCAGCTCCTTGCGGTCGCGCGTGAGCACGAAGGCGCAAACGGTGGCCATCGCGGGAGCACTCAATGGCTGCCGTGCGAGGCCCAGTAGCCCGGGAGCGCGGAGAAGCGCACCTTCATCGCGTGGGGCAGGCGCCCGTGGCGGATGCCGAGCTGCAGCCCGGCGAACTTGGCCGCCTCGTAGGCCGCCGAGTAGGGGATCCAGCGCCTCCTGTTTGTCCCCCACAACCAGGCCAGCTCCTCCCTGGCGTAGCGCAGCGCCTGGCGGCGCAGCACGATCGAGGAGGGACGCGCGCCGGCCATGTACGCGCGCTCAGAGGAGACGCCGGAGTCGAAGAAGCGGCGAAACGCCTGGCGCAGCGTGTAGGGATGTGAGTGGTGCACCGCGGCCTCGGGCACGTAGCGCAGCGCGTATCCCGCCAGCAGCACGCGCCGCGACCACTCCTGATCCTCGCTCATGATGATGTCGTCGACGAACGGGAAGCGCGCGAACACGTCCGCCCGGATAGCCGAGTTGACGTTGGAGAACAGGGTGGTCTCCATCGACAGCTGGTTGACGCCCGCGGCCCGCTGCGTCCGCGCGCGCTCGCCGTAGAGGAAGTCCATGAAGAAGCGCTCGGGCGGCGTGGCCTCGACATGGGCGATCTGGCGGCCGTAGGTGCCCGCCAGCGACCGGTCCCGCGACAGGGGCGCGGTGAGCGCCGCCAGCCAGTGCTCATCGGGCGCGTAAGCGTCCTGGCTGGTGAACACGAGCACGTCGCCGCGGGCCAGCTCGGCGGCGAGGTTGCGCGTGGCGCCGTGGTTGAAGTCGGACGGGGCAACTTCGTGGACCCGGGCGCCCGCCGCACGGGCCACCTCTGTGCTGCCGTCGCTCGATCCCGAGTCCACCACCACCACCTCGACCCCGTCCTCGGTCTGTTGCCCGGCGATGCCGGCCAGGCAGCGCCGCAGGTCCTCGCCGCCGTCCTTGACCGGAATCAGAACGGAGATCACAGCGGGCTAGGCTAGCTCGCCTAGATGGAGCCCAAGCCCGAGAAGGTCTGCGCGGTGGTCGTCACCCACAACCGGCTGGCCCTCCTGCGCGAGTGCCTTTCCGCGCTCGAGGCCCAGACCCGCCGGCCCGACCGAGTCCTCGTCGTCGACAATGCCTCGACCGACGGCACCGGCGACGCCGTGCGGGCGGAGTTCCCGGCGGCCGAGCTGGTCTCGCTGCCCGACAATCGCGGAAGCTCCGGCGGCTTTCATGCGGGGCTCGAGGCTGCACAGGCGGGGGAGGAGGAATGGTTTTGGCTGATGGACGACGACACCATCGCTCGCTCCGACGCGCTGGCCGCGCTGCTGGCGGCTCTGGCGGTCCTCGCCGACCTACCGCCGGCGCCGGCGCTGCTGGCGTCACGCGTGGTCTGGCGCGACGGGCGGCTGCATCCGATGAACACGCCCGGCTTCGAGCGCAGCGACGTGGCCCGCCTGGTCGAGGGCGCGGCGCGCGGCCTCGTGCCGGTGCGGGTGACCACTTTCGTCTCGCTCCTCGTGCGCCGGGCGGCGGTAGAGCGCCACGGGCTGCCGCCGGCGCACTTCTTCATCTGGAGCGACGACCTCGAGTTCACGGCGCGCATACTGCGTCACGAGGTCGGATACGTCGTCCCCGACAGCGTCGTGGAGCACCGCACCAAGGAGGCACACACCGCGGTGTCCTCATCGGGGGAGCGGTTCTACTTCCACGTGCGCAACACGCTCTTCATGGTCCGCGGGTCTGCCTGGAACGCGGTGGAGAAGGCGACGCTCGTCTACCTCCTGGCCGCTACGACGCTTGCCTATCTCCACGCCGCCGAACGCCGCCGAAGCGCTTTGGGGGTCGTGGCCCGAGGCTTGCGCGACGGCCTCGGACCGCTGCCCGGAGCGCGCGCCAGGCCATAGCCAAACCACAGGCGCTCCTGCAGGGAGAACGGGCCATGGGCAAGCAGGTCGAGGGCATTTCGCGGGCCGCGCCAGGGGCGCGCCGCATCGCCACCGGGCCGATCGCCCTCGCCACGGCTGCGAACCGCGACGCTGCCGGGAACCAGGAACCCCGGTCCCGCCCGGAGCACGCGCGAGGTCCACTCGAGGTCGTCTCCCCGCGCCCGGTACTCCGTCCGCGGGAGCCCCTCGGTCTCGATCGCCGAGCGGCGTACGAGCAGGGAGCCGTGGCGGGCGGCGCGCACGGCGACCAGACGCTGGGCGGCGGCGCTCATGACCGCTTCCTTGTCGAGCAGCACCGGCCAGGGCAGCGCGCGAGGATGCGCCCTGCCGTCGGCGGTGAGGATCCGACCGCCGGCGAGCACGCAGGCACGCAGACCGCCCCCCCGGGCGGCGCCCTCGAGCAGCGCCTCCAGCGCATCCGGGCCCGGTACGGCAAGCCCGTCGAGCAGCCAGATCCATTCAGCTCCCGTGGCGCAGGCCGCCCGCACTCCGTCGCTGCAGGCGCCCGCCGTACCCGCCTCGAGAGGAACGCGCAGCGAGCGGTCAGCCAAACGGGCGGCGGTGGCCGGCGCCGCCTCTCCCACGTGTACGACGACCGTCTCCCGGGGCGGCCGAAGCTGGTGGGCCAGCGCGGTGAGGGAGGCCGACAGCGGCTCGGCGCGGGGCCCGGCCAGGACCACGGCACAGACAGGCGCTGAGGCGGTCACCGCCCGCTAGCCTGGCCGGCCCCGGGCACCACGGGCACGGGCACGGGCACGGCCGCGGCCCCGGCCCTCCGGCGGCCCGTCCCGCAGCTCCACGACACCGGCATGACATCGCGCGAACCGACTGCCCCGCCCGACGAGTGGCCCCTCGTGACCGTCAACATCCTGGCGTTCAACCGGCGAGAGGAGCTCAGACGCACGCTGGAGACCGTACTCGGCGATCTCGAGTACCCCGCTCACCGGCTCGACATCGTCGTTGTCGACAACGCCTCAGACGACGGAACCGCGGACATGGTGCGCGAGCGATTTCCCTCGGTCGACTTGGTGGTCAACCCTGAGAACGTCGGCGTCGCGGGCTGGAACGCCGGCTTCGCGCGCGGACGTGGAGAGCTCTTCCTCGTCCTCGACGATGACTGCTACATACGCGGGGATGCGCTGAAGAGGGCGGTGCTGGGTGCCCGGGAGGCTCGTGCCGACCTCGTGTCGTTCAGCGTGCGCAGCGACGTGGATGCGACCTACTACTTCAACGAGGACTATCACTGCGGCCTGCTGGCGTTCTGGGGCTGCGCGGCGCTGATCAGCCGCCGCGGCGTCGAGCTGACCGGCGGCTTCGACCCCAACATCTTCATCTGGGCCCACGAGGCGGAGTTCGTGGCGCGCCTGCTCGACGGCGGCCTGCGCCACCTCTACCTCCCCGAGGTCACGGCAGTGCACCTCAAAGCGCCCGCGCAGGGGCCCGGCAGCGTCTACTCGATGCGCCTGAACACCCGCAACTTCGCCTACATCGCCGGCCGGCTGCTGCGTCGCCGCCACGCGCTGCAAGCCGCCGCCAACCTCCTCCTACGGGGCGTGCTGATCGCGATCCGGCGCCCGGCCGCCGCGCGCGCACTGCCCGACGTGGCCGAGGGGTTGTGGGCCGGACTGCGCCACCGCCAGCCGGTGCGAGCGCAGGTCTCGGCCGCATACCGGGAGAACTTCATCGAGTTCGTCAACCCGCTCCAGTTCGCCCGTGGGCCGAGGGAGATCTGGCGCCGGCGCGGCGACCACGCCGCGGGCAGCGCCGATCTCAACCGGCGGCGGCGGCGCTTCTGGAGCGAGCACGAGCGCTTCTACCCGCCGCGAGCCGCGACACTCGAGCTCTAGCCCGTCGAGCACCGCCTTCAGGAGGTGGCCGGCACCTGCCACCTTCAGGACGTGGCCGGCACCGC
>JAABUS010005097.1_pt1 | contig 17744 bp, 15 predicted proteins | sample 5560161 | NCBI WGS metagenome assembly JAABUS01 (sample SAMN10711885, study PRJNA513376) | rock metagenome | isolation source: Antarctica rocks | place: Antarctica: Victoria Land, Trio Nunatak nord | collected 2016-01-04 | reverse complement strand
CGACGGCCTGCGCCACGTTCTCCTGCTGAGTGGCGATCCGCACATGCCCTTCCCCGGTCCGGCAACACAGCCGCACATCGCAGTCATGCACTACCGTCGCCCCCGCCGGGATCTGCCCGAACGCCAAGGTAGCCGCCACCTGGTGCGGAGTCACCACCCGCTCACTGCCATCCGGCCGACGCACCGCAAAGCGCCCGTAACCATCAGAACCGACTGAGCCGGTCCAGGCCCAACATGTCGCCGTTCGCAATACCCGAGTCCAAAACCGCGCCACATCAGCAGCGGTCAGCGTTAACTCTGCCCCCAACGACCGGCTCACACCGACGCCCAGGCCGGGCCGTCGGCCGCGCGTCGGCCGGGCCAGTTACGCCGTCGCGCAAACACCCGGCAAGCTCGGCGGCCTGAATGCCTAACCGCGTCGCTCCGGGCAGTTGCGGCTGCGCTCCACCACACCATCGCTTCACCTACCGATGGGTTCGTCGCCGCAGCTGCTGTGCTTCGCATGCCCACGTCCTTCGCTGCCATACCGGCGATCGTCCCGACGGCCGCACCATAGCTGCCCCCACCGACAATGAGCCCGGACCGCTGGGGGTCTTCCAGCGGCCGTTGACACGCCCACGCGCGGGTGTTGCGTCGGCTGCGAATATCGCCCAGTTCCGTCCGTACCCGTCCGAACCGATCGCGCCGCACCACACCCAACACGTCGCGGTCGGCAGGACCAACGCCCGCCAGCGGGCGACGTCGGCAGCTGTCAGCGCCAGCTCACGCCCCGACGACTTGCTCACCGCCCGCTGCCGATCCCGGGGTCACCTTGGCCAGCCGGCGAACCTCCGCGACGTCCAGGTCCAACAACTGGCCGGTTTGCGTCTGCGTCAAACCCTCGGCATCCAGCAGCAGCCGCACCGAATCTGCGATCGCGGATTCCGCCGCAGCCGCGGCGGCCAGCGCGGCCGCCTGATCCTGCTGCGCGACAAACACCGCCACCGCCGCAGCCTCGATCCGCTCGTCCCGCTCCGCCCGATCAGCATCCAGCTTCATCCGACGCTCCCGCGCCAACTTCCGCGCCTCAACAGCACTGTTCGTCTTCCGCCCCATCGCCATAGCCTCCCAACTCACCAACAATCGAACTCCTGTCCGGCACAGCCTATCTCCGGCAACCCACACACGCTCAACACCGAAACGCACGACCACCAAATAGGACACACCTCTTGCACCTTAGTAACGATACGATAACGTACGTTACGATCAGCCGGTGACGGCCACGCTGCACAAGCTAAGCGCTGGGGACGGGTACACGTACCTGACCCGGCAGGTAGCGGTAGACGACTCCACTGAACGTGGCTACAGCAGCCTTGGCGACTACTACTCGGCCAAGGGCGAGGCCCCCGGCGTGTGGGCCGGCCGCGGCCTGGACATCAGCGGGCAGGTCACCGAGGCGCAGATGCTCAACCTGTTCGGCCAGGGCCTGCACCCGGACGCCGACAGGATTCGGCACGAGGCCGTGACTTCCGGCGTCGGTGTGGCGGCTGCGGAGGCGGCGACCCGGCTCGGTCAGCCGTTCCCCACGTTCGAGCCGAACCAGCAGTGGCGGGACCGGCTCTCCGACGCCTACGCGGCGTTCAACACCGTCCGCGGCAACGCGGTGAACAAGCCGATCCCGGCCGGAGAGCGGGAACGGATCCGCACCGACGTCGCCCGGTCCATGTTCGCCGAGACCCACGGCAGGGATCCCCGGAACGCGACGGAGCTGACCTCGTTCGTGGCGCAGGCCTCCCGCCCGGACCGCACCGCGGTCGCCGGATACGACGTCACCTTCTCCCCCGTCAAGTCCGTGTCCACGCTGTGGGCGGTCGCACCGCGGGAGATCTCCGAGCAGGTCGAGGCCGCCCATGCCGCCGCGGTCGCGGAGACCATCGGCTGGTTGGAACGCAACGTCGGCTACACCCGGCTCGGCGCGCACGGTGTCGCCCAGGTCGACGTGAAGGGGTTGATCGCCGCGACGTTCACCCACCGAGATTCCCGGGCCGGTGACCCGGATCTGCACACCCACGTCGCCATCAGTAACAAGGTGCAGACCCTGGACGGGCGGTGGCTGGCCCTGGACGGGCGGATGATCCACCGCTACCTCGTTGCCGCATCGGAGCACTACAACACCCGCCTGGAGGCGGAAATCATCCAGCGGGTCGGCGGCCGGTTTGTTGAGCGGGCGGCCGCGCCGGGTAAGCGGCCGATCCGTGAAATCGCCGGCGTCGACGCGTCGTTGAACGAGGCGTTCTCCTGCCGCCGGCGGGACATCACGGCGCATCGGACGGAGTTGGTCGAGGCGTTCCGGCAGCGCAACGGCCGGCTCCCGACGAGTGTGGAAATGATCGCGCTGGCGCAGCAGGCGAACCTGGCCACCCGGCAGGCCAAACACGAACCCCGCTCGCTGGCCGAACAACGCGAACAGTGGCGGGATCAGGCCATCGAGGTGCTGGGCTCTGCCGAGAACCTGCGGTCGATGGTGCAGCGGGCCATCACCGCGCAGACCGCGGCACCGGCCGAACTGTCACCGGCAGAAATGTCCCGGATGGCTTTCGACACGGTCCGCGCCGTTGAGGCCGGCCGCGCCCAGTGGGCTCGACACAACGTGGTGGCCGAGGCGCAGCGGCAGCTGCGCTACGCCGGCCACGCCGTCGGCGCAAACACAGATCTGGCCGCCGAACAGGTCACCGCCATGGCGTTGGGGCCGGAGCATTCCATCCCGATCGGCACCGACCCCGAACCCGCCGGCGCCGCCGCGCCGGAGGCGTTGACCCGGCTGGACGGGACGTCGGTGTACCGGATGGCCGGCGGGCAACTGCATACCTCCCCGGTCATCCTGGACGCCGAACGGGCGGTCGTCGCCGCCGCCGGACAGGGCAGCGCCCGCACCGTCTCCCCCGGCGATGTCGAGATCGCCCTGCTGGAATGGTCGGCCAACAACGGTGGCCGCACCCTGAACACCTCACAGACCGCGATGGTGCACGCGGTGGCCACCAGCGACCGGCGGCTGCAACTCGCGTTGGCACCGGCCGGCACCGGCAAGACCACCACCATGGGCGCGTTGGCCACCGTGTGGCGCTCCGGCGGCGGTGACTTGGTCGCCCTCGCACCGCAGGCATCCGCCGCGCGGGAACTGGCCGCGCAGATCCCCGGCGTCACCGCCGACACCGTCGACAAGCTGGTCTTCGACCTCAGCGGCCATCCGCTGGCCGACCCGCGGCGGTGGCAGCGGGACGTCACCGAACGCACCCTGATCATCGTTGATGAGGCCGGGCTGGCCTCCACCCCGAACCTGTCCGCGGTGGTCGGGTTCGCCCGCGGCAAGGGCGCCCGGATCCTGCTGATCGGCGATGATCGACAGCGCGGCGCCGCCGGCGCCGGCGGTGTGCTGCGCGACGTGGAGGCCACCCACGGCTCACTGGCTCTGGATGAGGTGCTGCGGTTTCGCGACCTGCAGCAGGGCGCGGCGTCGCTGGCGATACGGGCCGGCGACATCGGGGCGGTCGGCTACTACCTGGACCGCGACCTGCTGCACACGGTGGCCCCAGATGAGGCCGCCGCCGCGGTGTTCAGCGCCTGGCACGCCGATCAGCAGAGCGGCACCCAGAGCGTCATGATCGCGCCGACCCTGGAGCTGGTCACCGAGCTGAACCTGCGGGCCCGGGCCGTGCGGCGCGCCGGCTCCGCCGAGCGGGTCGGGCGTGAGCTGACGTTGCCGAACGGTGAGACGGTGTCGGCCGGTGACCTGGTGGTCACCAAGAAGAACGCCCGGTGGCTGTCGATCGGCGGGACCGACTTCGTCCGCAACAACAACCGTTGGACCGTCGAGCAGGTGCACCGCGACGGATCGGTCACCGCCACCGAGATCACTCGCGGGGTCACCCGCACCCTGCCCGCCGACTACCTCACCGATGGGTATGTGCGGCTGGGGTATGCGGCCACCACCGCCGGCGTGCAAGGGCTGACAGTCGAGGGCAGCGCCTACGCCCTGCTGACGCCGGACATGACACGCAACGAGCTGTACCCGGCGATGACCCGCGGCAAGGGCCACAACCACGGCTTCATCATCACCGGCGGAGTTGGTGATGCCCACGAGGTGATCACCCCGGAGGCGATCAGCCCGCAGACCCGCGCGGAAATGTTCGCCGCGATCATCCAGCGGGACGGCTCGGACCGCTCCGCGCTCACCCAGCTCCGGGAATCCGCCGACCCGGTCCTGCGGTTGGCCCCGGCCGCGTTCGCCTACGAACACGCCATCCTCACCGGCGCCGAAACCCTCATCGGCCCGCAGAAGCTGGCCGCACTCACCGCCGCCGCCGAACAAGCGGTCCCCGGTATCACCAACGCCCGCGCCTGGGACACGATGCGGGGACACCTGGCGACCATCACCATGCAGGGCCGCGACGCCATCGCCGGCCTGCGTTCGGCCGCCAGGGACCGCGATCTGGACAGCCCCAGAGACTTGGCCGCGGTGCTGGACTGGCGGCTGGACCACAGCGGCAACCACTCCCTCGGGGAGGGCCCGCTGCCCTGGCTGCCCGCCATCCCGACCGCGTTGGCGACAAACCCCGAATGGGGCAACTACCTCAGTGCGAGGGAACGGTTGGTTTACGACCTCGCCGACCAGGTCCACGCCGCGGCCGGCAGCTGGACCGTGCAGAGCGCCCCGGCGTGGGCGACCCCGTACCTGGCCAGCGGTGGCCTCACCCAGCAGCTCGCGATATGGCGGGCCGCGCAAGGCGTGCTCGACGCCGATCTACGGCCGGCCGGCCCCCGCCCGCAGCGGATCGCCCACATCAAACTGCACAGCGAGCTGACCCGCGCGGCCGCCGTCGTCGCCGGCGATCCCGCCGACGGCACCGGCCGCTGGAGCCAGGCACTCTCCGCCGCCGGCGCCCAGCAGGTCACCACCGATCCGTACTGGCCCGTCCTAATTTCCCGGCTCACCATGGCCGACACCGCCGGCCTGCCCGTCGATCGACTCATCGCCGCCGCGCTGGGCGAGAAGCCGCTGCCCTCGGAAGCGCCCGCCGCGACGCTGTGGACGCGGCTCGCCCCGCACATCGGCGCGCCGACAACGGCCGTGACCACTCACGCCTTGCGCCCCGCCTGGATAGCCGACCTGGCGACGGTCCTGGGAACCCAGACCGCGGAGCGGATCGCGGCCGACCGCCTGTGGCCGGCGATCGTCACCCACGTCGACGTTGCCGCCCGCGCCGGCCGGGACCCGGCCGCGCTGGTCACCGACGCCGCAGGGATGCTGGCCGCGGTGCAGGACAGCACGGCCGGGCACCAGCATCCGGTCGTGCTGCTCACCAACATCACCGCGCTGACCGACCCGGAACCCCTCGCCGAGGGTGAGGCGTTGCCCGCCGACCCGACCGAGGCTGATCTGCTCGCACCGGCCGACGCGTTCACCACCGTCGACACCGCCGCCCCCGCCGTCGACGAGATCCCCGCGCCCGACGAACCAGCCGGTCCCGAGCAGCTCGTCCCGGATCAGCCGATCGATTCGACCGACGACGGCCCAGCCGTCGGCGATCGCCGCCTGCTTGACGTCCTCGCCGCGGCGCACGACTACTACCGCCAGCAGGTGCCCGGCTCCTGGGTGCCCGACTACCTCGATGGTCGCGGCCTGAGCGTGCTCACCGATCGGGCCGGACTGGCGCCGGCCGGGTGGACCAGCGCAGTCGACCACCTGCGTGGCGCAGGCTACGCCGACCCCGAGATCCTGGCCGCCGGCCTGGCCCGCACCAGCTCCCGCGGCACCCTGATCGACGCATTCCGCGACCGGGTGATGCTGCCCATCCACCACACCGACGGGCAGGTCGTCGGCTTCACCGGCCGGCGCAACCCCGCCACCGTCGACGACTACAACCCGAAATACCTCAACTCCCCGATCACCGCCGTTTACCGCAAGACCGACCAGCCCTACGGCCTCACCCCACAGACAATCGCGGCGCTGCGCGCTGGGGCGGACCTGGCCATCGTCGAGGGCCCGATGGACGCCGAAGCCATCAACCTCGCCGCCGCCGGCCGCGTCGTCGCGGTCGCCCCGCTCGGCACCGCGCTCACCGCCGGACAACTCCGCACCCTCAACAAGGTCGCTCCGCTGGCCGACCGACAGGTCCTCACCATGATGGACAACGACCAAGCCGGCCGCGCCGCCAGCGTGCGGGCGTTCCACCTGCTCGCCGACACCGGCATCCCGGACCCACAGGCCGTCACCCTGCCAGCCGGCCGCAACGATCCGGCCGAAACTCTCGCCCGAGACGGCGCCGCGCGCCTGGACGCAGCCCTGATCAACGACACCCATCCGCTCGCCGACACCGTCGTCGATGACATCCTGGACCGCTGGCCCGCACCCACCAGCCCGGAATACCAGATCGGCGCGCTCAACGAGGTCGCACCCGTGGTGGCCACGCTGCCGGCGCAGCGCCGCCAGGAACAGGCCACCCGCGTCGCCGACCGGCTCACCCTCGATTCCGTCACCGTGACAGACGCGGTGATCGAACACCTGCCGGCTCCCCCGATCGACCCTCGCAGCACGCTCGGACTGCCAGAGCGTCCGATCCTGGCCACCGAGCGGCGACCCGACGGCCCGTTTGCAGGGGTGGCCACTGATGAGTTGCGGGCTCGCGTGGAAGTCCGAGGAGACCAACTGGCCGCCGCGCGCGCCGCTGAGCGAGAGAACACCGATCGCCTCAGCCTTCTCCGTGACGACCAGCTGGTCAGCGCCGAGCAGGATCGGCAGCGTCAGGTGTTGCAGCGGGCGGCCGCGGTCACCGCCTACCGCGCCGACCGCGACCTGCTGGAACAGATGAGACCGCAGTGGGTCCGGCGATCGGTCGAGATCGACGCGTCGGAACAGCGAATCGCCGACGGTGGCCGCCGTGCGGCACGCCAGCAGACCGAGCGGCTGGCCGAGCTCCGGCGGCAACACGAAGCCGCCGCCGAGCAGATCCGCGCCGCCAGTGCCCGGGTGCGCGAGTTCCAGCGACACGTCGGTGACCCTGCACAGCAGGACCAGACGCTCGCAGCGGCGGCGCAGATCCGGCAGCGAGGCGCGGATCTACTGGCGGCCACGGGTGACCGTCAGGACACCGAGCTGACCCACCGTCGAGCGGCAGCCCCCGCATTGGAACGAACAACTCAGGACGCGCAACGCGACGTCGACCAGCTCACCGACGAGCTGGCGATCCGTCCCGACGCAATCGAGGTCCCAGACCTGGAACCGCAGGTCGGAGACAGTCTGGTGGGACCGCGAATATACGACGACTACCACGACCTGTCCGTGGATGATGACGCACCCGAGGCGGGGCGCGACATCGAACGGTGACGGCCCCGGAACGGGCACGGGTTAAGTCCTGGTGAGCTCGCCTATTCAACTGTCGTGAGTTCTCCAGGAGGCGGCCGAGCAGGTCCATGCGTTCGGGTTGCGGGAGCGGTGCCGCCTGGCGGATCACCGCTCCGGGCAGTCGGAAACGCCTGGTGAGCTTGTTGGTCATGCACCACTGCAGGAACGCCCGGAGGGTGTTGCGGCCGTGCTCGTTGTGCTCGACGTGCCAGGCGTCGATGTCGTCCTGGCGGCAGGTGGACAAAACGAGGCCGTGCTCAGAGAGCCATCGCAGGAAGGCCGCGGCGTGCTTGATCTGGTCGCCGGCATGGCGGCGACCAGCTGGGGTGATCGGCTTGTTCTCCCACAACGGGAAGGTGACCTACGCTCGCTGCGCGATCTGAAGCGCTCGACGATCCGCTCCTACTCCGAGGCGGTGCGCGCCTTCTGTCACTTCGTCACCGACCCGCTCTACGAGTGGGCAGCGACCTGCGAACAACGGTTCGGGACCCACCCGGTCCAGGTCGTGCACGAGTGGAACACCGCGGTGCACGTAGCACACGTCGTTCACCTTCCTCGGGTTCACATTCAGCTCCCGGAAGGCTCTGGGCAAGGACGGGCGCATGTTCACCTCGTTCATGCCTGCGGCCAGCCGGGAAGCACTCACCGCGATGGCACTGCGGGTTCGCCGATGGCGGCTGCACATGTGGGTCCGGCGCGACTTGGACGAGCTCGCCGCGGAGATCAACCCGATCGTGGCGGGCTGGATGAACTACTACGGCCGGTTCTACCGGTCGCAGTTGTATCCCCTTCTGCAGCGCATCAACACCTACCTGATGCGTTGGGCTGGCAAGAAGTACAAACGGCTGCGGTCCTACAAACGATTCAAGGCGTGGTGGTTTGGGATCCTCGATCGAGACCCTGCACTGTTCGCGCACTGGCGGTGGGTCCGCACGTTCGCCGGACTTCGATGAGAAGAGCGGAGTGACGGGAGACTGTCACGCTCCGTTCCGTGGGAGCCCGGGGGTGAGACTCCCCCGGGCCACCCGACTGTGCTCGGCGGCAGCAGTCTACTCAGCAAATGAACGAATATGGTCCCTCATGCGTGATCCACTGACAGCGCGGTGTCTGCGAGGGCAAACCACTCGGGCTCAGCGCGGGTGTCGATCGATCTGGTCGCTCACAGTGCTGGTTGCTGCGATGTAGTCACGTAGTTCGGGTGAGATCAGCTCGGCGATGGTGAGCAGGTCGCCGTGCCGGTCGACGAGATGCTGAGTGGTGAGGCTAAGCACGCCGGTCGTGTTGTTTCGACGCAGCAGTGGCTCGTGGTGCGCGATTCGGTTCCGCATCTGGTGCAGCCGCCCGACAGGGCGATCGACCGCGGGGCGGCCGGTGCCCGGTGCGAACGCGGTGTGCAGGTACGGAATCCATAGCGGGTGATGGTGCGCCGCTGTCGATAGGTAGCGCCAGAAGCCGAACATCAACTCGGCTATGACCTTGCCGGACGGTGCCGCTGGCCCGGCCTCGCGTACAGCCCGCTCGATCTGCTCACGCGGTGCGCGGTTGGCATCGATTCGGGTGCCGTCTCGGGCAGCGCGCCACCGAACCGGGAAGAGCCGGTACGGATCGGTGGTCCAGTGCGGCAGTCCGGGCGGCGTGTTGGCCACGATCGCCGCGTTGTAGGCATTCCGCAACGCGACTTCGAGGTGCGCCAGGTCACGTTGGAATGCCGCCGAGACGAGGGCATTCCATTCGTACACGTCGAGCGCGAGTCGACGGTCTCCGCCGGTCGCCGCGATGTAGACGCCGAACCTTGGCGCCGACAGCCACGCCTCAACCCACGGGCCTGGCGGCGGGGTGGTGTTCACCCCTGAGTCACCCTATGGCTCTGCCGGTGTAGAGTGCTCTTGTACTGCCCCGGACGACCCCTGACCGTCATGGTCATGTCGCCGGGGCTTTGTCATGCATGGCAACGGCGAGCAGCCGGCTGCGCGCACGCGGTCCTGGCCGCAGTCGGCCGTTGCTCTCGTCGAGGCCGCGGCTGTTCACCGTGCAGCAATCACCGCGCCGGCTGCGTCGGCACGTTTGATCGCGCGGTAGACCGTCGAGCGGGCTACAGCGAACAGGTCGGCGAGCTCGGCACTGGTGTCCGCCGTCGCGCCACAGGCCAACGAGGTGTGCCTCCTGCGCGGGCTCTAGTTTGAGCTGCTTGCCGCGCAGCCGGCCCTTGGCCTTCGCCACTTTCATGCCCTCCCTCGTTGGCAGGCGAGCCAGGTCTGCCTCAATTCAGCGATCATGGCCAGGACGTTGAACAACAGGCGGCCGATTGGATCGGTCGGGTCGTGCACCGACCCGCCGATGTTGAGCTTGACCCCACGTTGGGTGAGTTCGTCGACGATGTCGCGGGCGTCGGGCAAGGATCGGGCCAGCCGATCGAGCTTGGTCACGACCAGCGTGTCCCCTTCCCGGCACGCGGCAAGGGCCTCACGCAAGCCGGGCCGCGCCCGGTTGGTCCCAGTGAGACGTGATCAACGTAGATGCGTTTCGGGTGACGCCGAGCGCTAACAGCGCATCCCGTTACGCGCGGTCAGGTCCTGATCATCTGTCGAACATCTCGCATACGCCACGAGTAGCTCCGACATGCCTCGGAGCGCAGCCGGTTAGCCCCCGGTCACCGGGCATTTCAACGGGCGGGTCTTATGGGAATCTCCGGTCCCGCGATCTTGGCATTCGCTTCGCCGGTCACGGTCCTCGGCGAGTTGCGCCGTTGGAGGTTCGCGCTACGGGACGACGGTTCGGTCCGGCATCGTTGGCTCGTGGCCGGCCAAGCGGCGGCGACAGCACGATGTTCGGCGGCCAGCCGCGGGTGACCGGTCAGTCGTGATGCATGATTTCTATGGCAAGCGGGTCGCCGTGCGATTTCCAGCGGGTTCCTCGTGCGTTCGTAACGGGGGTTGAATATGGACGAAGTGTTCGGCCACCCGCGTCTGGCGGCGGTGTACGACGCGCTTGACCCGGACCGCTCCGACCTGTTGCCCTACCTGGACGCGGCCGTCGAGTTCGGGGCACAGCGGGTGCTGGACTTGGGCTGCGGAACGGGTGTTTTGGCGTTGCTGCTCGCAGTCCGGGGATGCGACGTCGTGGGTGTTGACCCTGCTGCCGCCTCGTTGGCAGTAGCTCGCGGCAAGCCCGGCGCAGACCGGGTGCGATGGATAGATGGCGACGCCACCTCACTGGCTCATGCCGACATCGGCGGCTTCGACCTGGCCACGATGACGGCCAATGTGGCCATGGCCATCGCCGAGGATGCGCAGTGGGCTGCCGCTCTCCACGCATCGGCTACCGCGCTGAGGCCAGGAGGGCACTTGCTGTTCGAGTCTCGTGTCCCGGCAGCCCACGCGTGGGAGCGATGGACCCGTGAACAGACGTGGCGCACGGCGGAGGTGCCAGGGGAAGGTCGAGTCGAAGCCTGGGTTGAGGTCAGCGGCATCAGCTGGCCGCGCCTGGGTATCACGAACAACTTTGCCTTCGCTGACGGGACGAAGCTGACCAGCGAGTCGACCCTGCGGTTTCGAGAACGTGACGAGCTTGCCGACGATCTCGACCAGGCCCAGCTGGACCTGCTCGACGTCCGCGACGTGCCAGATCGGCCAGGCCGGGAATGGCTCTTCGTCGCACGGCGAAGATAGCGCCGCGGGCGCGGCCTCGGTGTCGGCGCGCAGCCGGTAGCGCGCTGCGTTGCTCGGTCCATCTTCACCGTCTCGTGAACGCGGAGTTCACCCAGCGCATCCCATTCGAAGGAGCCATCCATGACCGCCGTACTCGGCCCAGGCCGCCCGTTCACGGGCAACGAAAGGGAACTGCTGGAAAGCACACTCGAACTGCATCGTGCAGAACTGGTGGCCGCCGTCGACGGGCTCTCTGACGCCCAGGCACGCCAACAACTCGTCCCCTCCCTCACGACCCCGATTTCCCTGATCAAGCACTGCGCCGCGGCCGAACGCATCTGGTTCCAACGCACACTTGCCGCCATGGCCGCCGAAGACTGCGACGGGCACAGCACCGGTGGCGACAGCAGTTTCCACGTCGCCGCTGACGAGACCCTGGCCGGCGTCATCGCCGAGTACGACGCGGCCTGTGGAAAGTCGAGGGAAATCGCTGCGGGCCACACTCTGGACGACACCGCCGAACACCGTCTGGTCGGCACGGTGAACCTGCGGTTCATCTATCTGTGCATTATCGGCGATATTGCCCGGCACGCCGGGCAGGCGGACATACTCGTCGAACAAATCCGAGCGAGCCACTACAAGGTCTGACTTCCGAGCACCCGGTCTCATCGTGCCCGCCTCGGGATCCCTGACCGGTGACATCAGATCCGTTGTATTGGTCGGTCTCGGGAGTCCCGCTCGATCTGGCTACCTCCACGATCGAGCGGTGTCACTGGAAGCGACGCGGGACCAACGCTGTAACTGTTCGCATTAAGTGGCGGCTTCTGTTCGAATTAAGTGGCCAGTTCTGTTCTAATTAAGTGGCCGAGTTTGACCGTTTGGACCGCATCGCTGCAGGTCAGAGCCGAAATGTCAGACTCAGCACTCGAACGGACGATCGACGCGTGCGGCCAGATAGCGCGAACAGAACCGGCCATATAATTCGAACAGTTACAACGTAGGGGTGAGCACCGCGGTGCGGGCGGCCGCTATCGAGAGCGGCAGTTCGACCTCGCGGGTGTACCGGTTGTCGACCCACCGTTCCCAGTCGTCGGCGGCGCCGTAGGTCCGGGCGGACAGGGTCTTGCCCAGGCCGGGCGCGCCGAAGCAGGCGCCGATGTAGCGGTGCCGGCGGACCGCGTCGGCGAATTCGACGACACCGGCGTGTACAGGCGCCCGGTTGGGAGGCGTGGAACCCGACGAACGACGGGGATTTCTCGATGCCAGACGGTCGAACCCTGCGGTCTTGGCATGAGGTCGAGTCGGTCGTCGGTGATGTCGTGGCGTTGTCCGAGACGCCGGCCCGAGGCGGATGGCACCGTGCTGCGCCTGGATCGCTGTTCGCTGCGTTTCTGGGACGCGGCGGTGCTCGGAGGCTTCTTGGCGGAGGCGGGATTTGAGGTTGAGGCGCAGTTCGGCGACTTTCAGCGGGGCCTGATCACCGACGCGAGCGCGGTGGTCGTCGTAGTCGCCCGGCGGGTTGGCTGAGGCCGCGTCCTCGGTCGATGGTCCGGTTGTCGACGTCGGCTGCGAAAACCATTTCCGCTCGCCGGAACGCGGTGGTAGAAAGTCGCCGTGCAAAACAATCTTGAGTTCCCCGAGCTGCTGCGGCTGATCGACGAACAGTCGATCGCCTTCCGCGCCACTGTCATGTCCGCGCCCGACCTCGCGCAGAAGGTGCCGACCTGCCCCGATTGGACGCTGCTGGGTCTGACGCAGCACCTGGGCGCGGTGCATACGCGCTGGGCCGGCATCGTCACCGCCGGGCCGGTCGACGTTCCCCCAGGCCCGTCGGCGCCGGAGATCGTCGCGACCGCGCCTCAGGAGCGCGAGGCCCTGCTGGCCTGGTCGGCCGCGGCGACGCAGCAGTTCCTGGCCGCACTGCGCGAGGTCGGCCCGGATCGCGGTTGCTGGGCGTGGTGGGATAAGTCGCAGTCGCCGCTGACCACCGGTGCCGTCGCCCGGCACCAGGTGCACGAGGCCGTGCTGCACACCTACGACGCTCAGTTCGCTGTGGGCGCGCTGCAGCCGGTGCCCGACGAGGTGGCGCTTGACGGCGTCGACGAGTTCCTGTTCACCGTCTCCTCGACGACAGTCGCCTGGCCGTATGACGCCGCCGTCATCGACGTCCACGCCACCGAGGGCCGCTCCTGGCGCATCTCGCTCACCCCCGACGGCATACGTCTCACCCGCCTGCCCGCGCCCGACGCGACAACCGCCACCGCTGTCGGTGAGAGCCCGGACGTGGCCTTCGCCTCCATCAGTGGCACGGCCGCTGAGCTGCTCCTCATGCTGTACGACCGGACCTCGATCGACACTCTGACGATCGACGGCGACCGGCGCCAGCTCGAACTTATCCGCGACTGGGACCCGAGCGAGTAGGACGTGACGACGCGCCGCCATCAGGATTCGAGCCAGACGTGGGTGGAACTTGCTCCGGACTACGAGCAAGCCCGATCCAAGGAAGACTCCCTGGATCGGCTCGTCGAGTGGCCCGCACAGCGCCAACTTCTAGGCGATGTCACCGGACGGTCAGTCCTCGACCTCGGGTGCGGCAACGGAGGCAAGCTCGCTGAGCTGGTTAGCGACGGCGCGATTGACTCTGTCGGTGTCGATATCAGTGGCAACTTTCCCACCACGGCGCCGCCCGGCGTGGAACTGATCCGCGGCGATCTGTCCGAACCGCTTGCGGTGCACGGGCTCGCCAGTCGCACGTTCGACCGAATCTTGTTCCTACAGTCGTTCGGCTACGCCAAGGATCCAGTGCGCACTTTGAAGGCTGCGCGGGAGTTGCTCGCCAACGACGGATTCATTCTGCTCACCAGAACCCAACCGATCCGATACGCCCTCGAACGGGTCGAGCAGAACGGGACGTCATTGGGCGAGGAGTACTTTTCCGACGCCCAGTACACCTACCGCACCGGCTGGAACGAGGCGATCGCCCTCACGAAGCGCACGTACACGATCTCTGACCTGCTCAACGTGTTCAGCGCCGCCGGGCTGTGGATCGAAACCGCAGTCGAACCTCAATTAGCCAAGGACGCAGGGCGCCGCTATCCGCACAAGCAGGATTGGATGAACAAGTACCTCGGCATCCTGATCTTCAAGCTACGACCGATTCCCGGCCGGTAGCAACGTCCGTCTTGGCACGCCGTTCCGTATGCCGAACGTCCTACGGGGCAAGTCGCGGCGGTTCGAGCAGCCAGCGGTGGCCGTCCCGCAGAGGTGTGGGCTGCGGGACAGCTCCGACTGTCATACGGTCACCGCAGGAGGTTCGTCTCACGGGCACGAGCGGCGATGATCCGCTGTCATGATCAAACGACCTGATCCTCACCGATTGTCTGGACAGGATTGATGGCGGGACGCGGTCAGCTGCCCAGTGCACACCGCAAATGGGATGACGTCGGTCGTGCATCCGCGCGATCGTGGCCGACGTGGATACGGTCGAGGTCGTCGTCGCTCATGGCGACCGCGCGACCCTGCGCGTCGGCGACGTGTTCTTGAAAATCGACGCCGATCAGACCCGCACCGACGTCGAGGTACAGGCAATGGCAATGGCGCCAGTCCCGACCCCGCACATCCTTTGGCGGGACCCACCCGTGCTCGCACTCGCCGCTGTCCCGGGGACGGCACTGGGCCACCTCGGCGAGCCGTCTACCGGATCCTCGGCGGCGTGGGCCGCGGCGGGCGCCGCCGTTCGGGCGCTGCACGACGCGCCACTGCCACCCTGGTCCGGTCGGGACCTCGACGAGCTTGCATCGCACCTGGCCCGTGAATGCGAATGGCTCGTCGAAAACCTCGTCCTTCCCGCCGACGGGGTCACCTCCAACCGCCGACTTGCCAAGACTGCACTCCGGCCATGGACGCCGGTCTTCATTCACGGCGACCTGCAGATCGACCACGTCTTCGTCGCCGGTGACGAGGTCACCGGCATCATCGACTGGTCCGAAGCAGCCCCGGGCGACGCGCTCTACGACCTCGCCACCCTCACGCTCGGACACCCGGAACACCTCGGTGACGTCATCGCCGGCTACGGCGCCGATGTCGACCGCGACCTCATCCGCGCGTGGTGGTCGTTGCGATGCCTGACTAACATCCGCTGGCTGGTCGAGCACGGCTACGGCCCGCCCGAGGACTATCCCGAAGTCGCCGTGCTGCGATCGTGGCCGTGATGCTGCACAAGCCCGACAACTACGAGCGCCGTTCAGCGTTCGATGCTCCTATGGATTGTCAAGCAGCGTCGGAGCTGGTTTTCGGCGGGTTGATGGCCTGGAGAGCGTTGTAGATTTCGCGGGCGACGTAGCGTTTGAGGCAGCGGATGATCTCGGGTTTGGAGACCCTTCGGTGGTGCGTCGGGCGGCGTAGGCCTTGGTGCGGGGGTCGTAGCGTAGGCGTCCGAGGACGACGACGTAGAGCGCGTTGTTGGCGGCTCGGTCGCCGCCTCGGTTGAGTCTGTGTCGTCGGGTTCTGCCGCTGCTGGCCGGAATAGGAGCAACTCCGCACAGGTGGGCGAACGCCGCCTCGGAATGTACCCGGTGGGGTTGTCGCCGACGGTGGTCAGGAGTTGTCCGGCGACCTGGGTGCCGACGCCTGGCAGCAAGATCAGCCCTGGCGCGACCGTGGTCACCAAAGTGCGCAGTTCGGCGTCAGCGTCGCTGATTTCCTCGGAGAGGAACTGGTGACGCCGGGCTAAACGGCGCAGCGCGGTCTTGGTGGCGTGCTCGGGGTCGGCGACCTCGCCTGCCGGGCGCAGCCGGGCGCATGCGGTGATCAACACGGTTGCGGTCAAGGCGCGCAGCTGCTCGCGCAACTCGGCCGGTGCGCTGACCAGTAACGCCTTGAGCTGGTTGGTGGTTTGGCTGCGTGCCTTGACCGCGCTGTTGCGGGCCACTCGAAGCACCCGGATCGCCTCGACCCGGCCGTCTCGAGCCTTGGGCGTACCGGTAGCGCGGCCGGCCAGCGCGGCGCGGGCAGCGGAGTAGGCGTCCAACGGGTCGGACTTGCCCTTCGCCCGCCGTGCCTTGCGGTCGGGCCGGTCGACCTCCACGACCTGGACGCCGGCTACATGCAAATGCCGGTACAGGGCAGCGCCGTAGGTTCCTGTCCCCTCGACGCCGACCCGTTCGAGTCGACCGTGACCACGCAGCCACGTCAGCAAAGCACGGTAACCATCTGGCGTCGTCGGGAATTCATGATCACCCAGCTCGCGGCCCACGTGGTCAAGCACGGCAGCGTGGGCGTCTGACCGTGGGTGTCGACGCCGCCAGTGACAGCCGTCGTCAAGTTCGTCATTGTGGTCATTGCCGTCCTTCGTTTGCACCGGATAGGTCGGCACACAGCGGTCGGGCGGAGGCGACAGGCCAGTGATGGGCGCCTCTCGCACAGGCTCCTATAAGGTCACGTTCCCCGGCCGCTGGTGTGCACTGCGGCAGCGCCGGTAAGGCCGACGAATCGAACGAAAGACAGCAAGATCACGTCAGGCTTACGGAGGGTCAGACCTCACCGGCACCACCGCAATACATCCTCACTGGCTTGCTGGCACCGTGGACGCCAGCTCGGTTTCGGGGAGTTCCGTCGAAGGCGCCGACCGGGGTTCTCGCGGAGCCACAGCACCGCCGAGCCGGCGGCGAGCAGCCAACCGAGCCCGATCATGATGAGATCCGTTGCCATCTGGTCAGTATGGGGGCGGGTCCGGCTACCCGACGGCTGGCGGGATCCGAGGGGCAGGGTCGATGGCTGCGGGACGGGGCGGGGTGTTGTGGCGCTTTCGGTATCCACGCTCGATGCTGAAAAGCATCACACCACCACCGATGATGAGCATCAGGCCGGCGACAACGGCAAAGGTTGGGTGGCTGGCGTCGGAGGGGAAGACAACCTGCGTTCCCCCGATAAAGATGACCAGCAGGCACGGCACTAGCCATGGTCGACCCCGAAGGAAGGTCACCGTTCACCACAGATGCTCGACGGTCGCATGTCCTCAGGGTAGCGCCCTGGTTGTGTGGCCAGGGGCGGCCGCTCCCTGCGGATAACTACCCGAAAATACGTTATCGGGTACTCGTGGAGTCGGGTTCGGGTCGAACGCGGTGCATGAGCAGCCAGACCATCGAGGCCACAAACAACAACGCGCCTACGACGCCAAGGCCTACACCGACCCAGAACGTCCAGTCCCCGGGGCCTGTCCTGAGCGCCACTATAAGTGCCACCACTGAGATGGCCAGGAGACCGAACACACCGGGACCCAGCGAATCCCACCCGACGTACCAGGGACGCTTGCGGCCGGGCACGTTCAAGGTCACGCAGTCCATCATGGACTGCCGTCGTGGTGTCGGTGGTGTCGGGCAAGCTCAAGCCCATGACGTCCAGCACGATGTCCTACCCGTCCGGTCCGCCGCAGCGGGCGGTTGATGGCCCGAGCTGGGCGAAGCAGCATGTCCCTGGCCACCGAAGCGGAACGTCCTGCAGTGACCGGAGTGCGCTCCGAGGCAGCCGACGACCAAAATCATCAAGGCGGCGTCGATTGGGGATCGGCGGATTCTGGCGGTGGTCGCAACAGCCGTGTTGGTGAGCTTAGGGCCTGTGAGGTAATAAGCTAGTTTGGTTCGGGCGTGTCGCGGGGGGTGGGGTTGAGGGTGTAGTTCCATTCGCCGTGGAATTCGTGGCGGGTGAGGATTGCGGTG
>JAABUS010005096.1_pt1 | contig 17746 bp, 16 predicted proteins | sample 5560161 | NCBI WGS metagenome assembly JAABUS01 (sample SAMN10711885, study PRJNA513376) | rock metagenome | isolation source: Antarctica rocks | place: Antarctica: Victoria Land, Trio Nunatak nord | collected 2016-01-04 | reverse complement strand
GCGACGGTCACCGGCTCGAGGTCCCCCCGGTCACCGTCCACGTCGGGTGGGCCGCGGTCGCTCCGCCCCGGACGGGGTGGGAGCCCTACGGGCAGGTCGCGTCTGCGCTACTGGAAGTCGTGGCCCGTGAGGGGATCGCGGAGGTCGCGCAGGGTTCGGGCACGCAGTCCGGCGCCCACGCGGTGAGCGCCCTGCGCGATGCGGTGTGGAGCCGGACGATCGACGGCCTGAGCGCAGCCGGGCTCGCACCGGGTGTCCGGCCGCCCGCGGGGGCGGCGTTCGCGGCATACGTGCTCGGTTTCCTCAGATCCGGAACTGACGCGAGCGTGTTCGCCAACGGTCGCTGGCTGCGGCTGTCGACACCAAGCGGTCACGTCCTGGTCCGCTGACCGCTCACCACGCCGACGCCGGCGAGGAGCGCGAGCCCGCTCCAGATCAGCACGAACACGTGCGCGTCCGAGTCGCCCGGGTGGTGCAGTGCGGCGAACACCGCGCCGGCGGCCGCGATACCGAGCAGGCTGCCGAGGGTGTCGCAGAGCTGCAGCGAGGACGATGCCCGCCCGTGCTCACTCGTCGGGGACAGCCCGAGTGCGAGCACCGACGTGGACGACATGGACAGCCCCATCCCCAGGCCCGCAGCGATCTCGGCGAGCGCCACAACACCCGACGGCCAGCCGAACTGGGTCATCGCCGCCAGCGCTGCCGTGCCGGTGCTGAGGCACACGGCGCCGACCGCGATGAGCCCGCTGCGCCGACCGTGGAAGCGGTCCCTGCCCTGGGCCCACGAGCCGGCGGACCACCCCAACGACCCGACGGTGAGCATCGCTCCCGCCAGGGCGGGGCTGAGGTGCCGCGTGGCGACGAGCATCAGCGGGACGAAGGTCGTGCCTCCCGCCCAGGACCCGGCCAGCACGAACCGGCTGAACATGACCGACGGCAGCCCGCGGGCCATCGCAAGGGTTCCTGGAGGCACCAGCTTCGGCAGGACCAGGGCGATGCCGACCAGGCCCGCGATCGCCAGTGCGGTCGTGGCCGGGCTCACCGGCGTCAGGTGCTGGCTGGCGTACTGAAGCAGGACCGCCGAGGTGGCCACCACTACGCCGAAGGCGGCCGTCCGGCGATGCCCGGCCGCGGTCGAGCGATCATCCGTCGGCAGGCCGACGCCCGGAGTATGTCCGAGCCGGTCTCGCTGCGAGCCGATCAGCAGGAACACCACGAGCACCGGTGGCACCACGAGGAAGAAGACCAGCCGCCACGAGTAGGTCGCGAGCCAGCCTGCGAGCGGCGGCCCCACCAGCGAGGGCAGCACCCACGCGGCGGACATCCAGCTGAACACCTTGGGTCGGACCGACATCGGGAAGGCGCGACCGATCACCACGTTGAGGGCGACGATGACCAGCCCGGCTCCCAGACCGGCGAGCACGCGCCCGACCAGCAGGATCGGGAACGAGATCGCCGCACCCGCGACGAGGCAGCCGGCACCGAACAGCACCTGGCCGACATACAGCGATGGCATCGGGCCGGCCCGGTCGCACCAGACGCCGGCGACCACCGTCGCCAGCAGCTGGGCCGTGAGCAGGAGGGAGAAGGCCAGTCCGTAGGACCGCACCGCTCCCAGGTCGCGGGCCACGACCGGCATCGCCGTCGAGATCGCCATCGCCTCGAACGCGACGATCGTCACCAGAGCGAGCAGCGAGACCGAGATCACCCGGTATTGCCGGCTCATCGGGCCGCCGCTGGCGCCCTGCACAGGCGGCTGCTCGCCGTGGCCGCGAGTACGAACCTCGGTCGCGGCCGGCTTCGGCACGACGGGTTCGGTCATCGGCACGACGATACCGTTGGATCTGAACCGGCCAGGAGCCGGCGCCGATAGGAGTGGCTGCGGCTGTCACGTCGTTCCAGGATCTGGCGCTAGCGGGCAGATCACGAGTGAGATGCGGCAGCCGCCGAGAAGCGGATCGGGGCGTGGGCGGACGCGGGCGACGGGGCGAACGCGAGGTACCGCAAGGCGTCAACCAGCCCGGCGTGCGGGAGCTGACCCCATCGGCACGCCGCCCTGGGACGGCTGGTTCCGCACCGTCAGAGCGGCGGCGGCCCGGCCGAGATCCGGCGCCGCAGCTCTGCGCTCCCGGCGGCGTCGCGGTCCAGTTCCCACGCTCCCTCGATCCACCACGTCGCGCCTGCCTGCGCCCACGCCGTCACGTCCTGGTCCGAGCTCTTGCGGCCTTCGGCGCCGTAGAAGGCGCCCTCGAAGCAGACGTCGATGGGCTCGGCGATGCCGAGGTCGGCGCGGTAGCGGCTGACCTCGGCGGTGAGCGAGGCGAGCTCCTCGGGGGAGCGCGGCTTGCCGCGGAACTCCCCGTCGATGACCTGCGGCAGCCACCCCTGCCAGCGCGCCGCACGCTCCATCGAGGGCTGGCGGGCAGAGCCCTCCCGTGCGTAGTCGTGCGCCCCGACCAGCCACACCGGCGGATGCGGCTGCTGCACTGGGGGTTCGGGGAGCATGAATTCCGTCGGTGTGGCGCGGTAATACGTGCCCTGGTAGCTGAACGGCTGGCCGCGCAACAGACCCGCATAGATGTCGAGGCATTCCTCGAGCCGGCGCACTCGCACTGCCCTGCCCTCGTCCGCCTCGAACGCCAACCACCCGTCGTGCAGCGCACCTAACCCGGCGCCCAGAGTGACCCGCCCTCCCGAGAGGCGGTCGAGGGTGGACACCCGGGAGGCGAGGTCCCACGGCCGTACGCGCGATACGGGAGTCAGCATCGTGCCAAGCCGGATCCGGTCAGCCACCATCGCCGCCGCAGTGAGCGACACCCAGGCATCCTCGCCCCACAACGCTTCCCAGACGAACAGCGCGTCCCATCCGGCGTCCTGCGCCTGCGCCGCGGCCTCCGCCACCTGCGCGGCGTCGCCAAAGGGCATCACGAAGCCGAACCTCATCTCGGAAAGCTAGCGCGGGCCGCCGACACGTCCGCTGGGCCAGGGTGTAGGCGTCGATCGGCGGTGTCCAGCGGCAGCCACCACGAGCCGCGGGAGTCAGCCGTCGTCAGCCTTGGGTGCCGTCCCGCCGAGGGGCGCTGGAGGGTGAAGCTCTCGAAGCGCGCCAGTTGTCCTTCCACGCCTACGACGTCGTAGTAGGTGACCTCTGGCTTCGTTAGTCCCCCTGGCTGATCGCCCGGGTCGACCCTGAACGCGGCGAAGCCGTAGGAGTGAGCCGCGTCGCGCACGGCTGACCAGGGAGCCGGCTCCTGGACGTAGATCGGGGGCGCCGGCCGAGCGTGGGGTCGAACGGTCCCACCCCGGTGATCACCCGGCAGGGCGGCGGGGTGAAGAAGAGCCCGTTGGACGGAACGGAGGTGCCACCGCCGCCGATGACCATGTGCACGGTCCCGGCGGTGGTGTCGACGACGTCGGTCCGGGTCTCGATGGGGATCGGCGTCAGCGTCGCGTTCTTCCGCTGGTAGCCGATCGGGCCGTTGCCCAGCTATGTGCAGGCCGTTCACCCGCGGGGTCGCCGTGGGGTCGGCGGCTGCGCTGCGGGTGGGACCGGCCTCGGCGGCCAGGGCCTGTAGGCCTCCGCCCAGCAGCGGCGCCACGACCGCCGACCGCCCCGACCGCCCCGGCCGCCGTGAAGAAGCCGCGCCGGGAAAGTCCGGCGGTGAAGATCTGCTCGTCATCGGTCATGCCGGCAGGCTGCCGTGCACAGGTGCCCGGTTTCCACCGTTCTGGGGTGAAAGTGGGGCGAACGCGCGGATCGCGGGTCAGCCGTGCGGCGAGTTCAGAGCCGTGCCCAGACGGCGACGTCAGTGGGCACCATCCGCTCGCCGGTGCTCCCGACGCTGCTCACGAGCACCTCGGCGCCCTCCGGCAGCGGCACCGGCGCGTCCGAGAAGTTGACCAGCACCAGGAGCGAGCCGTGATCGCCATCGGCGAGGTCATCGGTCCCGGACGGCTGCGTGGAGACGGCGATTGCCAATACGTCGTCCTGGTAGCCGTCGACCCAGCGCAGCGATGACCCGCCGAGGTGCAGCTCGCGGCGCATGCGCAGCAGGGTGCGATAGAGCTCCAGTGTCGAACCCTCGACGCCGTCCTGCCGGTCGACGGCCAACGCGCGGAAGCTGTCCGGCTGCGGCAGCCAGGTCTGGTCAGAGGGACCGAAGCCGTACGACGGCGCGTCCGCCTGCCACGGGATCGGCACGCGGCACCCGTCCCGGCCGACGACGTGGTGCTCGGACCGGAACCAGGTCGGGTCCTGGCGCACGTCGTCGGGCAGCTGGGTGGCCTCCGGCAGTCCCAGCTCCTCGCCCTGGTAGAGGTAAGCCGAGCCCGGCAGGGCCAGCATGAGGGTGACCGCGGCCCGGGCGCGACGGAGCCCCAGCTGCTCGTCCGGCTGAGGGTCGGCCGGGCCGATCCCGTGCAGCCGGCGGCGCTCGGCCACGATCGCGAGGCCGAGCCGGGAGGTGTGCCGCACCACGTCGTGGTTGGACAGCACCCAGGTCGTCGGGGCGCCGACCGCGTCGGTGCTGCGCAACGAGTCCTCGATCACCTGCCGGAACATCGGCGCCAGCCACGGCGTCCCGAGAAATTCGAAATTGAACGACTGGTGCATCTCGTCCCCGCGGACGTAGCGGGCCAGCCGCTCCGGTGGCTCGACCCACGCCTCGGCGCAGAGGATCCGGTCGTCGTCGCCGGCACCGTCGAGGGAGGGCTGCACGTAGCTGTCCAGCACCCGGCGCCATTCGCGGTAGATCTGGTGCACGCCGTCCTGATCCCACATCGGCGAGTGCGTCAGACGGTCGACAGGAGTGAGCAGCTCGGCCCTGGTCTCGCCGTCCGGCAGGCCGGGCGCCTTGACCATGCCGTGCGCCACGTCCACGCGGAAGCCGTCCACACCGCGGTCGAGCCAGAACCGCAGGATCGACTCGAACTCGGCCCGCACGTCGGCATTGGTCCAGTCGAAGTCCGGCTGCGTCGTGTCGAACAGGTGGAGGCACCACTGGCCCGACGACCCGTCGGCTTCGGTGACCCGGGTCCAGCCGTCCCCGCCGAAGACGCTCAGCCAGTTGTTCGGGGGCAGCTCGCCGTGCTCGCCCTTGCCATCGCGGAACAGGTACCGCGCGCGCTCCGGGCTGCCTGGCGCGGCGGCAAGCGCGGCCTGGAACCACGGGTGCTCGCTGGAGGAGTGGTTGGGCACCAGATCGACAATGACCCGGATGCCGAGAGAGCGGGCGCGGGCGATCAGTGCGTCGGCGTCGGCCAGGGTGCCGAACAGGGGGTCGATGTCGCGGTAGTCCGCGACGTCGTAGCCGGCGTCGTGCTGCGGCGAGACGTAGAACGGGGAGAGCCACACCGCGTCCACCCCGAGGTCGGCGAGGTAGGGGAGCCGAGCCGTGATGCCCTGGAGGTCACCGATCCCATCGCCGTCGCTGTCCGCCCACGACCGGGGGTAGATCTGGTAAATCACCGCGGTGCGCCACCACGCGTCGTGCGCAGGCGGCTGGTGGACTGGGGTGGACTGGAGCCGGATGCGCACCGCCGGGACGGTGGAGTCGACGGGCAGCGCGGGGTCGGAATTCGAGAGAGCGGAGCGGAGGGGAACGAGGAGGTCGTCGGTCACAGGGCACCATTGTGCCGCATCACTCCTGCAGCGAGTTGACCAGCGAATGCGCAGCGCGGTCCAGGTAGTCGCGCAGCAACGCGTCCTCGGCAGGAGCCAGCTGCAGGCTGTCCAGGGCGGCCATCATGTGGTTCAGCCAGCGGTCCCGCTGCGCGGGTGTCACGGCGAATTCGGCGTGCCGCATCCGCAGCCGCGGGTGGCCGCGCTGCTCGGAGTACGTGGTCGGCCCGCCCCAGTACTGCTCCAGGAACATCCGCAACCGGACTTCCGCGGCGGCGAGGTCCTGCTCCGGATAGAGGGCCCGCAGCTCCGGGTCGGCGGCGACGCCCTCGTAGAACCCCCGGACAAGCCGCACGAAGGTGTCGTGCCCGCCCACCTGGTCGTAGAAGCTCACCGCGGTATCACCCCGGTCAGCCGGATGCCGCCTCGCTCCAGGTCGCGTAGCAGTCGCGCCCGCAGCTCGCGGGCGACCGGGTCGGCGTCGCCCGGCGCGCAGGCCAGGACGACCCGGAGGGTATAGGCGCCGTCGGCGATGGACTCGACGCCGACGACCTCCGGGGCGCGCACCATCCGGTCGGCCCACTGCGGATCCCGGTCGAGATCCGCCGCGGTCGAGCGGAGGATCTCGATAACACGGTCGGCGTCCTCGCCGAGGGGGATCGGCACGTCCACCGAGGCCGCGGACGATCCCTGCGTGTGGTTGCCGAGCCGGAGGATCTCGCCGTTGCGGACATACCAGACCACCCCGCTACCGTCCCGTAGGCGGGTGATCCGCAGGCTCACGTCCTCGACCGTTCCGACCAGGTTGCCGGTGTCGACGACGTCGCCCACGCCGTACTGGTCCTCGACGATCATGAAAATTCCGGACAGGAAGTCGCGGACCAGGCTCTGGGCCCCGAAACCGAGGGCGACCCCGCCGACGCCGGCAGAGGCGATCAGCGGCGCGAGCGGCACGCCGACCACGCCCATCACGGTCAGCAACGCGAGGGCGAAGACGACGATGGAGGTGACGCTGCGCAGGAGCGACCCGGTCGTGGTCACCCGCTGGTGGTGCCGTTCGCGGTCCAGCCCCGCGGCTTGGACCAGGACGGCGCTGCCCCGGCGCGAAGTCGCGGCCTCACGGCCCGCCGCGCGCGCGGTCGCGGTCCGGACCAGCGTGTCGATGGCGCGGTGCAGCAGCAGCCGGACGATCATCGCCACGAGCACGATGGCGAGGATCTGCAGGCCGGGTCGGACCAGGGTGGCCCACCAGTGCGCCTCGGCCGCACCGACTACGAACGTCATACCGAGCATTCTCTCCCGGGGAAGCGCTGCGGATGTCAGACCGGCGTGCGTCGGCCGGACCTGTGCGACACTGCGCCGTCGCTGTGTCGCGCGTTTCCGCGCTGTTCCCCCGGAAGGATGTCGCGGCCCATGCCTAGTCCCACCGCCGGGACCACGGAGCTGCCCTCGCCCGCGCTCGCCGAACTCGCCCGCGCGCACGGCGTCTCGACGGAGTACTGGACATTCGCCGGCGAGCACCGACCGGTCAGTGCCGCCACCATCGTGGACGTCCTGGCCGCTCTCGGCGTGTCGGCCGGCACGGCGGGCGACGTCGCAAGGGCGGCGGAAGAGGTGTCCGAGCTGCCCTGGCGCCGCGTACTGCCACCGGTGATCGTGTGCCGCGAGGGGTGGACGCCGTGGGTGCCGGTGCACGTTACGCCCGGCGCGCTGCCCCACGTGTGGCTGACGCTCGAGGACGGCAGCCGGCGGGACCTGAGCCAGGCCAGCAACCCCGTGCCGCCGCGCCTGATCGGTGGCGTCTGGACCGACGAGCAGACCTACGAGCTGCCGGGCGACGTGCCGATCGGCTGGCATACGGCCAGCGTCGACGTCGACGGCAGCACGACGACGGTCTCCCTGGTGGTCACACCCGCGCAGGTGGGTCTGCCCGAGCAGCTGCGCTCGCAGCGCGCCTGGGGGCTGATGGACCAGATGTACGCCGTCCGCTCCGGCCGCTCGTGGGGGATCGGCGACCTCGGCGACCTGGCCGACCTGGCCGCCTGGTCGGCCGGCGAGACCGGGGCGGACTTCGTGTTGATCAACCCCCTGCACGCGGCCGAGCCGGTACCGCCGATGGAGCCCTCGCCCTACTTGCCCACCACTCGCCGGTTCCTCAACCCGGTCTACCTGCGCGTGGAGGACATCCCGGAGGTCGGGTATCTCCGGGCGGCGGACCGGGCGGCGCTGGAGAGCCATGCTGATGCCGGCCGGGCTCTCAACGACGCCGACCGGATCGACCGCGACGCAGCCTGGCGTGCCAAGCTGCCCGCGCTCCGCCTGCTGTTCGATCAGCCCCGGTCACCGCGCCGGCAGCGCGCCTACGCCGCCTTCTGCAGCCGGGAAGGATCGGGGCTGGAGGACTTCGCCACCTGGTGCGCCCTCGTCGAACGGCACAGCAGCCAGAGTCAGCAGTGGCCGGACGGCCTGACGAGCCCGACGGACACCGCCGTCGCCGCCGCCAGGACCGAACTGGCGCACGAGATCGACTTCTGGCGCTGGCTGCAGTGGCTGATGGACGAGCAGATGGCGGCCGTGCAGCGGGACGCCCTGGTCTCGGGCATGTCCATCGGGGTCGTGCACGACCTGGCCGTAGGGGTGCACCCGGGCGGCGCGGACGCGTGGGGCCTGGGGGCGGCCCTGGCGTCGGGGGTGACAGTGGGAGCTCCGCCTGACCCGTACAACCAGCTCGGCCAGGACTGGAGTCAGCCGCCGTGGCGCCCGGACCAGCTGGCCGAGCAGGGCTACGCGCCGTACCGCGAGATGTTGCGGACGGTGCTGCGGCACGCCGGCGGCGTGCGGGTCGACCACATCATCGGGCTGTTCCGGCTGTGGTGGGTTCCGCTGGGCCGTAAGCCGGTCGAGGGCACTTACGTCCGCTACGACCACGAAGCCCTGATCGGCATCCTCGCGCTCGAGGCACACCGCGCCGGCGCGCTGGTGATCGGCGAGGACCTCGGCAACGTCGAGCCCTGGGTCCGTGACTACCTCACCGAGCGCGGCATCCTGGGCACCTCGATCCTGTGGTTCGAGCGCGACGAGCAGGGCCGTCCCCGCCCGCCCGAGGCCTACCGGGCGATGTGCCTGGCCAGCGTGACGACCCACGACCTGGCCCCGACGGCGGGCTACATCGAGGGCGAGCACATCGACGTGCGCGCCGCGCTCGGCCTGTTCGAGCGGCCCGTCGAGCAGGAACGGGCCGAGGCCGAGGCCGACCGCGAGCAGATGTACGCCGTGCTCCGCGACCGCGGCCTGCTGCGCCCGGGTGCCGGTCCGCAGGAGGTCATTGAGGCGCTGCACCGTTACCTGTCCTGGACGCCCGCCAAGCTGCTCGGCGTCTCCGTGTCCGACCTCGCCGGTGACAAGCGCGTGATCAACCAGCCCGGCACCGACGACCAGTACCCGAACTGGCGGCTGCCGCTGGCCGGACCGGACCGGTCCCCGATGGCATTGGAGGAGTTGCTCGATTCCCGCTGGGCCCGGCGCCTGGCGGGGTGTATGTCCGGCCGCTGACAGTCTCCGCGGCGCTAGCTCGCAGCGGCCACCTCACGCATCTGTCCACGGCCGTATGTCTGCAGCCGCGGCCGTCGGCCCGTTCGGCGAGCCGCCTCGACAGCAAGCCGATGAGCGCGACGTCAGTCGGCAAGCGACTCCAGAGGCCTTGGAAGCTGACATCTGTAAGACCGTCCAAGGGCTCGGCAGCTCAGGGCACTGTCCGCGGCATGTGCGGACGCTTCGTCACGCCGATATTCTGTCGGCCGCGGCTATGAGGGGAACAGCTTCCAGTGCCCCTCGGAGACGACCTCGACGGTGCCGTCATTCACCTTGATGGCCGTCTGGTCGTCGATCGCGTACGCCGGACCCGCGATGTCGGCGGCCCACCTCTCTGCCGCGGCCATGGTGTTCTCCGGCATGAGCTCGTGACCCAGGTACGGGAAGATCGAGAAGTCGACGACCCCGAGGGTTCGGTCGTCCGGCGCGGACGGCCAGTTGACGAAGTCGTCACCGATCCGAGGGGTCATCACCATGCTTCCTGCGCTCACCCCCACCCACACCGTCTCAGGCAGCGACGGCAGGAGGTCCGCCAGCCCGGACTGCCGCATCCAGTGGCACAAGTACGTCGCATCGCCACCGTCCACCAGCAGGACGTCAACATCCCGGACCCACGGCACCCACCGCTCCTCGCCGATGCTGGGCAGCGCGGGCAGCGCGGGCAGCGCGGGCAGCTCGAGGACGCCCACCGACTCCCAACCGAGGCTGCACATGAGCGACGGCGGCTCGCCGACGACGAAGCGCCGCACCGAGGCGGGCCCGCACATGGGGTGGCCCCACTGCGCCGTGGGGATGCAGAGGGCGCTGGAGTCGGCGATCGGCTTGCCCAGCAGGCCGACGAGCGCATCTCGGATGCTCGTGTTCGTGACGCCGCCGGATGTGAGAAGAAGCTTCAAAATGTCTCCCGATTCGAGTGCAATGGATTGGCTGGTGCCGTGGGTGGTGGTCTGGCAGCTTGCTGAAGTCGAGCTGCCAAACCTGGTTCGGGCCGATCGGCTCCTTGGCGGATCTGCCCGTTAACGGCTATCGGATCTACCCGTTATCCTCTATAGTAATTGCCTGTTAGCAGTTTGCGACGCCTGACCTGGAGGGCAGGAGATCGGTATGGCCGAGTACCGTCCCCGCGTGGTCGACGGTGAGCTCGCGGACCGGATGCGATCTGCTGGCGCCGTCCTCATGGAGGGCCCCAAGGCATGTGGGAAGACCGCGACAGCCCAGCGCGTCGCTGCCACGGTGTTTCGTATGGACATCGACGACGGCGCTCGCGCGCTCGTCGACGCCGCCCCGGAGCTTCTCCTGACCGCGCAACCTCCAGTGCTGTTCGATGAGTGGCAGGTGGCGCCGAAACTGTGGAACCTGGTGCGTCACGAAGTCGACGATCTCGGTGGGGCGTCTGGCAGGTTTATTCTCACCGGCTCATCGACCCCCGCTGACGATGCCAAGCGCCACACTGGCGCCGGTAGGTACTCCATGCTGCGAATGCGGCCGATGAGCCTGTTCGAGACTGGGGTGTCCACTGGGCAGGTTTCCCTCCGTAAGCTCTTCGACGGCGACTTCACCCCCAGCCTGGACCCCGGCGTCACTGTGCCTGCGCTGGTGAACTGCATCGTCACCGGAGGCTGGCCCGCCCTCCTTGAGGTTCCCGTACGAGCGGCGCAGCGATGGATCAGCGACTACGTGCGCACGATCGTGGAAGTCGACATGCCCCAGATGGGGGTCCGCCGCGACCCAGGCACGCTCCGACGACTTCTGGCCTCCTTGGGCCGCGGCACGGGGACGGACATGACGACCCAGGCAATCGCCAACGATGTCGCCGGCGCGGATCGGTCGGTGCAGCGCGACACTGTCGCTGGCTACCTCGATATCTTGAACCGATTGATGATCACCGAAGACATGCCGGCCTGGGCCCCGCACATGCGCTCAACCACCCCGCTGCGGAAGTCACTCACGCGATTCATGACCGACCCGTCCTTGGGGGTTGCCGCCCTCGGCGTCGGACCCGAGCGGCTCCTGCTCGATCTCAACGCCACCGGATTCCACTTCGAGGCCTTGGTGGTACGCGACCTGCGAATATACGCCCAACCCCTGCGCGGCCGGTTGTCTCACTGGCGCGACAACAACCAGCACGAGGTCGACATCATCATCACCCTCGACGATGGGCGGTGGGGCGCCCTTGAGGTCAAGATGAACCCCGCTGCGGTCGACGTCGCCGCGGCCTCCCTTTTTCGTTTCAAGGACAAGGTCGATATGGCGAAGATGGGCGAACCGGCATTCCTCGCCGTCGCCACCACGCGCTCGGCTGCGCTGCGCCGTGGAGACGGCGTCCATGTTCTCCCGGTCGCTTCCCTTGGTCCCTGACGCAGGCGGAAATCAACCTGGCAGGCGGCTACGCTCCACTTGCTGATGCGCGCCCCGCGATCCTGTGGGCGCAGGTCAAGACCGACCTCGGCCTGGCATGACCTATCGCGTCGAGGTCGCTCCGGCCGCGGTCCGTCAATCACGCAAGCTCGACCCGTCCGCGCGACGCAAGGTGCAGGCAGCGATCAAGTTACTGGCCGAGCAGCCAAGACCCAGTAGAGCCAATATGGTTGTTGGCGAGGGTGAGTGGCGGGTCCGCACCGGGGACTACCGCGTCGTCTACGAGATCCACGACGACGACGTGCTCCTTGTGCTTGTCGTGGCGATCGACCACCGGGCGGGACATCTACCGGCGCCGATGAGGGACGGCCGCTCCCTCCGTGCTGAGCGTCATTGCGCCGCGAAGCGCAGACTGCAGAACCGAACTGGGATGGCCAGTGGTCACCACGTTTCGCGGAGGTGTTCACAGGCGTTCGGCACGCGAGCGCCTCGGCCGCGGAGTGCCGCGGCTGACGACGACTTTGCGGAGGTCGGCGAGTGCTCGCTGCATCAGGGCGTCAACGTCGCCGGACGTGTCGTCAACCCACTCGTCGTAGGCGGTGTCGAAGACGGCCAGGGCCACCAGAGCGGTGAGAGTGGCAGCTCTGGCCGTGACGCCTCGCTGCTTCAGAGTTTCGGCAATAGCCGAGGCGAGGGCTGCCATCTTGATTCGATCGCGTTCCTGCAGTTCGAGCGAGGAGGCGATCATGTCGCGGCGGGCACGTGCGGAGTCGCCGTATGGCGCCAGCTCTAGAGCGGCGCGTGTCAGCGCGAGGACGACCGCGTCGAGTGGGTCGAGGTCCTCGTCGACGTCAACGAGGTGCTGCCCGATGCTGGTCTCGAAGGCCTCGGCGCCAGCGAAGAGAACGTCCCGCTTGTCGGCGAAGTGATTGAAGAACGTCCGTTTGGTGAGACCCGCTCGGTCGGAGATCTCAGCGACGGTCACGTCGCCGTACCCACGCTCCATGAAGAGCGTGAAGGCCGCGTGCTCCAGACGTCCTTGTGCGTCGGGTTCCCACCGTCCCATGTGGCTCACTCTAGTGGCTGATTGCACTCGGTGTCATAGTGTGTGATGATCGTATTGCACCTAGTGTAATCACACTACCAAGAGGAGTTTCCCTCAATGCCGACCAATACCGCCGCCTGGATCAACGCCAAGAAGGGCCGGCTCGAGGTGGGGCCTGCGGCATCCACGCCTCCCGGTCCCCACCAGGTCGTCGTGCGCAACCGCGCGGTCGCCATCAACCCGCTGGACTGGATCATCCAGGTCGCGGGCGGCGTCGCCTACCGATGGCTGAAGTATCCGACGGTGTTGGGCTCAGACGTGGCCGGCGAGGTCGCGGAGGTTGGCACAGCGGTCACCCGATTCCGCGTGGGCGACCGCGTTCTAGCCCACGCTGTCGGCACTGACAAGGACAGCAACCGTCCGGCCGAGGGTGGTTTCCAGCACTACACCGTGGTGCAGGAGCAGTTGGCTGCGCCGATCCCAGACACGCTGCGGTTCGAAGACGCCGCTGTTCTCCCACTGGGTCTCTCGACGGCGGCTTGCGGTCTGTTCCAGTCTGACCAGCTCGGGTTGCGGCACCCGACGGTGCAGGCCGAGGCGAGAGCAGAGACGCTCCTGGTGTGGGGAGGCTCGACGAGCGTCGGCAGCAACGCCATCCAACTGGCAGTCGCTGCCGGCTACGAGGTCATCACGACGGCTTCACCGCGCAACTTCGACTACGTCAAGTCCCTCGGCGCCGCTGAGGTCTACGACTACAACAGCCTCACCGTCGTGCCCGACATCATTGCAGCCTTCGAAACCCGCACACTTGCAGGTGCCTTCGCCATCGGCACCTCGTCAGCGGAATCCTGCGTCGAGATCGTAGGCGCCTGCCACGGCAACAAGTTCGTATCCTTGGCCAGCCCGGCAGTCTCCTTCAGCACCCTCGGGGACGACGGCCGCAGCCGACTGGAGCTGCCCCGGCTCATCGGGCGAGTCATCGCCTCCAGCGCGGCACTCCAGCTTCGGTCCCGCCGCCACGGGATCCGGACGAGGTCCGTCTTCGGAACGACCTTGAAGGCCAACGAGGTCGGCACGCTGATCTACCGAGACTTCCTGCCGAACGCACTCGCTCGAGGGAAGTACGCCGCGGCGCCGCCGCCCGTCGTCGTCGGGACCGGCGTCGATGACTTGCAGCGGGCCCTGGACATCCAGCGCGCGGGCGTCTCGGCCACCAAGGTGGTCGTCACTCTCTCGTAGCAACCCGCAAACCGAGGAGAAGGCGGCAGGCCAGCGTCGTATCCAAGCGAGGTGCGGACGCTCGCAGGCCCCGTCTTAAACGGCCGTGAGTCCTCCGCTAATCGTGAGCGGCCAGTCGGGGTCGACGAAGCCACCATCCGCGCGGGCACCCCGCCTGTGTCGTGATCGCCTACCGTCGCCACTCAGGGTGGATCACTTCCAGGTACGCCGCTGGGCGAAGCATGGAACTGGTCGACAACACCGGTCGCCGCGTGCCAGGTGATGTCCGGGAACCGGGCGCAGAGCGCGGTCGCGTCCGCGGTCATATCAGTGGTGTCCATCACGACAGCCGCGCGCGTCTGCCGAGCGAAGGCCGGTGCTACCGGAGTGAGGACGGTGGAGAGGCACCGGAGGGCAACGCGTGGTACGCGGCGTACGGTCTTGGCGCCGAGGCGCTTCGCCATCTGCTCCATCGTCAGATTGTCGAGACCAGGGACATCGATGGCCTGACCGCGCAGCGCGGGATCGGTGATCGCACGTTCGGTGAGGGTCGCGACGTCCTGGACCGAGACGAAGTTGATCGGATTGTCGGCCCGACCGAAGACGAGCGCCGGTCCACCCGACGCCAGTTTACCGCCGACGATGTCGATCCATGTCTCGACGTAAGAGGACGGCCGCAGGACAGTCCACGAGAGCTCGCTGCTCTTGAGCTGTTGCTCGGCGGCGTATTTCGCGCGGTGCAGCGCCATCGGGTGGTCGGGGCGGGCGTCGAGGACGGAAAGCAGGATGAAGAGCTCGACGCCGGCGTCCCCGGCGGCACGCAAGAGGTTGCGGTTGCCCCGGAGGTCGACCTCCTCCGGACCGGCGCCCCGGCCCCCCGCGAACCCGTGCACGGCCGAGATCACGACTGAGGACCCCTTTGTCGCAGCGGCCAGGGTGGACGGGTCTCGCACATCGCCGATCGATACCTCGACATCGAGTGCTTCTGCATTACCGGCGTGCCTGGTCAGCACCCGCACGTCTCGCTCCGAAGCGGTCAGCCTGGTGACGACCTCGCGGCCCAGTCTTCCGGTGCCACCGGCGACGAGAATCATGGCGTGCGCCCCTGCATCGCTCTCTCGACGGCGGCGTCCACGTCACCGCTCGTCACCTCGACCGGCTCCAGGTAGAACCGGGCAGAGACGATGTGGTTATCGCGAACGTCGAAGATGATGACGCCGGCCATGGCGTGGGGCGCACCGACGAGCGTGGTCCCGCTCATCTCCCACTCGGTCCAGACCCGGCTCCCGTCGACGGCGCTCGCATTCACCCGTGCAGTGATGTCCGGCACGCCGGCGAAGATCGCCGTCCAGTTCTGGCCGACCTGGTCGCGCCCGCCGAAGCTCCGTTGCGGATGGGCCGGAGTCTCGTTGACGTACTCCGAAGCGAAGCACTCCAGGAGTGCGCCGATGTCGTGTTCGTTCGTAGCAGCCAGGAGCCGCTCAACCACCGTCAGTGTGTTGGACATGTGCCCTCATCAACAACTGATACAGTCACCAGTATTAGATCCATAAGAATGGAACAAAATTTCGTGGAAGTCAAGACCAAGCGGCGGTACGACGCCAGCCGTCGCCGCGCCCAAGCGGCGCAGACGCAAAGTGGGATCCTCGACACCGCGCGGCGGGAGTTCCTCGAACACGGCTATGCGGCAACCACGGTGCCGCGGATCGCCACCGAGGCCGGGACGTCCGTCGAAACCGTCTACAAGGCGTTCGGGGGGAAATCCGGCATCGTGCGCGCGCTGTGGGAACGCGGGTTGGGCGGCCAAGGCCCCGTCCCCGCCCCAGAGCGCTCGGACCTGCTCAGCTCGACCGAGACCGACCCGGTCCGCGTGCTTCGGGGGTGGGCAACCTTCAGCACTGAGGTCGCGCCCGAGGTGGCTCCCATCCTGCTGCTCGTCCGTGGAGCTGCAGCCACCGACCCAGACATGGCGAAACTGCTCGCCGACGCCGAAGCCCAACACCGCACCCGGATGCGCCACAACGCCCGGCGCCTTCAGCACCGCGGCTGGCTGCAACCAGGAATCAGCCTCGCCCAGGCCACTGACATCCTCTGGACCTACAGCTCGGCGGAGCTCTACGACCTGCTCGTCGTCAAGTCCCGCTGGCCCGTCAAGCGATACGGCGAGTTCATCGGGGACGCCCTTATCGCAGCCCTGCTTGCCTCGTCGAACCACGGGTAGGCGCCGATAACTTCGAGGGCGCGTCAATCGACAATGGCGACTCTGCCCATGTGATGAGGGGCAACCACCCCCCTGGTCCAGCTGCGGACGACACTCAGGTTTGACAGGCGCTTCACGGACTCAGGGGCTGGACCCGCAATCCCGTGGATCTGGACCCGGTGGACTTGGACCCGGTGGACTTGGAACACGTAGTCCTCGACCACCGGTCGCCGATCGGCGCGGGCAGGTCGACCTCACCGAGCAGCCCCGTCACGACCCGGCCGCCTCACCTGCGTCGGTGGAGGACTCGGCGATCCGCCTAATCGCCCGCAGGGTCTTGGGGATGCCATCGAGGGCCTGCTGCGTGCGGTCGGCGATCTGAACGCGCGCGTCGTCCCCGAACTTCTCCTCGAACATGGCGATCCCGCGCGGTAAGAACTCCCAGGACTCGGTGAGCGCCGTCCCGGTCTCCAGTGGGGCGAAGGTGAACCCCCAGCGGACCAAACCGCCACCCACCACCCAGGCGAACTCGCGACCACGCTCGGCCGCCACGACCTGCGACCGGGTCTCCCAGGTCCGGTGTGGGAGCTCGTTGTGCCCGGTGAACCAGGCGCCAACCTGACCGGCCTCGACCGGGTCGTCCCACCAGCACGACCTACAGACCGGGCTCCACTCGCCGGTGCGGGTGATGTCGGAGACCAAGTCGTAGAGTTTCTCGACCGACGCCTCGACCGTGACGGACTCCTGGTGAGTGCGGATGCTGGTCTCCCTCACGCTTCCACCCTCAGCGGGGGTCACTTCTTTTGCCGTCGGCTGCCGCCGTGCCAGTCCTCCTGCTTTCCGACCGTGTCGGCGTCAACTCCGAGCGCGGCCAGCTGCGGCTGCTCGCGCAGGCTGCGCTTGAGCTCGGCAAAACCCGGGAAGCGGGCCAGGCCGACCACGTGGTCCCACAGCTCGGCGGCCGAGTCCTCGCTTGGCAGCCGGCTGATCACCGGCCCGAAGAAGGCCACACCGGCGGGTGGCTCGAAGTGGATGATGGGGGTGCCCACGTCCTTGCCCGTCAGCGCGAGCGCCTCGTCGGTCTCCTGCCGGATCTCGAGGTCCCACGACACGTCGTCGAGAGCGTCCGCCAGCTCGAGTGGCAGGCCCGCCTCTGCGAGGATCGGCTCCGCGAACTCACGCGTCCCGCGGAACTCACGCACGTCGCCCTCGGTCCGGTGGTCATCAGGGGCGGTGTCGAAGATGTGGGCCCCGAACGCGGCGTACAACGGTGCCATCGCCTCGCGTCCGTGCTCGGCTCGCGCCCGGGCGGCCACGCGCAGGAGCCGGAGCCCGGCGGTGTGCCCGGTTTCATACTCGGGGGGGAAGTGCGCGTCGTAGTCGACCTCGGCGTTGATCAGGCGCAAGGAGATGAACCGCCAGTCCACGGTGTAGTCGCGCTGGGACTGCACCTGCCGCACCCACTTGCTGGTCATCCAGGCGAAGGGGCAGACAGGGTCGAAGTAGAAGTTGATGTCGGCGTCCATTCGTCCACCCTAGCTAGCCTCCACCGAACCCAGGGCGATCCAGTCGAGCTGCTGCCAGGCCCCTGGTCGAGGCCAGGTACGTCAGCCACGGCCGGGCAACCGGGCTGATGCCCGGCACATCTCAGCAGCCGGTCGTAACGGGCGAGGCGTCAGGCGTCGGGCTACCCACGCTCAAGGCGGGAAGGGCC
>JAABUS010005095.1_pt1 | contig 17749 bp, 19 predicted proteins | sample 5560161 | NCBI WGS metagenome assembly JAABUS01 (sample SAMN10711885, study PRJNA513376) | rock metagenome | isolation source: Antarctica rocks | place: Antarctica: Victoria Land, Trio Nunatak nord | collected 2016-01-04 | reverse complement strand
CCGTCTATGACCAGATCTTCGACGGTCACGCCGTCATGGTCTGGATCGGCCTATCGGATGGCCCCTACGGCGCTTGGCGCTCGCCTCAGGGGCGCCCCGTCCGCGTGAACTTCGGCGAACACACCGTCGTGCTGCACGGCGTGCGGGCGGACGGCGGCCTGCTCGTCTCCAATCCGCTGCAAGGGACGCGCGAGACGTGGACGAAACGCCGGTTCGAGTCGATGTGGGAGCGGCTCGGCCGAAGGGCACTCGCCGCATGAGTACGCCCCGGCCGCGAGCGCCGATGTGCGTGAATCTTCGTAGCGCGGCGGCGCTGAAGCGACCGGCATAATCGTCGGCCGGATCTCGCTGGTTGTCGTGCTGATCACGGTGGCGTGGGGCATCGCAGCGGCCATCCGAGGCATCCACACGCGTGACGAACGGCTGCTGGCCTCCGCCCGCCGCAGTATCGATGCCGTCGCAGGGCTCGCGGTGCTCTGCTCGCAACGATGCCGTCGCAGGGCTCGCGGTGCTCTGCTCGCAACGATGCCGTCGCAGGGCTCGCGGTGCTCTGCTCGCAAACCGGCGCCGCTATGGCCGCTCCCTCGCCCACGCTGGCTTCGCGGCGCTGCTGCTGGGAGTTGCCGCCTCGTCCTCGTTCGCCAGCGTCGAGGGCCGCTCGCTGCGCCCCGGAGAGCGGATGGTCGTCGCCGGCTACGAGGTGACCTACCGGACGCCCGCAGCCGGCGCTCTCCGCGGAGAAGCTCTCGTTCGGCACGGTCGTCGTCGTCCGTCGCCTTGGCCGCTTGCTGACCACGTTGCGCCCGCCGCGCGAGCTGTACCCGAGCAGCTCGGGGGCGGCGACGTTCGTGCAGCGCGACTTCAGCGGCGAGCAGACGAGCGAGATCGGGCTCGACGCCGGGATGCTCAAGGACATCTGCGTGACCGTGCGACCTGATTTCGAGGCGGCAACCCGTGGCGGAGGCCGCTGACCGGCACTTCGCTTCGTCGTCCGCGGAGACTCAGGCGCTCGTCATCGCCGCCATCCAGCACCGCTGGGCAGACGGCCGCTACCCGGTGACGTTGCGCGCCTACGTCCGGCCCGGGCGTGAGCTGGTGTGAATGGGCGCTGGCGTGGCCGCCGTCGGCGCGCTGATCGCCGCACGGCGCCGGTGCGACGACGGCCGGCACGGGTCGTACGGGCCGCCCCCAGCTCGGCGTAGGTAGCGGCCGTCAGCGCCGAGCGGCGAAGATGCTTCGCCGCCGTACCCGCGCAGCGCCCCGCGAGCCGTGCCGCCACGTGACCAGCGCCCCGACAGCGGCGACGGCGATGAGGACCAGCGAGGTCCATTGCGCCGTCTCCAGGCCGAGAGCGACCGTGGCGGAGTCGGATCGGACGAAGAACTCCACGAACCGGCCCGCCGACAGCAGCGCCAACACGAGCCACACCGCTGATGCCGGGCGGCGCAGGAGCCGCTCCCGCAGCGGCCACGCGATCGCGAAGACGGCGAGGCCGATCAGCGACTCGTACAGCCCCCCGTTGTGGTATACCAGCGCGTGGTTCGGGACGTTGGCGCCCGGGTTGCTGTTGCGCACGGCTAGGAGGAACGTGCTTGCCGGCCCGTAGTGCTCGCCGTAGATGATGTCGCCCACCCTGCCGATCGCGTAGCCGAGCGGCAGCGCGAGCGCGACGAGGTCCAGGTAGACGATCGACGCCCTCGTTCGCCAGATGTAGCCGGCCAGGCCGAGCGCGACGGCGATGAATCCGCCGTAGAACGTGAAGCCGTAGCTGCCGAGCCATTGCCCGGGGTGGGTCAGCCCACCGTGCTCGGCGAGGTAGAAGATCCGGCTGCCGATCAGGCCGCCGACCAATCAGGATCACGCCCATCGTGTACAGCGGATCGGGGCTGAGACCGCGGCGACGCGCCTCGCGGCTGGCGAGCAGCCCGCCGACGATCACGCCGACCGCGATCGTGACGCCGTGCCACGCGAGCGTGACCGGTCCGAGGTGGATCTTCGGCGAGATGCCGATGGTGATGACGGCAGGGATCACGCAGAGCCTTCGACGATGACGTACGTCCGACGCCCTGTAGGATAGGAACGTCGGCCCGACGGCCGATGCGCACGCGGTGCAAGTTGCCGCCCACCGGAGGTATCCGACGAGATGTAGGAGCTAGGGTGCCCGCCGATGCGCTGGACCCTCCTTGCCCTCGGCACGCTCCTCGTGCCACTCCTGCTGTGGGTGGTGCTGCCCATCCCGTCCTCCGGCGCCCCGCCGCGGCAGCGTCTCTCCGAGGTCCAGGGCCGGCTGCATCGCGCGCAGGGGCAGGCGCAGGTGAAGCGACGCCGCGAGCAGGTCCTCACTACGGACATCGCCGCCTCCTCCCGGCGGATCGCGTCGCTGGACTCTCGTCTTGCCGCCCTCCAGCGGCGCGAGAGTCTCGTGCAGCTGCGGCTCGACGCCGCTCGCCGGCAGCTCGCGAGGCTGCAGGCCGACCTGCGAAGCGAGCGGTTGCGGCTCCTGCGCCTGCGTCGACGGCTGCAGCACGCGCGAACCGTGTTGTCCCGCCGGCTCGTCGCCATCTACAAGACCGATCGGCCGGACATCGTCACGGTCGTGCTCGAGGCCGACGGCTTCGAGCAGCTGATCGAAGACGTCGATTTCGTGCGACGGGTGTCCGACCAGGACCGTCGCATCATCGAGCGGGTGCGCGTGTCACGCGACCAAGCGCGCCGGCAGGCGGCCCGACTCGGCGTGCTCGAGCGGCGCCAGCTCGGGGTCACGGGGGTGATCGAGGCGCGCCGCAACGACGTGGCCACGCTCCGGCGCAGCGTCGCCGCGACACGATCTCGGGCCGACGCCGAGCGAGGCGCACGGCGCGCCGCGCTCGCTCGCGTACGCGTCTCTCGTGTGCGGCTTGACCGCGAGGTCGCCGGCCTGCAAGCGCAGCAGGGCCGCATCCGCCGGGTGTTGGTCCGGGCGCAGCGCGCCGCGGCCGCGCGGGCGAGTTCCGCCACGGCGGCCTCGGCGCCCCCGACCCCCGCGCCCCCGAGCCCGGCGCCCTCGAACGGGGGCGCGCTGATCTGGCCGGTGAACGGGCCGATCACCTCGCCGTACTGCGAGCGGCGTGCCTGGGAGGCGTGTCATCCCGGGCTCGACATCGGCGTGCCGGAGGGGACCCCGATCCGTGCCGCGACAGCCGGCACCGTCGTGCTGCTGCAGCCCACCGCGGCCTCCGGCGGTTACGGGAACTACACGTGCATCCAGCACACCGGCAACCTCTCGACGTGCTACGCGCACCAGTCTCGCTTTGGGACGACGGCGGGCGCCCGGGTCGGCCAGGGGCAGGTCATCGGCTACGTCGGGAACACGGGTAACTCGTTCGGCGCGCACCTGCACTTCGAGGTCCGCCTCAACGGGTCGGTCGTGAACCCGCTCAACTACGTCGGCTGACGCCGGGACCAATTCGGCACCGCCACCGTCAACCGGCTGACACGGGCCGAAGGCGGTGATCCGAGCGGGGAAGCCCGTCGCAGACCTACGAGGTGTCGGACATCGGCGCCTCAGGCCACTCTTGGAGGTGATGCGCCCGTGAAGCGCTTCCTGTTGCTCGGATCCCTACTCGCCGCGATCGCCGTCGCCGTCGCCGTCCCGCTTGCCGTCACCGGCGGCAGGGACGCGAGCGCGAACGGCGGCAAGCACCGCAGGCAGTCGCAGCGAATGGTCCGCCCGACCATGCCCAGGACGCCGAGCGTCAAGTCGCTGCATGGTGGGCGTAAGGGCAACGTCCGGACGTTCCGGCTGACCGCCTCGCAGTTCACCCAGAAGATCGCCAACTTCCCGATCAAGACCGTGCAGGTCTGGGGCTACAACCGCTCGACGCCGGGCCCCACGCTCGTCGCGAACCGCGGCGAGCGAATCCGCGTCGTGATCAGGAACAAGCTGCCCGAGCCCACCACGATTCACTTCCACGGTGCCGGTGCGCCCAACCGTGACGACGGCGTGGCCGGCATCAGTCAGCCGAACCCGATCGGGGTCGGCAAGCGCCACGTCTACTCGTTCATCGTCCACCGCGCCGGCACGTTCGCCTACCACGCGCACACCGACTCCGCGGTCCAGGAGCTCCGGGGGCTGGACGGCTTCCTGATCGTGCAGCCGCGGCGCGTGCCCGCCTCACAGAAGGTCGACGAGGACTACGCGATGGTGCTACAGCAGTTCGCGCCTCCCGCCGAGGGTGCCCTCGTCGCGCCGTTCCCCCCTGGCACCGGTGACTTCCCGTTCTCGACGATCAACGGCAAGACCGGTGACGCGTCCGGCGGCCCGCTGACGATCCACAAGGGCGACCGCGTGCGCATCCGCCTCTACAACGCGTCGAACCTGTCGCACTCGATGCACCTCCACGGCATGCCGTTCGAGGAGGTCTCCAAGAACGGCTACGCGATCCCGCGCGAGTCGCGCTCGAAGGAGACGACCGTCAACCTCGCCCCCGGAGAGTTCATCGACATCGAGTTCAACGCCAGCAACCCCGGCAACTGGATCTTCCACTGCCACGTGCCCCACCACACGTCCAACAAGATGATGGACGGCTACCACGGCGCCCCGGTCGGGATGACCCGTATCTTCCACTACGCCGGCTACCGACCGGTGCCGCCCGGCTACTTCCGCTACGGCGGCTGAGCTGCTCCACGGCTCGGGGGTTCCGGCGGCGTGCGTGCGACCGTCGCGCACACGAGGTAGTCGACACCGGGCGCGAACGGCCAGCGCCACAGGGCGGTGTCGATGATCTCGGCGCCGAGGTCGAGCGCGGCTTGGCGTGGATCGCACCCGCGGGGGACGTCGCCCTGCTGGGCGAGGTGCAGCGCCGCGTCGGGATCACGCTTCGCAAGCGCGAGCACGTCCTCGAGCGCGAACGGCTGCGGATGACCCGGCCACCATCCGAGCACGTCGTGGACGTGGACGACCAAGCCGTCCGGGGCGCTGGCGTGCAGCCACGCCACGACGGCGTCGGTGAGCGGCTGGCCGTGGCGCCGGAGCGCGCCCTCGATGGCCCCGCTCGGGAGCCCCGCGTCCACCAGGGCCGGGTACAGCAGTTGGGTGAACAGCAGATCGGCGACGACGACGTCATACGCCTCCGCCCTGGCCGGAGGCTTCGAGGACTCCGGCGCCGGGGCGTGACCGCCAAGCGCCGCGTGGCTGATCGCGTCCGCGCGACCGAAGGTGACGTCCTCGACGATGAGGCGAAGCGCCCGACGCCTGGCGAGCAGGCGCCGCTGGGCGCGTCGCAGGGCCGCCGCGTCGAGGTCGACGAGGTCGAGGTGGCCGGCGCGGCGACGCAAGCGCCGGAGCGGCAGGTCGTGGGCGTTGCCCGCATCGACGACCGCGACGAGTTTGCCCGGCTCGACGTGACGGTCCAGGAGCCGCCAGAGCGCCGAGCGCGCGGGACGCCAGCGCGCCGCGCGCCACCACATGGCCTGGGCGTTGCGTGCGGCGTTGGCCGCGTGCGCGGGCGAAGCGTGGTCGCCCCGTCGAGACGGTCCGGCGCTCCCCGTGGCTCGGGCGCCCGAGGGGGCCCGCTTCACCGCGGGTCGCCGACCGCCTCGCCCGGGCCGTGCCCGTGCGACGACGAGTAGTCGGCCGCTGGAGCCTCGGTCACGTCGAGCTCGCTGCCGGGGTCGCGCTGGACGGTGACGAACGACTGCCAGGTGATGCGCAGGATGACCAGGGTGATGATCAGGCCGATGATCGGGTCGCCGATCTGCAGGCCGACGGCGACGACGATGGCGCTGGCGACGACCGAGAGGCTCACCAGCCCGTCGGTACGGGCATGCGCGCCGTCGGCGATCAGCGCCGGGCTGTCGAGGCGGTGGCCGGCGCGCGTGCGGATCTGCGCGGCCACCTCGTTGCCGATGAAGCCGACGACCCCCGCGGCCGCCAGGGGCCACAGGTGATCGAGGTGCTGCGGGTTGATCAGCCGCTCGATCGACTGCCACAGCGCCACGCAGGCGCTGACGAAGATCGTGGCCACGACGAAGAAGCCGGCGCCCTTCTCCGCCCTGAAGGAGCGCATCAGGAACGCGATCCCCAGCGGCACCGCGGTCAGCGCGTCGCCGAAGTTGTGGATCAGATCGGCCAGCAGCGCGACGCTGTCGGTCAGCACGAACACCGCCAGCTGCAGCAGCGCGGTGACCAGCAGGACGAGCAGGCTCCAGGACACCGCGCGCAGCCCGTCGCGCGAGGAGACGATCGACCGTGCGACCAGGCCGTGGCTGTGTCCGTGGCCGTCCCCGTGATCGTGGGCGTCGTGCGCGTGGCCGTGCGCCGTCGTGCCGGCGCTCATGAGGCCTCCGCGTCGCCGGCGAGCGGCTGGCGGGCACCGAGGCGCAGGTGCTGGACGTGGAAGACGGCCTGGTCGAGGAGCTCCGCGACGTGCGGGTCATGGAGCGCGTAGACGACGCGGCGACCGTGGCGCTCACCCACGACCATCCCGAGATACCGCAGCTGACGCAGCTGGTGGGACACCGCCGACGCCTCCATCCCGACCGCCTCGGCGAGGTCGCCGACCGCGCACGGCCACCCTTGAGGCGACCGAGGATCTGCACGCGGCTCGGCGTCGACAGGACCTGCATGCGCTCGGCGACCACGCGCGCCAGCTCGCCGTCGATCTCGGCGGCGCGGGTCTGGCCGTTCACTCCGTGGCTCATGTGAACGGATGCTAGTGCGTTCAGGCGTTCACCCGCCGTTGGCCCACGAAACGGTCCGTGTCCCGTGCGGCGGGAGGCATACTCGAATTCGATGAGCCAACTGGAACGGCAGAGCACCGCGCTGTGCGTCGAGGGCTTGGAGAAGGTCTATGCAGACGGCACGCGCGCGCTTCGGGGATTGTCGCTGGACATTCCCGTCGGCTCCTTCTTCGGGCTGCTCGGGCCCAACGGGTCAGGCAAGAGCACCCTCATCGGGATGGTGTCCGGGCTGGTGCGCGCGTCGGCCGGCCACATCTGGGTCTTCGGCCGTGACGCTGTCGCGCAGGCCGTTCACGCGCGGCTCCAAGTCGGAGTCGCGCCCCAGGACGTGCATCTCGACCGCTTCCTGACCACGCGGGAGGTGCTGATCTACCACGGTCGCTACTTCGGCATGGACCGACTCGAAGCCGGCCGTCGGGCCGACGAGCTGCTTGAGGTCTTCGACCTGACCGCGAAGGGCGACGCCAAGCCGAATCGGCTGTCGGGAGGGATGCGCCGACGGGTGCTCATCGCTCGTGCTCTTGTGCACCGTCCGCGCCTGCTCATCCTCGACGAGCCCACCGCGGGCGTCGACCTCAACCTGCGCCGCGAGTTGTGGTCTTACCTGCGCCGGCTGCACAGGCACGACGACACCACCGTTCTGCTGACCACGCACTATCTCGAGGAGGCCGAGGAGCTCTGCGAGCGTTTGGCGTTCATCCGGGACGGCCGCCTGCTCGCGGAGGGCACGGTGGACGAGCTGGTTGCCCGCTACGGCGGAGGCGACCTCGAGGACGCCTACGCGGAGGCGATGCGCTGATGGCGACGATCGCGGCGCCCGGCGGTCGGGAGCTGCGCGTCGTGCAGCGTCGCGCGATGCGGGCGCTGGCCGGTCGGGAGATGCGCCGGGTGCTCAGCCTGTGGACGCAGACGCTCTTGCCCTCCGTGCTGACCGGCGTCGTCTTCCTGGCCGTTTTCGGGGGTGCGCTCGGCCGCCGGCTCGACGTCGCTGGCCTCGACTACCTCCGCTTCATCCTGCCGGGCCTGCTCGTGATGACGGTGGCCGGGCAGGCGTTCGCGAACAACTCCACCAGCCTGTTCCAAGCGAAGAACGAGGGCTACATCGAAGACGTCCTCAGCAGCCCCATGCGACCGTGGCAACTGCTCGCCGGGTACATGTCGGACGGTCTGCTGCGCGGGTTGCTGGCTGCGCTGGCGCTGTGGCTTGTCGCCTCGCCCTTCGGCGGGGGTGTCGAGCACCCGGCGCTGACCGTTCTCGCGCTGGTCCTGACCGGGCTCGTCTTCGGCGCGCTCGGGGTCATCACAGGAATGTGGGCCGACACCTTCGACCAGCACGCGTTCATCGCCAATGTCCTCATCACCCCGCTCGCGCTCGTCGGAGGCGTGTTCTTCGCCGCCGGCCGACTCCAGCAGCCGTGGCAGACCCTCACGCACTTCGATCCCATCTACTACCTCGTCGACGCCACCCGCCACGGCTATACCGGCGTGCAGGAGACGAGCACCTGGGCGGCCTTGACCATCGCGGCCCTGGTTGCGGGAGGCCTCTTCGCGCTCGCCGTCCGGCTGCTTGACCGCGGCTGGCGGCTGAAGGACTGAGAGCGCATCTCGGCATGGCCACCTCGGCTGCTCGGCCGATCACGGCAGCAGCATCCGCGCCGCGTCGGAGAGGTGCAGGAGGGGTTGAGCGGCGACGCCGAAGGCGACGGTGGCCACCGCGCAGGTGGCCAGCCCGATCGCGGGCGGCGGGCCGAGGCCCGGCCATCCGGGCCGGGTGGGGCGGGCCGGTCGGTCGAGCACTGCGGGGGCGAGTACGCGGAGGTAGTAGAAGAGTGAGATGACGGTGTTGGCGATGGCGACCACGGCGAGCCAGGACTGGCCGGCGTCGATGGCCGCGCGGAAGACCTCGAGTTTGCCCACGAAGCCGGCGAGAGGCGGCAGCCCGAACAGCGACAGCAGGCTCAGCGCGAGCGCCGCCGTCCACCACGGGTGCTCCCTCCCCAGGCCCGCGAACGCCTCGATCTGCACCGAGCGGCGCTCGTGCTGCACCGCCAGGACCACGGCGAAGGCGGCGAGGTTGGTGACCGCGTAGGCCATGCCGTAGAACAGCAGCGAGGCGAGCCCGAGGTTGGAGCCGTCGAGCGCCGCGACGCCCATCAGCAGGTATCCGGACTGGGCGATCGACGAGTAGGCCAGCAGGCGCACGACGTTGCGCTGCGGCAGCGCCGCGAGGTTGCCGAGCGTCATCGTCGCCGCGGCGAGCACCGCCACGGCCGTCGGCCAGCCCTCAGCTCCACCGGGCAGGGCCATCGGCAGGACGCGCGCGAGCGCCACGAGTCCGGCGAGCTTGGGCACGACCGAGAGGTAGGCGGCCACGGGTAGCGGCGCGCCCTCGTAGACGTCGGGGGTCCAGAAGTGGAAGGGGACCAGCGCCGCCTTGTAGCCGAGGCCGACGATGACCAGCGCGGTCGAGGCGACGACGACTCCGGTCGGCGCGGCGGGCAGCTTCTGGCCGATGACCGCCAGCGAGGTCGAGCCGGCCACGCCGAACCACCAGCTCAGGCCGTAGACCATGCTCGCGCCGGCCACGGTGCCGTAGATGTAGTACTTCAGTGACGCCTCGTTGCCGCGCCGCGAGCCGCGCAGGTAGCCGGTCATCACGAACGCGCCGAGGCTGAGGAGGCCGAGGGCGATCGCCAGCAGCGCGGCGTCGGCCGCGGAGCCGAGGAACACGGCGGCGAGCGACGTCGCCGCCAGGACCGCGTGGAACTCGCCCTCGCGGTCGGTGCCGGCCACGGTCGGTCGGGCGATCGCCACGGTCACCGCCCCGCCCACGCCGACGATCCCCGCCAGCACCAGCGAGGCGCCGTCGATGACGAGGCTGCCGGACATCGTCGCGCGGAACCCGCCGTCGAGCCACACGACCGCGGCGAGGGCGGCGGCCACGAGGTGCATCGCGCCGACCCAGGCGCCGACCAGCCCCTGGCGTCCGCGCGGCAGCGCGAGGGCGAGGACGATCGCCAGGATGGCCGCGAGCGCGAGCGCCCCGATCGGCGCCAGCCAGCCGAATTCGCCGAGCATCATGTCCTCGGCCTGCTTGGCCTGCTCGTAGGTCCCGCCGTTGGGCATCACGGTCCTCAGCTGCCGATCAGCCAGCTGCCGGCGGAGACGACGTCGAGCGCCAGCCGCGGGTAGACGCCGAGCGCGACGAAGAGGACCGTGAGCGGGACGAGCGCGGCGAGCTCGCGGCCGCCGAGGTCCCGGAGTCCCTGAAGCGGCTCCGCCGTCTCGCCGAGAAAGGCGCGCTGCAGCGCGCGCAGGAAGAGCGCGGCGGAGATGACGATGCCGATCACGAGGACGGCCGCCAGCGCGGGCCAGACGTCGAAGGTGCCGAGGAAGATCTCGAACTCGGCCGGGAACTGGGCGAGGCCGGGCAGCCCGAGGGAGGCGAAGAACGCGACGGCGGTCAGGGCGCCGTAGACCGGCATCGGCCGCATGAGCCCCGAGAGCCGCCGCAGGTCCCGCGTGCCGGTCCGCTCGAGGACGATACCGGCGATGAAAAAGAGCGCGCCGGTCACCAGCCCGTGCGCGACCATCTGCAGGACGGCGCCGTCGATCGCCAGATCCCGAGCCTGCCGGCTGATCCCGGTCGCGGCCGCGGCCGCCACGGCGACGACCACGTAGCCCATGTGGTTGATCGACGTGTAGGCGACGAGCCGCTTGAGGTCGGTCTGGGCGAGCGCGACCAGCGCGCCGTAGAGCGCGCTGACCAGGCCGAGCAGCGCGACCGGAAGCGCGTAGTGGGCGAACGCGTCCGGGAGCATCTGCAGGTTGACGCGGACCAGCCCGTACGTCCCGAGCTTCAGCAGCACGCCGGCGAGCAGCACGCTGCCCGCGGTCGGGGCCTCGACGTGGGCGGCCGGCAGCCAGGTGTGGAAGGGCACGACCGGCGTCTTGATCGCGAAGCCGACGAAGAAGGCGAAAAAGACCAGCGAGGCGCCGATCCCCGCCCCGGCCAGCGGCCGCTCGTGGGCGAGCACCTGCATGTCGAAGGTGTGCGGTTCGGCGCTGAGGTAGAGCGCGAGGATGCCGAGCAGGACTGGCAGCGAGCCGACCAGCGTGTAGAGGAAGAACTTGATGGCCGCGTAGCGCCGGTGCTCCTCGCCCCAGAGGGCGATGAGGAAGTACATCGCTACGAGCGTCACGTCGAAGGCGACGTAGAACAGGAAGAAGTCCTGCGCGAGGAAGAACGCGAGCGTCGAGCTTTCGAGCAGCATCAGCATGGCCGCGGCCGCGCGCGTCATGGGCCTAGGGCCGACGCCGTAGACGACCGAGACCACGAAGAGCAGCACCGTGAGGGCCGACAGCGCCAGCGACATCCCGTCCACCGCGAGCTTCCAGGCCACGCCGAGGCTGGGGATCCACGGCACCTGCTCGACGAGCTGGAGCCCCTGAGCGCTGTCGAAGCGCAGCCAGGTCGCCGCCATGCACAGCAGCGCCAGTCCGCTCGCGGTCAGCGCCACGGCGCGGACGAGACCGGCCGGGGCGAACGGCAGCGCGGCCGCGGCGAGCAGCGGGATGAGGACGGAGAGGCTGAGCAGGGGCATCGGCGGTTCGGTGGTCAGAGGAGGGCGGAGAGGGCGATGAGGACGCCGACGGCGGCCGTCCCCAGCGCGGTGTCGCGGAGGTACTCGTAGAGGCGCCCGGTCTGCAGGCGCCGAAGCCGGCCGCCGCCCGCGCCGATCAGCTCCGCGAGCCCGTCCACGGCGGCGTCGATGCCGCGGCGCTCGATCTGGTCGCTCGCCGCGGCGAGCGCCAGCGTCGCGTGCGCCGTGCCGTCGACGGCGGCGTCGACCACACGCCGGTCGAGGCGGTCGCTGAGCCGCGCGAGCGCGAGCAGCGGACGCCGCACGGCCACCTCCAGCAGCTCGTTCGTGAACAGCTCACGACGGGCGGCGAGTGCGACCCATCCGGGAGCCCGGCCCACCAGCACGACCGCCGCGCCAGCGAGCAGCGCCAGCAGCGAGAGCACGAGCGAGCGCGTCGAGGAGGGCAGCGCGCCGCCGACGAGCCGCGCGAGCGGCCCGCCGATCGCGCCGAGGACCAGCGACGCGACCGCGAGGCCGGCGGCGCCGGCGATCATCGCTCGGCGGCCGGCGATCGGCCGACGGCGTGGTGCGTGCGGACCCGGGCGCCAGAGCACGAGCGCCGGGCGCAGCAGGTACGCGGCCGAGCCGGCGGCCGCGACGAGCACGAGCACGAACCAGGCCGGATGCGCCTCGGCCGCCGCGGCGATGTGATCCTTGCTCCAGAAGGCGCCGAAGGGCGGCACCGCCGCGATGCTCAGCGCGCCGATCACGAAGCAGGCGAAGCCGGCCGGCTCCTCGCGCCCCACCCCGCGCAGCCGCGCGAGCGCCGTGCCGCCCCGCTCGTGCTGGAACAGCCCGGCGGCGAGGAACATGCAGCCTTGCCGCCGGCATGGGCCACGAGGTGGAAGAGCCCGACCGCCGGGCCTCCCGCGGCGACGCCGACGAACATCAGCCCGAGCTGGCTCGTCGTCGAGCCGGCGAGCACCCGCTTGAGGTCGTCCTGCCCGAGGGCGATCGCGGCGCCGGCCACGGCGGTGACCGCGCCGACCCAGCCGGCGACCTGCAACGGCCAGCCGGCCAGCAGCGCGGCGCTGCGCATGAGCAGGTAGACGCCGGCGGCGACCATCGTCGCCGAATGCAGCAGCGCGCTGACCGGCGTCGGACCGGCCATCGCGCCCGTCAGCCAGGTCTGCAACGGCGCCTGCGCGCTCTTGCCCATGGCGGCGACCACGAGACCGATGCCGACCAGCGCTCCGAGGCCGCCCGCCGGACGCGCCTGCGTGAAGGCGACGCTTCCGGTCGCGGTGAACAGCGCCGGCACGGCGACGTAGAGGCCGAGGTCCGCGGTGCGGGTCGTGAGGAACGCCCGCACGGCGCCCGGAGCGGCACCCGCGTCGTCGCGGCTGAAGGCGATCAGCCGCGCCGAGGCCGCGCCCACCAGCCTCCCAGAAGACGAGCAGCGCAAGGTAGCCGTCGGCGAGGACGAGGCCCTGCATCGCGGCCAGAAAGGCGAGCAGCCCCGCGAGCGCCGACCGCCGTCGCGGCTCCCGCGCGAAGTAGCCCGTCGAGTAGATCAGCACAACGAGACCGACGGTGGCCACCACCACGCCCATCACGCTCGAGAGCGGGTCCAGCCGCAGCCCTACGTCGAGTCCGGAGCTCGCGCCGAGCCATGCGAACGTCGAGCGGGCCCGCTCTCCCCCGGCCGCTCCGGCGAGCAGCGCCCACGCCGGGATGGCGCCCGCCAGACCACCGGCCACGGCCAGGGCGCGGTCACCGACCGGCGCGACGCGGACCAGCAGCGCGAACGCCAGGGGCAGCCCGACGGCGAGCCACAGCAGGGCCGTCATCAGCCCTTGAGCTCCGTGAGGTCGTCGATCTCCGCCGTGCGGCGGTTGCGGAACGTCGCGACGACCAGGGCGAAGCCGATGGCGCCCTCGACCGCCATCAGCGTCATCACGATGAGCACGAAGAACGAGCCGCTCGTCGCGTGCGGATGGGCGAAGCGCAAAAAGCCGATGACGTTGAGCATCGCGGCGCCGAGCATCAGCTCCACGCCCATGATCACCATGATCGCGTTGGTCTGGCCGAGGACGCCGTAGAGCCCGGTGCCGAACATCAGCGCGGCGACGGCCAGCACGATCGGGAGCGAGATCACGCGCTCTGCTCCCCATCGTCGTCGCGCGGCTCTCCGGCCGGCGCGCGCAGCCCGAGCCGTCCACCGTGCTTGGCGGTGAGCACGCCGCCGACCATCGCGAAGAGGATCGTCACGGCCGCGAACAGGAACGTGAGCATCGAGCGGCCCATGACCTCGAAGCCGATCGCCCGCACGTCCGGAGCATCCGTGCCGACGAGACGCGCCGGCCAGTCGGTGAGCACCGCCACGAGCGCGAGCACGACGGCGAGAGCGGCGGCGATCGCGCCCGAGCGCCGCTTGTCGTGCGTCATGTCCATCCCCATCAGCCCGCCGGGATCGGGCATGAACATGACCATGAAGAAGGTCATGATCACCATCTCGCCCGACATCATCAACAGCTGCAGGACGCCCAGGAACTCGCTGGCGAGCGAGAGGAACACGAGTCCCTCCACCCCGAGCGCGCCGAGCAGCAGCAGGCCCGCGCGCGCCATCGAGCTCGTGCGAAAGACATAGACGCCCCACACCAGCATCAGCGCGGCCGCCGGCCAGAAGACGAGCGCGGTGGCGAGGTCGCTCATCGGTAGAAGAACAGGGTCAGCGGACCGGCGTAGACGATGGCCAGCAGGGCGAGCGGGATCGCGACCTTCCAGGCGAACGGCAGCAGCCGGTCGATCTCCATGCGCGGCACCCGCCGGCCGATCCAGAGCAGCAGCACGGCGACCGCGACGGTCTTGAGCGCCATCCACACGGCCGGCGGCAGCAGCGGCCCGTGCCAGCCGCTCAGGAACAGCGCCGACGTCATGCCCGACACGGCGACGACCAGCACCCGCCGGGCGAACGCGACCAGCCCCGCCTCCAAGCCGCGGTACTGCGAGAAGGCGCCGCCGCCGAGCTCCTCCGGGGCGTCCGGAAGGTCGAACGGCGGCAAGAGGCAGACCGCCATCACCGAGGGCAGCCACAGCGCCGCCGCCAACGGCTGGGCGAGCGCCATCGGCACCGAGTGCTGCGCGTCGACGATCGCGGTCGGCCGCAGCGACTCGGCCGGCGCCGCCACGGCCGTGATGACCATCGCCAGCGGCATCGCGTAGGCGAGCATCAGCGCAAGGAAGCGAAAGCCGCCCAGCACCGCCGCCGGCGATCCCGCCCCCCAACCCGCCATGAACACCGCCGGCGTCACATAGGCGAGCGCCCCCGCGAAGAGAATGGCGCCGGACCCCAGGTCGACGCCCCTAAACCCCGGCGCCCACGGCACCGTCGCCAACGCGGTCACGGCCGCGAGCAGGAGCAGGACCGGGGCGCCGTGGAACAGCCAGCCGTCGTGGTGGGCCGGACGCTGGAGCGGCACGCCGAAGACGCGTCCCGCGCCGCGCAGCACGCGCAGCGGGGCGGGCGCGAAGCCGGCGACGAGCGCCTCCAGGCAGGCGACCAGCAGCGCGCCGCCCGCGGCGACGGCGAGGATCGCCAACGGCGTGAAGTCGCTCACCGCCCAACCTTCCACGGCGACAGGTCGAACGAGGCAATCGCGACCAGCGCCGCCGCCCACTCGCGGCCGACCGCCGCTCCGGCCGCCGCTTCCAACGCCGCGGCGGCGCCGCGGGTGATGCGCTCGACCTGCATGTCGCCGGTGACAGGAACGACCTCCAGCGGACCGCGCGGCCCTTCGACGACCGCCCCGTGTACCCGCGCGGAGCGCATCGGTGTTGGCAACTCCTCGTCGTCGGGTCGATCTAGACGCAACGCGCCGAGCACCAACCCGAGCGACTGCGACGCCTCAGCGGTCCGGAGTACGGCGCGAGCGTGCGCGTCGCCCCCTGTGCGCGTCAGCGACTGGAAGCCGAGCGCCCGGTAGTGAGGATCGTCGATTCGGGCATCGGCCGTAACTCCAGCGGCTCGGGCGATCGGCCCGGCCAGCCCGCGCGCCTGCACATCATACGTCGTCAGGAGTCCCAGGCCGGCCGTCCGCCGGCGGAAGGCTCGACTTCCCTCCAGCATGTCCGCGAGCGTGGCGCAGACCTGAGCCGCCTCCTGCAGGTCAGGAGACCTGGATGCGGCGGATGCCACGCGTCCAGGCGCGACCCGTTGCAGCAGCTCGTGAACGCGGTCGGTGGCGTCCCGCCAGCCGAGCAAGCGCGTCAATCGGTGTAGCCATGCCAGGTGGCTGACGGCTCGCTCGAGCTCGACGCCGGCCAGCCGTAGCCACTGCTCGGACGTCGACGCCTGGGTTCCCGCAACACGCTCCGCGGCGGTCCGCTCAGCCACGCTCCACGCCGCGGTCGTCGTGGGGTCGAGCGCCGAGTGCGAGATGCGCAGCCCCTGGCGCACGTGACAGGAGGCGACGACGTCGCCGTCCAGCGACGCGGAGATGAGCAGCCCCGTGGGCAGCGCGACACCGAGCGGGCCGGCCTCAACGTCCATCGGCTCCATCACGAGCCCGTCCGCACTGGGATCGCCGGTGATGCCCATCATGTCCCCGTGACCGCCGTCGCCATGGTGACCGCCATGGTTGCCGCCACCCCCGTGCCCCTGGTGGCCACCGTGCCTCTCATGGCCGCCCTCCGCTGCATGCAGCACTTCGTTCACGGAGACACCCCGCAACGGCGACGCGAGCGCCTCGAGCCGTCGGCGCGGCATCTGCGACCACGCCTCGGCGATCGCGCCATGCAGCTCGGCCGGGACCTGCTCGGCGGCGAGCAGCACCTCGGCGCGTCCAGGGTCCATGAGCGGCCGAAGTCCGCGCGCGCGCAGATCCCGCCCCCACTGGAGCCAGGTCTCCTCGTCGGGCACGGCGAACACGGGAGTCGGAGCCGCCCTCAGGCCCATTCGAGCGCTCCCTCGCGCCACGCGTAGAGGATCCCGAGGCCCAGGACGGTCAGGAAGAACCCGATCTCCGCGAACGCGAACCAGCCCATCGCCCGGAACACGGCCGCCCACGGATACATGTAGGCCATCTCCATGTCGAAGGCGATGAACAACAGGGCGAAGAGGTAGAAGCGCACGTGGAAGCGCGGCCACGCCGGCTGCTCCTCCGCCCGGACCAGTCGGACCCCACGGCGTGCCAGCACAATCGCGTACGCGAGCGCGACGAGCCCGGCGGTCAGGCCGATGAGGACGAACAGCAACGTGACGGCGCTCATCGGTCGCGCCGCGCCGTGTGCCGGGTCGGCTGCTGGTGCGATGCCACGGCGGGCTTGGCCAGCACGCCGAAGTAGCCGAACGGGGGGCCGACCCGGCGCTCCCACCCCAGTCCCGCTCGCTCGCCGCGCTGGCGCAGCGCCCGCGCGGTGACCATGTGCGGGTCCCCCGCAAGCTCGCCCACGACCAGCCGGCCAGCCGGCTTGAGGACACGGGACAGCTCGCGCAGCGCCGCGTCCTGGTCGGGCACCTCGCCGAGCACGGCGACGAGGTACGCCGCGTCGAACGACGCATCGTCGTAGGGAAGCTGCCGGGCGTCCCCGCGCCGCGGCTCGAGGTTGCGCACGCCCAGCTCGTCGGCGCGGCGCATCGTGTGATCCAACATCGGCTGCTGGACGTCGAAGACGTGGAGCACGCCCCCCGGCTCCAACCGGCGGGCGATGTCCGCCGAGTAGTAGCCGGTGCCGGGACCCACCTCGAGGACCGTCTCCCCGGGACGCGGAGCGAGCGCGTCGCGCAAGCGCCGGCGACCGATGAACGGATGCGGCGCCTCGATCCAGAAGCGCTGCCCGTACGGACACGCCGACGGATGCCCACGCCACCACGCCGCGGCGCCGCCCACGAGAGCGGCAGCGGTGAGGGTAATCTTCGCGGAGCGTCTCATCTCGGGTCCTTCGGCGCTATCCGCGGCGGATAAGCCGCGCCACAATCGGAGCATTGTACCCCCTGAGGGTATATGTGATACGGTTCCCGTCGTCCGAGCCATACCCCCGTGTATCGATCGAACGGATCCTGATTACTGGGATGCCCGCGGCCTGGCCGCGTCGACCGACTCCATCAAGCCCGGTTCGCGGCCGCCCACCGCTCACACGTCACCGCGGGGCCGGTGACCGTGACCGGCGTCGGCTTGGGCATCCCCGCGCTCGTGGCGCCGCCGGTCGGACACGGCTCGTATCGCGTCGCCACGATTGGCGCGCCCTGGACCGCACCGGCGCCGCACTTCGCGTTGAAGAGCTTCGTCGACCGCCAAGTTCCGCCGCGAGCGACCACGGCAGGATCGAAGCGGAGGCGGAGGTCCTCTGGCGTCGCGCCCGAGACCGTCGCGAGGTAGCCGGCACAAGCGGAAGGCAGCACGGCGACAAGAAGGACACCAGGCCGGCAGTGAACGCCACGG
>JAABUS010005093.1_pt1 | contig 17754 bp, 25 predicted proteins | sample 5560161 | NCBI WGS metagenome assembly JAABUS01 (sample SAMN10711885, study PRJNA513376) | rock metagenome | isolation source: Antarctica rocks | place: Antarctica: Victoria Land, Trio Nunatak nord | collected 2016-01-04 | reverse complement strand
TAGAATACCAATCGACGAAACTCTCACCTCTGACAATAGCATCCTAGTATCGACTTTCTTGCTCTGATATTCCATTGCGTCTTGTGGTAAGAAACTGCAGTCAGTCCTCGTTGTAGGGGGCACTGGAGCGCAAGGATCTGCCGTCGTTCGACCTCTCCCAAAAGCGGGGACATACGAGGTTATAGCCATTACACGCTCGATAACGTCCACTACCGCCATCACGATCGCCTCACTGCCCAACGTCTCGCTCATTGAAGGTAACATATACCACGAGCCAACTCTTCGCAAATCTCTTCAAGGTGTTGAATCTGCCTTCGTCAACACTAACGGCTTTGCGATTGGCGAAAAAACCGAGACTTACTGGGGTATACGCATCTATGAGCTCGCGAGGGAAGTAGGGGTAAAGCATTTCGTATGGGTCAGCTTAGATTACGGCCTGAAGAAAACCAACTACGACCCCAGGTTTCGAAGCGGACACTATGATGGCAAGGGAAGAGTCGGAGAATTCGTATCTGCTCAGCCAACAGTTCCGATGGCGTGGACTATTCTAACGAGTGGTCCATATATGGAAATGCTCTGCTAGCATCTCCAACCTTCCGTATATGCTTCTGGAACCTACGTCTTTGCGGCGCCACTGGATGATGGGGCGATTCCGTTGATTCATCTGGATGGTCTGGGCGCCTATGCTCTGTGGATCCTCGACAATCCATCCAATTCGAACGGCATGGACTTAGAAGTGGCTACGGAGCATGTAGCTTGGGATGATCTTGCCAAGACATTCACTGGCTCCACGGGAAAGCTTACCAAATATAAGTCGGTGACAATGGAGGAACACTTTGATTCGGCTCCCATTACTGGCAGCTCAAACGAAAAATCGGGCACAGTGCAGATAAAGCCGACCGCACTCTCATGACATATGGAGAGAACTTCACGGGCTTTTGGAACATGTGTAAGGCTAGTGGGCAAAACCAAGGTCTCATTACTCGTGATTATGCTTTGCTGAATAAGATTCTACCTTTAAAAGTCAAGAATGTGGGAGAATGGATGAAAAAGTAAATTGTAATGGGGAGGCGATGGTAGTCTTGAAAGATCTTGACGAAAGTGCGAAACGTCAAGGTTGGTTGGGGAATTGGTCAAAGTTTTCACAAAGCTGAGGCGATCTGATGTTGACCTCGGTATACTATGGCTGATCATTAATCTTTCTCCAATCTACCAACTCGCAGTGATTTGAACAAGCAAAAAGGAAACATGCATTGTCATGGGGTTTCCTGTAGGATTACTGAACTTCCACACTCGGCTATGGCTTCTTGGCCGACCCCACCTCACTTTTGTTCCTCGGAGGATAAGTACTCCCTTCAAATCCACTTCGATCTCTATTAGCCGACTCTTAGATTTCCCTCAAGGGTAAGCGGGAAGTGGTGTTTTGACACTGCAATTCTTATCAAAGCGGTCATGGCTGAGACGAGGGTTGAGAACTATCAAGGCACTCGCATCACGATTCAGTCCTCAAGCAAATTCGACGATATGAGTGCCCGCCTTTACAGCTCGATCGGCGAGCCCTCGCATGTCGCTTGGCCTGTTATTGCCAAGTCGATTAAGCGCTACAGCGACAAAGATAAAGCCGAGTTCACTACTACCGTCGATTTAGCACTGGGTCCCCACGGCTTCATGATCTTCCAGAAATTTAACCATGGTGCCTGGATTCCCCTATTCGGGATTGGAAGCGGCCGTAAGAGCAAGCGGGTCATTCCTGGAAATCCTTTGGTTGGGATCACGATGTTGGAGCATGATCTCACAGCCGGCTTAGCAGTGCCGGTTGAGTTTCTCCTGCTGGAGAACGAGAACAAGACCTCCACCAGCGTGGTCTATCAGCTTCCTTCAGGGTTAATTGCGGGGATTAACAAAGGCCCAGAGCTGTTGAGTGCGGTAGGAGAGCTCGACGAAAAGCTGGAGATATTGGTGCAGTACATTGCATCATGATTTGATCGCCAATCGCGGACCGCCAATCGCGAGAGACAAGTGTAGAAGCGCGCAATACTAGATCCGAACCTCCAACTCTACAGATTTCGCGGTCTATTCCTGTCCACCAAGCTCCGACGTGGCTATACTCGGTAAAGTTTCTGATTCAGTGTCCTAATTAATTTATCCTTAGTGGCTTCCAGTATATACTAGTCATTGACAGCAGGACACTGAGATGGAAAATCCATTCAAATATGGAGCTTTTCTGCGTGTGAGTGCACGTGAACCCAAGTTTTTATGTGACAGCCGCAGGTAGAAGCGCAAGCTTTGGCTTGTGTCTTTGCGACTGAGCCTCAAATCTTTCGGTGAAGGCTGACTTGTTTAGGATATAGCCGCAAAAATACTTAAACAGCTTGCATTGTCGATTCATTCACTAGTTTACAAGATTTCCTCAAGATTCGGAAACATCTTTGACCTTTCTGTTCTGCCACTGCTTCATTTTAAATCCACCTCCTTGACCTCTTGTCCTCACCAACTCTTAGAGCCCGTTCTACCAGACGATACTCATTTCACATTGTTCATCATGTTTCTCACTCCGATTGTCATGGTTCTATTTACTAGTCTAGGCCTAGCCTTTTATGTCCCCAAGAGCAGCAAATTTCCAACCTGTGGTGTGCGTATTCCTCTAGGACATTTAGCTCGTGGAGCTATCCCATTGATTAGATATCTAGAAAACCTGCGTCAACACAAAGCTGGATCTAACAACCACACAAGGTTGCGCCGCAGGTGCGTCGGCACTCCTCTGCCTTTGTTCTTCAGTCAGCCTTGAGAAAGAAGTCTTGGCTTGCATGAAGACCTCATGCCCCAAAGGTATCAAAACATCTGGCATTTCAGCTTTTTTGGATTTATTTTGCCAAGGTCAGCCACTCTTCGCCTGATGCTAGGGTCTTCTTTTGAGATGGCTGCATGATGACTTTCGTCTCTTAGGGAATTATGCTGAGGCTGCAGCGCGTGCTGATGGCGAATATGGGTCTGGATACTCTCCTAGCGCAGCCTCATACTCTTCTCAAGCTCTTGGGACGGGATATCCTGCTAGCCCATCAGGATACGTGTGATCTGGTTTTACAAACGTGGAAATTTCTTGACTGGAGCATTAGGATTTAGGAGTTTGCCTCGAGCTTCCTGTAAAGCTCTAGCCCGGAAGGGCGGCCTTGACTTTACCGAAGCCTGCCTTGCTAGATACCTACGCGGAAAATCTTAGCGATAAGATCGGCATTTAGAAGTCAGGGTTGCGAGGCTAAGAGCTACATACAGTATCACCCACACATTCTGCCTTATTTCTACCGACATCGTACAATATATCACTCCTGTCCACCAACTTGGATTTTGGGTTCATCTCAGTATACTGGTGATTTAATTGCCAAAGATTGTCTGTCAGGAATTCCTATCTCTTGCACGTACAATTGCTCGTGATTCTGCGACATAAAACAATTCATACCTTGCTTCATCCTTCGGAGGCCCCATGCGCCATACGGGCATTTTTACGGTCCACCGACCCTATACCTAAGACAGTCTGGGCGACAAAGCTTGGTAACAAAGCTTGATTCGATTGATAGGCTCGATGGGCTTTCATGCAATAACGGCCATTGGCGCTACGCACTAAGGCAACACTAACATCCTTCGAGAAGGTCCTCAAGAACACTAACTCCGACCTTGCACACCGACAAGTTAACATCGCTGCACTGCATCTTGCTATCTGCAGTCACTCTGGCTTTTTCGCCTGCACTTCCCCTCTTGACTCACCTCGAAAGAAGCCACTTTCGCAATCGCTGATTTCATTTACGGCTGTCCGTTCTCCCCCTCACTTCACGGCGCGATGTATGCGTCAAATGTAGATCGAAAGTGGGCTTCTCCGCAGCTCAAGGAGTATATAATACGCAATCTGCACACCGTACTATTTGTCCCCACATCTCTGAGCAAAGCCATCTTGTACGTCTTGTTTGATACCTTCTACCACAGCTCCGGGGTAGAAGCGCCAAAAGAATATGTTGACGCATTCGCTGTGGGCGGTGCTCGTAGCTTGCGCCTTGTTCTTCGAGGGAGGCTCTACTCTTGAACATGGCAGACTTGGCAAAATTGCCCGCAGGGGTTCGGAAAGGGCTGCGAAGTTAGCCCAAGCCCAACAAGAAGAGAGAGTGAAGCCACGCGACCGAGATCCTCGATTCAGCACCGAAGCTTCGGAGAGTCAGTGCACGGGTAATCCGTCAAACAGATATGTCAGCTAACCGTTTGTGAATATGGTAGAATATCGCGTCCACTCTTTGCCCGAAGTTCCCTTCGACATTGGCGAGATGTACTCGGGTTTGGTACCGATTGACATGAAGAACGCTTCTAGAGCATTGTTCTTCGTATTTCAACCTAAAACAGACGGACCTCCTGTCGATGAAATAACTATATGGTAGTTTCGCTATACTTTGAAGCTGTTGTTAGTGGTTGGTATATCTCTAACCATGCACTAGGCTGAATGGTGGGCCTGGCTGCTCCAGTATGGAAGGCTTCTTCCAAGAAAACGGTAAGTTCCTCTGGAGGCCGGGAACTTACCAGGTAAGCTCTCATCTCTTTTCGTCTTCTCATTGAATTTCCAAGAAAACACTGACTAGGTCTGACAATAGCCTACTATAAACCCATATTCCTGGACCAATCTGACCAACATGCTTTGGGTTGAGCAACCTGTTGGTACCGGTTTCTCTATTGGAGAAGTCACTGCCACTTCGCAAGAGGAAATCGCCCAAGACTTCATCAAGTTCTTCAAGAATTTCGAGACGATTTTCGGTATTAAAAAATTCAAGATTTTTGTTACAGGCGAGAGTTACGCAGGGAGATATGTGCCGTATATCTCTGCTGCCATGTTGGACGCAAAAGACAAAACATACTATGATGTACAAGGTATATTAGACTTCCATTACTGGACGCAATCTGAACCACTGAATTTGTCATCTACTGCAGGGGCTTTGGTTTACGACCCCGTTATTGGTCAATTCGTCTACGCACAGGAGGAAGTCCCAATCGTACCATTTGTCCAGGCAAACAACAATATGTTCGGTTTCAACGGATCTTTCATGTCCGAGCTCGAGAGTCTCGACAAGTCGTGCGGATATGCTGCCTACCGTGAGAAATACTTCACATTCCCAGCGTCCGGTGTTCAACCAGCAGTATACTTCAATTATACTAGTCAAGCGGCTTGTGATGTCTTCTCCATGGTCGATCAGTTTGCCTTTGAGACCAATCCATGCTTTGACGTCTATGAGATAAACCAGCAATGGTGAGCTAGTCTTCTGGTACATCGACGACTACATGGACCGATAGCTTACAACATATATTAGTCCACTTCTTTGGGATGTACTGAGCTTCGTAACTCAACTTGTCTATACCCCGGCTGGAGCTGACACCTACTTCAATCGAACCGATGTGAAGCGGGCGATGCACGCACCTGAATATGTTAACTGGGCAGAATGCTCAGTCAACCCTGTCATAATTGGTAAAGGTGGTCCAGAAATGGGTGAAGGTGATAATTCGGCCGATCCAATCCAGAAGGTTCTTCCCCAGGTTATCGAAGCAACCAACCGCGTTCTTGTTAGTAATGGCGATCTGGACATGATTATCCTGACAAATGGTACTCTACTGGCCATTCAAAATATGACTTGGAATGGGAAGCTTGGGTTCAATTCTGCACCTTCGAAACCGATCGATATCACGCTTCCCGACTTGGAGTATTCGGCTGTGTTTGCCGCGAACGGGATCCCTGGTTGGGATGGGCCGCAAGGAATCATGGGTGTGCAGCACTACGAGCGGGGACTCATGTGGGCCGAAACCTACTTGAGTGGCCATATGCAACCCGAATTCCAGCCGAGGGTCACATACCGCCATATCCAATGGGTTTTAGGGCACATTGATACCCTCTAGGAGGTCAAACGCGGACACAGCCGCTTTGAGTCCATGGCCAGGTTCACGCGCTCTACTGGAACACGGGATTTTATATGGACGAGAATAGTTTGAAAAGCTTCCCTTAAAGCAAGTCAGAAAACAAGTACAAAAATCCCAGCATGTGCCGCTCGTTTGAAGTATGGGATATGAGTACTAATACCAGCGTCCGATCAAACAATTTCGCTTCACCCATCAGCCCCGTAACTTTTGCACAACGATTGTCTTGGCTCGTCGATGGTGATCGGACAAAGAACATCTCAGCGTCGCACAAGTCACAACAACACGAGCAGTTTTGTGGTACCTCGGCTGTGATCGTCCAATAGGCCCATGTTGCCAAGCCTGATTGGTATCGTATCAGTGACCTTGCACTGTTTCTCTGTCCTTCAAAGTGGATACCTTCTCGCACTGAACCTTAAGTCGGTTTTTCCCTTTGTCTGCACTTACCAAGCTGCGATGTAACCGCAAGTCCAGAGCTTTCGCCTCGCAGACTGTTTGGATATAACATTGGGACTTGCCCGCATGTTATTCTTCAACTTTAAGGCATTTGATGCGAGCACAATCATGCGTCTCTCTTCTTTCACTCTGTTTTCCCTTGCAGGCACGACTTGTGCTTTATCGCTCTTCGAACATCGTTCAAACACTCTAAACTTTTGTCTCTCATCCTTCAACGTCCCCATCTCTATCCCCTCCTCCCCAAACTTCACCCAATTAACATCCTCATACAACATCCGTCTTCAGTACACTCCAGCCGTCATCATCCTCCCAACAACCCATCTGCAAATCTCCAATGCCGTCCTGTGCGCCGTTCGCTTTGGCGTCAAGGTGCAGGCCAAGAGCGGTGGACATTCGTACGCTTCGTTCAGTTCTGGAGGCCAGAATGGCAGTATGGTTGTCAGTCTCGAGTCTTTTCAAAATATATCCGTTAATGGTGCTGGTGTTGCGATGATAGGAGGAGGCGTGAGGCTGGGTAATCTGGCTCTGGGCCTGTCCAAGCAGGGTGGGAGGGCCTTGCCACATGGGGTTTGCCCTGGGGTAGGAGTTGGAGGGCATGCCACTCACGGCGGCTATTGTGAGAGGAGATAAGTCTATTCTAGAAGGGTGGAAAAACATTGCTAAAGTAATTCTAGGGTTTAGTAGCCGCGCATGGGGCCTTACTCTGGATACAATCGTAGGACTTGACGTCGTGCTGGCGAATGGTAGCTTTGTTCACGCCAGTAGCTCTTCGTATTCGGATGTTTATTGGGTAGAGTATTTCTTCCAAACAAACATTGGCCATACTGAGTGATGTATAGGCACTTCGAGGTGCAGCAGATAGGTAATCTAGCTGCAATCCGAAATCGTAGAATCCTGCTAAACTCCTCAGTATCGGCATCATCACCGCTTTCTACTTCCAAACGCAACCCGCCCCCTCCGCCGTGGTCAATTGGGCCTACACGTTCCCCAACCAGCTGGTTTCCGCTTCCACCGCAGCCGCCACATTTTCTCATATCCAGAATTTTGCCATGAACGCCTCTGTGATTGACAAGAACATCGGCTTCAGCGTCTCTTCAAAGGAGCTGTCGCTCACAGTGATTGGGTCGTACTTAGGGAGCCAGACAGACTTCACAAATAGGGTACTTCAACGACACAATAGCCGCACAGTACTCAAACATCGAGCTAATTTGCATATTGCCAGATTGCCCCAGAGCTCTTGCGCGGCCTTCCCGCCCCTTCCAGTTCCAAGATCAAAAGTATGGATTGGATCTCCTCCCTGACAGACTTGTGGGGCGGTCCCCTCCAAGAGCCATTGACCGGCTATAATGCACACGACGCCTTTTATGCCAAAAGCATTCTTGTACCTGAGTCTAGCCCCTTGACAGTAAGCAGTATCATCCCCCCTTCCAGAACATAGACCATGCTCAGTATAAATCAGCCAGCAGCCCTATAATCATATTTCTCCTTCATCATAATAAACGCAACCCACGTCCCCGCCCTCTGGTTCTTCGAAATAAACCTCATCGGCGGCCCCGGCTCCCTCGTCAACAATCCCCCAGCCGCCGCTCTCAATTCCGCCTACAGCGGCCGTGGCGCTCTATGGGTCGTGCAGCATTACGCTTCCTCTTCTTCCACCAACATCCTCCCCTTCGTCAATGGACTGAATAATGCAATGGAGAAAGAGATGCCGGGGACGGCATTTGGAGGTTATCTGAACTATGTGGACCCCGGACTGAGTGCACAGGAGGCGCATGCGCTCTATTATTCGAAAGAGGTGTATGCGAGGCTGACGGGGATCAAGAAGGTGGTGGATCCGGGGAATGTGTTCTCGAATCCACAGGGTGTGGGGATATGAAAAGTACCTCTGAGAGTCGAAATGGTACTTTTGAAACTCGATTGAGGTAGCGTCTGAATACAGCGTTTTGCACTTGGATCTTTTTCTGTTCTCTCATGTCAAACCATGGTTAAAAGTGTGACAAGCCAATCGCTACGCTACGTTTGATCCCCTGTGATTAAGCCAACGATCGTCTCATAAGTTTCTACCGCTCTGGTGAAACGTAAAATTCACGTTACGCATACCGCCTGTTTCGGGATCCATGCTCACTTGTGACAGACACGCTGTTAATCCTAGAATGAAGTGAAAACGATCGATTGACTAGTCTTCTGCTGAATCTCAGTTTTGTCTTCTTCGAATCTCTTGATCCTTTGTTGTTTTAAGAAGGTTTCTTTGAAGCTCATCTTAAGTCACTCTACTCTTGCTCTTATAAGCTTTCTTCCGCTCTCTGATCTCATTGAAACGAAAGTTAGAGACAGGGTCGAACAAGGTTGTATTTTCATTGCGCGACTAATCTTTGCTATGCCACCTCTGATTTTGTTGAGATTAATAGAATACCTATGTAGCGCATTCAAATTACAACTTGCGTTCAGCTCATCTTATCAGGACGTTCCTCCATACTATTGAATTTTAATCAAACGTGATAATTAGACTCGACTCTTGATGATACTCAAGTTTAAACGCTTCTGAGGCTTTCATGAAGGCGCCAGGTTGCCCCCAAACAGATATATATTATAGTCATAACGAACTTCGAAGCCCGGTAGCTAAAGGTACTGACAGTTGTCTTATTTCAAATTGTGGATTGATAATCTCCACAGCCATAAAGAGTGTAACATCACTCGCACTAGGTATAGGAAACCGCTCAATCAATCCAAGCTCCAGGAATTCTTCCATGCCCTCCTTTCCGCTCAGCCTTGCGAAATTTAATGGTCCTTTTTGGCATTCGACGCTGAAACCGCTCATGTGCTAGCTTTATCCGTTCTAATACCTCTGATTTCTTGTTATCATTAAACCAGAAACCAAACTCTTTCATCAAATACGCGTGCTGTTGCCAACGTGAATATATATATGGTCAATCTGGACCATTCTCGGAATCGACGGTCAGTACACCATTGTCGAGGCCCGTATGTTTATACTCGTTAAGAACCCTAGACTCGGGTCCTATTGGGTCTGTCAACCACTTCCAACGGACTCTTGGCCGTACACAGAAAGAAAATCTAAGCAGGCGCTTTCGATCGCCGTAATCGAGAGTAGGATGTGTCTTCTCTGGATATAATCTCATTTCTGTTCTAAGATAGTCATCCAGATCTATATCGGCGCTGGACAGAATTTCAAGCCATTGGTCTGCCAGAAACTGTGACTTCCAGGACTTCGTGTCATACCTGAAAAGACTGTCGAGTGAAGTTCTCCTATTAAGATATGGCGCATGTAGGCCCGCTCCTTTGACAAGTCTTCGGATCATCAATTTATAGCTCTCAATATTTACTAACCCAAGGTTAATCAACATGCCGTGAAGCCATAAATCCAAACTGTGGTCGGTATCTTCCATGTTCATCTTAGCCATATCTTGTTCAAAGAGGTATTCACAAAGCTCAATAGGAATTCGACGCTTCTGAATTAGAGATGAAAGATGAGTTGAAAGCAAAAAGTTGACCCCTAATTATTTGTTTATTTCTCTCCTGTCCCGACTGTCGCCTACACCAAGCATTCGCTTGGTCTACAAGTCAACGTCTTGATCAAATAGCTGACATATAAACCCAATCCAATTTGTTGACCACCACGTTGATGCGTTGGTCAAGCAGGCTCGTCGCCTTGGCCAAACCCTGATGCTTGGCGCAGAACTTCCTACTGCCGATGGATTATCGGGGCGTTTGCGGTATGATCTGAATTTTTGGCGCTTTTTATTGGGATTTGAACCATATGGTCTTAGTATGATGTCTCCATCTCAATTCGAGCAGTGCATACTAAGCCAACATATACTGCAGCAAACGCTCATATCGTTAAATTAAAATCTCACCTAATACTATTAAGCGATGAAAGCTGAGCCTTCACCTAAATTTCCATCTTCCTCTTAGTAGCATGCCCGAAGAATTTTACAAAGAGGCTTTATCAGCTTGTACAGTATACTTAGAGCACTAGGTGCACCAGATAGCTCGACAGCTAAGGTGCCTTTTGATAGTTATAGTCCAGATCCAAACATAGGAGAATGGCAGAGAGAATCTACGAATTCTACTGGCCAAACTGAATTCAAGCCGATAACGTGTACTCCTCTTGCAATCTCATCAACACAAATTTATTACATAACGAAGAGTGTCTAGTTTAAGTTTCTATCTAAACAGTCTTCACAGTCTGGGTGAGCTTCCTGCTCACGTGCATCTCTCCATTGGGCGTATTTCTTTTCGTATCCTGTCGTGCTGTCACCGGCTCCAAAGCATAGGCTTGATGTAGATTCGCAGAATCCGCGTATCCCAAGGACGCACGTTCGGCAAGGGATATCTCTGACTCAGCTCTTCCGCGCGGATTTGCCGCAGATGAGCGAAAGGTCCTTTTTTTCGAGCCGACAGAGCCTAGGGAAAGAGCTGAACGGAAGCTGCGGATGATGCTCATGGGCGACCAGCCATGAAACAGGGGCCGAAGTGTTGGTAGGCAAACGGCTATCATGCCAACACCCATTTCAAGCATTCCCCAGAACATGAGGATACTAATGATTCCTAAGGTAGGTCAGTCAAGCTAGAAAAAAGTTATGGTATAAACAGGGTAGAAAAGAGCACTCGCCTATTGAATCATCAGTAGCGACTTCGGCTACTTTCGACTGGGAGAATACTAAACAGGTCAGAGGGATATATCCGACAAAATTAGAACCACAGTGCTTACAAGATGGACCAAGGATCTCAGCAAATATAGCCATACGTGTTATTCCACATGCGATGGCTCTGCAGAACGTCAATGAGGTTAACTATGCTTTGAACGGGGCCATACAGACAACGCGCCAACCAGGAAAGTACCCGTCACAGCGATCTTCTGCTTCACTGGCATCTGTAATGCCCAAATCTAGAAATCTCATAGTTAGCTAGTTCAAAGTAAGGGCTCACTGGGTCGTAATACCAAAGGCATTGGTAGGATCATTATTGCCAGATCGACGACCACATCAAATACTGCAAGACAGACCAAAACAACAAAAGTATTGACACACTTGGCCTTAAGAATGCCAAGTGTTTCAAAATTAGCTCTTATTGATGTACGGCAGGCCGCAAGGATTGCAATGAAGAACGTAATAGCCCATGCTACTACGACCCCAATCAACGTCCAATTTGCGATATTGAATGCTCGTCCACGGAATATGCGTCGATAGAAAAACAACAGAACAAGCTTTAACGTCATGAGTGCTGCAATTTGGATAAGGTCGAAAGGGAATTCAAGCTACGAAGGAGTGTTACTGTGTCAGTATAACGTATTCTATATGTTTCCAGACGGATTTTTCTCAGGCGAAAAAGGTGAAAAGACCATTTACTCACTTCTTCAAGCGTAATCTGGTCTGCACCATCATAGAATACCGCACCGGCGCCAATATTTGGAGGGGAATGTGAGCCCACAGTTTTTGTGGCCGACCCTTCGAGAGTATGCGCTCAGATTGTCGCACATAAAGTCATGGAATAAATCAGGACTTGCCTGTGATCATTATACAGCATTCCGCAATAACAAGTACCTACGTAAAGTGAGATTTAAACTTCCGGCTTCCAAGCGACAATTGGCCTTACTAATGCTGGTATACATAGCCAGTCATCAAGCCAAAAGCCGGCTTTCTTTCCTCTGATAAAGAAGCGAGCAAGGACAACTAAACTACCTAGAATGATAAATAGAATGCCTATAGCAAGAACGCTTCTTTCGTTGGCGTATGTCATAACTGTATTTCAGTTCGAAGGTCAGTGCATGGAGGCCACCTATGTATTGCAAGAAGACAGGATAGGAAAGACGAATAGCGGAAGGGCACGCTGCATTTGAATGCTCTTAGAGTCATCCGCCTGATGCTGGGCCGAATGCATCAAACTCCAAGATTTTAGCGCGTGCAACGATAGGGTATAGATCATGTACTGTTGACGTACCATAGGGGTAGGTACCCAGATACCTTGTTGTTCGACAAACCTCATGCTTCAGTACCTAGCAGACTGCGCCTCGCTGATGCTTCCGAAATGCCATCTGGTGATCCGTTACCCAAACAGTATTGCAGCACCGCTGCATGACAAGGCACGACAGTGGGCCCTCAACTTCAGTTGCAGCCAAGTCTGAAGGAATGGGAGGTATGGTCTCAGAGCCCGGTCTATCCGTGCCATGTAACTAAAACTCGATCACCCACTCATTTGTAAAAACACATACAAAAAAGCGGGTTGCTAAAGTGTGTATTTTATTACATTTTTTAATATATTATTGTTATAAATAATCAGTTTACACCTTTCAATTCGCGTTTATTATAATTAATGTCGCAATATTGTTATTATTATGTATTTATGTTGTAATTTTCTTAACCTTTACACATAAATACGAAATATATTGAATAAATTTTTTGAAACAAATGTTACAAGTTGTTGGCTTGACGGACTATCGTATAAAGGATTTGACCATAGATCACCACTATGCGATAAACATGATGAGCGCTTTAGCCTCGCCAAAATAGGTGGATCCTAGGCTAATAGTGGTAGTAGATCCATACCCCAATGGGGTTCCTCAAGTGTAGATTATTGGTATAGAAGGGTCAGAGCGAATATGTGCATATATTGACTATCTAGTAGGTGAACTGCGGAGGAAGGAAGAAGTGGGAGGGAGGATAAATACCCCTAGCGCCAAGCCGGCTTCGGCCGGAGCGGAAATAACTAACCACCGAGGTATACGTATGTGCATACGTACCCCGTTTCCAACATAGATGGGGCCACCTCTAGCTGCGGTGAACACGGATACACCGCTGTTTTGACTGCTACGGTAGGATGGCACCGTCTGCCAGATTTGCCTTCTTCTTGGGATAGGAATGCCTAGGGTAAGATCCATACCCGAATGGGATTCTTCAAGTGTAGCTGCGGTGAACACGGGCACACCGCTGTTTTGACTGCTACGGTAGGATGGCACTGTCTGCCAGGTTTGCCTTCTTCTTGGGATAGGAATGCCTAGGGTAATTTTGGGCGCCGGAAAAACCACTTCATCGAGCATTATCTAACCGGGCTGATATTTTACGACTTCGATGCCACCAAAACTAAGTGGATACGGGTTGCGAGTTTGCGAGTTATGAATGTACGCAAAGATCACCTAGCCAGGGTATTTGTATGCATTGGAATGTATCCAACCTATTAGACCTCCATGGCTCGTCGATGGCAATACTTTTCGTAGTTGTCCCATGTTTTTTTCTAGAAGCCCCCTACCTGTAAAAGACCGCTCCAAGAAAACATATGACATAGCTGTTTTATTCATCCCAGATCCTTGATCGAGATCCAATACATTCGAAATGCATTGGAAGTATTTCCCATTGTCCCCAGAGGAGCCACCAGATTCCCATATTACAGTTCTTAAGCCCGTTGAAAAAGAAACTCGGTGCCTTAAATCCTTTGTCAAACAGCTGTTGCTTATACTCTTCGTGGCAACAAACCTCTCCTTGTGGATTTTCACTGTCAAGAGGCCAAGCGACGGCCACGTTCCCTCGGACTACGGTGAAGCTTGATTCTCTCGATACTATAAGAAGGTCGCGACTGACTGCGTCGATAGCCCAAACACATGATCTTACCACAACATGGGCCAATTTCTGGTGGCACACTTCATACAGTCCGAAGGGCAAGAACCATACCAAGAGTGACGGTCTATGGGACCAAATTCTCCCCTCACACGGCTTCGTGGCTATCGACCGGCAATGGGCGAGAGAAAACCAGTGGCCAGTATCTATGTTTCTACCAAGTGACCATAGTAAGGGTGTTTATCTTCTTGAAGCTTATCATCAACTTCACTGCCTGGTGAGGCCTCATACATCAAAAATTTTCAAGATACTTAGCTTCTGACTGGATACAGCGGATCTTACGCAAGACCTTTTGGGAGGCTGTTGAGCAAAGAGTAAGCACTTATAACCTTGCTCATGTCGATCACTGCTTCGATGCTCTACGCCAGGTATGGAAGACGTTCAATTTCCTGCGAGAAGTTTACCCAAGTTCTGTAGGCTGATGCCATCAAGTCTGTGATCTGCAACGCGGATAATAGTCCGCTCTACACTTTTGGTGACAAGACAGCTGGAGATGGCCAACTCCACCGATGCCGGGACTGGAACGAGCTTTCTGCTTATGCTACAAAGCATACTGCTTGCTATAAGGATACCGTGCAGGATGTGCCACTGGGTGATCACTTTGGATTCTGTGATGATGGGAACGATGGTTTAATTTCCTTGGTGTGACTATATTTACAAATGAGCATTATTAGAAGGAATTCAAGGGCCTGAAACTGGTGTATAACCTGAGGAATGATACTAATTATCCGCTTTTCAGCTTGGTCATTGAGTAAAATTGCGGCCTAATGGGCTGGTATTTTGCGTCGAAATGGCTCATCGTCTGAGGTAGCACCAAAACGCAAAAGTCAAGTCATACGCCAAAAATAAAATCTACCGAATATGCCTATCAACACGCCTTCCACAAATCAGGCATAGACGAGCATTTCCCAGACTTTGAAGCATCCTAGATACCAGTTTCTTGAAGAACCTGTACTCTATCATATTCAACAGCGACAAGGTGTACTCAAAACCAAGACAATGATTCCTTGGAATCAAGACCAGCCTTCCCCCCGACTTATGCAAAAGGCTGTATGATTCCATCCGATATGCAGCACTTAAGGCACAGCGATCCTTCTATACAGTCTGACCGTCTAAGTGCATATCGTAGCTTAGAGAGAACGTCACATCAGGCAAGTTCTAGCCCGTTCTCGGGGATACGGGCAATGTCCAGCGGCAAAGGTCTGGAAGATAGCCTTGTCGACTGCATGTTATACCGAGACTAGCGTAATTCACGAAGGAAAGAACATCTTTATAAATTGAATCAGCTCCATCTATAAAGAAACAATCATATGTTCATAACCCGAGCATATCCAATTCATAAACATGTTCCTTTACTTCGTAGCTACTCGCTCGACTGATGAAGCATTGCTTAATTTACAAAGAAAGATGCTCGATTTGCGAAGGAAAATCTTTGTCCATCGGGCATATCACTTGACACCACTCGACACAGGGCCCGGACACGCTACTTCATATCCATGTACATATTTTCGTGATACTATGCAATAAACGCTGATCCTTGTGCTAAGATCTTAGGGTTTCAGCTCCGCTCAGGGAATAAGTCCATGACAGCTCAGGGAGGCATGCATGCATGTAAGTAGACAGTGATTTGCAGGATAGTACTCGGACCGCTTCTCAAGGTACGGCATTTTCGGGCTACACGGTCTGGAGCTGAGAATATCGGATGCAAATGTGGGCAACTCTACACACACTGTGCTCTTTAGACTTTGAACGGCTGAAGGCTGCAAAGATCGACGGTGTACCATCGTTCGCATTCTCGGGGTCAGTAATTGGGATACCACTCCGTCTCTAGTGATATCATCTCTGAGGATAGTTGTGATCTGAAAGTATCACTTCCTAGTTAGATCAGAGGATTTTTTTATAGCACCAGCAGACGAAGAATTCACTTGACGCTACGTTGCGTAAGAGAATCGATAGGACTGGCATGCAAGTCTATTAACCAATACTAGTCATTCCTTGCGAAGTCATCCAAGTGCAGGTGCTCGATACCATAATGGTGAATTAGCGGTAAAATATTTCCCAGATGGTAAGGATTGTTCTTGCTGATATATAGATATTTCCACTGCCTCGACTTTTCTCAGATAGTTACAAAAAAGACTCTGACCGTCCCATCTCATTCAAACGAATCGTTCCGGATCCTTTGCAGACCATTCAACCAAGTTTCCTCAACCATCTCCTCAAGCTATTGACCGCGTTTCAAGCGACCTTCATCAACTTTTCTACAATGAAGTTCATCTTGACTTTCCTTGCTCTTGGATTCGTGGTAGCCGGCTTCGCTCTTCCAAAAGCTTCAGAAATGTTCCCGGACGAGAGTGAGTTCTTCAGGTTAAAGTGTATCGAAAGCAGAACTTAATGATATAACAGTCACTAAAGTTTCGTCTCCTGATGCGGTTGATGTTACTCAAATTGGAGATGGTTACTGATGAATTGAGGGGCTGTCGCTATCGGCTGGGAGGCGTAGCGGTGATGTGCGTTGAGGCATAGTGAGATTGAAAGGAGGTCGAACAGTTATCCATTGATTCATTCCTCTAAGACGGCAGAAGCATTTGCGTTAGACCAAGTAGTGCTTTCGTATTTTTCCCAATAACTGTAGCCATCCGTTGATCACTCGCGAGGAATGGTAGAATTGAGAAAGTCACAGAATTCGTCACGTTATCTGCCCGAGAACCCACAATCTATCTACGCTGGAAGCATAAAGTTCTTCTGGCGATCAAGATAATTATAGCTCAGACGTACTCTCCACCTGCTATTCATTGGATTTACCTCAACGGCTCCAAACAGCCTCAATGATGGCCAACGAAGCCCCATTTGGTACCCAAGTTTTGACGTCTCTAAAACGCGTATCTGCTTGGCTAAAAAGCATCACCCACTCCTTTTCCTCTCGGTCTCGTGAATTGAACAGGGTGAGCATGATCATATCCATTTCTCTAAAATTCGCCAGTCAGTGGGACTGAACGTTAATTACGTAGCGAAGCGTACCTGATTGTTCTCTCCTTCATAAGAGACATCGTCTTGGGCTCCGGAACGACATAGTCATTGACGATAATACGGCTTCCCGGCTTTAAGCCTGGAATCGTCGCTTTCAATATCTTGATCACGTTCTCATCAGACCAATTGTGAAATATCATGCGGAAGAGAAAAGCGTCGGCCTTCACAAGCTGATGATTGAAAAAATCATGCTCCATGAACTCAATCCGCTGTGCAACGTCCTCGGGTATCGAGTCCTTGGCACCTTGCATCGCACCTCCAAGATCTTGGACTACGAAACGAAGGCCGGGCGCTGTTTGAGCAAGCACAACGCTAATGTTACCCTTTGAGCCTCCAACGTCGACCACCGTTCCAATGCCGTTGCCGATGGAGGCCCAGGGATAGCCTTGAGCAAGCAAAAAGGGAGAAATGCTCGGTCCATCAGCAAATGTAGCCATAGCGCCTGCAAAGCGTTTCGCCATAGCAGGGTGAGATGCATAGTAAGCCCACATTGGCTGGTCTGTGTTGTGGGCTACAGTCCATCCCTAGGACGTTGTTAAGCTTCGGTTGAATCGCAGGCTTAGCGGTATACTGACAGTTGTGTTAGGTTCGTGGTTTTTGAATTTCTCCATCGCTTCGACGGTCTGCCAGACATTAGTTTCACGTTTTCTCGTACCACGGCAAAGACTGTTGAAATTGGAAAAACATACATGCGCAAACGCCT
>JAABUS010005092.1_pt1 | contig 17755 bp, 18 predicted proteins | sample 5560161 | NCBI WGS metagenome assembly JAABUS01 (sample SAMN10711885, study PRJNA513376) | rock metagenome | isolation source: Antarctica rocks | place: Antarctica: Victoria Land, Trio Nunatak nord | collected 2016-01-04 | reverse complement strand
CACCTTCTTCGAAGACTCCGGCTACCCCTTCACCTACGGCGGGGCGATCCTCATGGTGATCCTCCACGACGAGGGACACCGGACGGAGGTGGTCCACATCCTCGCCCGCCTCGGCGTGCCGGACTTGGCGCAGGTCGAGGTCGACCACGGCCTGTGGGACTTCGCGCGGCGCGGTTTCGTCTGACGAGCACCTCCAGTTGTGGTGATCGGGATCCCGTAGGCTGTTGAACGCAAGACGGGTCGGGGCGTGCTGCTCGCCCCGACCCGCCTCACTTCGTTGGTCCCGTGCCTAGATCAGTGCTTGTAAACTCCCGCGTTCAGGACCTGTTGGCAACTTAGACGCGGTGAATGTCGTCGCATGGTTTCTCCGATCTATGGATTGACGTAGCGATCCCCTCAATTGCTTACTCCTCAAGGGAGATGCCTGATAACCCGTCTCGACGGAGAAGCGAACATGTGTTCCCGTAGACAGAAGGATTTAGCTAAAGTAGGCTAAAGATGTCCGGACAGCGCCCTGCGCTAGGAGATGGCGAGAGGAGGAGTCACAGTGGGGGATAACGACTTCGGGGAGGCCGCACGACAAGCACGGGTGAAGAAGCGCATGACTCTCCGCCAGGTCGCCGAGAGACTCGGGTTCTCGATCGTCTACATCTCAGACATGGAACGAGGCGCGAAGAGGCCGCCGACGCTCGAGAAGACTCACGAGTGGGCTGCTGCGATCGGAGCGGATCTCCGTGACTTTGTTGCCTTGGCCGAGGCAGCTCGAGATCGGATCGACGTTCCGCGGAGTGAGGTGTCGCTCGAGCTCGCCAGGATGCGAGGTGTGCCGACCCAGCAGCAGCAGGATCAGATTATCGACATTTTGCGGAACCGTCAGCGTCCTGAGAAAGGAACCGTCTAATGCGAACAAGTCCAACTGATCTCATCACGCCGGTCAGGCCCATGACCAAGGTCGCTATCCAGCAGGAGGCTCTGGCGATCCTTGCACGCCTCTATCCTGAAGCGCTCGAGACGCCTTGCGCGGTGCCCATCCTCCGATTCCTGGAAGAGGATATGGAGTTCGAGTACGGACTGCGGCTCGTGGTACTTGAGTCAATGTGGCCGCGGGAGGGCGGCGCTCGGCCGCAGGAGCACCCCGATGGCGCGGGTATTTCCTTCTCGCAGGATCGCTTCGATCTGCTGTGTCGTGACAACGTGAGCGCTCGTTTCCTGGGGGCTCACGAGTTCGGGCACGCGATGCTCCACCTCGACCAGTTGCAGGTGGAGCGGCAGGACGGTGTGCCACGGTTTGTCGGCCTCAAGCTGCGGTCGCAGGTCAAGCCCTACATGGATCCAGAGTGGCAGGCAGACACGTTCGCAAGCCACCTACTGCTTCCCGAGCCCATGCTCCGGTTGGTCGTCAACGACCTTGGCTGGAGCGAGTCCCGTATCGCAGGAGTCTTCAGGGTCCCAAGGGCCACTATCGAAATCCGACTCAGCTCCCCGCGAGCTGCGTGACCTGGTGTCCGCAGCTCGCTTTTCGTCTCGACCTGATCCCGCAGCGGTCGAAAAGCAGAAGCGTCAGGTCGTAGCAGCGACCTGACGCCTCATCGGACCACGGCGAGCCCGAGCGCAATGCATCGCTAGGGTAGGACGGCAGTTACCTCCTGTCAACAAGTTGTGGAGGTTACCGTGCCGCCCAGCCGGTGGGTCCCGAGGACCACCGGAGATGAGTTTCGACGACGTAGTTACGATCACAAACACCGTCGTGGTGGGTGCGAGTGCCGCTAGCGGTTGGATGGCCCAACGCTTGGGACTCTTCCAAGCGAGCCTCCTCTCGTTCCGGAAGGCTCAACAATGGGCGAAAAAGCGGCGCAGGAGCGATGCCGACGACTTCGAGCATCCATGGGTTGCCCTGAGTGGAGACACGTTTGGCATGCGCGTTCGCGAGCGGCGGACCCGCTTAGGTCTCACCCAGCGCGAAATCGCTGATCGTGCCGGTATGACGCCCTCCCTTGTAGGCCGCGTAGAACGGGGTCATAGGCCGACAACTCAAGCTGAACGGATCGCTTTGTTAGAGGCGCTCAGCGTGAGATCGGCCTGTGACGGATGTCCCTACAAGGGTTGATCAGGTCAGTGCTTGTAGAACCCCGCATTCAGGTCCTTGAAGCTGATCCAGTTCTCGGGGACGTCGTCCTCGAAGAAGATCGCCTCGACCGGGCAGACCTCGGCACAGACGCCGCAGTCGATGCACTCGTCCGGGTTGATGAAGTACTGGTCGGCGTCGTCGGTCGAGTGGATGCAGTCGACCGGGCAGACCTCGACGCAGGAGGCGTCCTTGGTGCCGATGCAGGGCTGGGTGATGATGTAGGCCACGTCCGCTCACTCCTGTGGACATCGCGCCTCGAGCCGTCGGGAGCAACAGCACCCCGACGGACTGGCGACGGTCCAGAGAACGTTTGCGCGCTGGCTGGACCCGCTGGGACGCGAAGACGCTCGTCGGTGACGAACTCGCAGGCTCACGGAGTATAGCCACCGCCGGTCAACCACTCAACCGGACGGCATCGGACGACCGACCTTGCCCCGGATCGTTCGATCCGGGCTCGCAGTCTGACGTCGTCCGGGTTCGTGTAGCGCAGCCAACACCTGTTTCTCGTGGACATCAGCCGTCCCGTAGACCGGGCCATCCCGGGTCAGGTCGTCGTAGTGCCGCGCCAGCGCGACATCATCTGATGCGACATGCCGCGGATGTCATACGGCGCGCCGATCGCGGTGAAACCCAGTCGTCGGTAGAACGGAACCGCTGGCCCCTGGGCGCTGAGCCGGACGGACGGCGCGCCAGCCTCGTCGACGGCCCGCAGCATCAGCCGCATCACCGCCGCCCCGGCACCGGCTCCACGATACTCGGGCAGGGTCGCGACCCAGGTGATCTGCGCCTCCGAGCCGGGCGTCCGGCCCAGCGTCAGGCGGCCGACGCTGACGACCAGCCGGCCGTCGACGATCAGGTCCGGCGGTGTCTCCTCCGGCAGCCCGTCCAGGTGTGGGATCGTCGCAAGCGCCTGGAAGCTGCGCGGGTCGTCATGGTCGGTCACCACGTCGCCGATGAACCCCTGCTCGTCGTGGAAGACGCGCCGCCGGACGATCTGAATGGCCAGCATGTCGGCCGCGCCCTGGCCCTCGCGCGCGACGACGTCGTCCGGCCGGATCACGCCCGCTTCCTTGCGGGCACCGTCGGAGGGCTCGTCGCCAGTCAGATGGTGCCAGAACTCGGTCAGGCTACGCATCGGTCCCGGACCCTGTGGCGGATGGAACGGCGGGACGGGTCATCACCGCGTCGTGGATGGCCTGTCGGTCGCGCAGCCAGCCGCGGGCCTCGGCCAGCCGGGCGACGATCCGGCCCTGCGACCGCCGGACCTGATTGGGCGCGGTCCCACCGGTGATGTCGCGAGCGGAGACGCTCGTCAGCGCGTCGAGTGGCGGGCGCTCCTGCCCGAAGACGGGGTGGACGGCCGCCCACTCCGCGTCGCTCAGGTCGGCGAAGGTCCGGCCCTCCGCGACGCACTGGGCGACCAGTCGTCCGACGACCCCGTGGGCCTCGCGGAACGGGACGCCGTGGCGGGCCAGCAGATCGGCGGCGTCGGTCGCGAGCGCGAAGTCGGCCACGGCGGCGGCGGCCATCCGGTCCCGGTCCCAGCGCATCGTCCGCAGCATCGGCGGGACGACGTCGAGGACGACGAGCAGCGAGTCGACCGCGTCGAACAGGCCTTCCTTGTCCTCCTGGAGATCCTTGTTGTAGGTCAGCGGCAGGCCCTTGGTCGTGACCATCATCCCGACGAGGTGACCGATGATCCGGCCGGTCTTGCCCCGGGCCAGCTCGGCGATGTCCGCGTTCTTCTTCTGCGGCATGATCGAGGATCCGGTCGCGAAGGCGTCGTCCAGCACGGCGAAGCGGAACTCGGCCGACGTCCAGAGCACGACTTCCTCGCTCAGGCGGGAGATGTGGAGCTGGGTCATGGCGCAGGCGTTGAGCAGGTCGAGGACGAAGTCGCGGTCCGAGACGGCGTCCATGCTGTTCTCGATCACGCCGTCGAAGCCGAGTTCCTCGGCGACGCTCTCGCGGTCCAGCGGGAAGGTCGAGCCGGCCAGGGCCGCCGCGCCGAGCGGGCTCCGGTTGAGCCGGTCGATCGCGGCCCGGAGGCGGTCGGTATCTCGCTCCAACATGGCGACGTAGGCGTGGAGGTGATGGGCGAGGACGACCGGCTGGGCGCGCTGGAGGTGGGTGTAGCCGGGCATGACGGTGTCGACGTGCTCGGCGGCGACGGCGGCGAGCGTCTCGGCGAGACTGAGTACGCCCTCCATGACCTGGTAGGCTGCGCCCCGTGCCCAGAGACGGAAGTCGGTCGCGACCTGGTCGTTGCGGCTTCGGGCGGTGTGGAGCTTGCCGGTTACCTCGCCGATCCGTTCCCGCATGATCCGCTCGACGCCGGTGTGGATGTCCTCGTCGGCGACGGTGAAGGCGACCGTCCTGGCCTCGGCGTCGTCCCAGATCCGCCAGAGGGCGTCCTCGAGCGTCGTTGCGTCCTCACCGGAGATGATGCTCTGCCGGGCAAGCATCCGGGCGTGGGCGACCGAGCCACGGATGTCCTCCCGAATCAGGCGCTGGTCGAAGCCGATCGACGCGTTGAATGCCTGGAGTCGCTGGTCGGGCGTCGTGGCGAAGCGCGATCCCCAGCCCCAGGCCTTGCCCGCTTCGCTTCCACTCCCTGCCGGCACGCTGCCCCTCCCGGGTGTCTCCAATGACCGATGACCGATCCGGCCGACCAGCGCCTAACACTGTCGCACCGCCCCGTGTTCTTCCCGATGATCGCCCAGGCAATGGTGGAAGAATGCGTAGCGCAGTGTATACGTTGATCACACGCCGGGATGATGGTGCTGGTCGGTCAGCCGGTCCCGTCGATCACGGCAGGGAACGTGCGGCGATATCCGCGGGAAGGGCGATCGCCACGGCGACCGGACCATGGGACGCCAGCAGGGTCTGGTCGTGGAAATGGATGAGGGAAGACGATGGTTCAGGGCAAGGTGCCGGTCGGCACACGGGTCATGGCGCTCGATGGTGAAGCGCTGGGGACGGTCCGCGAGGCGCGACGCAACTACGTCCTGATCTCGATTCCCGGCTCGGAGGACGATCTCGAACTGCCCATCGCGGCGATCGGCCGGCTCGAGCAGGGCATCCTCTACCTGACGGTCAACCGCGGTGCCCTGACCGTCTCACATGACGGCAAGACGTACGAGCGGCTCCACGGCGGTGACAGCTAGCACCCGATGGTGATCAGACCCGCGGGGAAGTGGCACGCTGACCGTCCGGGGCCGTTCGGACCACCGCCCGGCTGGTGGCGACGACGGCTCGTCACGGTCGCCATCGCCGTTTACATCGTGCTACTTGGTTGGCTGACATTCGCCGCCGCTGGGTCCGGAACGCTCCGCTGGGACGTCCCGGCCCAGCGAATCCTCCGCCGGCTCGATGGCGGCGGCTGGGATGCGGTGGCATCCTTCGGGAACTGGCTGGGGGTGACCTGGGTCGGGCTGGTCATTCTGGCTGTCGTGGCGGTCCCGCTGCTGCTTCAGAGGCACTCCGCTGAGGCGGCCCTGTTGGTCGGCGTGGAGCTGGTTCGCATCCTGAACTGGCCACTCAAGTGGCTGGTCGACAGCCCACGTCCGTTCACGACTGATCACCAGACCAACGACGTCGCCAGTGGCCTGGGCTATCCCAGTGGTCACGCGATGGGGACCATGCTGATCGGTGGTGCGCTCGTCATCGTCGTCTTTCGCCTGAAGCAGTCGCCGGTTGCGCGTGCCGGCGCGGTCCTCGTCACGACCGCGGCGATCCTCGCGACGGGTTTTGGCCGGGTCGCGATCCGGGCTCACTGGCCCAGCGACGTGGTCGGTGGCTGGCTCTGGGGCCTCCTGCTGCTCGGCACGGTCGTCCTGATCGTCGGGGCACTCGACCGGCATTGGCCTCGCGAGAGGACTGGCCCATCGCCGTCATCGACCACGGATCCTGTGGTCCGGTGACTCTGCCAAGTCAGCTGGCCTGGCGGGCGCCCACTGCGCTCAGGTCCTGCAGGAAGGCCGACAGGGTTCGAGCGGACTCCTGAATCTCCCTCAGTCGCTCCTCGTCCCAGGAACCAAGGATGGACTGGATGTCCTCGACGAATGACTCCTCGACCTGGAAGCTGATCTCGCGTCCGGCCTCTGTGATCTCGAGTTGGGTTCGACGTCGGTCCATCGACGTCCGGACGCGACGGACGTAGCCGAGGGACTCCAGCCGGTCGGTAATCGACGTGATCGCGGTCGGCGTGACGTCGAGCCGGTCGGCCAGGCTGCGGAGGGTCGGGGTCGCCTGGTCACGGATCAGGTAGAGGACGCTCGCCAGCGACGGGCTGATGCCGAGTCGCTCGCGGCGAACCCATGGTCGAAGCCAGTGATCCATCTCGAACTGGATCATGAGCAGGTCCCGAGCGACGATGGTGGACGGCAACTTGGGCCAGGACCGTCCCGCGGACCCGCTGTCGCCCGACGCCGAGACCTTCACTGGTTCGCCATCGATGTCGTTGCCATGGATCCCGTCAGGCTGCGTCATCACGCCTCCAGGTACACCGGTTTGCCTGCTCCCCGGGAAGACGCGAAGAGACGAGGACTTGGATGGGAGAAATACGACGGGATCATACTCCACTCAGGAAAATCCTCAACTACCTAACGATGCGTGTCGTGTACGAGGGTGCCCATCATCCGTGACGCCGGCGACTATCGATCGGCGCCTGGTCGCGGTCATTCAAGCCGTAGTCGCGGAGCACGGCCGCGACCCGCAGGCGGTAATCACGGAAGATCACCGCTCGTCCGGCGGACTGAGCCGCTCGATGCCGCTCTAGGGCCCGCCACTGCTCGACGGCGCTCTCGTCGCGCCAGAACGACAGGGACAGCAGATATCCGGGCCGGGACAGGCTCTCGAACCGCTCGATCGAGATGAAGCCGTCGATCTCGTCCAGGAGCGGCCGGAGTTGCGCGGCGATGTCCAGGTAGCGGTCCCGCTGGCCCATAGTGGGTTCCAGTTCGAAGATGACGGCGATCATCGACGTCTCCTGATGGGTATGGAAGGGAACGGCTGGCGGGCCTGCCGCCATGACCCGTTGTCAGGGGCGGTCAGCAGCGGGATCCGGGCGTTCGGTGACGGAACGAAGCCCAGTCGCGATGTCGCTTCGCCGTCGGACAGGCCATGACGGAGGCCGTGGCGGACGCCGGCGACGGCGATCTCCCAGGCGAGCCGCTGTCCAGGGCAACGGTGGGCGCCGACCCCGAACGACAACGCCTCCCGACCCGTTCGCCGTGGGTCGAACTGATCTGGATCGGGGAAGACCGCCGGGTCGCGATTGGCCGTCGCGAGGATGAGCAGCAGCGTCTCGCCGGGGTCCAGGTTCATCCCCTGGACGGTCGTTCGGGTGGCGATGAAGCGTCGTGTGTTCTGGACCGGTGGGTCGTGGCGCAGCGTCTCGCGGACGACAGCGCCGATCCGGGTTGGATCGTCGCGGACCGCCGCCCGGAGCGTCGGGTCGGCCGCGAGGGCACGGAGACTGTTGCCAATCAGCCCGGCCGTCGCGTCCAGACTCTGGAACAGCAGACCGATCGCGTTGGCGATGACCATCTCGCGCCAGTCGGGCCCGAGCGGTCGAACCAGCTGGACGAGCGAACGCATGAGGGGAGTGCCTGTCTCGGGGGAACGCTCGACGAGGTCGCGGACCTGGACGATGAGGTCCCCGGTGGCGCTGTCGCTCTCCGCGACGGAACCGGTGAAGGGGGCCGGGGCGAGCGCCGCCGCGAATCTTCGAACCGTGCCCGTCAGGTCGGCCAGCGCCGGCCTGGGGAGGCCCAGCAGCGTGGCGATCGTGGTCACCGGAATCTCGAACAGTGCCCGGGCCGGCCAGTCAGGGTCGCCCGTCGCCTCGGCTCGGTCCAGCACGTCGCTGGCGATCCGGTCGGTCAGGGCGGCTATCTGGTCCGGCGGTAATTCCGCCAGCGCCCGCTGTAACGCGCCCTTGACCGCTCGGCTGTGCCGGTCATCGGTCATACGGACGAGTCGCCCGAAGACGCTTCCCGTCTCCGTGCCGGCCAGTGCCGCGGGGATCGGCTCGGTCAGCGGACGCGTTCGAGCGGACGAATCGCTCAGGACCGTACTGATCGTAGCGTGACCCGTCACGAGCCAGGCGTGGAGTTCCGGGTCGAACTGGATGGGGCCGCCCCTGGCCAGATTCCGATAGTACGGGTACGGATTCCGGTGGGTGACGGCGGCGATGGCATTTGTTGGAGGTGCCGCCGTCATCGCGTCGATGTCGTCCAAAGGATTCGCCCTCGCGTTCGTTCCCGCGGTACGGTCGTCCCATCGAGTCTGACAGCGGACGGTGCATGCGACCAATGCGATGATGATGGGAAGGCTATGCACTAAGCTGATGCATGATGGAGATGATCGAGATCGAAGCCTTCCTGGCAGTCGTCCACGAGGGGCAGATCACCCGAGCCGCATTGCTTCTGCATCTGTCGCAACCAGCGGTCAGTCGTCGGATCGAGACGCTCGAGTCAGAACTCGGCGTCCGCCTGTTCGAGCGGCTCCCACAGGGCGTCCGGCTGACGGCAGCTGGCGGAGCGTTTCGTCCTCACGCTGAGCGAATCGCCGCCGCCGCAACGGACGCTCTCCGGGCCATCCGCGACCTGGACGAGGCATCGTCCGGCCAGATCGCGATCGCGCTGGTTGGGACCCTCGCCAGCACGTCGCTCCCGCGGCGGCTCCGCCTGGTCCGGGAGCGGTTTCCCGCCGTCCGGCTGACGCTTCGGACGGCCAGGAGCGATCTGGTCAGCCAGCTCGTCCGGCAGGGCGAGGCCGACGTCGGTCTGCGTTACTTCCTCGACCCCGGGCCGGGTCTGGTCTCGCTGCCGGTCGGCGACGAGGATCTGGTCGTCGTCGCGGCGGCCGATGACCCGCTGGCGAGCCGGTCGCTGGTTCGGCCGGAGTACCTCGCGGCGATCCCATGGGTGAGCTATCCGGTCGGGACCGCGTCGTCGGGCGAGCCCTTCGCGAGCCTGCTCCGGCGCCAGCTCGGTCTGATCGGGGTCGAGCCAGAGACGATGATCGAGATCGACAGTCTGACCGCCCAGAAGCGGCTCATCGAGGCCGGCTTCGGCGTCGGGATGGTTCCACTGAGTGCGATCGCGGAGGAGGTGCGGCTCGGGACGCTGGTCGTCCTGCCGGTCCCGGACCTCGCCGCGACGGTACCGATCGTCGCCATTCACCGGCGGGACGGCTACCTGTCGCCCGCGACTCGCCATCTTCTCGCGACGCTGCGAACCGGCGACGGCGGGGAGACCTGACGGACAGCTGTCGATTCTCGTGCGCCCGGGCGCGGGGCCGCCGTTAGACAGGGGCCACGGTCTCCGGGGCCGGCAGGACCTTGTAGTAGAAGACGGTGGTGTGCAACTCGCCGTCGGCCGACCGGGCGTAGTGGGGGATTCGGCCCCCCTCGGTGTAGCCCAGGTTCCGGTACAGGGCGTTCGAACCGTCGCCGTGACGGGTATCGAGGACGACGAGCGATCGGCCGCTGGCCTGGATCGCCGCTTCGGCCGCGGCCATGAGCTGCCGCCCGATGCCCTGCCGCCGGGCGTCGGGGTGGACCAGTAGCTTCCCGATCTCGGCCCGGTGACGGCCGTTGGCTCTCATCGCCAACTGGGCCTGGACGGTGCCGACGATCTCACCACCCCGCTCGGCGACGAGCAGGATCGTATTGGCATCCGGGACGGACGACCAGTAGGCAAGCGCCTCGGCCAGGTCCAGCGGCGGCAGGAAGCCGACCGACGAGCCGTCGTCGACCGTGGCGACCAGGAGACGAGCCAGCGCCGCGAGCTCCTCGCCACCGGGTGAGCGCAGCCGACGGATCGTGATCTTCATGGCGCTCCCTTTTCCGGACCATCAAGTAGGGAGCGCATGGTACCGGTTCATTGGCCGGGCAGCGCAACGGCGGTGTCCGTGGATGGACACCGCCGTCTCACGCGGTCAGGACGAAAGTCAGGCTACAGACCCAGGTAAGCCTCATAGCGCCCATCGATGAAGTTCCAGTTGGCGATGTCCCACCAGGCGTCGACGTACTCGCCGCGACCAGAGGCCGAGGTGTAGTCGAGCAGGTAGGCGTGCTCCCAGTTGTCGATCCCGAAGACCGGATAGCCCTCGCCGGTGATCAGCGGGTTGTCCTGGTCCGGCGTCGTCGTGATGCTGAGGGCGCCGGCAGTATCGGAAATCAGCCATGTCCAGCCAGAGCCGGTGTTGCCAAGGGCACCGAGCCGCATGGACTCCTTGAAGGTATCGAAGGTCCCGAAGGCGGTGTCGATCGCGTCGGCCAGCGGTCCGGACGGCTCGCCACCGCCATCCGGGCTCATCGTGTCCCACCAGACGCTGTGGTTGTAGTGGCCGCCGGCGTTGGTGCGGACGAGCGTACGGCGCGGCTTGACGACGCCGTTCAACGCGGTCGTGTCGTCTTCCGGGACAATGGCCAGGTTGAGCAGCAGATCCTCGAGCGTGAAACCCTGAGCGTCGGGCACGGCGCCCAGCGCGGCGTTGACCTCCGCGACGTAGTTGGCGTGAAGCCCGTCGTGATGGAGGTCCTGCGTCGTGGCGGACGTGACCGGCTCGAGGGCATCGTTGGCGTATGGGAGATCGGGTAACTCGTAAGGGAAGCTCTGGAGGATCGCCGCCGACGAGCCGCCAGCGGCCGGGGTGCCGCCCGCGGCGGGAGTGGCATCCTGGGCCTGGGCCGCGTACCGGTTGGAGCCAATGGCAAGGGCGGCGGCGCCGACGCCTGCGCCGCTGAGCTGGATCGCGCCGCGCCGTGACAGTCGAGTCCGGGGAAGACGGGACATCGGGCATTCTCCTGAGTCACGCTGGGACCGTGAGTATCCGGCTTATGACGCGAAGTCGGGGCACTCGCACCGCCATGCCGAGTGGGATCTTGCGATGCAGTGGGAATGCCATGCCCACCTCCCCGTTGTAGCGAGAACTACATACCAATATTGCGTCACCGGACACGCCGGTTCCAGGCGGCGGGGCGCCGCTGGGACTCCGTCGGATGGCGAGCACGATCTTCGCTATGCTTGGCCGAGACCAGTCGAATCAGTGGATCGGCGGAGACGTTCATTTCGGGCGGTCCGCTTGCGTTCACCCGGCGTTCCGGCTCCGATCGCGTTCCGGGCATTCCCGATCGTTCCTCGACCGTCCACTCCTGGAGACATTGCGATGACCGTTACCACTGTCGCGTCCAGCACCGGGGTGAATCTCTCGTCCGACCAGGTCACCGCCGCCGAGCGCGACCATCAGGTGCCGCTCTACGCCCAGCGCGGTCTGACGCTCGTTCGCGGCGAGGGCGCTTATCTCTACGACGAAGGTGGGCGGCGCTACCTGGACGCGATGAGCAACTACGGCGTCGCGGTCCTCGGGCACGCGAACGCGGCCTTTGCGGCCGCGCTGACCGACCAACTGACGACGTTGACGACCTGCCACCAGAGCTTCGCCAGCGACGTCCGGGCGGAGTTGCTGCTCGAGATCCAGAAGATCGCGCCGGCTGGCCTGTCCCGAACCTTCCTGAGCAACTCCGGGGCGGAGGCGGTCGAGGCCGGGTTGAAGTTCGCGATTGCCGCGACGGGGAAGCACCGGCTGGTCGCCGCCCGGAAGGGCTACCACGGCCGGACGCTGGGCGCGCTCTCGGCGACGGCCGAGCCGAAGTACCGCGAGCCGTTCGAGCCGCTGCCGATCCCGACGACCCACGTCGCCTTCGCCGACACCGAGGCGCTGGCGGCCGCGATCGACGACGAGACGGCGGCGGTGATCCTCGAGCCGGTCCAGGGCGAGGCCGGTATCTTCCCGGCCGACGACGCCTACCTCCAGTCCGTGCGGCGGATCTGCGACGAGCGCGGCGTCCTGCTGATCATGGATGAGATTCAGAGCGGCTTCCGGACGGGCGCCTGGTGGGCGAGTAGCCACGCCGGGATCGTCCCGGACATCCTCGTGACGGCCAAGGCGCTGGCCAATGGGTTCCCAATCGGGCTCACGCTCGTCACCGAGGCAATCAGCGCGAAGATCCCGTCCGGCGCCCACGGCTCCACGTTCGGTGGCAACCCGCTGGCCGCCCGGGCGGCCCTGGCGACGTTGCAGCAGTTCCGCGAACTCGACCTCCTGGCCCAATCCACCGCGCTGGGCGGCGAGTTGCTGGCCGGCCTGCGCGCCCTGAACTCCCCGAAGATCCGTGACATCCGCGGGCGTGGCCTGATGATCGGCGTCGAGCTCAAGCAGCGCGTGACCCCAACCCTCAAGGGATTGCAGGAGCGGGGCGTGCTGGTCCTTCCCGCTGGCCCGCTGACCTTTCGGCTGCTGCCGCCGCTGATCTGGCAACGGGAGCAGGTCGACGAGCTACTGGCCGCGATGGGCGACGTCCTGGCGTAGAGCGATCGGTTCAGGTCGGCGCCGGGATCGGGAATGACCAGAACCAGGGCGGACCAGGGCTCGATCGATCGACGGGAGCGGGAGGGGTGCACCGTGTCTCCGGCCAACCTGGCGCTCGCTCCAGGCGTCACGATCGAGGCCGTGCCGGTTCAGCCGACCGGCTCCGGCTCGCGCGACCCGGCCGTCCTCCTCAACGACGACGCGCTTCTGCTGGACAACCGCCCGCTCGCCGATTTCAGCTATGCCCGGACCTACGATACCTACGACGGTCCTGGCCCTGACCGTGAACTGGACTGGTACGCGATCTCGCTGCCCGGGCCGATGGTGGTGAACTGCGTCGAGATGACGACGGGGTTTCCCTACCGTGACGGTGGCTGGTGGACATCGCTGCAGGTCGACGTTCGGCGCGCGGTCGATGAGGACTGGGAGACACTGACGCCGCGTCAGATCCTCCCTCCACTGGATCTCCGCGACAGCCGCCGGGAACGTCGCCCATTCGCCACCCATGTCATCGTCTTCGACGAGATCGTCGTCACCGCGGTCCGGCTAAGCGGGCGACCGGGGGGCAGCGCCCGATTCACCTCGCTGGCCCGGCTCGGCCTCTACGACCGCGACCTGTCGCGCTGGAATCCGGCCAGCGTGCCGCCACCTCCGGTACCAGCGCTGTACCGGGTCATCTCCCCCCTTACGATCTGGAACCTCTCGGATGACCTGGTCAAGCTGACCGGGCTGTCGGTCAGCACGCCCCTGATGGACTTCTACCTCGACGACGACCGCTTTCAGAGCTTCTGGAGTCGTGCCCTCCACGGCCCGGTCGAGAGTCCCGATCTCTGGCTCCTGATCGGAGAGGCGGTGGGCTGGGAGGCGCTGTCCCGGCGAACCCCAGGGAACGACATCCAACGCATGTCCCCTCATATTCGAGCGGGGTATCTCGGTGTCCTGGCCGTGGCGGTCGCCCCGGTGCTCGTGCGCGGCGAAGTCCTGGCGGAGATCACGACTGGCCCCGTCATCCTGCGGGACACCTTCGACATCGCGGCGCACCGGCGGATCGCCAGCGAGTACGACATCCCATGGGAGGTGTATCGGGCGGCCATGGACCGGACTCCTCGCATGACGCGCGAGCAGCTCGATGGCGCCGCCGGCTTGATCGGGACCATCGCCCAGACGATCGCAACCCTCGTTGACAGTCTCGATAGACTTCGCGCCCGCGATTCCATGGCATCCTCCCGGCGGGCCGCCGTTGCCCGACGGGCCATCGATTACATGGAAGACCATCTCGAAGATGCGGTCGGCGTCGCGGAGGTTGCCAGGGCGCTGGGGCTCACACCGTCCTACTTCGCGACCCAGTTCGCGGCCGAGACGGGGCGGAGCCCGAGCGATGTCCTGATCGGACTTCGCCTGGAGCGCGCCAAGCGATACCTCACCCACACCTCGATGACGGTCATGGAGGTCTGCGTCACCCTTGGCTACAGCCCGTCGTACTTCTCCCGGCTCTTCAGGCGTCACACCGGGCAGTCTCCCGGTCGATTCGCCCGGGAGCAACGCGCCGACCAGTGACGCTGTTTTGGCCGCAACGAAGAAAAAGGCATCATCGAGCCGGAAAAAGGGCAGGCCTGGCACCGTCGCGGTCTCTACAGTGAAAGGGAGGCGCAGACAGGACCGCATCCAGCGACGGGTGCAAGGGGAAGATCAGCGTGGGTCTGACCGTCGATTCCATTCCCGACGACCACGGGCCGTCGCGGGCCCAGGCCGGACCGGCTTCAACGTTGACACGCCGCTCCAACCGTAACTCCGTTGGCCAGCAATGGCCGCTCTACCTCATGGCGCTTCCGGGAATCGTCTCGATCCTGATCTTCGGCTACGGGCCGCTGTTCGGTCTCGTGATCGCGTTCCTCGACTATTCCCCGGTGCGGGGCGTCCGTGACAGCGACTGGGTCGGTCTCGACAACTTCCGCGCCGCCTTCGACAACCCGTTCTTCCTCCCGGCACTCCGGAACTCGCTGATCATCAGTTCGCTCAAGCTCGCGATTGGCTTCCCGACCGCCATCGTCCTCGCGTTGCTGCTCAACGAAGCGCGCATCCGCTGGTTCAAGAAGGTCGTCCAGACGGCCACCATCCTGCCGTTCTTCGTCTCGTGGGTCGTCATCGCCGCGATGTTCCGCAGCCTGTTCGCGCCGGACGGCGTCATCAACGAGATCCGGCAGCACGTCCTCGGGCTCGATCAGGTGGTCTTCCTCTCCAACCCGGACTACTTCCGCTGGCTGATCGTCTTTCAGGACACCTGGAAATCGGCGGGCTACTTCGCGGTCCTGTACCTGGCGGCGATGACCGCCATCGATCCCGTTCTCTACGAGGCGGCTGAGGTGGACGGCGCGAGCCGCTGGCGCCAGACGCTCGACATTACGCTGCCGGGCATCCGGACGACGATGGTCACGCTGTTCGTGCTGCTCTCCGGCTACCTGATCTTCGCCGGTTGGGAGCAGGTCGTGGTCATGTACAACCCGTCGGTCTATTCGACCACCGACATCCTCGAGACCTTCACGCTCCGGCTCGCCCTCAGCCAGGGCCATTACGGCCTCGCGACCGCCATTGGGCTCTTCCAGTCTCTGATCGGTCTGGGCCTGGTGCTGCTGACCAACGCGCTGGCGCGCCGCTACAGCGACCAGGGCGGGCTGTTCTGAGCGCTTCCGGTGAATCGGTGACATCGGCCGATCTGCCGATCGCAAGGGGAGAACAATGACCACCTCACCATTTCCCGCATCCGCTCACCGACGCCGCCGGTTCGCCGTCACTCCCGGTCAGATCCTGATCTACACCGTGCTCTCGCTCGTCTTCGTCGCGATGGCCTACCCCTTCTTCTACATCCTCTCGCTCGCTGTCATGCCCTACGACCAATACGTGGGACGATCGGTCCACGCCCTGCCGGCCGGTTTCACGCTCACCTACTTCCGCGAGGTCCTCAGCGACTCCCGGATCGTCCATGCCTTCGAGATCTCGGTCCTCAAGACGGTCGTCGGGACCGTGCTCAACGTCGTCGCCACGACGATGTGCGCCTACGCTCTCTCGCGCCGGGAGTTGCGCTTCAGGCGCGTCCTGGGGTTGCTCTTCGTCGTGCCCCTGTTCGTCAGCGGCGGCCTGATCCCCTACTACCTTGTGATCCGGTCAACTGGCCTGCTGAACTCGTTCTGGGCGCTGGTCCTGCCGGGGCTCGTCGCATCGTTCTATCTCTTCGTGGTGCGCGCGCACTTCATCAGCTACCCGCAGGAAGTGATCGAGGCCGCCATCATCGACGGGGCCGGGCATTTCCGCATCTTCTGGCAGATCGTCTGGCCGACGTCCACTCCGATCATCGCCACGATCGCCCTGCTCTACGCGACCGGTCACTGGAACGACTACTACTGGCCGAGCATCCTGGTCCAGGCCGATCTCCACCCCGCGACCGTCGTCCTGCAGAACATTTCGACGAGCCGGAGCGTGCTGCAGGGGCTCGGCGCCGGCACTCAACTGACTCCCCAGTCGTTCATCGCGGCGGTGGCCTCCGTCCTCGTGATTCCGGTCCTGGTGGTCTACCCGTTCGTCCAGCGGTATCTCGTCCGGGGCATCCTCCTCGGCTCGGTGAAGGGATAGCGTCGATGTCTCTCCGCCAGGGCCATCCGCCCGGTGCCAGCCGGAGCCGCTCGCCGCCCCGGCGCGGCCGAAGGACAGTGTGGTCATCCAGCCAGCTTTCGCCGTCGATCGTTTCAGGAGGGGTTCACCGATGAGCCAGGAGCAGGGTCTCAGTCGTCGCACAGTTCTCAAGGCGGGCACCGGTGCCGCCGCCGCCGCAATAGCCATGTCCCAGACGGGGGGCTTGGCGTTGGCACAGGACCGTCCGAAAGTCCGGATCTGGTCGCCGGGAGATAACGGCACCGTCTCCGACTGGAGCAAGGACCCGATCCTTCAGGTGGTCCAGGATGCCACCGGCACCGAGATCGAGATCACCAAGATCGGCTTCGACACCTATCCGGATCAGATCAACGCCGCCGTGGCCAGCGGCGAGGTCCCGGACGTTCTCGGCACGATCGACGTCGGCAACCGCTCGATCATTGCCCAGTACGTCCGTGACGGGGTCGTTACCGCCTATGACGGCGATCTGGCGCCGCTGGTTCCCAACGTGCTCGCCCAGTACGCGGCGAACCAGACACTGAGCGAACTCAAGATCGACGACCACGTCTACATGAAGCCGGTCTCCTGGGCGGATGCGAACGGTCCGGGATTCGGCATCATCCACGTCCGCAAGGACGTCCTCGATGGTCTCGGGATGCAACCACCCGACACCTTCGACCAGTACTTCGATTTCCTCCGCGCCGCGAAGAATGCTGGCTCGACCGGCGTCATCTTCGGCGCCGGCGGCGATGGCGGTCTGGGCGGGGCGCTGGAAGCCTTCACCGGCGCCTACGGCGTGCCGGCGGGCGGCTGGGTCAAGTCCGCCGATGGCTATGGCTTCTGGGCGATCCAGCCCGGCACCCGTGACGGGTTGCTCCTGTTCCGGCGGATGGTGGCGGACGACCTCGTCGATCCCGTGTCGTGGGAGCTGACCGAGACGCCGCGCGACCGCTATGTGGCGGGCCAGCCGTACTCGATGATCTGGAACGGCGGCGGCCATATCGGTCGGATCCAGAACGACATGGATCTGGCCGGGACGGGCGCCCGGGAATGGGTGGTACCGGCCCTCGACAACGGGAAGGGCTCACGCGGGTATCTGTCGGTGCCGTCGTTCTTCGGTGGGACGTTCCTCGGGTCACTGGATGGCAACGACCCTGAGGCGGCCGCGAAGGTCGTCAACTACCTCTCCAGCCCTGAAGGCTACAAGCTGACGGCGGTCGGGATCGCCGGGCGCGACTACCGGGAGGAGAACGGTCAGATCATCCTCATCCCCGAGCAGCGCAAACTGGATGGGTTCCCGACCGAGGCCGGCGATACGGGAGCGCATCCGCTCGGTTCCGCGATCGTCAGCTGGGTGCCGCAGGAGTGGCAGGACTTCGCCCTGCTCTACGGCAAGCCGGACGAGTTCAAGCAGTGGTACGACCAGATGTGGACCTACCAGCGTCAGTACCTGATCGAGACCCGGGGGGCGCTGACCACGAGTCCACTCTGGACCGACTACCAGAGCACGAGCGCGGAGCTCGTCACTCGCTCGTTCCTGGAGATCGTGCGGATGGGGTCCGAGGCCGAGGCAAGCAACCGTTTCGACCAGTTCGTCTC
>JAABUS010005090.1_pt1 | contig 17763 bp, 15 predicted proteins | sample 5560161 | NCBI WGS metagenome assembly JAABUS01 (sample SAMN10711885, study PRJNA513376) | rock metagenome | isolation source: Antarctica rocks | place: Antarctica: Victoria Land, Trio Nunatak nord | collected 2016-01-04 | reverse complement strand
ACCATCCCGAGCAGCTTCCGTGAAGCCATATACGAGTGCCACAAGGCCACCGGTAACAAGGATCGCGCCGGGAACGTCATAGTGGCGTTCGCCGTCCGCCCGGCTTTCGCGGACGGTGGGCAATGCGGCAAGCACGGCAACGATCGCGATCGGGGCGTTGACCAGTAAGCACCACCGCCAGCTCGCGTACTCGGTCAACACACCGCCAAGGATCAGGCCAATTGCGCCGCCGCCGCCGGCGACCGCACCGTAGACGCCGAACGCCCTGGCTCGCTCCCGCGCTTCGACGAACGTCACCGCAATCAGGGAGAGCGCCGCCGGAGCCAGCAGGGCCGCGAACGCCCCCTGGAGGGCACGGGCGCCGAACAGCATTGCTGCGTTCTGGGCGAAGCCTCCGAGGGCCGATGCGCCCGCGAACCCGATCAGTCCGATCAGGAAGATTCGCTTGCGTCCAACGTAGTCGGCAACACGGCCACCAAGCAGGAGCAAACCGCCAAAGGCCAGGGTGTAGGCGGTGATGACCCAGTGGCGGTCTGCGTCGGAGATTTGGAGGTCGCGCTGAGCGGGCGGAAGGGCGATGTTGACGATCGATGCGTCAAGCACGACCATCAGGGTTGCCGCGGCGATGACGGCCAGGGCCTGCCACCGGCGCGGATCAGCTGCGTTTGTACTGTGATCGTTGGTCATCTGGGAAATTCTCACTGCTCGATGCGACGTAACGTTCGGTGGGCAAGGAGTTGGTCAGATCGGGCGCCGTCTGACCACGATGACGTTGTCGGTAACGGTCGCCACTTGTCCATCTGGTCCGGTGGCCTGGCGTTGGGGAGCGTCTAGCCGCTCGGCCTGCCACTCGTCTGAGCTCAGCTCGAGCCCGGCGAGCGTGGCCTCAGGCGTAGGGAAGCGGGTGTCCGGATCGGCGTTCCACGACCACGGCATGACCGAAGCATGGTCGACGATCAGCAGGATCCCACCGGGCGCGACCAGCGCGCTCGCGTCCCGCAACACGCGCTCACGCGGGAACTCCACGGGGGAATGCAGGTACTGGGCGGAGATTAGGTCGAAGGTCCCGCCCGGGAGGGACACGGTGAGGTCGTGGCGCTGGAAGTCGATCCGATCCGCGACACCAGCGGCGTCTGCCCGCGCCGCTCCCCGCTCGAGGGCCGTGGTGGAGACGTCGACCGCCGTTACGTGCCAGCCCGTCCCGGCCAGCCAGATCGCGTCGCCGCCCTCGGCAGCGCCAAGATCCAGCGCACGCCCGGGAGGGAGCGACTGGACGATGTCGACCAGGATGGCGTTGGCCCGTCCACTCCAGGCACGCTCGTGAGCCTGATAGTGTCGTTCCCAGAACGCTTCGGCCTGACCCGTGCCGTTCTTACCGCGTGTCTCATCGCTCATGGTCGGTGCTCCTTGTGCTCTCGCGGCGTCGTGCAATGAGGGGAGACTGCGTCGTCGGGGTGCCCAGTCATCACAAGCCGTGGCGACGGGAACCGAGGACACGCTCGCTCATGTCGGCTTCCATTCCGGCCGAGAAGAGGTCGCCTTTCCCCTGCCGGCGGGACCGGAGGGCATCCACGGCCAGAGCCGTCTCCTCGGCGATCAGGTCGGCGTTGATCTGCGCTCCGACCCCCAGGCCGTCGGCGGCGGAAGTTATGACCTGCGCCATCAGATTGGTGACGTTGCCGGCGACATAGACCCCTGGAATCGACGTGGCACCGATCAATTCCGCGGGGATGGACCGGCCGAAGACGTACCCGCCCATCTCCATGTTGGTCGTCTCGAGGCCAATTCCGGTCAGGGGGCCGGACCGGGCCAAGAGCCGGGGCGCGACCACGACGGCCTGACGCGGGACGACTTCACCAGAGCGCAGCCGGACGCCAGTGAGCCGGTCGTCCTCAACCTCGAGGGCCGACACCTCGCCGTCGAGGACGGTGATGCCACGGGCGGCCAGCTGCTCGGCTTGCTCGTCCGACAGGGGCGGCGCGGTGTGCCGGAACAGGACGATGTCGTCGCTCCAGTTACGGAAGAGGAGCGCGCTATGGGTCGCCATCGGGCCGGTCCCGAGGATGCCGATCGCCTGGTCGCGGACCTCCCAGCCGTGGCAGTAGGGGCAGTGCAGCACGTCGCGGCCCCAGCGCTCCACCACCCCGGGCACGTCAGGCAGTTCGTCGGTCAGACCTGTCGCCACCAGCAGTCGTCGGGCCCGGACCGTGCGGCCATCGTCCAGCTCGACCACGAATCGGTCCCCGCCATGCCTGGCTTGTGGACCGCGGGAGTCCTCAGTCAGGAGCCGGGCGGATGTGGCCGTCGCCCTCACGACCTGGACGCCGTACTGCGCGACCTCGGCGCGGCCCTTGGCTAGCAGATCGCCGGGCGGCATCCCCTCGCTGGTCAGGTAGTTATGGACGTGACCCGCCGGAGCGTTGCGCGGGTCGCCAGCGTCGATGACCAGGACCGTGCGCCGGGCCCGTCCGAGGGCAAGGGCGCCACTCAGACCGGCCGCGCCACCACCGATGATGACCACGTCATAGCTCGGTGCCAGCTCGATCGCTGGTGGTGCCTCCTCCGATGACCGGGTAGACGACCCCCTGGTGTTGGTCGGGACGCTCATGACTTTCCCTTCGATGTGGACCAGGCGACCGTGTGCCGACCGCCGGGAAATAATGAGACGATGTATCGACCAACTATTCCCATAGAGATGATTGTCGGCAAGTGAATTTGCTGAAATGGCAAAGTTGAAGCTCTGCTGCCAGATTGGGTCGACAGCCGGGATCCATCGGTGGTCGTCGCCGTACTGTCGCTCTAGCGGTGCCGGACCCTCCGCATCACTGGCAATGTGGGGGCCGTTCCCGACGGTCTGCCAGATTTCAGGCTGTACCACCGCGCGTGGGCTGATCGGGGACGGCGGTGACCGGGTTGCGCTCCGAAGCCAGCCCCCATACCCTGCCGAGACCAGCGCCGGCTCTGGTCGCTCATCGCCACTCGCCGCAGGAGGCGTGATCCCCGTGGTCATCATCGAGCACGACCAGCCCAACACGTCCGGCCGCCCGACGCCAGCCTGGTACGCCGATGCCAAGTTCGGCATCTTCATCCACTGGGGGCTCTACTCCGTCCCGGGTTACGCGCCGGCCAGTCGGACGCTGCACGATGTCCAGCAGGCTGGCGACTGGGAAGACTGGTTTCGCGAGAACGCTTACGCCGAGTGGTACTGGAACACGATGCGGATCGAGGGCAGCTCGACGGGCCGGTACCACGCCGAACACTACGGTCGGGATTTTCGCTATGAGGACTTCCGGGGACCGTTCGAGGCGGGGCTCGCGGGATGGGATCCGGCCGAGTGGCTCGACGTCTTCCGGCTGGCTGGCGCGGGCTACGTCGTCCCGACGACCAAGCACCACGACGGCTACCGGCTCTGGCCCAGCGCCGTCCCCAACCCGCGCCACGGCGACTACCACCCATCGCGTGACCTGATCGGCGAGCTCGCCAGTGCGACCAAGGCCGCCGGGCTCCGCTTCGGGACGTACTACTCCGGTGGGATCGACTGGACGTTCAAGCCGCAGGTCATCCGGACGCAGCCTGATACCCGCGACGCGACGCCGGAAACGCCGGAGTACGTCGCCTACGCCGATGCGCACTGGCGCGAGCTGATCGAGCGCTACCAGCCGGCCCTGATGTGGAACGACATCTCCTACCCGGCCGGGTCGGACCTCGAGCGGCTGTTCGCCGACTACTACGCCGCGGTGCCGGACGGCATCGTCAACGACCGGTTCTCGCAGCGCGGCCGGGACGGTGGCCCGCGGACCGACCCGCCCTACGACATCACGACACCGGAGTACACGTCCTACAGCGAGGTGAGGCCCGCCAAGTGGGAGGCCACTCGCGGCATCGGTTTCTCCTTCGGCTACAACCGGACGGAGGATGCCCGCTCGTTCCTGTCGTCGGCCGAGATCGTGACGCTGCTGGTCGACGTCGTCAGCAAGAACGGCAACCTGCTGCTCAACACCGGGCCGATGGGTGACGGCCGGCTCCAGCCGGAGCAGGTCGAGCGGCTGCTGGCGACGGGCGAATGGCTCGCGGCCAACGGTGACGCAATCTACGGCACCCGGCCTTGGGAGATCGCCGAGGCAACGACCGATGCCGGAGGTGACCTCCGCTTCACCGCCAGGAACGGCGATCTCTACGCGACGTTCCTCGGTCAGCCCGCCGCCGGCCCGCACCGCCTCGATGGCCTGACGGCGGCCGATGGCACCGAAGTCCGGGTCGTAGCGACCGGGAGGCCGCTGGAGTGGCGCCAGGAGGGGACGGCCCTGACACTGCACATCCCGGACGGCGTGCCCAGTCAGCCAGCCCACAGCCTGCGGATCAGCCCGGCGCCACAACGGGCCGTCGGATAGGGCATGATGCCGTCGCCGCTCAGCACGGGTGAGGACGGCGAGCACTGACCGCGATGAAGCGAGTGACCGAATGACCGGGACCAACCTCTCTCACGACGAGCTGTCACCTCACGCCGACCAGGTCGAGACGCACCCGCGGGGCGCGGCCAGCCGGGTCACGCCGGCCGTGACGCTGGCGGCGCTGCTGTTGCCCCGGACCGGGACCGTCCTCGACCTGGGCTCGACCCTTAGCCGGGACATGCCGAAGGGCAAGGGACAGGACGACGCCTTCGCCCCGTTCCAGCTCCTTCGCCACCGGACGACCGTCGACTCCGCCCGCGAGGGGGGCAAGGCGGGGACGACCTTCTCGACCGAACTGATCCAGGGGACGCCCCACACCGGCACCCATTTCGACGCGTTCGCCCACGTCCAGCTCGATGGCCGTGTCTTCGGGGGCGGAACGGCCGCCGAGCACGAGCGCGACTTTGGCTGGACGCACGCCGGGATCGAGACCGTCGCGCCGGTCCTGACCCGTGGTCTCCTGCTCGACGTCGCCGCCGATGAGGGCGTCGACCAGCTATCTGACGACATGGTGATCTCGGTCGAGCAGGTTCAGGCGTCGCTGCGGCGGCGCGATCTGGCAGTCCGGTCCGGCGACGCGGTCCTGATCCGGACCGGCAAGATGCGCGACTACGGCGATCCGACCCGGTGGGCCGGGGCGATCCCCGGCCTGGGCGTCGACGCCGCGATCTGGCTCTACGAGCAGGGGATGGCGGTCGTGGGGGCCGACAACCCGAGCGTCGAGCCCAACCCGACCGCCGACTGGTCCCGGCACCTCCACGTCGAGCTGCTCTACCGCCGCGGGGTCCACCTGTTGGAGTGGATGGACCTCGAACCGCTCCACGAGAGTGGCGCCACCGAGTTCCTGTTCTGCGCGCTGCCCCTCAAGATCCGGGGCGCGACCGGCTCGTGGATCCGGCCAATCGCGGTGATCTAGGTCGTCCAGGAAGCCGCCGTGGAGACATGGTCCGCCTCGTCCGCTCTTCTCCCCTCTCCATCCGGTGAAGACCGAAGGGATGAACCCGGGTGCCCCCTGGGCGTGGGAGGGGCCGGGGGGAGGGGTTCTACCGCGTAGCGGTCCCGGTGCCCGTTGACGAAGCGGCTCGTGTTCAAGCGGGTCGGTCGGGTCTACAGGGTATCGCCAAGCGGGGTAATGGCCGCTGCGGCGGCCGGGCTCGCAAGCCTCACCCCTACGATGATGGTCGTTGTGTTCAAGCATTGAAGGGAACTCGACGATGCTGTTCAATCTGACGGGCAAGACAGCGCTGATCACCGGGGCCGGTTCAGGCATCGGCCGGGCCATCGCGATGCTCTACGCCGGCCACGGGGCGTCGGTCTGGGTCGGCGACCTGAGCGAGGAGCGCGGCAACGAGGTCGTCGGGGAGATCGCCGCGGCCGGCGGCCGGGCGGCGTTCGTCGCGATGGACGTCACCGACCTCAGCTCCGTCCGCTCGGCGGTCGGGCGGGCCGTCGCGACGGATGGCCGGCTCGACATCATGGTCAACAACGCCGGGATCGGGATGGTGGGCAGCGTGACCGAGACCGAGCCGGAGGACTTCCACCGCTTGATGCGCGTCAACGTCGACGGCGTCTATCACGGGTCGAAGGCGGCGGTCGAGCAGATGATCGCCCAGGAGCGGCCCGGCGGCGCGATCGTCAACATGGCGTCGGTCGCCGGGCAGATCGCCGTCCCGCGCCGCTTCGCCTACGGCGCGACCAAGGGAGCCGTCATCTCTATGACGCAGTCGGTCGCGATGGACTACGTCGAACGCGGAATCCGCTGCAACTGCATCTGCCCCGGGACGGTCGAGACGCCATTCGTTGATAATTACATCCATCGCTACCACGCCGGCGAGGAGGAGGAGACGCGCAAGGCGCTCCACGCTCGCCAGCCGATCGGGCGGATGGGCCGGCCGGACGACATCGCCCCAATGGCGCTCTACCTCGCGTCGGACGAGGCGGGCTACGTCACTGGCGCCGCGATGGTGCTCGACGGTGGCTGGACCGCCCGGTAGCACGACATAAAAAGCACGACGCCTGACAATAGAAGGACGGACAGGGATGGCCCAGACACTCGGCGGCGTGCAGTTGCAGACCCGGAGCCGCGAGCCGGTTGCGTTCGAGGCGGTCGCGGTCTCGCTCAACCCGCTCGACAACGTCGCGATCGCCAAGCAGGCGCTCGTCCCCCGGACCATGCTGACGGCGCTGCCAGACGGCGGCGCCGACCTGGAGACGCGCGGCGTCATCCCGGCCGGCCACAAGTTCGCCCTTCGCGACGTGGCCGAGGGGGACCCGGTCCGGCGCTACGGGCAGATCATCGGCTTCGCGACGCAGCCGATCGGCCGGGGACAGCACGTCCACTCCCAGAACCTGGCCGTCCAAGACTTCGACCGCTCCGCTCTCTATGAGATCGGGGCCGAGTGCGTCCCGGTCCAGTACGTCCCCGAGGCCGAACGCCGCACCTTCCTGGGCTTCCGCCGCCACGACGGCCGGGTCGGGACGCGGAACTTCGTCGCCGTGCTGGCGTCGGTCAACTGCTCGTCGACCGCCACCCGGCGGGTCGTCGAGCACTTCGCGAAGCCAGGGATGCTCGACGCGTACCCGAACGTCGATGGCGTGATCGGCTTCCCGACCAAGGGCGGCTGCGGCGCGCACTACGGCTCCGAGGCGCTGTTCCAGCTCCAGCGGACGCAGGCCGGGATGGTGAATCATCCGAACGTCGCCGGCTACGTCATCCTGAGTCTCGGCTGCGAGACCAATCAGCCCGAGGACCTGATCGACGCGACCGGGCTGACCGAGGCCGCCGCCGACGGCAAGCGCCCGCTCGTCCTGACGATCCAGGAGGACGGCGGCTTCGCGAAGACCGTTGTGGCCGGCATCCGGGCCGTCGAGGATCTGCTGCCGCTGGCCAACCAGGCGGAGCGCGAGCCGGTCCCGGTCAGCGAGCTAATGGTCGCGCTCCAGTGTGGCGGCTCGGACAGCTGGTCCGGCGTGACGGCCAACCCGGCCCTTGGCGTCGCCGCCGACCTGATCGTCCAGCAGGGGGGCACGGTCGTCCTCGGCGAGACCAGCGAGGTGTACGGCGGCGAGCACCTGCTGACCCGGCGGGCCGCAAGCCAGGCGGTTGGCGAGGCGCTGATCGAGCGGATCCACTGGTGGGAGGGGTACACCGAGATGCACGGCGCCAGCATCGACAACAACCCTTCGCCCGGCAACAAGCTCGGCGGACTGACGACGATCTACGAGAAGTCGCTTGGCGCGATCGCCAAAGCCGGATCGACCCCGATGACGCAGGTCGTGAAGTACGCCGAGCGCGTCACCGAGCGTGGCTTCGTCCACATGGATACGCCGGGCTTCGATCCGGTCTCGGTCACGGGGCAGGTCGCCGGGGGTTGCCAGGTCGCCGTCTTCACGACCGGCCGTGGCTCGGCATTCGGCTTCAAGCCCAGCCCCAGCATCAAGATCGCGACCAACAGCGTCCTGTTCGCCAAGCAGGAAGCCGACATGGACATCAACGCCGGCCGGGTGCTGGACGGCGTGCCACTGGCCGAGGTCGGTCGTGAGATCTTCGAGGAGATCATCGCCGTCGCGTCGGGGAAGCAGAGCAAGAGTGAGGCGGAGGGGCTCGGGGAAGAGGAGTACAATCCCTGGATTCTCGGGGCGACGCTGTAAAACGTCGCCGAGCGCGGTCCCAATCGTCCCCCGGAGCGCCGGGCCAGGAGTGGTCCGGCGCGGCGGTGCCACACGTCGACGCTGTCGGCTGTCATATGGGTACCTGGGTAACAGTCGCTGGACCTCCGTCTGACGCGTGAGTGAGTCGACAGCGGGTCGTTCGACCAGATGGGAGCGATGGGAGCCGATGAGACGCCGGGGCATCGTGACGACGGCAGTGACCGTCGTGCTCGTCATCGCTCTCATCGCCGTGGTGGAGGCCGTGTTCTGGTCGGCGCGGGACGATCAGCCATTGCTCGTCGAGTTCCACGCGCCGCGGGACTACTCCGGCTGGTTGGTCGTCAGCTGGAACTGCCCGAACGGCGCTCGGCTCGCCGACTCCCACGCCAACGGCCGGCGCTACTCGCTCGACTTCTCGGATGCGGGGACGATCTGCCTGGTCGATCCAATCCCGGCGGACGGTTACGTCATGATGACCTACCGCCGCAACGGCAGTCTCAGCGACGGGCTGGTCTCGTCGCCCTTCCTTCGGGCCGGTCCGCAGCAGGTCAAGCGAGACTCGCCGGGCACGACCAGCATCGATCCAGCCATTGGGGCGACGACCGACCACCGGTATGACGTCGCCTGGGTCGAGGTGAAGCCGCAACCGGCGCGCGGCGACGCGTTCCCGGATGATCTCGCGCTCGGCACCCAATGCGACCTCGACCAGTTCCTCCAGCGGCAGTTCAACGAGCCGGCCGCCAACGTCGCGTGCACCCCGATCCCGAGCCGGCTCGACGCGGGATTGACCGAGTAGCAGACGGCGCGACCTCCGAATGCCGGATGGGTGGTGGACCTGCGGGCAGCTCCGCGCGATTCACTGGATCGGACCCGGGTGGCAGGCGTGGCAGGAGCGCCGGTTCGACCCCATTGGAGTCGGTGGGCGCGGGCTATCCTTTTGCCAGCGCTCGGCCTCCGTCGCGGCGCCCGACCATGGGTGAAGGAACCGAATGACCCGCCGACTGCTCGTCTACACCGGCATCATCGTCGTCGCCGTGCTCTTGTTCCTGATCGTCGTGCGACCCATCATCGAGGCCCGGTTGACCATCGTCGACTACGTCGTCCCGGAGGGCTATGCCGGCTGGCTGGTCGTCTCATGGGGTTGTGCCGGCGGGCGCGACTTCAACGAGCTTCGTACTGACGGCAATCACTTCGGTGTCGTCTTCGACGCCAACGGCGTCGTTTGCCTCGCCAATGACCCCCCTTCGCCCGGCTACGGGATTGGCGGCTATCGGTACCCCGATGGCCGTGACGCCCCGGTCCAGCCCGGCGGCGCCCTGAACGCCGCCGCGTACTATGCGGCGACACCGGCCGCGGGCGGCACGTCCACGCCATCCACGACCGGTCACACCTACAATTTGGCGTCGATCGGGATCGGGTCCAAGGGGACGCTCGGCGACCGCTGCGATCTGGAGCGTTTCCTGCGGGCGCGGTTCGGCGAGCCGCTCTCCGGACGGCCCTGTGGCCCGATCGACGACCACATCGAGATCGTGCCCGTCGAGGAGTGATAACCAACGCCACGCAGCTCTGTAGGGGCTGGGGACGCAGCGCTGCGGTTCCGGATTGGGAGACCGTGCCGCCAGGGATCAGGCGAGGAGCCGCGTGAACACCAAATGTTTCCCCGACGCCGCGATGGCAGGCAGACCTCTCCTACGACCCCCCTCGCCGGCTCCCGGCTCGCTCCATTCGGCTGAAGCTTCACTTCGACTCACCAGTCCCGGAGAGGGGAGTCGCCGCGTCTTGACCACCCCGCATCGTCGATCCGGATTCCGTATCAGGCGAGATACTGCGTGAACCAGGTCTGCGTATCCTGCCAGGCGGCCAGGGCCTGCTCCTCGTTGTAGCGCGGTCCCGTGTCGTTGTTGAAGGCGTGCTGGGTGCCAGGGTAGGCGGTAATCCGGAAGGTCTTGCCGGCCGCGGTCAGCGCCGCTTCGAGCTCGTTCCGGCCGTCATTGGCAAAGTCGGTCGGGTCGTCGGAGTAGACGCCGAGGACGGCCGCCTGAATGTTTGGCACCTGATCAAGGGGCGGCGGAGGGCCATAGTACGGCGCCGCCGCCCGGATCTCCGGGGCCGCGCAGATCGTTCGCCAGGTGATACCGCCGCCGAAGCAGAAGCCGTTCATCCCGATCCGGGAGGAGTCGACGCTGGCGTCGCTGGCGTAGTTCGCGATGGCCGCCCGGAAGTCCGCGACGTGCCGATTGGGGTCGCCCTCGCTCAGGATGCTCGGGATCTGAGCCGGGTCCGCGACGCCGGCCGTGCCGCCCTCACGGCTGAGCAGGTCGGGCGCGACGGCGACGTAGCCGTTGGTCGCCCAGCGCCGGGCGACGTCCCTGATGTGGTCGGTCAGACCCCGGTTCTCGTGGCAGATCAGAACCATCGGCAGCCCCGCCGCGCCTGGCGTCGCGCCACCGGCGGCCGGTCGGGCCTCGTAGGCGGAGATCGTCGCGCCGTCACCGCCGGGGAACGTGACCGTCGCGGTCGACACACGCGGATCGCCATCCGGGACGGAGAGGGGGCTTCGCGGAGCCGTCGGGGTCGCCATCGACGGCGCCCCGGGCGCCGGTGTCGCGTCCTGAGCACTGGCCGTTGGGACGCCCATCGTCGTCAGAAGCGTCGCGGTCGCGGCAACCCCACCCGCGATATGGAGTACACGCCGAACCATGTCTCGTCGCGACATCACGCCGTCGTGGTAGTCGTCGATGAACTCATGAACGAGGTACCGCTGCATCTGGGACAGCTCGCGGTAACGGTCGAGTTCGGTGTACGGGCGCATGTCGAACCTCCCTGGTTCAGCGGAGCGGGGCGCTGTCTGACCGGACGCACGATGTTCCTGCCGTCCGGGCCGCACGTTTCATTCCGACCCATAAGCGTGAGCGCCGTTTAGGCGGGCAAAGGTTGCCTCGTCCTACTGGACGAAGCTAACTCCCTGTACAGGAGGGGCAAAGACGCGAGATGATTGCCATAGTTTCGTTCTCGATCCAGATGAAGGAAATACATGGGCGTGTCATCGAATCCGAGCGCCGCGGAGATCCCGCTACCAATCGTCGCGCTCAACCGGGCGACGATCGTGATCACCATCGTCGCCGGTCTCGCGCTGGGTCAGCCAGCGATCATCACGGCGCTGCTCGTTGTGCTCGTGGCCGCACTGGCGTTCGGGCCGCGTGGCAGCCTGATCTTCCAGGTTGGCAGCCGGCTGCTTCGCCGCCAGGTCGCGATCGCCCGGGAGGCGGGGCAGACCGAGGCGGCGGTCCTGATGCGGTTCAACAATAGCATCGCCGTCGTGATGCTCGGGCTGGCCCAGGTGGGCTTCCTCGCCGATCAGCCGTTCGTGGGCTGGTTGTTGGCGGCCATCGTCGCGGTAGCGGCAACTATTGCGCTGGCCGGGTTCTGCGTCGGCTGCTTCGTCTTCTTCCGACTCCGCATGCTGCAATACCGAGTCCGAGCTGGACGACACGCCTGATGACCACTGCCCCCAACTCGCACTCGGTGACGACGCAGGGCAGCCGGGTCGAGTGCCGCCCGTGGTCAACTGGTTCGATCCCGCGGGGGTTTCGCGGCCCTGATGTCGCTGCCGGGGATGAAGTCTAGTCAGCGGGACATCCCTCTCGTACCCTGATCGAGACCTTGCCGGTCCCCGGCCTGTCATCGTCGCCAGTGTCGCTCGCCGTCCCCGCCGGGAGGTCACTCCATGGTCGCCGAACATGTTTCCATGACCCGCACCCATCCCCTCACGCCGCTCTCAGCCAACGAGATCGAGCGTGTCGTCGCAGCCATCCGAGCCAGCCAAACCGACGCGGCCGGTCTCCGCTTCGTGCAGGTGGATCTGCTGGAGCCACCGAAGGCCGCCCTGTTGGCGATGACGGCTGGTTCGGGTCCGATCCCCGAGCGGATCGCGCTGGCCGTGTTGTTCGACCGGGCCAGCCACGAGGCGGCTGAGGTCCGGGTGTCGCTGGACCGCGACGCCGTCATCGGCTGGGACTTGATCACCGAGGGCTTCCCGCCGCTGGTCGGCGATGACTACGAGCTGGCGATGTCGACCGTCATTGCCGATCCCAACGTCCGAGCGGCGCTGGCGAAGCGCGGGATCACGGCGTTCGAGCGGGTCTTCGTCGAGCCGTGGACGGCTGGTCGCTTTCCCGACGAGGCGGCCCAGGGGGACCACGGGTTGCGACTGACGCGCTGCCTGTTCTCGTACCGGGACGAGCTCACCGACATGAACCCGTGGGCGCACCCGATCGAGAACCTGGAGGTCCTGTTTGATCTCGATTCGGGCCGGATTCACCGGCTCATGGACTACGGTGCCGTGCCAATGCCGTCCGACTCGGGTGAGTTCGGCGTGGATCGGGTCGGGTCGCTCCGTGATGGGCTCAAGCCACTGATGATCCACCAGCCGGACGGAGCCTCGTTCAGCGTCGATGGTCAGCAGGTCCGCTGGGATCGCTGGTCGTTCTATGTAGGCTTCAACGCCCGCGAAGGGTTGACGTTGCACGAGTTGTCCTGGGTCACGCCGGAAGGGCGAGTCCGGCCAGTACTCTACCGCGGCTCGCTGGCCGAGATGGTCGTCCCGTACGGCGACCCGCACTCGGTCCAGATCCGGAAGAACGCCTTCGACGTCGGCGAGTACCTCATCGGCAAGTGTGCCAACTCGCTGGAGCTTGGTTGCGACTGTCTCGGCGTGATCCATTACTTCGACGCGACGATGGTCAGCCACACTGGGGAGCCGGTCCACCGGCCCCGCGTCGTCTGCCTCCACGAGGAGGATTACGGTGTCCTCTGGAAGCACACCGACGACAGCCACGGCCGGGCCGAGGTTCGGCGGTCGCGGCGGCTGGTCGTCTCGATGTTCAGCACGGTTGGCAATTACGACTACGGGTTCTTCTGGTATCTCTACCAGGACGGCCGGATCGAGGTCGAGACCAAGCTGACCGGTATCCTCTCGACCGGCTCGGTCTTCCCGGGGGAGCGAAGCAGCCACCGGCAGCGACTGACGCCGGGCGGTCTGGCAGCGCCGATCCATCAGCACCTGTTCAACTTCCGGTTGGACTTCGACGTCGACGGACCGATCAACACCGTGGTCGAGGAGCACGCCGAGCCCGATCCGCCGGGCGAGGGCAACGACATCGGCGCCGCCTTCCATACGGTCGCGACGACGCTGGAGACGGAGTCGGGCGCCCAGCGCCTCACGGACAGTCACCGGGCCCGGACCTGGCGGGTGACCAGTCCGGCGACCCTGAACGCTGTTGGCGAGCCGACCGCCTACCGTCTGATCCCGCACGCCAACGTCCTGCCGTTCTGGTCGCCCGGGTCGAGCATCGCGGCCCGGGCCGCCTTCGCCAACCGGCACCTCTGGGTGACCGCCCACGCCGACGACGAGCGCTACCCGGCTGGCGAGTACCCCAACCAGCACCCCGGCGGGGCGGGACTGCCGACCTGGACGGCCGTCGACCGGTCGATCGTCGAGACGGACGTCGTGCTCTGGTACACCCTTGGTACGCACCACTCGGCCCGCCTGGAGGACTGGCCGGTGATGCCGACCGCCTACACCGGCTTCACGCTACTGCCCGATGGTTTCTTCGACCGCAACCCGGCCCTCGACGTTCCACCGGCATCCCCGGCCGAGAACCACAGCGTATTGGCGAATGGAGACGGGGAAGCCGATCTGTAAGGACATGGCTTGCCTTGTCCCTACCCGGTGGGCGGCGCTCCCACTACCGAATGAATGGAACCTGATTGTCAATCGCCGTGAATACGCTGCTCGCCGGTCAGGTGTTCTCGCACCGCTACCTCCAGCACAACCCTGGAGCGCTCGGGATCTCGACGCCGAACAGCCTGGTCGGGCCCTGGGTCGAGCCGGACCCGCACCCGTCCAACCACCGACTGGTCATGCGAACCCAGCAGCTCGTCGACCTGAGCGGGCTGGCCGACCGCCTGGCGGACATCGCTCCCCGGCTGGCGAGCGACGATGAGATCCTGGCCTTCCACACGCCCGCCTATCTGGACCGGATCACGGCGCTCGACGCCGCCGGCGGCGGGGAAGCGGGCGACGGTGCCCTGATGGGGCCGGGCTCGCTCACGATCGCCCGGCTGGCGGCTGGTGGAGTGATGGCCGCTGTGCATGCCGTCATCGCCGGGCCGACCCGGCGGGTGTTCGCCAATGTTCGTCCGCCGGGCCACCACGCCATGCCGGACCGCGGGATGGGCTACTGCATCCTTGGTAACGTCGCGCTGGCCGCCCTCTACGCGCGCCATGTCCATGGGGTCTCGCGCATCCTCATCCTCGACTGGGACGTCCACCACGGCAACGGAACGCAGGACGCCTTCTACGGCGATCCAGGCGTCCTGTTCGTTTCGGTCCACCAGGATGACCACTACCCGGCCGGCTGGGGTGCGGCCGATCAGGTCGGGATGGGCGAGGGGACGGGCTTCACGGTCAACCTGCCTTTGCCGGCCGGCTCGGGGAACGCGACCTACCGGGCCGCCTTCGACCGGGTCATCCTGCCCATCGTCGCCGAATACGCCCCCGAGCTCGTCATCATCTCGGCCGGGCAGGACGCCTCGGTCCGGGACAGCAACGGCCGGATGTACCTCACCGTCCCGAGTTACCGTTGGCTGACCGAAGCCGCGATCGCGATGGCCGACGCAACGGCCAGCGGCCAGCTGGTCATCGCGCTAGAGGGCGGTTACAGCGAGAGCTACGCGCCGTATTGCACATTCGCCATCATCGCGACGCTGGCCGGTCGGACCGACCTGATCGAGGACCCGATCGCCGCCCGTAGCCACGCCCGCAACACGACTTCCACCAGTGTCAACGCGGCCGCCGAGGAGGCGCTGGCGGCGATTATGGCGGTGCAGCGGACGTACTGGTCGGTGCTCGCTGGTTAGGAGAACGCTCGTGGCGTACCGGCATTTTCCCCCATGCTCGGGATCGCTGAGCATCGAATCGACGACCGGGACGAACGACCCCGTCGACGGGCTTCGAGGCCGCAACAGGACAGAGCCGGACCCCCGGCCAACCGAGCGCCCGCTAAAGCAGGTTTCACCGGAACGGCCCGGCCCCAAGACCGCCTCCTGCTCCCTCCCCTGGGCACCGGTGAGCCGAAGACGCTCCAGCGGTTGAGCGATCCGGGAAGCTGGAGAAGGGGTCTGCTTCGCCACCAGGCAGTTCCCGAGGAACTCGCTCTACCGTCGGGTTCCACCCGAGCGCGCCAACCGGTTCCGGACGAACCGGACCCCTCTGGCAATGAGAAATCCGCGAAGCAATGTACCGATGCAACCCATGAGCTGTCTCCTATCGGCGAACGGTCTACTCGAGGGCGGATCACATTCGGTGCCACCCCATCGGGCGATTCAGTCGGTCGGGCTGTGAAGCGAGCGACGTATGGGTTACTGCTTCAGGTCGATCAACCCAGCCTCGGTCGGGCGGAAGCCACAGGCTTCGAGATAGAACGTCCTGAGGTGCGGCTCGAAGTCGACGTGCAACCACGCGCAACCGGCGTCGCGGGCGCCAACGATCGCCAGGCGAACGAGTTCACGACCGATGCCGTGTCGCCTGGCGTCGCGGGCAACCATGGTGTCCAGCAGAAAGGCATGAACCGCACCGTCCCAGGCGACGTTGACGAACCCGACGAGCCGCCGCGCATCCCGGGCGCAGACCCAGCCCAGGCTGTGACGGTCGAGGCGCTCCCGGACGTCCACGTCGTCGGAGCCGGCGGTGTAATCGAATGCCTCCGCTTGGAGGGCGATGACCTCCGCGTTGTCGAAGGTGCCACGCCATTCGTACCGGGTCGTCAAGGACCACCCCTGTTCACCAAAGCGGGTACGGGAGATGGACGCGTCAGACTGGCAGCCGAACGACCGGGTTGGTCAAGGTGCCGATCCCGCCGACCGTGATCCGGACCTCGTCGCCCGCTTCCAGCGTGAACTCGGACGGCGGGATGATGCCGGTCCCGGTCATCAGGATCACGCCCCACCCGAACAGCTCCGCCTGGCAGCGGCGCAGCCAGGCGGCCAGGTCCTCGAACGTCCGGTGCATCTGACCAGTCGAGCTCTCGCCACTGAAGAACAGGGCACCGTCGCGGTGGATCTCGAGGTTGATCGCGAGGGAGCGCGGGTCCTCGATCTCCCACGGCAGGGCGACGACCGGACCAAGTGCGGCGCAGGCGCGGTAGATCTTGGCCTGCGGCAGGTAGAGCGGGTTCTCGCCCTCGATGCTGCGGGACGAGACATCGTTGCCGACCGTGTAGCCGGCGATCTCGCCCCCGGCGTTGATCAGGAGCGCCACCTCCGGCTCGGGCACGTCCCAGGTCGAGTCGCCCCGGATTGCGATCGGCTCGCCCGGTGAGGAGACGCGGTCGGGTGTCGCCTTGAGGAACACCTCCGGCCGCTCGGCATCGTAGACCTGCGCGTAGACGTCCTGCTGGGTGGATTCTTCCATCCGGGCGTCACGACTGCGGAGGTAGGTGACGCCGGCGGCCCAGACCTCCTGATAGTCGACCGGGGCCGCCAGCTCGACCGACGCCAGTGGGACGGATGCCTCGCCCGCGGCGGCTTCGACCGCCATCCGGAGATCGGCCAGGCTCAGCGCGAGCGCGCCGGCGAGCGTGCCAGGACCGCCGGTCGCCTCGATGTCGATGACCTGGTCGCCCTCGATCAAGCCAAGCTGGTGAGCGCCGGTCGCTTCGGTACGATACAGACAGAGTGGCACGATCTCTCCTCATGCGTGGCGCCCACTGGAACTTCAGGTCGGCGTTCGCCCGGCCGATAGGTGGTCAGGCACCGCTGCGCAACCCCGGTCCTTACCCGATTGACGCCGGACCAGCACGGGCGCACGCTGATTGTGAAATCGCTCACAGACTTCACTGGGAGGCCGGGCGAGCGGTCGTCACGAATCGAGGTGCGTCCATGCAACGATGGATCGGCCTACTCGTCATGGTACTCGGTATCGCGCACGTCTCGTTTGCCATCGTCGCGGGGTGGTCGGACCTCGGCGGCATCCTCCGCGGTGGCCTGGCCGGTCTGGAGTCGGCGCCAGCCGGCGACGAGGCGGCGTTCTGGTCGCTGCTGTTCGGCGTCGTCGCCGCGACGGTGGGGTACCAGCTGTACTGGTCCGCGACGCGCTTTGGCGCGACGTCGCTGGTGCCCGGGGTTGGGCTGATCGCGATTGGCACCTTCGGCGCCTTCCTCGCGCCGCACTCGCCCTTCTGGCTGGCTCTGATCCTTGGGATCCTGGCGGTCATTGCCGCCTGGCGTGGTCAGTCACGGCCGATTCCCGGCGGGCGGCTCTCCCACCCGGCGTAAGTGCGGCAACGGCCGGGACTCTTGATGAGGGGTCCCGGCCGTTGCCCATGCCTATCGTCCGCTTGACCGGTCAGTTCCCGGCGCGGGCGGCGGCCGCGAGGACCGCCCGCTTGACCAGACCACGAACCAGGCGCTGACGATATTCCGCGGAGGCGCTGATGTCTTCCAGGAAGTCGATCCCGTCGTTGACGCCGGCCAGAGCGGCCGTGACGCCGGCGTCGTCGATCGCCCTGCCGCTTAGTGCCACCTCGACACCGCTGGCTCGGAAGGCGCGGTCGGTCGCGCCGGTCACGCCGACGCGAACGTCCGAGGCGGTGCCATCGGC
>JAABUS010005089.1_pt1 | contig 17772 bp, 18 predicted proteins | sample 5560161 | NCBI WGS metagenome assembly JAABUS01 (sample SAMN10711885, study PRJNA513376) | rock metagenome | isolation source: Antarctica rocks | place: Antarctica: Victoria Land, Trio Nunatak nord | collected 2016-01-04 | reverse complement strand
GCTCCCGGGCCCCGCAGGCGGTGAAACGCTGCTGGCAGGCCACCGCCTGGCGCAGCCGGCTGGCCTGCACCGCCGCGCGCAGCCGCTCCACCTCGACCAGCTCGGCGTCCATCACCCGCGCCGCGTCGTCATCCAACGACGGCCGCGGCGACGACACCGGCGAGGTGGAGATCGGTCCCTGCGACATCCCGCTATCGTACTTGTGTTCGAACGCACTGACCAGCCTGAAACCCCAGCTGTGCAAACAAACTTCGCACCGCACCGCACCGCACTGCGCTGCGCTTCGCTTCGCTTGCGGGTTCCGTCTCGACCCCACATCGCCGAGCGGACCTAGGACCGGTCCGCCCCGAGGGCTACCCGGTGTGCCTGGGACCAGGTCCCGTCCGGTTGCTGCTCCATCACGACGACCTCCCGTCGGACGAACGTCATCGGGAGCAGCACGTCGAGGGCCACCGCCACCTCCCCCTGGATGGCGTCCAGTTCGGACGGACTGCCCATCGCAACCGTCACGTGCGGATGGGGGTCTGGATGCGCACCGCCGTAGGGGACGCAGGCCGGGAACGACTTGACCAGCAAGCGTGTGAGCGCGCGGACGCTCGCGTCTGACTCCTCGCTCAACGCCAGGAAGAGGACGCCCTCCGGGAATCTGCCGGGCCTGTCGACGGGGCCTGTGCGTAGCCGCCTCGGGCGGCGTTTGCGGTCGCCGGCGCCGTGCTGCTGCCATCGACCGCGGTGAGGCGGTGCTGACCGGCTGGGTTTGGGGCACCGGGTGCACGCCGGTCCAGTGTCGAAGGACCGCGGAGCCGGTGTCATGCACGGCGAGCGGCGCTAGTGGTCACGCCCGTTAGTTCGTCGGGGGTGTGATCCAGGCAGTGGGGTCGCCGAGGTAGAGGCCGCAGGCGGTGTCGAGTGCTTGTTCTGGGGTGCCGGTCATGCTGCCGGTGGGGAGGAAGTTCTCTTCGTAATCGTCGTGGCTGGCGCGGTAGATCGCGAAGCCCCAGCTGCTGGCGGAACCGACGTAACGCAGCCGGCACAGCGGCAGCTCCTCACCGTCAGGGGCGTGGCCGGTGACGTAGGCGAACCCGGCCCGGTGCTTGACGCTGATGCCGGTCAGCTGTGGCCAGCGCTGTCGGGCGTGGGCGTGCAGTTTCTGCTCCAGGGAGGACTTGGTCGAGTCGGGGACTGTCACCATCAGCCCATCTTGCCGCCCCGCGCTGCACGAGACGCCTTGGGCAGCGGGTCGGGTGAGGTGTCGGCGCGCCTGCTTGGAGGTCGTGGCGGCGGCTGGGACAACGGCGAGCATGACTGCTTCCCGCTGTGCCCTCACGTCTACTTGTCCCCCTCGCGGTGCTCCGGGCCGCGCCGGGTGTGACTCGACGGTCGCGGTGCCGATCCGTCTGACCCGCGGTGAGCGGCAGGTCCTGCAGGCCAGGGTCGCCCGGTCCCGGGCCGAGCAGCGTGATGTGCTTGTCCGTGGCCATGTGAAAGTCCTCGCTGATGGCCACTGAAAGTCCCCGCTGGTGGCCAGCAAAAGTCCTCACCTCGCGTTCGGTCGTGTCTGCCGGGAGCTGAGGCCCTGAGCGGTGACGGTGGCGGTGTCTAGCCAGTCACCGAACACCGCCCAGGGGGCTCCATTGTTGTCTGCGAGGAAAGAGTTGGACGTCAAGAACGCCTACCGAGAGGTAGGCACCTACCGAGGCGCCGCAGAGATGTGCGGCGTCGATCCCAAGACCGTCAAGCGAGCCATCCTGCGCGACCGGGCCGCGGCCGAGCGGGTCGCGCGCCGGCGCAACTACGAGAGCGTCCGCAGCCTTGTCACGGGCAAGGTCGAGCTGACGAAGGGCAAGATCAGCGCGAAGCGGCTGCTGCCCGAGGCTGTTGCCTGCGGCTATGAGGGCTCGGCCCGCAACTTCCGCCGGCTGGTCGCGCAGGAGAAGAACCTCTATCGCCGGCGGCAGGCGGTTGCCGGCTCACGCCGGCCGGCCCTGTGGACCCGGGTGAGCACCTGGTCATCGACTGGGGCGTGCTGAACGGGCTGCACGTCTTCTGCGCCGTCCTGGCGTGGAGCCGCGTCCGGTTCGTGAGGTTCGCGGACAACGAGCGGGCCGAGACGACCCTGGCGATGCTGGCCGAGTGCTTCCAGATCCTTGGTGGGGTTCCGAAGGTCGTGCTCGCCGACCGGATGGGGTGCCTGAAGGGCGGGGTCGTCGCCGACGTCGTCGTCCCGACCCCGGACTACGTCCGGTTCGCCAGCCACTACCGGTTCCGGCCGGACTTCTGCCACGCCCGCGACCCCGAGAGCAAGGGCATCGTGGAGAACCTGGTCGGCTATGCCAAACGCGCCCTCATGGTCGGGCTGCAGCCCGGACCTGACGGCTGGGACCTCGACGCCGTCAACGCTGCGGCGCTCGCCTGGTGCGGGGAAGTCAACAACGCCAGGCACTCTGAGATCGCGGCCGTCCCGGCCGAGCGTCTGGTCGAGGTCGAGCGGGACCTGCTGGCGGCGTTGCCGTCGCTGCAGCCCGCGGGCCTGTTCGGTGGCCGTCGTGAGCTCCGCAAGGTCGACAAGCTCTCCTGCATCCGGTTCGGATCGGCCCGCTACTCGGTCCCCAAGCGGCTGCTCGGGACCAGCGTCGAGGTCCTCGCGACCGCCAGCGGCGTGACGATCCTGGTCCCGGGAACCGGCGAGGTCCTGGCTGAGCACCCGCTGATGGCACCGGGTGAGGCGAGCGTCCTGGACGAGCACTACGGCCGGCCCCGCTCGAGCACGCCAGCCCGGAAGATCACGCCGAGAACGTCAGCAGAGCAGGCGTTCTGCGCCCTCGGCCCGGTCGCCGAGCAGTGGCGGCGGCTGGCGGCCGCGTCCGGGAACACCCGTCTGGGGCCGGAACTGACCGAGCTCGCAGCCCTGCAGGCCGCGCACGGCAGGCAGGCCCAGATCGCCGTGCTGGAACGGGCGATCACCTACGGACGCTGGCGAGCCGACGGGGTCCGGTCGATCCTGGCCGCGGGCGCCGGCGTCGCGCAGCCGACCGCCCCAGGTGAGGCCCTGGTGATCGAGCTTCCCGCGACCAGCTCGCGTCCGCTGTCGGCCTACCGGCTCGAGGATCTCAGCAGCGACCAGCGAGGTGGCGGCTGATGGCCGCCACCACACCCTCGCCGTTGTCGGCGGAGGTTGAGCACGGCCTGCGAAGGCTCAAGCTCGCCAGCATGCGCCGGGTCGCGCCGGAGATGCTGGTGACGGCGAAGACGCAGCGGTGGGCGCCGGAGGAGCTGCTGCGGGCGCTGGTCGAGGTCGAGATCACCGCCCGGGACGCCAGCAACACCCGGCTGCGCACGAAGCAGGCGAGCTTCCCGACCGTGAAGACGGTCGCCGGGTTCGACCTGGGAGCGAGCAGCGTCGCGCCGCAGACCTGGTCCTACCTCACCAGCCTGGAGTGGATCAGGGCGCGGGAGAACGTGACCCTCATCGGCCCAGCCGGGACCGGCAAGAGCCACGCCCTGATCGCGCTGGGTCACGCCGCGGTCGAGACCGGGCTGAAGGTCCGGTACTTCACCGCCTCGGACCTGGTCGAGAGCCTCTACCGCGGCCTGGCGGACAACAGCGTCGGCAAGCTCATCGAGACCGTCCTGTGCAACGAGCTTATCATCGTGGACGAGGTCGGGTTCGCCCCGCTCGACAGCACCGGCAGCCAGCTGCTGTTCCGGTTCGTCGCGGCCGCCTACGAACGCCGCAGCCTGGCCATCGCGAGCCACTGGGCCTTCGAGGACTGGGGGCGGTTCCTGCCCGAACACAGCACCGCCGTCAGCCTGCTCGACCGGCTCCTGCACCACAACAACATCGTCGCGACCCAGGGCGAGAGCTACCGGATGCGCGAAGCCAGAACCACCTCAGGAGGCCGCCGCTCGAGGGTCTAACCACTCACGCGAGGTGGGGACTTTTGTTGGCCACCAGCGGGGACCACGACTTGGCCATTGACATGTGCTGCGCGCCCGGATCGTGCTCGCTGCCGCAGCCGGCGTCCCGAACGCTCAGATCGCCGCGCGGCTGGGTGTCACCCAGGACACGGTCCGCAAGTGGCGGGGCCGTTTCGCCACTCACCGCCTGGACGGCTTGAAGGACCTACCGCGCAGCGGCCGACCGAAGGTGTTCGCTCCCGTCGTGGTCGCGCAGGTGAAGGCCATCGCGTGCTCTTTGCCTGCAGAGCAAGGGCTTCCGCTGTCGGCCTGGACCTGCGCCGAGATCGCTCAGGAGACCATCGAGCGTGGCGTGGTCCCGACGATCTCGGCCTCGACCGTCGGGCGGATCCTGGCCCGGGACGTGATCAAGCCGTGGCAGTGCCGGTCCTGGATCTTCCCCCGCGACCCCGACTTCGGCCCCAAAGCCGGTCGGGTCCTGGACCTGTATGCCCGGCGCTGGAACGGCCGCCGGCTCGGTGACGACGAGTACGTCATCAGCGCCGATGAGAAGTCCCAGCTACAGGCGCTGCGACGTGTTCACCCGGACCTACCACCCCGGCCGGGACAGCCCCGCCGGCAAGAGTTCGAATACCAACGCGGCGGGACCCTGGCCTACTTCGCCGCCCTGGACGTGCACCTCGGACACGTCATCGGCCGGTGCGCCCCCAAGACCGGGATCGAGCCGTTCGCCGACCTCGTCGCGCAGGTCATGAGCACCGAGCCCTACGCCAGCGCCCGGCGGGTCTACTGGGTCGTGGACAACGGCTCGAGCCACCACGGGGCCCGCTCGGTCGACCGGATGAGCCAGGCGTTCCCGAACGCGACGCTGGTCCACCTGCCGGTCCACGCCAGCTGGATCAACCAGGTTGAGATCTACTTCTCCATCGTGCAGCGCAAGGTCGTCAAGCCCCAAGACTTCCCCGACCTGCCGACCCTCGAGCAGCGGCTGCTCGCCTTCCAAGACCGCTACAACAAGACCGCCGCACCCTTCGACTGGCGCTACAGCCGCAAGAACCTCAACGACTACCTCGCCCGCCTCGCTGCCCACGAGAGCCAGGCAGCATGACCCCCGACGAACTAACGGAGGTGACCACTAGCCGCTGTCGGTCAGCAACTGGCTGCTCTGGCTCGGCCAGCGCCACGGCTTCGACAACAAGGGCCGCCAGACCCGGCGTCTGCTGGCACCCAAGACCATCCGCAACCTGCACGCGCTGCTGTCCTTCATCCTGCAGGCGGCCGTCGACGATGACGACCGGCTGCTCGACCGCAACCCCTGCAGCACCAGTCGTCTGCCCGAGACCCAGCGCGAGGAGCAGGTCTACCTCGAGCACCACCAGTTCCAGTCGCTGCTCGCGGCAGTGCCCGTCTACTTCCGCACCCTGATGGTCTTCCTCGTCGCAACCGGAGTCCGCTGGGGCGAGGCGGCCGGCCTGGCGGCCAAGCACGTGCACCTGGACCCGCCGAGCGGACAGCCCTACGTGGAGATCCTCGTGGCATGGCGTCGCGTGGGCTCAGGACAGTTCGCCCTGGGACGGGTCAAGAGCCGCTGCTCACAGCGCGTCATCACCCTCCCGCTGATCCTCGTCCCCCTGCTGCGCGAGCAGCTGGCGGGCAAGGCTCCCGATGACCCCGTTTTCACCATGCGTGAGGGCGGGCGGCTGCACCACAGCAACTTCACCCGCGTCCTGAAGAAGGCGGTGACAGCCTCCGGCGTACCCGAGGGCACCCGCTGCCACACGATGCGGCACACCCACGTGGCTTGGCTCATCGCAGACGACGAGAACATCCCGATGCTCGCGATCTCGCAGCGCCTGGGACACAGCAGCGAGGCCTTCACCAGCAAGCGCTACGGGCACCTGCTCGCCAGGGTCGGCGGCAAGGTCGTCCGCGCCCTCGACCGCGCGCTCGACCCCTGCTACAGCACGGACAGCCCGCCCGCGGCCGTTGCACCGGCCGTGCGGACCGCCTTGGTCGCATCGCCTCTGAGCGACCCCTCGGCAGCCCCAGCTGGTCCCGTGCTCGATGCGGTCGACGCCGCGCTGCCGGAGATCGAGGTCGACGACGAGGACGACCTGGCTGCCTGATCACGACGGTCGAGGTCAGCACCGTCACTCAGGTGGCGCCGCTCGCTCGCCCGCGGGGACGGCTGCAGGGGGAGCGACCGCAGACTCCGCCCGGCAACCACCCCTGGGCACGGCCGCCTCGACCTCGTCCCCGCCCTGGACCGCTCCGACCTGCTCGCGGGTGCCGTCCTGGGGCTGCTGCGTCAGTGGCCGCGTGCAAACGAGGTGCAGGTCGCCGAGATCGACCCCGACCTGGCGGACACCCAGGCGTTCTGCGACGCGTACGGGATAGCGCTCGCCCAGTCGGCGAACTGCGTCGTGGCGGCGGGCAGGCGCGGCGAGGACGTCCGGCACGCGGCCTGCCTGGTCCTGGCCACCACCCGCGCCGACGTCAACGGCGTCGTCCGGCGGCGGCTCGACGCCCGCAAGGCCTCGTTCGCCCCGCGCGAGCAGACCGTCCAGGCCACGGGCATGGAGTACGGGGGCATCACGCCCGTCGGCCTCCCCGCTGAGTGGCCCGTGCTGGTCGACGCCGCGGTCGTCGCCGCTGGGCAGGTCGTCGTCGGCAGTGGGCTGCGCCGCTCCAAGCTCGTGCTGCCCGGCGCGGCCGTCGCGGACCTGCCCGGCGTCGAGGTCCTGCCGGGACTGGCGCAGCCGGCCGGTTAGGGGCCTGGGCGACCGGCTCGTCGGGTCACTCGGCGGCGGCCCGGCCACGGCCGCACGGTCACCCGGGGGGCGCCCCTCACTCGCCGGTGTGGCCACCAGGAAATGCAGTCCGTCGCGGACGGGTCCTCAGGTGACACCGCTGCGCTCGGCCTGCCCGGTGGCTTCCACAACAGCCGACAGGACGGCCGCGCGGGTCACGCGCTCCGGTCGCCCGTGGGCGTGGGCTCGGCGTGCGCGGCGCGGAGAGCGGCGACCTCGCGCCGGGCTTCGTCGAGCTGCGCCTGTACACCGGAGAACGCCGAGGACGCCATGGCGAAGCTGGTCAGCACCTCGGTCAGGAACTCCGACGCGGCGGTGCTCATCGCCAGGACCTCGTCCGGGTCTCTGGCGTCCGGCAGCACCTCGATCAGGGTCACGTGATGCGCGGCGACGAGGTCCAGCAGGCTCTGACCGCCAGCCACGGCAGTGCGCCCCAGCACGTAGCCCGCGTCGCGGGAGGGCTCGTCGTGGTGGGCGAGATAGCGCAGGAAGGCGGGCCGGTAGTCGCGCTGGATCCGGTCGGCCGCCGAACTGCGGGTGGGGCTATCCCGCCCGGTCACAGGGTCAGCCCCACGTCGGGGCGGCCGGCGAGCCCCCGCGCTGGGCCAACCTGCCCAACAGCTCCAGACCCTCCTCGAGGTCGAGGGCTGCGTGCAGGTTGGGGATCGTGATGCCGAGGCGGACCATCGTGAACGCGATCTCCGGGCTGATGCCGACCATCACCGTCTCAGCTCCGCGCAGTCGCACCATCTCGACCAGCACACCGACCGTGTGCGCGGCATAGCTGTCCAGCACGTCCAGAGCCGCCACGTCGATGATGATGCCGCGGCACCGCTCCGCCCCGATACGCTCGACCAGCGCCTCCCTGAACCGCAGCATCTCGCCGTCGTCCAGGGCAGCGTTGATCGACGCCAGGAGGTAGTCGCCCTGGCGCAGGATCGAGACGAGCAGCGGAGACGTCAGCTCAGATCCCCTCCTCGTCCCGTCGGGTCACCTTGTAGCCGAGCAGGCGCTCGGCCTCCTCGATGCCGCCTTGCAGATCTCCGATGGTGTTCATCTTGCCGAGGTCGACGCCGATCGTCACCAGCGTCTGGGCGATCTTGGACGACAGCCCTGTGATGATGACGCTCGCGCCCATCAGGCGTGACGCGTCGACCGTCTGCACCAGGTGGTTCGCGACCGAGACGTCGACGTCGGGGACACCAGTGGTGTCGAGGACGACGACCTTGGCGCGGTGCTGCCGGATGCCGGTGAGCAGCTGCTCGGTGAACTGCCGGGCCCGCTCGGTGTCCAGCACGCCGATGATCGGGAGGATGAGCAGCCGCTCCCGGACCTGCAGCACCGGTGTCGACAGCTCGCGGATCGCGTCCTGCTGCTGGCGGATCACCCGCTCGCGCTCATCGACGAAGCTCACGGCCACCGTGTTCGCGATGCGGTTCGCGGCCGGCTCGTACGCGTCGAGGACGTGGTGCAGGAGCTCGAAGTCGTCGTGGTACTTCTGGAACAGCGACCGCGCGAGCACGTCGCGCAGCAGGAGCACGATCCCGACGACCTCGTTGGTCTCGACCCCCCGCGGGATGATCCGCTCGGACAGGTCCCGGGCGTACTGCCGGAGCGCCTCGACGCTGCCGGTCTCGAGCACCTCGACGTAGTTGTCGTAGACCGAGGTCGTCTCGGAGTCGATCTCGTGCGGGGTCATCGCCGTCAGCAGGTGGCTCGCGTGAATCCTTCCGGCCCACTCCTGCCGCAGCTGGCTGCGGTGCTCCCGCAGGTGCGCGACCAGTTCGGGCAGCAGCTGCTTGTCGTCCGACCATCCCGGGCCGCTCGACGGCTCCTGCCGCAGGGTCGAGCCGCTTCCCTCGTGCGACGTACCGGTCATCTGTGCTCCTTCATCGTGGGACCCGTGCTGCGCCACTTGCACATCGAGACGGTGGTGCCCGCGCCCGGTTCGGACTCGAGCCGGAACTCGTCCATGAGTCGGCGACACCCGGGCAGGCCCAGGCCGAGGCCCCCGTAGGTGCTGTGCCCGTCGGTCATCGCGAGCCCGGCGTCAGGGATGCCAGGTCCCGCGTCGCGGGCGACCACCTCGATCCCGACCCGCGCCTGCGCCTCGAGCCGTCCGATGCGCACCTCGCCCGTGCCGGCGAACTTGACGATGTTGCGCGTCACCTCGGAGATCACCGTGGCGATGACCGTCCCGTCGGTGGCGCTGAAACCCAGCTCCGCGGCGAGCTGTCGCCCGGCCTGCCGGGCCAGGACGACGTCGGCGTCCTTGGCCACGCGGATGCGCGTGGTGCCGTCATCGCCCGCACGGTCGGCGAGGGGCCTGCCGAGGTCCTCGCAGTAGGAGCAGTCGAGCAGGTGGCCGGAGACGTCCAGCTCGCGCTGCCGCCGCCGGTCACCGCCGGACAGGGCAAGCAGCACCGGACGGCACTGCGGGCTCGGCGGGTCTGTGTGGTCCATCGCCAGCAGGTACTCTACCCGCAGGCGGGCCCGGTTGCGCTTCAGCTGAGCAGCCAGCGCTCCGGTGCTCGTGCCTCGCTCGGCGGCGAGCGAGGCGAGGTCGCGGCCCTCCACGTCGTGTGCGAGCAGGCTGTCGCGCTCCTGCGGCGACAGGTGGGTGAGCGCCTTCGCCACGGCGTCGCTCTCCTCCCGTCCGAGCACGGCGTCCTCTGGCCGGTCGACGGGCAGCAGCTCCACGACGCGGTGCAGGTTGCGGTCGGTCGTGTCCGCGTGACGCCAGGTGGACGCGACGACGTTGCGGGCCGTGGTGATGGCGTAGGGGATGGTCGTGGCCGGGTCGATCCGACTCCACGCGCTGAGGACCTTCGTGAGGGTCTCCTGCACCAGGTCGTCGACTAGGTGGGGGTCGCGTACGCGGGAGGCGATCACCCGGCGGACGATGGTGCGCATCTCCTGCAGGTCGTCCGGCAGAGGGCCGACCAGCCCTACCCGGCGATCGCCGTACTGGGCAGCAGGTCCCGTGGGCAGCGACGCGCTCACGGGGAGCGGACCGCGGTCCCTGCCGCAGCGACCGGTGCTCGGCGGGTCATGGCTGGACTGTAGGCCTCCGCCGCGGCGCGAACACCCTTCTCCGCATCCCGCGTCATGCAGCACGGCCACCGTCGTGTTCTGAGCATGAACAACGATCAGGTGTTCGCACGTGAGCTGAGGCTGCAGCACGACCTCCAGGACACGATCCGCGAGCAGGACCTGCTGTGGTCGGTGGTGGCTGCCGTGGAGGCTTGCGCCGGCTGCCTTGCCCCGTCGCTCCTGGACGCCGTGCTGCTTCTCCAGCGCCATCGAGGCCTGCGTCGACAGCGTGCGGAACAGCTGCAGGTCGGCCTCGTCGAAGGTCGCGATGTCGCCGTAGCGGTCGGCGACGACGAGACGCCCCAGTACCCGACCGTCGGAGAGCAGGGCGACTGCCATGGCGTCCTTGCGGGCCCGGCCCTCGAAATGGGCCGCGAGCCGCGCCGGGTCGGCCGGCGCCGGGAGGAACACCGTCTCGGGGATGTCCGCGCGGACCATCTGCTCGCCGAGGACCGGCGTCATGAGCTCCTGCGCCTCGCCGGGACCCAGCCGGGTGCGCAACGCCGGTTCGCTCGCGTTGGCGGGGAACAGCGTCAGCTCGGCGACGTCGGCGCGGAACATCAGGCGGATCTGGGCCAGCAGGCCGCTGACGGCGGTCTCGACCTCCGGCGCGGCGGCGACCGCCTGCGTCGTGCGGTACAGGAAGTCCAGCCGCTCGTGGTTGTCACGCTCGGTCAGGTAGGCCTGTAGGCGCCGTACAGCACGCCGACCGGGATGAGCAGCAGGGCGCCGGCCAGGGGCGCCTCGTCCACCAGCGCGATCGCAATCAGGCCCAGGCTGCTGTTGGCCAGCGCCAGGACCCCAGCGAACGCGAGCGCCGGCCCGATGCCGCCCAGCTGCGCGGTGCCTTCCGACAGCGACTCGCCAGGAAGATCATGACCACCGTGCTGGCCGTGCCGAGAGTCACGGCGACGAAGGCGGCGGTCCACAGCTGCGGGCCGAGGGAGGCCATGGACGGGGTGATGGTGCGGAAGACCAGGACGGCCAGCAGCGTGACCAGGGCCAGCTGGGCGAGGTTGAAGACCAGCTTGTGCAGGGACTGCCGGCGGTGCAGGACGAGGGCGGCCCCCACCCCCACCATCTGGCTGGCCAGCAGCTGCGTCGGGGAGGCGAAGTACAGCCCCAGGACCAACGGCACCTCGCTGAGCGCGAAGGAGTAGGCGTTGCGCCGGAAGTGCAGGTGGATGACGAAGACCTCGGAAGCGGCGAACATCGGAGCCAGCAGCCACCAGCCCGGCCGGGTCGGCTCGGCTCCGTACGCCGCGGTGCTCAGGACGTACAGCGCGACGTCGACGAGCCCGATCAGGGCGACCAGCAGCCAGACCCGCTGCTGGCCACCCAGCCGGGGACGGACCCGACCGGGGCGGCCGAGACCGCGTCGCGGTCCCAACCTCGCCCCGGCCCTGTCCATCTGTGCCCTCCCGCTCGTCGGCCTAGCCCCAGCCGTCGCTGGACCAGGTCGCGCTGGACCAGGTAGCGCTGGACCACGTGGCGCTGGACCACGTGGCGCTCGACCAGGTCGCCCCGGACCAGGTAGCGCTGGACCACGTGGCGCTGGACCACGTGGCGCTGGACCACGTCGCGCTCGACCAGGTCGCGCTCGACCAGGTCGCGCTCGACCAGGTCGCCCCGTTCCAGCCGCTCCCGGACCAGGACGTCCCTGTAGCACTTCTCGGCGCCCAGGTGGCGCTGGTGAAGTCCTCGCCGCGAACGTCCGTCTCGCCCGTCACGGCACCGGCGCCGGTGTCGACGTGGTTGCTGCCCCGGGAGAGCTCGAGCGAGCCCAGCCCGCTCGCCGACGGCCACAGCTGGACCGCCTTCGGGTTGGTCGCGGTGTAGTAGGCCCGGCTGAGGTCGAGCGCGCCCGCACCCTGGGCCCGGTCGTCGGCAAGCGGCAGGCTGGTCGCCGTGCGCTTGAGCAGGTCCTTGAGCTGGTCCGGCGTGATGCCCGGCCGCTGGCTCATGACCAGGGCGGCTGCGCCGGAGACGTACGCCGCCGCGTGTGACGTCCCGCTCCCGCGGAAGAAGCGACCGTTGACCCGCGCGCTGGGGTAGGTCGTGTCGACGTAGGACCCGGGGACCCGAAGGCTCGTCACAGACTTCCCGGGAGCGACCAGGTCGGGCGAGCGCTCCGGTGTCCCGTAGCTGGAGAAGCCCGGGATGACATCGTCGATCCGGGAGACCGTGTTGCGGGTGTCCTCGGCGCCGACGGCCATGACGTAGGGGTCGGTGGCGGGGTTGGTGAGCGACCGCCGCACATCGCCGTTGTTGCCGGCTGAGACGACGACGAAGATGCCCTTCTTCCACGCCGTCTCCACGGCGTACGCCAGCGGGTCCACCAGGTAGCTCTGGTCGCTGTCGGTGCCGAAGGACAGGTTGAGCACACGGATGTTCATGCCGTCGTCGTGCCGGTGCTGCACGACCCAGTCGATGCCGGCCAGGACCTGGCTGACGTCGGTGGAGCCGTGCGCGTCGGCGGCCTTGACGCTGATGACACGGGCGCCGGGGGCAGCACCGGCGAAGAAGCTGCCGTTGGCCAGACCGTCGTTGGTGGTGCCGAGGTCGGTGTCGCCACCGGCGATGAGGCCGGCCATGAAGGTGCCGTGCCCGTTGGTGTCCTCGTCGGCGAGGTTCGGGCGCGCGCTCTCGGGGGTGAGGTCGGGCCCCTTGACCACCTTGCCCGGCGCGTCCAGGCCGGGCACCGTGGAGACACCCGAGTCGAGGACGGCCACGTCCACGCCACGGCCGGTGTAGCCCCGGGCGTAGTAGCTCCCGGCGCCCATCGCGAGCAGCGAGTTGTAGATGGAGTTCGGGTCGCGCGCGGGGTTGTAGCCGTCGTAGCTGTCACCGGACAGCTCGACCCCGGCGTCGGCGCCGACGGCGGCGACCCCGCGGGCCGAGCGCAGCCCCGCGAGCCGGCCCGGCGGCACGCTGGCGGACAGGGTGTCCAGCGCCGCCATGCGACGCCGCACCACTCCGCCGGAGGCGGTCACGCTCGACGCGGCCTCGGCCAGGTGACCGGGCACCGCCCGCACGACGACCTGGCTCGGGGGACCGTCGGACGCCGCGAGGGCGGCCGGGGCGGCGCCGAGGCCCGCCGCCAGGAGCCCGGTGACGAGCGCGCCGACCGCGAGCGGACGGCTGCGCCGCCGCTTGTTGTCGTTCCAGGTCGCACCGCGGAGCCACGGGGGTGGTGCCTGCGGCATGGGTTGTCCCTCCTGCGCAGGTGGACCCTGCCAGCAAAGGATCGACCGGCCGCGGGGCCGCGCCAGGGGCCGTCTGTCCCCTTCTCGGTACTCCAGCCGGAGCAGTGCTCCCGGCGGCGACTGCCAGGCGAGGCAGGATGGCGGGTGTGACGGCGCCCGCTCCTGGAACTGTCGGCATCTGGACGGCCGCACTTGACGCCCTGCCGCTGTCCGCCGCCCGTGGGGCGGTCGCCGAGCTGGACGAGCTGGGCTACGGCGCGCTGTGGTTCGGGGAGGCCTACGGCCCGGGAGGCGCTGAGCGCCGCCGCGCTCTACCTGGGAGCATCGTCCCGGCTGACGGTCGCGACCGGCATCGCGAGCGTCTACGCGCGGGACGCCGTAGCCGCCGCGAGCGCGGCCCGCGCCCTGGCCGAGCAGTACCCCGGCCGCTTCCTGCTCGGCCTGGGCGTCAGCCACGCACCGCTCGTGGAGCGCCTGCGCGGACACGCCTACGGCCGGCCGCTCACCGTGATGCGGGACTACCTCGCGGCGATGGACGCGGCGCCGTACGCCGTGGCAGGAGCGGGGGAGCCGCCGCCTCGGGTGCTGGCCGCGCTCGGCCCGCGGATGCTCGAGCTGGCCCGCGACCGGACCGCGGGTGCCCACCCTTACCTCACGACCCCCGCGCACACCGCCTCCGCCCGGGAGCTGCTCGGCCCCGGGCCGCTGCTGGCCGTCGAGCAGGGCGTCGTGCTGACCGCGGACCGCGAGGTGTTCCTGCAGCGGGCGCACTGGCACCTGGAGATCTACACCGGGCTGGCGAGCTACCGGTCGTCCTGGCTGCGGCAGGGCTTCGGCGAGGACGACCTGGGGCGTGGCGGGAGCGAGCGGCTCAAGGACGGCCTGCTCGCCTTCGGCCGGGACGACCTGCTGCGTCGCGTCCGCGCCCACCTCGACGCGGGCGCGGACCACGTCTGCGTGCAGGTCCTCGGCGCGGACCCGTTCGACGTCCCCCAGCGCGAGTGGCGTGCCCTCGCCCCGGACCTGCTGGCGAGCGTCGCGTGAGCATCGAGCAGCGGTACGCCGCGACGGAGGCCCGGCTCGAGGCCGCCCGCGCGCGGCGGGTCCGGCGTACGCCGGCGGTGCTCGTTGCGCTGGTCGGGCTGCTGGTGCTGGCCTGCGGGCTGGTGGCGGCGTACGACCTGCGCCGGCTGCAGACACCCCGCGGCACCGCGCTCGCCTGGACCGAGGCGGCGGTGTTCGGCGAGTGCACGGGCTACGGCCGGCTGTCGGTCGCCGCTGCGGGCCGGCTGCCGGACCCGCGTGGCGAGGCCCAGCGCTGCGCTGACCTGCGGCGGGCGACGGCGGGCGCCCGGGCCGAGCAGGCCAGCCTCGCGATCCGCTCCGGTGCGGCGGTGCGCCGGGGCCGCTCGGCGGAGGTGCCGGTGACGGTGGTGCGCCGGAGCGGTACGCGGGACGCCGTCCTGCACCTGGTCCGGCAGGACCACGGCTGGGCTGTCGTCCGCGACGAGGCCGCGTGCGCGGCGGCCGCCTGCGCTTGACGGAGCGGGCCGCAGTGCAGGCGGACCGCGCCGCGGAACATCCGTGTAGCCGCACGGGTTACGGGTATGATGCCCTGCGAGCAAGCGGCACGAGGAGGACCTGTGAAAAGCCTGAGCACCGGCCCCGGCCGCCGCGACGCGCCCCGCGAGCAGGGCAGCGGCACCGACCACGCCCACCCGATCGACGCGCAGCGGGTGGCCGCCGTGCGCGAGCGCCTGATCGACGTGGAGGAGGCCAGCCGGCTGGCGGGACTGCTGGGCCTGCTGGCAGACCCCAGCCGGGCGCGCATCCTGTACGCGCTGGACCTGGTCGAGGAGCTGTGCGTCGGGGACCTGGCCCTGGCCTTGGACGCGACCGAGGACTCCGTCGGCTACGCGCTGCGGGTGCTGCGGACCGCCGGGCTGGTCGCGACGCGCAAGGAGGGCCGGGTCGTCTACAACCGGCTGGCGCCCGGGTTCCCGACGCCGCTGCGGGAGCACTGTCTGCGCGCGCTCGTCGACCTGTCGCGGCACACCCCGGACGAGCAGTGAGTCCCGGGCGCCGGTCCGGCGACCTGCCGGGCTGCGACACGGGGCCCGGTGGCCGCCTGGCCTTCGTGGTCGGGGAGATCCGCGCGGCGCTACGGCGCAGGCGGGCCGCGGCCCGGCGTACGTCCTTCACACCCGAGCGCAACGAGCAGGAGGTCCAACGATGAGCGTCCTGAGCACGATCTGGAACAGCCTGGACGAGGGCTTCTTCATGTTCTGGGAGACGCTGTGGGCGCTCGTGCTCGGCTTCACCCTGTCGGGGGTGGTGCAGTCCTTCGTCTCCCGTGAGGAGATGCAGAAGGCGATGGGCGACCACCGCCCGCGCACCGTGGTGCGCACCAGCCTGCTCGGCGCGGCGAGCTCGAGCTGCTCCTACGCCGCCAGCGCGCTGGCCAAGTCGCTGTTCTCCCGCGGCGCCGACTTCACCAGCTCGATGGTCTTCATGTTCGCCAGCACCAACCTGGTGGTCGAGCTCGGCATCGTCCTGTGGCTGCTGCTGGGGTGGCAGTTCGCGCTGGCGGAGTTCGTCGGCGGCGCGGTCATGATCGCCCTGTTCGTGCTGATCGCGCCGCGGGTCTTCCCCGCCGCCGAGCTGGACGCGGCCCGCCGGCGGCTCGGCCGCGGGAGCGCCGACGGCGGCTCCGAGGACGGCGGCGGGCACGAGCACGGTGCCGCGGGCACGGCGTCCGCGCAGGCCGGGCAGCCGTTCCGGCAGCGGCTGCGCTCGCCCGGCGGCTGGGCCGACGCCGCCAGCTACACCGTCTCGGACCTGACGATGCTGCGCCGCGAGCTGGTCATCGGCTACCTGGTCGCCGGCGCCCTCGCGGTCGCGGTGCCCGAGACGGTGTACTCGCACGTCTTCCTGTCGGGCCACGGCCTGCTCACCGACGTCGAGAACGTCGTCGTCGGGCCGTTCATCGCCTTCATCAGCTTCGTCTGCTCGATCGGCAACGTCCCGCTGGCGGCGGCGCTGTACAAGGGCGGCATCAGCTTCGGCGGCACGGTCGCGTTCATCTTCGCCGACCTCATCGCACTGCCGCTGGTCGTGATCTACGGCAAGTTCTACGGCCGCCGGCTCGCCCTGCGCCTGTTCTTGTGCTTCTGGGCGGTCATGAGCGCGGCCGGCCTGATCGTCGACCTGCTGTTCCGTGCGGTGCGCATCTCCTTCCCGGCGCGGCCGGCCGAGATCGCGCCCACCGGCTTCTCCTGGAACTACACGACCTTCCTCAACCTGGTGTTCCTCGTCCTCGCCGCGGCGGTGTACTGGACCTACCGGCACCGCGAGCAGCTCGGCGGCGGCTCGTCGTACGCCAAGGACCCGGTCTGCGGCATGCAGGTGGAGCGCGGCAACGCCCCGGCGCAGCGCGCGTACGACGGCCAGCCGGTGTCCTTCTGCTCCGACCGCTGCGCGGAGCGCTTCGACCGGGACCCGGCCCGGTTCGCCGCCCGCACCGACGCCGCCGGTGCCACCGGTGCCACCGATGCCACCGAGCTCCGGGGGACGGGCCCCTGACCGTCAGCCGGCGAGGACATCGTCGGCGTCGACGATGGTGTAGGGGTAGCCCTGCTCGGCCAGGAAGCGCTGGCGGTGCGCGGCGTAGTCCTGGTCGACGGTGTCGCGGCTGACCACGGTGTAGAAGTGCGCGGACCGGCCGTCCTGCTTGGGACGCAGCACCCGGCCGAGCCGCTGCGCCTCCTCCTGGCGCGATCCGAAGGTGCCGCTGACCTGGATCGCGATGGCCGCCTCGGGCAGGTCGATGGAGAAGTTGGCGACCTTGCTGACGACCAGGCCCGGGATCTCACGGCGGCGGAACCGGTCGTATAGCCGCTCGCGCTCGGCGTTCTTGGTCGAGCCCTGGATTATCGGCATGTCCAGCGCCGCGCCGAGCTCGTCGAGCTGGTCGAGGTAGGCGCCGATCACCAGCACCTGGTCGCCGCGGTGCCGCTCGACCAGCTTGCGCACCACCGCGAGCTTGGTGTGGGCGGTAGCGCCGACCCGGTAGCGCTCCTCCGGCTCGGCGGTCGCGTAGCCCAGCCGCTCGGCCTCGGTCATGGTGACCCGCACCTCGGTGCAGTCCGCCGGCGCGATCCAGCCCTGGGACTCGATGTCCTTCCACGGGGCGTCGTAGCGCTTGGGCCCGATGAGGGAGAAGACGTCGCCCTCCCGGCCGTCCTCGCGGACCAGCGTCGCGGTGAGCCCGAGCCGGCGACGGGACTGCAGGTCGGCGGTCATCCGGAACACCGGCGCCGGCAGCAGGTGCACCTCGTCGTAGACCACGAGGCCCCAGTCGCGGGCGCCGAACAGCTCGAGGTGGACGTACTCGCCCTTGCGCCGCGTCGTCATGATCTGGTACGTCGCGATCGTGACCGGTCGGATCTCCTTGCGCTCGCCGGAGTACTCCCCGATCTCCTCCTCGGTCAGCGAGGTCCGCTTGAGCAGCTCGGACTTCCACTGCCGCCCGGAGACCGTGTTGGTGACCAGGATCAGCGTGGTCGCCCCGGCGCGGGCCATCGCCGCGGCCCCCACCATCGTCTTGCCGGCGCCGCAGGGCAGCACGACCACGCCGGAGCCGCCGTGCCAGAAGCCGTCGACGGCCAGCTGCTGGTAGTCGCGCAGGTGCCAGTCGGTCTGGTCGAGCTCGATGGCGTGGGCCTCGCCGTCGACGTAGCCGGCGA
>JAABUS010005088.1_pt1 | contig 17775 bp, 19 predicted proteins | sample 5560161 | NCBI WGS metagenome assembly JAABUS01 (sample SAMN10711885, study PRJNA513376) | rock metagenome | isolation source: Antarctica rocks | place: Antarctica: Victoria Land, Trio Nunatak nord | collected 2016-01-04 | reverse complement strand
TGGTGAAGGGCTCACGCTCGCGTTGGCGCAGCACCTCGGAGGCGATGCGTCCGGCGAAGCGCTCCTCGCCGTAGGTGGAGAGCACCCGCGCCAACTGGCCGTGTGGGTAGGTGTTCAGCACCTCGGCGGCGGTGATCCCGGTGGTCGGGTCCATCCGCATGTCCAGCGGCGCGTCCTTGGCGTAGGCGAAGCCGCGGTCGGTGGCATCGAGCTGCATCGAGGACACTCCGAGGTCGAACAGGACACCGTGCACCAGGCCACCGCGGCCAAGGCCGGCTTGCTGAAGTGCTTCAGCGATGCCGTCGTACACCGTGTGCACCAGGGTGATTCGGCTGCTGAACTCGGACAGGCGGGTCGCCGCCATGGTCAAGGCGTTCGGGTCGCGGTCCAGTCCGATGAGACGCAGCTGCGGGTGCGTGGCCAGCAGGTGCGCCGCATGGCCGCCTAGGCCGAGGGTGGCATCGACCAGCAGAGCTCCGGGAACGCTGATGGCGGGCTCGAGCAGCTCGCTGATGCGGTGCAGCAGAACGGGAGTGTGGTGGTGCTGGGCGGTTCCAGAAGCCACCGGCCCTCCCTCTCGTGCTGGCGCGGATAGTGCGGTGCAGGTGTTCAGTTCGGATGTCTCGGGGTCCCCGTCCGAACGAAGGTGACCTGACGCCGGGGAAGTGCGTCAGGGCCATCCTCGGACGGAGGCCTCGGGACACCCGTAGGTGCCAACGGCTACAAATGTCGAGCTAGACGATGTCGCCGAGCGACTCCTCTCGAGCCTGGGAGTAGCTCTCCTCGTTGGCGTCGAGGTAGGTCTGCCAGGACTGTGCGTCCCAGATCTCCAAGAACTTCATGGAGCCGACGACGACGCAGTCCTTGGCCAGGCCCGCGTAGCGGCGGTGATCGGCGGAAAGTGTGATCCGGCCCTGCCCGTCGGGGTGCTGCTCGTCGGTTCCCGCAGCCATGGCCCGGACGAAGGCGCGGGCGGCCTCGTTCGTGCGCGGCGCATCCGCTGCTTTGCGCGCCCGCAGCATGAACTCCTCGCGCGGGTAGACCGCGAGGCTGTGGTCTTGGCCCTTGGTGACCATGACGCCGCCGGCCAGCGCATCGCGGAACTTGGCAGGCAGCGTGAGGCGGCCCTTGTCGTCCAGCTTGGGCTTGTAGGTGCCGAGAAACATGGTCTCCATGTCGCACCTCCACACTGTTCGCCAGACCAGATTCCGACCGTGGCGCTCCAATCTGCCCCACTTCGCACCACCGTACCCCACCGCCAGCCTCGGGCAAGCCGACACGGCGGTGAAGATAGTCCTAAGGAGCGGCATTCCCCCAGTTCAAGACCCCTGGCCGATAGTGGGGGAAGGTGGCGGTGAGGTCGCATCGGTGCGCCTGTTTCAGCCGCATTTTGCGACTACCACAGCGCCACGCGGTCGGTGATCTGAGTCGAGAACCCTCCAGTGGGGGTAAGTGGGGAACCGGGGGCGCTGCTCGTGCGAACGCGGTCGCTGCAGGTTTGGCACACTCGTGGGGTGCCCCACCGGGCCCACCCCGTTCGTAGGCGCTCTGGAGGAGCACGTGAGCACATCGCAGACCAGCGCCGCCTGGGAGCAGCAGCTCACCCCATCGTGGACGCCCGACGAGGTTGCCGACATCGCTGCGCGCATCGTGGCCGCGGTCGAGCAGGTGGTGCTGGGCAAGAGCTCCGTGGTTCGCACGGCCGTGGTCACGTTGCTCGCGGGCGGTCACCTACTACTCGAGGACGTCCCCGGCGTGGGCAAGACGGCCCTGGCGAAGTCGCTGGCTCGCGCCGTGGACTCCAGCGTCTCGCGCATCCAGTTCACCCCAGACCTACTGCCCAGCGACGTGACCGGTGTGTCGATCTACGACCGACGCAGCGGCGAGTTCGAGTTCCGACCCGGCCCGGTCTTCGCGAACATGCTGGTCGCCGACGAGATCAACCGGGCCTCCCCCAAGACTCAGTCGGCGCTGCTGGAGTGCATGGAAGAGCAGCAGGTCACGGTGGACTCGACCACCTACCGCCTTGCCGAGCCGTTCATGGTGCTGGCGACCCAGAATCCGGTGGAGATGGAAGGTACCTACCCGCTGCCGGAAGCCCAGCGGGACCGCTTCACCGCCCGGGTGTCACTCGGATATCCGAGCGCCGCAGCGGAGCTCGGCATGATCGGCGCCCATGCGGCCGACGACCCGGTCGAGGCTCTTCGTCCGGTCTGCGCGGCCGCCGATGTGCGGGCCATGATCGAGGCGGCACGCACCGTGCACATCGCCGATGAGCTGCGCCGCTACGTGGTGGAGCTGGTCGGCGCCACCCGGTCCTGTCCGCTGGTCCGCCTCGGCGCCTCACCGCGCGCGACCCTGCACCTGGTGCGGACCGCACGGGCGATGGCAGCACTGGACGGCCGCGCCCATGTCGTGCCCGACGACATCACCGCCATGGCCGCGCCCGTGCTCGCTCATCGACTGATGCTCACCGGCGAAGCGGTTGCCGCGGGTCGCGATGCCTCGTCGCTGGTGCAGGACCTCCTCAGCCATATCACCGTACCGCGCAGTCCGGTGCCGACTCCGCGGATCCGCTGAGTGCGCTGGCCGGTAGCCGGACTCACCACCCGCGGGCGTTGCCTGATCGCGGCCGGAGTGGCGTGCGGGGCGTGTGCGGTGGTCCTCGACGAACGAGATCTGCTGCGGGTGGCTGCGCTGCTCATCGCGCTGCCCGTGCTGAGCGCGCTGTTGTGTGGGTGGTCGATCCTGCGCGTGCAGGTCACCCGCACGGTGCGCCCCCGACCGATCGCAGTCGGTGACCACCCCGGCGTCGAACTGGCGTTACGCGCCCGTTTCCGCACTCCACTGGCCGGGCTGCTATTGCATGATCTCGTGCCGCCCAGCTGCGGCCACGACGCGCAGCTGATGCTCGGCCGCCTTCGCGCGGGAACCACCGCGTCGGTGCACTACTCGCTCGCCCCCCGAATGCGTGGAGCGCAGCTGCTGGGCCCGTTGCAGGTCTGCGTCGCCGACCCTCTGGGGCTGACCGCGCTGGTCCGTACTGTGGGCGAGCCCACCGCCGTGCTCGTGCGTCCCCGCGTCGAGCATTTGACGGACGGAGCCGCAGCACGCGCCGTGGGCGCCGAGCACGGGCGGCCGCAACGGACGCTCGCCCCCACCGTCCGCGATGCCCAGTTACGCATCTACACACCCGGGGACGACACCCGAAGCATCCACTGGCCCAGCACGGCCCGACGTGGCGAGCTGATGGTGCGCACCGCCGAGCACGGGCACGGAGCAGGCATGGCCCTGCTACTGGACACCCGGCGCAGCGCGCACACCGGCGAGGGCGAGCGTTCCAGCCTCGAGCAGGCGGTCAGTCTGATCGCGAGCATGGCCGTGCACCTGCACAGCACCGGTATTCCCACCCGCGTGCTCACCACCGAGGGCGAGGTGCTCGCGGCCGGGGAGGCAGGCATGGACGAGCTGGCGCTGATCGCACCGAGCGACCGTGCGGATTTCGGTGCGGTGCTGCGCCAGCTGGGCGGCGACGGGCTAATCGCCGTGCTCGGCGACCTGGACATGCGCACCGCGGCGGCGCTGCTCGACCGGGGCGGTCGCGCGCCCTCAGCGGCTGCCGTGCAGCTGCAACCCGGCACCGGAGCCGACGCCCTGCGGTCGGCGGGATGGACCGTGCTGCAATGCGAGCGCCGAACTTCGGCGGCCCAGCTGTGGTCGGCGCTCGGCCAACGGGACACCCGCCGATGACCACCGGTGCGGGTCGACCGATCCCCTCGCTGCTCGGCGGGTTGGCCCTGCTGCTGAGCTGCGCCGCACTTGCTCCGGTGTTCACCTCGGGACAGTGGGTACTGCCCGTCGCAGGCACCATCGCGACGGTCGCCATCCTCGGCGTCGCGCTGCGGCTGCTGCGGGCACCGCCCGCGCTGGTGGTGCTCGGGCAGCTGCTTGCGCTGATCGCGCTGCTCACCGTCGTCTTCACCGATTCCGGTGTCCTCGGCGTGCTTCCCGGTCCGACGGCGATGGGGAGCCTTCGCGCCTTGCTGGACGGGGTCGGCGCGCAGATCGCGGCGGAGAAGCCTCCGGTGGCGCCAACCCAGGAGATGCTGCTGCTGGTGGTGGGCGCGGTGGGCTGTGCGGCGATTGTGGTCGACGTGCTGGTGGTCGGGGTGGGTGCACCGGCGATCGCCGGTCTGGTTCTGCTCTGTGTGGTCGCGGTTCCCGCGTCGCTGACCCGCAGCCTGCTGCCGTGGTGGTCCTTCGTGCTCGGCGCGCTGGCTGTGGTTCTGCTGCTGCTGTCCGACGGTGCCCGGCGAACCGAGACCTCGGGGCCGGGGGCAGGTGCCGCTGGTCTACGTTCACCGGCTGCTGCGGTGAGTGTCGTCGCCGCCCTGGCGTGTGCCCTCGTCGTCGGCAACGTCGCCACCGGGGTGGGCACCGCGGGACGGTTGCCCGACACCGGCAACGGCTCAGTGGGCGTCGCACTGAACCCGTTCACCCAGCTGCGCGGGGAGCTGGGTGCGCGCACGGCCACCCCTCTGTTCACTGTCGTCGGGATGGATCACCCCACCTACCTGCGCACCGTCACCCTAGATCGGTTCATCAACAACCAGGGCTGGGTGGTGCAGAAGCTCGGCGCCGGGCACGCCCTTGGTCCCGGTATGACCACGCAGGAGCTCGCCGGTCCGAGGCAGACCGTCACCGTCCGCGGGCAGCGCTATGACGATCGGTGGCTGCCTTCCCCCGGAGTTCCCACCTCGCTCCGTGGCGTGGACGCACCTTTGCAGGGCTACACCTACAACGGGGATGCTGCCGTGGTGCAGACCCCCGAGCGACGTTCGCTGCCCCCCTACACCGTGGACGCGATCGATCCCGGCGCCGATGCCGGCCGGCTGCGTCAGGCGGGTTCGCCTCCGCAAAGCCAGGGCAGCATCGATCCACGCTGGCGTCAGCTCGACGGCGTCGACCCGCGGGTGGGCCAGCTCGCCAAGAGCATCGCCGGGCAGGCGCCCACCACCTTCGACGCCGCCGTGGCACTGAACGACTACTTCACCAATCCTGCCAACGGGTTCAGCTATGAGCTCAGCGCCGGCTCGGGCGGGATCGGCAGCGACGCACTTGTCGACTTTCTCACCGTCTCCAAGCGCGGATTCTGCGAGCAGTACGCCTCAGCGATGGCCGTGTTGCTCCGCGAATTGGGGATCGCCACCCGCGTGGTACTCGGCTACACGCCCGGCACGGGAGACGCCGCCCTACGCACGGTCACGACTGACGATGCGCATTCCTGGGTGGAGGTCTACTTCGCCGGAATCGGCTGGGTGACCTTCGACCCGACACCGCAGAGTGGCGGACGTGCGATCGTGCCTGCTTACGTCGCGCAGGCTGCAGTGCCCCCCGCCCCCCCGGCGCAGGCGCCGTCCGAGACTGTGGCGACGACGCCTGCTGCTCCGCCCTCGCCATCAGCCGCCACGGCGCCCACGTCTGCCGCGACCGCCGATGGGCCGGCACCGGCGGCGACAGGCCCTGCCCATCCCAACAGGTCTGTGGTGAGCGGGGTGCTCGGGGCGATGCTCCTCGCGTTGACGCTGAGCGCGCCTGCGGCGCTCCGTCGGCGGCGTCGCGTCCGTCGGCTGGCCGCAGGCACCGCCGACGCCGCATGGGCGGAGCTCACGGATCTCTCCAGGGACCGGGGGATCGACATCTCCGGGACGGAGACGCCACGCGCAGCGGCCGCCCGGCTGGGTACCGAACACTCGCTGGACGCCGACGCCCGGGCCGGTCTCGACGCCGTGATCAACGCCGTCGAGCAGCAGTGGTACGGCGCCCCCGATGCGCCAGGGACACCGCTACAGGCACGAATGAGCATCATGATCGCCGCGTGGCAGCGATGTTCGCCATTGACACGACGTCAGCGGAGCTTCCCTCGCTCGGTAGTCACGCGCTCTCGCAGCACGCGGCCGACCGCCGGGACGATCACTTCTGGGGCTCTCAGTTCTGGTCGAAACGACGCTTGAAGCGTTCTTCCATCTTGGCGGCGAAGCCACCCGGGGAGCGATCTTTGCTGCGCGAGCCGTTCGATCGTCCGCGGTTCTTTCCGCGATTGCCGCCGTCCTTGCCCGATTCGGCGCCGACGGCCTGGGTGCGGCCAGTGAGCAGCAGCACGCCCGCGCCGAACATCACCAGGAAGCCGAGCACGCTGATGACGGGCACTCCGGCAGGCTTGAAGGGCAACGCGACGCCGCCGACCAGCAGAACGAGGCCGAGCAGGAAGACGGCCACCGACTGGATACCCCGGCGACGCCCCGCACTCAGACCTCGACCTGTGCGCACGTTGGCTGCGAACTTGGGGTCTTCCGCGTAGAGCGCAGTCTCGATCTGGTCGAGCAAGCGCTGCTCGTGCTCCGAGAGTGGCACTATCCCTCCCCCGGCACTGAGGTGGTGTGGCGGTCGACCCCGGTGCGGAGACGACGGAAACCCGACCTTGGCGGGCATCTGCCTCTATCGTACGAGTCCGCGGGCGCGAGAGCCACCCCGGAGCCGGTCAACGCCCACCGGCCGGTCTGCCCAGCAGTGTCGCCGGGCGCAGCACGCTCTCCCCGAAGCGTGACCGCAGGTGATCTGCGGCCTTCTCCGCGTCCCGCCACCCGTGCTCGGATTGGCCGAGGGCGAGCTGCTCGACGACGGCGGCTGCAGGCACCAGTTGCTCCGCGCGAACCCCGAGCAGCCGCACGGCCTGTCCACGCGGGCCCAGCGCATCGAGCAGGGCCCGCGCACACAGATAGACCTCGTTGGCCACATCGGTGGGCGTCGACACCGTGCGGGAACGGGTCACCGTGGTGAAGTCTGCCGAGCGGACCTTGATCGCCACGGTGCGGGCTCGCAGGCCCTTACGGCGCAGCGCGGCGGTCGTACGCTCGGCCAGGCGCAGCAGCTCCCGGTGCAGCACGGCCGTGTCGTACACATCGGTGCCAAAGGTCTCCTCCGCACCCACGGACTTCTCGCTGGAGTCGGCGACCACCGCGCGCTCGTCTCGCCCGTTGGCCAAGGCGTGCAGATGCGCACCGCTGGCTTTGCCCACCCACTGCTGTAGCACTCGCTGCTTGGTCGCCGCCAACTCGCCCACGGTTCGCAGGCCGTGGTCGGCGAGGATCTCACCGGTGCGCGCTCCCACGCCGAACAAAGCGGTGACGGGTAGGGCGTGCAATATTTCCCGTTCGCGGACCAGTGGCACCACCATGACGCCGTCCGGTTTGGCCATGGCCGAGGCGATTTTGGCCATCGACTTGGTGCGGGCGATCCCGACCGAACAGGTGATCCCTACGGTGGCGAGCACTTCGGCGCGAATCTGTTCGGCCACCTCCACCGGCGTGCAGCCCATCCGCCGCAGCGAGCCGGACACATCGAGAAACGCCTCGTCCAGGCTCAGCGGCTCCACCAAGGGCGTTACGGACCGAAAGACCGCCATGACTTGCGCCGAGGCAGCGGCATACAGCGGAAAACGCGGGGGTACGAAGTCTGCCTGCGGGCACAATCTGCGGGCCTGGGCCACCGGCATCGCCGATCGGACCCCCGACTTCCGTGCCGCGTAGGTGGCCGAGAGCACCACGCCGCGCGTATCACCCCCGGCGACGACGACGGGGCGCCCGAGCAGCTCCGGTGCCTCACGGACCTCCACCGAGGCGTAGAAAGCGTCCATGTCGACGTGCAACACGGCACAACCGGTGTCATCGGCGCCGTCGGCACGCGGCCCGCGCCCGGCAAGGTCGCCGCTACGCCCCACCTCGCTCGCCTCCTCAGACCGACCGGGGTAGCCGCGCCAGCGCGTGCAGCCTGCTGGCAATCTCGCGCAACGCGCCGTCGCCCGACGCCGCAAGCTCCAGCCTAGCCAGCGCCGCAGCACCACCCGAGCCGCTCTCCAGTGCCGAGGATGCGATCAAGTCGGCCACCACGGCGTCACCTTGCACCAACTCGACTTGCAGCCCGGCGTCGATGAGCAGGGACGTGAGGCCGGTGACGTCGAACCGGCGAAGAAAAGGATCGTGCGGGCCCACCCGTCCCGCCGGATCGGTCAACACCTGCACCGCCTCGACGATCCGACCGGCGAGTGCCCGATGTAACACGGCGGCGGCCCTACCCGCAGCCAACACGGACAACACGCCACCGCCCGCCAGTGTTCTCGCCAGCGCACGCATGGCCCGCGGCAGATCCTCTACCACCTCGAGCACCCCGTGCGCCAGAACCAGATCCGTCTCGCCGGTAGCGATCAGCTCGTCCAGAGAGTCGACGTCACCCTGCATCCCGGTCACTCGCTCGATCACCCCGGCTTCTCTGGCCCGCCGCGCGAGCGAAGCCAATGCGTCGGGGCTCGGGTCGACGACGGTGACCCGGGCGCCCAGCGCGGCCAACGGCACCGCCCAGCCTCCGGATCCACCCCCGACGTCCAGCACCCGGCACGGTGAGAGCCCCTCGCGGCTCTGCACGATGTGCCGTAGAGCTCGGTGAACGGGAGCGCTGGCCGCCGCCTCGCCCGCAGAACTGCGCGGACGGCGGGCGGCATTGCTCAGCTCGGCGTCCACCGCAGGTTGGCTCACGACGTCCCACCCTAGTGCCGCCGGCGCGCCTGCGGCCGGAGCACCGCGGCAGCTCGGGCCAAGCCCAGGAACTGTTGCGTCTGACGGAGCATGTCGTCGGCATCGCGGGTCGTGATCACGCGCGCACCCGCGCAGACCGCAAAGAAGCCGGACCACTCACCCAACTCGGGGGCGACGTCCGCGAGGAGAACCCACACGCTGCGCGGCCGCGATCGTGCCCGCCCGGACCGGCGGGCCGGCTCAGCGCGAGTGGCCAGCACGGCCGCGGCAGCCCGAAGCGCGGCAAGGCGCGCGCAGGCGAACCGCTCGGCGGCGGTACCGGCCAGCCGCGCCTGCTCGAGGCCTTCGGCTGCCTGGTCGAACAGCATGACCACCGAACGGTCCGCGACCGCGGGGTTCGCGGTGGACTGACTCATGCGCACACCTCATCATTTACGAACATGTGTTCGATACTAGTTCGACTGTAGCCCCGACCCCTCCCCCGCCGTCAAGGCCCCGTCCGTTCGACCATGGTGTGATTGATCCGTGGCTGTGCGCATTGTCGATCTCTCGCCGGACGACCTGCGCACCAGGATGGGCGATGCGCTGGGGATCTACGTGGCCGCCATGGGCTACCCACCCGGCACAGCGGCCCACCGCGCTCCGATGTGGGCAGAGCACATGCTTCGCGCGGGATGGCAGGCGGCCGCCGCCGTAGGCGACGATCCCAGCGGAACTGGCCCCGCCTGCGCCCCGCTGCTCGGCATTGCCTACGGCTATCGCGGCGCGCGCAGGCAGTGGTGGTGCGAAGAGGTACGTAGCGGCCTGCTCGCATCCGCTCGCTCGGCTACCGCCGCGGACGCCCTGCTCGACGGCTACTTCGAACTCACCGAGCTGCACGTGCTGCCCACCGCGCAAGGCCTGGGACTGGGCGAGCAACTGCTACGACGACTGCTGGCCGAGCGCAGCGAGCGCTCGGTGCTGCTGTCCACCCCGGAGGTACCGCAGGAACGCAACCGGGCCTGGCAGCTCTATCGCCGACTCGGATTCACCGATGTGTTGCGGCACTTCCGCTTCGCAGGGGATGGTCGCCCGTTCGCCGTCCTGGGCCGGGATCTCCCGCTGTAGCGAACGGATACGGTGGCCCCGTGCATGACGCGATCGTGGTGGGTTCCGGACACAACGCGCTGGTTGCGGCGTGCTACTTGGCCAAGAGCGGCTGGGACGTCGCCGTCCTGGAGACCGACACGGTGCTCGGCGGCGCGGTGTCCACGGTGGAGCGCTTTCCTGGCCATCTCGTTGATCGCGGCTCTTCGGCCCACCTCATGATCCGTCACCTCGGCATCATCGAGGAGCTCGACCTCGCGGCGTACGGGTTGCGCTACCTCGACTGCGACCCCTGGGCGTTCGCCCCGGCGCCACCCGGATCGGACGAGCAGCCGATCGTGTTCCACCGCGACCTCGACGCCACCTGCGCATCGATCGAGTCCGCATCCGGCGCCGCGGATGCCGATGCTTACCGCCGGTTCGTGCAGCTGTGGGGCCCGCGCAGCGCCCGGGTGCTGGACGCCTTCTCCGCTCCGCCGACTCCGCGGCATCTGCTGCGGGCATTCTGGGGCATGGAGACCCATGGCAGCCCCGCCCGGCTGTCGCGGGAGTTCCTCACCTCCGGCGACACCCTGCTCGACGAGCACTTCGGCAACGAACGGCTGCGCGCGGCGCTGGCCTGGTTCGGCGCGCAGTCCGGCCCGTCGACGGCTGAGGTCGGTACTGCCCCCATGGTCGGGTTCGCGGCCGCTCTGCATTCCGTACCGCCGGGACGCCCGGTGGGTGGCAGCGGGGCGCTCACCGCAGCGCTGGCCGCGCGCTTGGGTGCCGACGGTGGGACGGTACAGCTCGGCGACGCGGTGACCTCGTTGCACAGGGACGACGGCGCGTGGCGGGTGCGCACGGCTGACGGTCGCGAGTTGCGCACCAAGACGGTGATCGCCGGCTGCCACGTGCTCACCACTCTGGACCTGCTGACCGCCGGAGGGCACGACAGCGCCCAGCTGCAGCGGTGGCGCCGCGGGGTTCGACTCGGCCCCGGCATCGGCATGGTGGTGCGCTTGGCCACCTCGACACTGCCCAGCTATCCCAGTGCTCCACCGGACACCCCGGTCCACAACGGCCTGCAGCTACTGGTGTCCGACCGACGCCAGCTGCACGCCGCCCACGGGGCCGCGCTGGCCGGCGAGCTTCCCCCACGCCCCGCGGTGCTGGCCATGAGCTTCAGCGGACTCGACCCCACCATCGCCGCACGCGGCGAGCAGCAGGTCTCGTTGTGGGCCCAATGGCACCCCTACCGCCTCAGTGGGGGACGCAGCTGGGACGCGGTGGGCGAGGACGAGGCCGACCGCATCGTGGCCGAGCTGGAGGCCTGCGCACCCGGGTTCGCCGATTCCGTGCTGCACCGCCACGTGCAGACACCGCTGGACCTGGAGCGTGAGCTCGGCCTGCTCGGCGGCAACGTCATGCACGTGGACATGGCGCTGGACCAGATGATGATGTGGCGTCCGGCTCCTGAGCTCGCCGGCTACCGCATCCCCAACCTGGCCGGGATGTACCTGACCGGCGCGTCCACTCATCCCGGTGGTGGCGTATCCGGGGCCAGCGGGCGGAACACCGCCGCGCTGGTCCTACGGGACGCACGCGACGGCCTGCTGCGTCGGACGCTGGCAGTGGCCCGACGGTGACCAGGCTGGCGTGGGTGCTGGGTGTGGTCGCCGTCGGAGCCCAGATCAGCTACCCGCTGACCACGGGGCACGCGCGCGACGGCGTAACCCAAGCGGCGGTGGTGCTGATTGCGGCCACCTGCGTGGTGCACGCCGCGGACACCCGAGGATGGCGCTGGACAGCAAGCCTGCTCGCGATCACCGTCGGCGGTGGCCTGGTGGTCGAAGCGGTCGGCACGGCCACGGGGCTGCCCTTCGGCCACTACGCCTACGCCGACGGACGGCTCGGGCCAGTGGTGGCCGGGGTGCCGGTGGTAATCGGATTGGCCTGGACCGCCGGGGCCTACCCCGCCTGGTGCGCGGCGCAGCGGGTCGCTCTGGGCCGCCGCCCGGTGCAGGTCTTGTTGGCCGCCGTCGGCTTGGCGTCCTGGGATCTGTATCTGGACCCGCAGATGGTGGCCGACGGGCGTTGGCGCTGGGTGCCGGGGTTCGCTGCCCTACCCGGGCTTCCGGAGATCCCCCTCGGCAACTATCTGGGCTGGATGGTTACCGCTGTGCTGATGATGCTGGCACTGCACGTCATACCCGGCGCAGACCGGGCGCACGCCGATGCGCTGCCCGTGTGGCTCTACCTCTGGACCTGGTTGGGTTCAGCACTGGCGCAGGCGGCGTTTCTGGGTCTGCCGGTGTCGGCGAGCTACGGTCTGGCCGCCATGGGGGTGCTCGGCATACCCGTTCTGTGGAGCGCGCGGCGCGCCGTAAGCGCAACCACCGCCCCTGCCGGCCACCTGCTGGCACGATGGGCGCGTGCCTCATTCGGCGATCGAACGCTCGCGGGCGCGGCGTTCGGCGACGCTGGCCGTGCTGCTGCTCGTCGCGTTGCCGCTGCTCAGCGGATGCCTCCGAGCCCGGATGACCATGGGGATCTCCGCCGATGACCGGGTCGCGGGCGAGATCATCGTCGCGACGCTGGGCGGCGTCCAGGCCCCGACGCTCACCCCACCGGCCGCCATCAGTGACCGGGTCAGCGTGCGCCCGTACAACCAGGACGGATACGCCGGCTCGGACGTCTTCTTCAGCGACCTGAGCTTCGCCGACCTGCAGCAGCTCACCACCCTCACCGGGTCCAGCGCGTCGCTGTACCACCTCGGGCTGCGCCGCGCGGGTAGTACCGTGACCCTGACCGGATTGGTCAACCTCACGACTTTGCGGGCCGAGGGCGCCGACGTGCAGCTGCGGATGAACTTTCCCGGAACCGTCACCGCAACCAACGGTATTCGCGACGGCGACACCGGGGTGCGCTGGCAGTTACCCCCCGGCGAGTCTACTGATCTGCAGGCCACGGCGAGCTACGACGATCCGGGGACCCGCGGTTACCAGACCTGGGTGTTGATCGTGGTGCTGTTGGTGCTCGGCGCTGCTGTGCTGGTGGTGTTCATGGCCAGGGCTACCCACGCGCACTTCACCGGTGCCGGCCGCTCGCCGAGCTGAGCAGATGCTCCTTGGCGCAGTGCGGGCGGGGGCACTGCTGGCCTGTGCCGGTCTGGGCAACGCGCTGGGCAATCGCCAGGTGCTGCGCCAGAGCGCGTCGACGGGGGCATCAACAGACGAGCGGGTCAGCGTCTGTGTACCGGCTCGCAACGAGGCGCACCACATCGCTGCACTGGTCACTGACCTACGGCGGCAGCACAACGTGGCGCACCTGCAGGTACTGGTGGGCGACGACGCGTCCGCCGACGACACGCTCGGGGTGGCCACCCGCGCCGCCGAGGGGGATCCGCGCGTGCACGTCGAGCGCTGGACCGATGAGCCCGCAGCGGGTTGGCTCGGTAAACCAGCCGCGTGTCACCGCCTGGCCCTGAATGCGTCCGCGCGCGCGGATCCCAGCGTCCTGGTCTTCGTGGACGCCGATGTACGACTCGCCCCGGAAGCCATCGCCGCGGGCATTGAGCTGCTGCGCGCCAACCAGCTGGACCTGGTGTCCCCGTGGCCGTCGCAGACCGCGCTGACTGTCGTCGAACGCCTGATTCAGCCGCTGCAGCAATGGAGCTGGCTCACCACCCTGCCGCTCGGCATCGCCGCCCGCTCCCCCCGACCGTCCATGGCGGCGGTCTGTGGTCAGTTCCTCGTCGTTGATGCCGTGGCGTATACGGCGGTGGGTGGACACGCCGCGGTGGCCGGCTGCGTGCTGGAGGACCTCGAGCTGGCCCGCGCGTTACGCCGCAACGGCTACCGCACCGCACCGGCCGACGGGTCGAGGATGGCGCGGTGCCGGATGTACAGCAGTAGCGCCGAATTGCGCGCCGGCTACGGGAAGTCCCTGTGGACCGCGTTCGGCTCACCCCGCGCCGCCGCGGCCGTGTTCGGGGTGCTGCTGCTGACGTATGTGCTGCCCCCCGTGGCCGCCGCCCTCGGTTCCGGCCCGACCCGCCGTTGGGGCCTGATCGGGTATCTCGCCGCGGTGGGATCGCGACTGGTGTCCGCGCGGATCGCCGGCACGCAGACCCTCCCGGACGCCCTGACGCAGCCGCTGTCGGTGCTGGGCCTCGCCGTGCTCACCGCGGACTCACACCGCAGGCACCGCCGAGGCGCGCTGCAGTGGAAGGGCCGTCACCTGGCGTGACGGGCCAGCTGGACAGCGCCAACAACGGCCAGCGCCACCCCCACCCAGCCGGTGGCCGCGCCGGTGAATGCCACCTCTGCAGCCATCGCCGCCAACAGCCCCACGACGGTCAGCACCGCCCGAGAAGGCCGCTCCCATACCGTGATCGTGCCGTACCGACCGGTGAGCGCGCGCCACGTCTCCATCGCCACCGTCCCCAGTCCGAACACCAGCGCCTGCCAAAACAACACTCCGGCGGACGCGACCAGTGCGACCCACCAAGCCAGCTCGGACACCCGGTCACACCAGGAGTCCAGGGCCCGGCCGTACCCGGATACCCGCCCCGTGCCTACCGCGACGGCGCCGTCCAGGCCGTCCAGCAGCACGGACACCAGTACAGCGACCGCAGCCGGCCAGAGCCACCCACGCATGGCCAACGCTGGAACCGTGAGGGAGACGATGACGCCGGCTGCGGTGAGCGCATCGGGCGGAACCCGCAGCCGTATCAGAGGCCGGGCGACCATGTCGATCATCCCCAGCCACGGGCCCAGCAGCGGCACCGCCGACGGATCGATCCTGTGGTGCGCGGCCGACCAGCCGGGACCGCGCTCAGACCGCGGCACCCACCATGCCCAGCTGGGTGAGCACCGCAAGCGTCGCCCGAGAGAAGTTCAGGGTGTAGAAGTGCAGGCACTCGACCCCTTCGCGGATCAGCCGCTCGGACAGCTCCGTGGCCACCTGCACCCCCTCTGCGCGCACCGCTGCCCTGTCCTCCTCCGGGCCGGTCCCCGCGGCGCGTTCCAGGCGCTCGATCACCTCCGGGGGCACCTCCTTGCCGGAGAGCTCGGCCATCCGCTGCACCGAGCGCAGCGAGGTGATCGGCATGATGCCCGGCACGATCGGCTTGCGGCCCTGCTCCGAGTCGATGGCGGCCACCCGGTCCCGCAGCTGCAGGTAGTCCTCCGCGCGGAAAAACATCTGGGTGATGGCGTAGTCCGCCCCGGCGCGGAGCTTGCCGACGAAGTTCTGGGCGTCGTGCTCACGGTCGGGTGAGCGGTGGTGACCCTCCGGGAACGCGGCCACGCCCACGGTGAAGTCGCCCAGGCTGCGCACCAGGCGCACCAGGTCGGCGGCATAGGCCAAGCCGTCGGGGTGCTGCTGCCACTCGCCGAGCGGGTCGCCGGGTGGATCGCCGCGCAGCGCGAGCACGTTGCGGATGCCGACGTCGGCGTAGGCCCCGATCACGCTGCGCAGCTGCGCGGCGGAGTGCGACACCGCCGTGAGGTGGGCGACCGGAAGCAAGGTCGTCTCGGTCGCCAGCTGCCCGGTGATGCGTACGGTCCGGTCCCGGGTCGAGCCACCCGCCCCGTAGGTCATCGACACGAACGCCGGGTTCAGCTGCTCCAGCACCCGGACGGTGCGCCACAGCTGGGCTTCCCCCGCCGCGTCCCGCGGTGGGGAGAACTCCACCGAAAAGGTCGGCCGTCCTGGTGCTCCGGCGCGCATGCGCTCGACCACCGACGCGTGTGGGTCCGAACCCTGCGAACGGGGAGAACTCACCAGACGCTGCGCAGTCACCACCGGTTCAGCATAGAGAGGCAGGCCGGACCACCGACGTCGCGCACATCGTGACAGGCTCAACGTCATGCCCGAGGACGCTCTGCCCGCCGCGGTGGAGGCCGAGCTGAGGTCGTTCTTTGCCAGCCGCCGAGAGCAGACCGAACGAGTCGACGGGCACTTCGCCGAGGCCGTACGCACCCTGGAGTCGTTCGTGCTGCGCGGAGGCAAGCGGGTGCGCCCACGCTTCGCCTGGTGGGGATGGCAGGGTGCGGGTGGCGACCCGGCCGGATACTCGGCGCCGGGGGTGTTGCGCATCTGCGCGGCTCTCGAGCTGATCCAGGCCTGCGCACTGGTGCACGACGACCTGATGGATTCCTCCGCCACCCGCCGGGGCCACCCCACGGTGCATACCGAGTTCGCGGCCCGCCATCGCGCGGCAGGCTGGGGCGGTGACCCGGAGCGCTTCGGGCTGGCGGCGGCCGTACTGCTCGGCGACATCGCCCTGGCCTGGGCCGACGACATGCTTCGCACGGCTCACCTCTCCCCCGAGACCACGGCGGGGGCACTCCCGTACTGGGAGGCAATGCGCACCGAGATGCTGGGGGGTCAGTACCTGGACGTACTCACCGAGGTCCGCGGGGACGAGAGCCCTGAGTCGGCTTTGCAAATCGACCGCTTCAAGACCGCCGCGTACACCGTCGAGCGGCCGTTGCACCTCGGTGCCGGCCTGGCCGGCGCCACGCCGAGGCTCATCGCCGCCTACAGCCGCTTCGGCCAGGACATCGGGGTGGCGTTCCAGCTGCGTGACGACCTGTTGGGTGTGTTCGGAGACCCGGCGGTAACCGGTAAGCCGGCCGGCGACGACCTGCGTGAAGGCAAGCGCACGCTGCTCGTGGCCCATGCCCTGCGGCGCGCGGACGCGACCGACCCCGCAGGCGCGGCGCTCCTCCGCGGCGCCCTGGGACGCGAGCTCGACGAGGACACCATCGACCGGCTTCGCCTCCTGCTCGTTGAGCTCGGAGCCGTGCAGGAGATCGAGGACACCATCGAGGCCTTGACCGAGCGTGGTCTGGCGGCCCTGGACACCGAGGTGATCGCTCCGGTGGCCAGGATCGAGTTACGGCAGATGGCCCAAGCCGTGGCGACGCGCTCGTCCTGACCGGCGGTCGGCGCAACCCCGGCGCGACGTGGCACGATCTCGCAGGTGACCACCAGGCCTGCCGCGGCACAGCGCGATCTCGCGCTGCTGCGCCGCGTTCGCGAGCGCATGGACCGGGCCTACGCGCAGCCGCTCGACGTCGAGGCGCTCGCCCGTGGCGTGCACATGTCTGCCGGGCACCTCAGCCGCCAGTTCCGGCTCGCCTACGGCGAGTCGCCGTACGCCTATCTGATGACGCGGCGCATCGAGCGCGCGATGGCCTTGCTACGTCGTCGCGACCTCAGCGTCACCGAGGTCTGTTTCGCGGTCGGCTGCTCGTCGCTGGGCACCTTCAGCACCCGCTTCACCGAACTGGTCGGGATGCCGCCCAGCGCCTACCGGAACCAGGCGCGCCCCGAAGCGGAGATGCCGTCGTGCCTTACGAAGCAGGTGACCAGACCGATCAGGAATCGAGAAGCGCGGGCCACCGAGCCGCAACTAGCGTGACGTCCATGAGCACCCCCGTGAGCATCACCATTCACAACGCCTTCCTGCCACACAACGACAAGGACGCGTCCCTGGCCTTCTACCGCGACCTCCTCGGCTTCGAGGTTCGCAATGACGTCGGCTACAACGGGATGCACTGGATCACCGTCGGCCACCCGGACCAGCCCGGCATGTCCCTCGTCCTGCACCCACCGGCCGCCGACCCCGGAGAGCCGATAGAGCAGCCGTACGGCGTTCGCGACTGCGCTGTCCGTGATCCCGCAGGCAACCTGCTCCGCATCAACGAGGTACAGAACAAGAACTCAGACTCATGAAGACCATGACCTGCACTCAACTTGGTGGAGCATGCAATGTCCAGCTCCGTGGCAGCACCGCTGACGAGGTGATTAAGGCGCAGGACAAGCACCTCAAGGAAGCGGTCGCAGCGGGTGACGCGACGCACGAGAACGCCCTGCAGGAGATGAAAGGCCGGTGGAAGCACCCCCTCAAGGGAATGGGTTAGTAAAAGGACACCAAGCGGCAGTTCGCGGCGCTTCCTGAGGATTGACCGATACGACGATCGCACGAACGGAGAAGGGTGGACGCGTGGCCATCAGCAAGGACAACTCGCCTGCGGGGCACGCGGCCGACAGCCACGATGTGATCCGCGTGCACGGCGCGCGCGAGAACAACCTCAAGGGCGTC
>JAABUS010003657.1_pt1 | contig 17777 bp, 20 predicted proteins | sample 5560161 | NCBI WGS metagenome assembly JAABUS01 (sample SAMN10711885, study PRJNA513376) | rock metagenome | isolation source: Antarctica rocks | place: Antarctica: Victoria Land, Trio Nunatak nord | collected 2016-01-04 | reverse complement strand
CGACCTTCGTGCGCCGTGGCAGCTACGCCGAGCACGCCCTGCAATTCGCCCCCGCCGATTAGGAGCCCCTGAGCGGGGCGCTACAACGTCGTAGCGCCCTACCCTTGCCCCACCCTTGCCCTACTCGCGACCAACCCTGAAAGGAGCGCCACCATTGAAGCTGCTGACCATCGCCCCGATCGCCGTCACCGTCGAGCTGGACGCCACCGATTGCCTGGTCCTGGCCGACGCGCTCGCCACCTCGATCCACTACGACGCCTGCCCCGATCACAGCCTCGTCAACGCGCTCAGGGCTGCGCTGGAGGCCTGTGCGGTCCTCGCGGCCACCGATACCCTGCGCGACAACCGGACGCCCGAGGCGGGGATGCTGGAAGACACCCGCCGCGTGTGGGGGGCGATCGATCACAGCGGGCGCGGGCTGCCGCGCATGGTCAAGCGGCCCGCGTGAGGGAGTGGCAGGAAGCGCAGGGGGGCGGGCCAGCGACGGCCCGCCCCCCTCGTATTCGTCTGGTGCGCTCACGGCGTGTAGATGCTGCAGGGGCGGAGATGGTCGCAGCACCGGCGGTGGTGCCGAAAGCATACGCCGACTGGGCTTCCACACCTTGCGGGGCCGTTGTGCGCGCCGCGCGTGGGCGCGGCGCCGGGTCTACGGTTTCGGCGGGGCGTTGGGGTCGGCGACCGGCGGCATCTCCGCCGCCCCGGCCGCCAGCGGGGTCAGCGTCAGGGCGACGGAGTCGAGTTCGAGCAATCGCGTCGCGCCGGGGTCGTTGACGATGGTGAGGAAGAGGTAATCCATCCCGGCGACGGCCCGCGGCGCCACCGCCAGGTCGTAGCACTCGTGGGCCGTCTCGGCGCGGGCGGTGGCGTCGCGGACGAGCACCTGGCTGTCGATGGCGCGCTCGTTGGCGTACAGGCCCGTGAAGCCGATCCTGATCCCGGCGGAGCCTGCCGCGTAACAGACGCGCACGGCGGTGATCGCCAGGAAGCGCCCGTATTGCGCCGTCGGCCGCGGCAGCGGCACAACCACGACGGCGTTGGTATTCGCGGGGACGATGACGATCGCGCCCCCGGACGTATTAGGGTCCACGGAGATTCCGGCGTACCCAACCGCCATGGAGCCGGGATAGCGCAGGGTGGTGGTGCCGGAGGCGGGCAGGTAGGCGCTCGGCGGCTGCCCCCCCAGCGCGGCGGCGTTGGTCGCGTTGGTCGCCGTCGTGGCGTTGGTCGCGGTATCCGCGCTCGTCGCATGGGCCGCGTTGGTGGCGTTCGTCGCCGTGTCGGCGGTCTGCGCGGTTTTGGCATTGGCCACGGCGGGGTTGCCGCCGAGTCCCGCCGTGCGGGCGAGGAAGCTGGCCATCTCCTCGCGGGTGACCTTGTCGTTGGGACAATACTGGGTGTAATCGGGCGGGTTGCAGCCCTTGGTGATGCCGACGGCGGCGATGGCGGCGATGTTGTCATTGTGCGGGCTGCCCGCGTTGAGGTCGGTGAACCCGGCGGCGAAGGTCGCGAGCGGCAGGAGCGCCACGAGGAGCGCCACGAGGGCGAGCGGCAGGGCGCGGCGGGGGAGGTGCCTGCCCCGCTCCACGCGCGCCAAGCGGGCCTGTAAGGTCGTCACGGTGGCGCGGAGTTGGGCGAGGTCGTCGGGGCGGTGCTGCTCGGCCATACGGTGCCTCCTGCTGGATTGTGGGTCACGATCACACGAGCGCGCAGCATAGCAGGTGTGCGGGGGCCGCAAAAAGCCCCGGTCGCGCATGGGGGGGTGCGACCGGGGCGATGGTAAAGGAGAACGGGCAGCATAGCACGAACGCGCCCAAGGCTGCGGCGCGCGGCGGGCATGGTATGCTGCCTGGGCGTCATCCCTGACGCGCGAATAGCCGGCAGGAGGGGCCATGCGCAACTATGGGATCATCGGCACCTTGGTCGCGATCATCCTGGTCATCGTGGTGCTCAAGCTGCTGGGACTGTTCTAAAGCCGCTCTTTGCGGGGAGCGTCCCTGATCGTGACTCACGAATCACAGCAATAGTCTGTGCCCAATTGGACACAGCGGGCGTGTCACAAAAATGCGACACGCCCGCTGTGCTATCCTGCGCCTATGAATGACGAGCAAGGACCGGCCCCAGGGCCGGAACCGTTACCGGAACCAGGGCCGGTCAGTGTCCCCGCCGCTGCACAAGCGTTGGGGATCTCCGAGCGTGCGGTGCGGAAGCGTATCCATGCCGGGACCTTGCGCGCTCAGCCGTTCGGGCGTTCCTTCATGGTGTGGCTGCTCGATGATTCGCCAGCGGCAGGGCCGGAACCGGGACCGGCCCCGAGGCCGGAACATGGGCCGGTCCCAGGGCCGGAACCGATCGAGGCCGCCTATCGCGTCACACCGGTCGAGATCGAGCAAGCGATCGAGCGCACCGGGCAGAAGTACGTCACCGATATGGCGGCCCTTTACGATCGCATCAGCGCCGAGGTAGGCAAGCTGTACGAGGGCCAACTCGCCGCGAAAGATGAGACGATCGCCACGCAGCGCGCGGCATTGGTGACGAAGGACCAGGCGCTCACGGCCGATGCACTCGCACTCGCCGAGTTGCGTCGACGTGCCGAAGTTGCCGAGGCCGCGCGCGACCGGCTGACAGCGGCGCAGGCCGTGCAGGATGGCCCAGGAACGCCGGAAGCGCCAACCCCCGATAATCCCAGCGGCATATCGTCAGCGGGCTTCTGGGCGCGCGTGCGGCGAGTGTTCGGCGGGGCGTGAGGGGGACATGATGGATGACGCGCGGCCCATCCCGCCGCTGGAGCGGCACTACGGCGCGCTCGCCACCTATCTCGCGGCGCAACGCGGCCTCGGGCTGGCGCAGTGTACCCTGTCGTTCGACGCGATCGAGACGGTCGTCGGTCGCCCGCTGCCGCGCACGGCGCGGCACCCGCGCCGCTATCGCCCGTGGTGGTACGGGTATGGCGCGGGTTTCCCGCACGCCTGGTACGGCTGGCAGCGGGCGGGCTGGACGGTCGCGGCGGTCGACCTGGCGGCCGAGACGGTGATGTTCGCGCGAGGAAATGCCGACGGCTGAGCTTGGCGCGGTGCCAGGGGTTGGTGGTGGCGGGGCAACAACGACGAGGAGGGGCGCGATGACCCAGCAGATCCCGGGCGACCTGACGCCGCAGTTTGCGGAGGCGGTCGCGCTGGCGGCCCAGTATGACCAGCCGGGGTATGTGCTGGTAGCGGAGGGCGAGCACCTCGCGCTGGGGGTGCTCTGGTCCGAGGTGCTGCCCGGGGACTGGCGGCGGATCGTGGCGATCATCCTGCCAAATGGGACCATCTTCGAGCGCGCGTCCGCCAGTGTGGAGTGATACATGTTGCGCCAGATGCCCCAGGAACGCCGGAAGCCCTGCCCCCCGACAACCTTAGCGGCGTAGCATCAGCGGGTTTCTGGACGCGTGTACGGCGTCAACGACCTTGGCCAGCGGATCTTCTGCCCGGATCGCGGCGTCACTCGCGCGGAGATGGCGGTGTTCATCGACCGCGCCAAGGGTCAGGCCGAGCTGCCAGCGGGTACGCCGACGTTCGCGGATGTCCCCGCCAATTACTGGGCCTACGGGTGGATCGAGCGCTTCTTCACCCTCGGCGTGACCACCGGCTGCGGCACCGACGATAGCGGCAAGAAGGTCTACTGCCCGGACCGGGGCGTGACGCGGGCCGAGATGGCCGTCTTCATCATCCGCGCCTACCCGTAAGTCGCAGCACCACCGCACGCAACGCACAGAGGCCGGGGCGACAGTGCCCCGGCCTCTGGCTTGTCTAACGCGCCATAATGCCATCAGGTAGCGACAACTCATCGTGCCGTGACCGGACGAACGGCGTGATTGCTGGGGAAACGGCCCGCCCGGAAGTTGTCATTACCCGCAAGCGTCAATGTTGTGTGCTGCGGCGACACGTTCCGCGATAGCGAACGGCGGGCTTGACGATAACGACGCCGCGCGCCCCTCCTGCGCTGTCCCCGTAGCGCGCCGTGTGGCGCCCTCAGCCGAGCGGCAGGGCGACGAGGAGGGTGTAGCCGTTGAGCATCAGTACCGTGGCGACGACCCCCAGGGCCAGGGCCAGGAGCAGCAGCCGCCGCGAGGTCGCCACGATGCTCACCGAGCCGAGGACGATCGCGATCTGGAAGAGCGCCTGCGCGTAATCGAAGTTCGGGTCCTGCCGCTGCGCGCGGTCCCGCCGCGCCTCGAAGCCCTGCGCCTGGGCGAGGAGCTCCCGCTTGCCCTGGCCCGGCTGCCCATCCCGCCCCGGCTCGCTCTCGTAGCGCGCGATCGTGGCGTTATAGGCCGCCAGGCGGCGCTCCAGCGCCGCCCGCTCCGCCGCCGGGACCGCCGTGGCGTCCAGGCGCGTCTGCAGCTCGTCGGCGGCGAGCTGGTACTGCGTCTGCCGGATATTCTTCGCCTGGTAGAAGGCGTAGGCGTCCGAGGCCTGGATGTTGTTGTTGGTCGTCTCCTTGCCGGCGTTCGCCCCGCCGAGGCTGGTGAGCGCCAGCAGCATCGCCAGCACCGCGATCGTGACCGCGGCGCGCCGCCGGAACCGCTCGGCGTCGTCCCGCGCTCCCGCCCCCGCCCCCTCGGCCGCCTCCCGGATCGTGTCCGCCGCATCGGCCGCTTCCATCGCCCCGCCCCCCTCCCGCGTCGCTCCTGGTCGGGGCGTGGCCCACGCGCCACACCCTCGGGTTACGCCCCCACGAGCGCAGGAGTGCTGCCACGCCCCCACCCGTGCACGCCGCCTTTTGCTATGCTGCACCGGGGCGCGGTGGCGAGCGGCACAGCTGAGAGGGGATCATTCTCTCTGCGATGGGCGTGCGACTCGCCCCAGCCGCGCCCCTCGTCATCTGACCACGACACGGGAGACGACGCATGACGGCGACCCCGCCGCGCTACCGCACCCTCGACCGCCCCGGCCCCGGCCTGGCGCTGATCGCCGAGCCGGATGGGCGAATCGCCCTGTGGACGCTGAACCGGCGCGCGATCAACACCGCGATCTGCGCCCGGTGCGGGGCGGCCGCGGGCCGCCACTACCGCCCCTCGGTAGCGCGCGATCGGGACGCCCCGCGCCTGTGCCGCCCCTGCGTCGAGGGCATAGCCATGGCGTGAGACGATCGCGTACGGGATCGCCGTCTGTTGTCGCGTCCGCAAGGATGGACGATCGGGCGAATTATGCTCCCCCCTAATGCAGTAAATAGCCTGCACGGTGCCGGTGTTAGGGACATTTTCGACCCCCCGTATAATGAAAAAACGGTGGCAGGACTGGGGTAATTTGTCATCCTAACGCCCCTGTGCTAGGATCGCGTCCCTGACGACAGAGGCGGAACAACATAGTAAACGGGGGACCAGCATGGGGTATCGTGTGTCGCGCTTGCTCGTCGCCGTCTGCCTGAGCCTCGCCGTGGTGCTCGCCGGGGTGGCCCTCCCAGCCGCCGCCGCTCCCTTCAGCGATGTGCCCGCCTCCGATCCTGCCTACACCGCGATCACCGAGCTGGCCGCGCGCGGCATTATCAAGGGCTGCGACCAGGCGGCCGGCAGGTTCTGCCCGAACGAGCCGACCCTCCGCGCGCAGATGGCGGCGCTCATCGCGCGGGCGATGCAATGGGACGGCGAGGACCACGGCACCCAGTTCGCCGATCGTTGCGACCCCGCGCAGGGCTGCATCGACAACGACCTCTGGCGCAATGTCGGGACGCTGCAATTCTATGGCGTGGCCAAGGGCTTCGACGCCACCAGCTACGGCCCGCACGTCAACGTCGCGCAGCAGCAGGTGATCCTCTTCATCAGCCGGGCGATGGTCAAGCAAGGGAGCTGGCAGCGGCAGCCGGATAACGCGGGCGTCTACCCGAACCTGCCGCGTGGCAGCGCCGCCGAACGGCTGGACGCGCAGGATGTCGTGACCTATGTCCATTACGTGGGGGCCGCGCCTGACACGCAGAGTAGTACGGCCTGGGGGAGCTACGCGCAGGCGAGCACGCGGGCCTGGTTCGCGCGGGCCTTGTGGCAGGTGCTGGCGCGGTTCCCGGTCGGCCCCGCCCCGTCAACCCCCCCGGGGAACGCGCCCGCCCTGAGCATCTCACCGGCATCCGGCCCGGCCGGGACGCGCTTTGTGGTCACTGGTGTCGGTGCGCCCGCTGGGGCGGCGATCGGGTGGGTCTTCAGCTATGGCGGGGTCGGGGCCAATAGCGGGAGCTTCGTGCTCGATCCCGGGATGACCGCGTTCACCTTCACCGTCGCCTCCGATAGCGATCCTGCGGGCGCGTGGGCGTTATCCTTCAAGGCCAATGGGCAGCCGTTCGGCACCGTCTTCTACACCATCACTTCCGCCCCGGCTTCATCGCAGGCGGCACAGTTCAAAGCGCAGATGGTGGCAGCGGTCGATCTGGCCTATCCGTCTTTGGCAAATGTCTTGAACCAGTGCCCGTACACCGGTTCGATCCAGTGCTCACGTCTCTATGGCCAGGCGCAAGATGCGCTCAATGCGTTTAGCAACACCCTCTTCACTATCCACGCACCGACGCAATGCACGAACCTTGCTCTCCAGATCGCTAAGGCGTTGAGCGAAGCCCAAGCCTGGATGGGCAATGACGTGGCCCAGGGACCCTATGGTGTTAATACAAACGATGCGGCGAACCGCGCCTTCGAGGCGATGAAGTGGCTCCAGGCGATCAGGACTACGGTGCTGAACACCCCGGGTACCTGTCGCTGAAACGCTTCATTCAGCCGGGCGCTTATCTGCCTTACCCCGCGACGTTAACCTGCTTGTCGCCGATGTTCACCTGCACCGTGGGCTGTTGGATCTTGCGGATCTGGGCCAACTCCCGGATCGCGCGGAGGTAGCGGCGCTCGGCTTGCTCGATGCGGCGGCAGTGCCAGGTATCCTGCTCATAGGTCAGGTCACCCACCACTTGCAGGTACTTCGCCTCGACGTAATGGAGGTTGAGCCAGTTCACCGCGATCCGCTCGGCGAGTGCCGTCTCCAACGGTGTGGGGGCTTCTCCTGCCCAGACCCGCCGCAGGGCGGCCACCTCGCGCGAGACGGCCTCCCCGACGACGTCGTTCTTGCCGCACATCTGGCCGATCAGCTTCAGCCGCACCTGGCGCGCGATGTTGCCGAACTCCCGCCACAACTCCGGCGCCGCCTCACACTCCCCGCGTAAGGCGACGATCGCCCGGCGGTCGCCGGTGTCGGCCCGCCGCAGCAGGGCGTTGATCGCGTCGTTCTGCTCAACGAGTGCCGTGGTCACGTTGCCGCCTCCAGACCCCGCGCTTCGGGCGGTGATAGCCCGCCGCCGCCAGGGTGATCGTCGTCAATGCCGCCGCCTGCCGTTCGACCGTCGCCACCAACTCGCGCAGCTGGCGCTCGGCCTCACGTTCGCGTTGGCGTTTCTCCCTCGCCGCTGACTGCGCCTCACGCCGGATGGCATCCTCGCGGGCGGCCAGCTCGCCGAGCAGCCCCCGGCCGACGTACTCGCGGACGATGCGCCCGTTCACGCGATAGGAGCGGGTGTAATAGCGTGTGCCGTGCTGCCGCGTCTCCCAGGACATCCCGCCTCCGTTGTGTAACACCCAAGCCAGTTGCCCCACTTCGTGGACGGTCATCACGCAGGGCCAGCTCCCACGCAGCACGCCAGATCATGCCCCAAAAGTGAGACATTTTGCGCCATCACTACGCACCCTAGCGTCTTGCACCGATGCTTTCCTCGTACGCCTTGCGCCGTTCGGCGAAGAGGCCGGGCGTCAGCCGCTTCAACCCGGCGTGCTCCCGGTCCCAGGTGTCCATGAGGGTCGCCTTCCGCCCCGCCCCGCTGATGTCGGTATAGGTGCCACTGGCGGGGTTGTTCGCCAGGGCGCGGCGGTTCGCTTCCAGCATCACCGGCTGGGCTTTCTGCGGGGCCTGGCTGATCTGATACGAGGAGTACGGGAGCTTCGGGGCCTGTCGCGCGGCGATCGCCTCGGTGGTGCTGCCGCTGGTCGGCAGTCCCGTGCCGAAGGAGAGCGCCCCGCTCAGCGCCCCGCCGATCACGCTCTGCGCCTTTGCCGCCTGCCACAGCGGCTCGTTGCCGTTGCCGATCGCTTCGAGATACGCGCCGTTGCGCGGGTCGCTGAGCGGCCGTCCGGTCACCTTCAGCACGATCTCGGCATACCGTCGCGTGGCCGGGTCGCTGTCCGGCGCGCCCTGCCCGCTGAGGATCTTGCGCCCCGCGTCGAGGAGCGCCCGCCCGCTCGGGATCGTCATCCCCAACGGCCCCGGCAGGAGTTGCGGCAGTTGCTCCAGCTGCGCCGTGCGGCTCAGGCTGCCCGGGGCCTGGTAGTCCTGTCCTGCGGAATACATCACCGCTTGCACCAGCGGGTGCGGTGAGAGGCCCAGCGGCTTGACCGCCGCCTTGACGCGCTGATAGCCGGTCGCATCGTCGGGCAGTTCCTCCGGGCCGCTCAGCAACTCGCCGCCATACGGGCCGGTGAGGAGGGCCAGCGGATTGAGCCGCCGCTCCCCGCTGGCCCCGCCCAGGCTGACGCGGACACCCGCCCCCAGCACCGGCGTCTCGGTCGTGAGCGGGATGGTGCCCACCTGATAGCCCGGTCGCCCTTCCCGCTTGGCCTGCGCCGCCTCCGTCGCCAGGTAGCCGACGAGACCCTGTGTCGCCACCGGGTGCCGCGCCGCGATCGTCGCCAGGGTCGGGGCGTAGCGCAATCCCCAGGAGGCGAACGGGAAGAGCCGCCCCGCGATGCCGATCGCCTTGTCGGCCACCGTGGCGTTGGCCCCCTTGTCGCGGAAGTCCCCGAACAGCTGCGCGATCTTCTCGGAGCGTAAACGGGTGATCCCCTCCGTCACCGTGGCCCACTCCTGCCCGGCCTTGGTCCCGGCGAGCTGTGCGACCTCCTGCGGGGTGAAGTAGCCGCCCCTGGTGTTCAGGGCCGAGACGTTCGCGCCTTGCGTCTGGAGCCCGCTCAGAAACTCATCGGCGAGGATGGGCAGGTCGCGGTCGAGCGCCTTGGCGAGGAACGCGGCGCGCGGGGCGTCGTGTTGCAGGCGGTTGACCGTCCCGAAGAAGCCCTGGATGAACGGTTCGAGGTGGCCGCGTGCGGCCCCGAAGGCGGGCGAGAGCGGGGAGATCTTCGCCGCGCTGCTGGCCCAGCCGATCCCCGCCCCGGCCGCCATCCGTTGCCCCGCGCTGAGTTGTGTGCCGTGGCTCAGCGACTCGCTGATCTGCCCCAGGCCCAACAGATCCGCTAAGCCTTTTTGCGGATCGATCAGACGGTCGAGGCCCACGGACTGCAAGCGTGCGCCGAGGTCGCCGTAGCGCGCCACCTTGTCGGGGTTGCGCAGGTGCGCCCCCAGCTGCTCGCGCATGGCATCCACGTCGCGACCGGTCGCCCCATAGTCCTGGCCGAACTCCTTGACCAGCAGGGCGAGGTTCACGGCATCCTGCTGCCAGTTGCGGAACGTCGCGGTGACCTGGGACCGCCACTGGTTATCGAGCGCGGCGGGGAGGTCGGCTAAGCTAGCCCCCTGCTGCCCGCGCGCCTGGGTCATCGCGTCGAGGCCGTTATCGAACGCGGCATCGAGGACCGTGGGCGAGAAGGCCGACGATGCCAGCTTGCCCTGTGCCCCATGCACCGCGTTGAGGGTCGCCTGGCGCAGCTGGGGGAAGGAGCCGCCGAGGTTCCCGCCGATCAGCGCCCCGGTGCCCGCCCCGAGCAGGGCGTTCTCCATGCGTGCCTGATCGGTGTTGCCCTGCGTGGCCCCGATGCCTCCACCGAGCGCCGCGCCGCCGAGCGTCCCGGCCACCTGGCCATTGAGCGCGGGCAGCCCGCCCGTGTGGGGGATGATCCCGCCGCCACCGGGGGCCCCAGGGGTACCACCGGATGCGGTCGCTGTGGCCGCTTGCTCGATGCCGGTGGTCGGATACCCCGGCGCGTACACCTCGTCGGGAGTAACTGGCAGTCGCTCCGCTGTGGCAGGCATAGGCAGCTCGATCAACCCGGTCGGGTCGGTTGTGCCGTCGGCGGCAAGAGCGGGTGTATCGCGCCCCGCCACCATGGGCGCTTCGGGCATGCTGGCGTTCGCCAGCGGGTCCGGTGTGCGCGCATTGGACGCTGTCGGCAGTTCGGCGGTTCGCCGGTTCAAACCAGCCAACAGCGGGTCATCCCGCAACGCGGGCGGGAGGTCAACCGCAGCGGGGCGACCACGCACCCCCGCCAGGTAGTCGGCGACGCGGGCGCTGACGTCAACCGGGCGCTGCATCGGGAAGGGCAGCGGCGGGGTCGGGCGCAGCGGTGTCGGTGGCCGCCCCCCGGTCAGCAGCAACGTCGCGATCTCCTCGCGCGGCAGTCGGGGCGTCTCCACCCTGAGCGGGATCTGTACGGGCGGTGGGGTTGGTGCCGGGAGATCGGGCAACGTGGCACGCGGGGGCGGGACCGGCGCGAGGTCGGCGATCGGGGGCAGCCCGGTCGGGGTCGGCACGCCATCGGGCAACGCCTGCCCCGCGTGATCGACCGCCGACTGCAACAGGCTCGCCACGGTGGGCGTGACCTGCGCGGCCGCCTTGCCGGCCGGTTGCATGTACTCCGGCAGGGCGAGCAGGGCGCGACGAGCGCGCGGGATCGCGGCGAGCGGGGCGAGGGGCAGCCGGTTGCTGACCTCGGCCAGGAACGCCGCATTCTTCAGCGCCCCACCGATCGCCGGGGCCTTGCCGCTGGCTTCGAGCCCTTGGCCCAACGCCCCGATCCCGCCGGCATAGTTGCGCGGGTCGGACGCGAGTTCGAGCACGCCGCCGAGGACCGCCCCGGTGGAGTCCGGCCCGGTGCGTAACGCCTCGATGGCCCGGCCGGGATGCTGCCAGCCCTGCTCGACCACGGCGCGGGCGCTCTGCGTCACATCGCTATGCGGATCGACGCCACGAACCCCGTTATCCGCCGCCCCCACCTGGGCGAGTGCAGATAAGAAGGCCAGTTCCCCGGCGACGGTCTTGGCGGTGTTCCCTGCCACCTCGCCGCCCACGCGCCCCAGGTCGGTGCGGTACATCGTCGCCGCCATCAGTCACCCCCCGGTACGGCGTGCGCGTGCAGCGCCTCGTAGGCCCCATTGATTGCGACCATGCACCGGTGCGCCCGTTCCCGTTCCGGCACGGGCAGGCGGTCGGGGTGGTTCAGCTTGACCAGCGTGCGGTAGGCCGAGTCGATCAGCTCGCGCGGTGCCGAGGGCAGCAGGTGCAGCGCGGCGTAGTGCCGGTCGACGGCGAGCGGCGGGCGCGGGTCGCGGGGCGGGGTGCTGGGTCCATCGCCTTGGCCCTCGTCCTCCGCGAAGTGCGGCCAGCAGGAGCGGAAGATGGCGCGGGCTTGCACCTCGTAGGCGGTGACGATGAACCATTCGCGCGTGTCGGGCAGATAGCGCCGACCATGTTGCGGGATCAGCCGCTTCAACTCCCCCACCATGGCGGGCGTCAGCTGCGCGTCATACGGCGCGGTCAGCAGGACCCCCAGGGGGTAGTAGGTGAGGCGCGGGCCGGTGTTCATGCTAGGCCGCCTCCGGTCCACCATCATCGGCGTCGTGGCGTGGTCGCCCCGGCCCCCGCCGGTTGGCGATCGCCGCTCTGATACGCGGCAGATCCTCCACGCGGTAGACGCGCCGATCGCTGCCGACCAGGCGCAACGCACGGGGAATCTCGCCGGCCTCTTCCATGATACGCAGGAGGGCGGGCGAGCGGCCGACCAGCTCGGCGACACCCCCGATACTGAGCAAATCGCCATTCGCCATGTAAAGCCCCCTTCTGTGCTAAGATTACGCTATAGCGATCAAGAAACCTGAGCTGTTACAGCGCAATAAAACTTATACCTATATTAACATATAGGCGGGTTGAGGTCAAGCATTTTCCCAGTGATACCAACGAAATCGCCATGATCGGACCATGCAAAAAACACCACCCCGACCGACTCGCGGCGAGGGTGGTGTCATGCTGGCGGATCGTACGCTTTAGCGGAATTATGAGGCGGTCTGACGTTACAAATCTGCCTTAGGAATAGCTAGAAACCACCCAACACTCCTGAGCACCCGCCTTACCGCTACTCAGCCTGGATCAACTCGATTTCAACCTGGAGAGGTCTGCTTGGTCGAAGCCCCCCTCCAGAAGCTGCGACTTCTGGAAGTACGCCTCCTTGAGGTTCTTCGCCCCGTGGAATAACGCCCCTTGGAGCTGCGCCGCCAGGAAATTCGTCATCTCAAGGTTCGCCCCGTGGAAATGCGCCCTCTGAAGATTCGCCCTCTGAAGGTTGGCCCTCTGGAGCTGCGCCCCGAAGAAGCTCGCCCCCTCGAGGTCCGCCCTCTCAAATTCCGCCCTCTCGAGGCGCGCCTTCCCGAGGTCCGCCCCCCTCAAATGGGTACCTCGTAGGTCAAGACCGACGCTCTCCCCATCTCCGAACGACTTGCCCCTCCGCTGAATAACAGTCAAGACCGCCTGAATATCGATACCGATCGGCGAATTCAAACGCACCTGATGCTCAACCTCAGATTCGTTGGACTTTTTCCGGGATGATCGTTCCCGCACATAAGCCGTCAGCAACTCCATAATGGTCGAGTAATCCGTATCCGAATCCTTGGATAACCGTTCCAAGGCATAGATTGCCCCTAAACGCACCTCAAGCTTCTCATTCCCCAGTTGCTCCACGGCGCTCGTGAAGCGTGCTGTCACATCGCGGTCGCGGTTCGCCTGCTGGTTCTCTTCCTGGCTCCTGAAATTGAGCTGCAATGTACGGTAAGAGAAATACAAGCTCGTCAACAATGCCCCGCCGCCAAGGATTTGCACCACAGTCCGGGCAAACTCGTTCCGCGCGTTCACCGAGTCCGGCCCGATGGCCCAGTACAGTGCCCAGATACCACTGGCCACAAAGAGCAGCACCATCAGCGCAACGAGCAGCCACTTCAACTGTGTACGAGATAGCTGAATCCTGCGAAGTTTCCTGGCCAACTCCAACGCTGACTCACGCATGCTGCACCCCACCCTCGCTAAACCACGCCACGAAGTCCCCCAGCAGCAGCACGACCAACGCCTGATCGTGCCGATCCCCGGCCTGGTGCAGCACCGCGACCGGCAGCTGGTCGACTGTGGCGGAACGTTCCGCCTGGTCAAGAGCGTCAAGTAACCACGCCGACAAGCTCGCCCGATCCTTGACCTTCAATGAGCGCCAGAGGTGCGCAATGTCCGGCTGGTCGCCGCGACCACGACCGCTCACCAACACCCGTCGCCCGCCCAGGAGGGCTGCTATCCGGCGCTTGGTATTCTTCCAGCGCTTATCGGCCATTATCAGTCGTCACCGACCGCTACGTCGCCCCAGGGGACGTCAGTCTGACTATGCCCGCCGAGGCGTAGCACGTCTGCCCGCATCCGCTACAAGGGTGGGTGCTCTTCCACTCGCCAAGTGGTAACGTCATACCGTCCCCCTTCGCTCCTGATCCTTCCGCCGCCGCTCGGCCACCGTCAGACCCTCGGGATCGTCGTCGTGTTGCACCCCCTCGGCCCATTCGGCAGGCCATCCGAAATGCCAATAGCACCGTTGCTCGCGGTAGTTGTCGATCGTCCAGGCATTACCGGGCGGGCTCTGATCGGGGTAGCTCGTGGGCTGATCCTCAGGCACGCGCGGGAAGACCCCAGACGTGCGCTGGACAATCACCTCCACCCCCGTCAGGCATGGAATCCCCCGCCCTTGTACGATTCTGCAATGCGGACCTGGAGATTAGCGTTCGCCGCCGCGAGCAATCCCTGAATAAAGTCAAAGGGTAGATCAACGAACTGAGTCCGCGTAATCGGTAGCGGCTTGTCGTCGTCGCCTTCGAGATCCCAGCTCACCAACGTTGCCACTAAGAGCGCCACCGCATACTCAAACCCATCGGCGTGATATTCACGCCGAAAGCGCTCCATCTCATCGAGCGCGAGGGTGCGATAGACAAAACGTATCGTCTGATCGCCATAATCGAACGAGGCAGGGTATTGCGTTCCCGGTTCCAACCCACGCCATTGTTGCTCGCCCATCACTCCCCCTCTGCTCACGATTCGCCGGTGTCCCCATCGTCTGAGTCGGTGTCGGCGTCCCGTGGCGCACGCGCCCGCTCGGCGTCGCTGGTGGCACTCAACCGTGCAGTGCGTCACAGCGTTCGCGCAGCGTCTTCGTGCGCTCGGTCAGAAGCAGCACCTCGGCATGCAACGCCTCCGCCTCGGGGCAATCGGCGAGGAACGTGGCGACCAGCGCGAAGCCCTCATCGACGCGCTGCAAGGTCCGGTCGATCTGGTCGAGTTCCGCCCGCCGCCGTGGGTCAGGCCAGGCCGCGCGTTGCCGCTCATCCATCGCCATTCGCCCGCTCCTCTTCGTGTCGCGCCCGCCCCACCGTCCAGTACCAGGCGACCGCCGCCGCGCGCTTGTTCTGCGCCGCATCGCGTGGGAGCTGCTGGGCGATGCGCGTCAGGTGATTCTTCACCGTCTTCGGGACCATCCCGGAGTCTGATCACGAAACGGAAAAGATCGTACGCGAAGGCTGCGGCCGGGCCGCGGAAGGCTGGGCAGGATCCTGGCTGCAGCGACTGTCTTGGCGTGCGGGGGTGATCCGGTGTGGGGCACCGCAGGGCCGTGCTGTCGAGCTAGGGTATACTCTAATCGGACGTCAGGCGGAAGCTGAGAAAGTGTCGGAATAGGGTTCCCTGTCGCGTTTTCCGACACTGCCTCCCCATGGTCTTAGACCCTAACCTGACAGATTCATCCGGGAGGCGAGATATGCGCGGTCAGCGGATCGGCTATGTACGGGTCAGCAGCTTCGATCAGAACCCTGAACGCCAATTAGAGGATGTCCGCTTGGACCGGGTCTTCACCGACACAGTCTCGGGTAAAGACACACGGCGGCCCCAACTGGAGGCACTGCTTACCTTCGTGCGTGACGGTGATACCGTCGTGATCCACAGCATGGATCGTCTGGCGCGCAACTTGGATGACCTGCGCAGCCTGGTGCAGCAGCTGACCGGACGCGGCGTGCACATCGAGTTTGCGAAGGAGCAGCTGACCTTCACCGGCGAAGACTCGCCCATGGCCACCCTCATGCTCTCCGTCATGGGGGCGTTCGCGGAGTTCGAGCGCGCACTCATCCGGGAACGACAGCGCGAAGGTATCGCGCTCGCCCGGCAGCGCGGCGTCTATCAAGGCCGGAAGAAAGCGTTATCTGCCGACCAGGTCACTGAGTTACAAAGGCGGGTCGCGGCGGGCGAAGCCAAGGCGCAGCTTGCGCGCACTTTCGGTATCAGTCGGGACACGCTCTACCACTATCTGCGCGCAACCTGACGTGCCTCGACGGACCCTGCTGACTACTGCGCAGCGCAGCGCCCTCCTGGCTTTTCCCAGCACCGAAGACGAGATGATCCGCCACTACACCCTCAGTGCGGCGGACCTGGTGGTGATCCGTCAACATCGCGGCGGCCAGAATCGGCTGGGCTTTGCGGTGCAGTTGTGTGCGCTGCGTTATCCGGGGAGTGCCTTGTCGCCGGATGCGCAGGCGCCAGAGGCCCTTCTCGCCTTCGTGGCGCGCCAACTTCGTGTCGATCGCGACTTGTGGTCACACTACGCGCAACGCGCTGAGACCCGCCGCGAACACCTGCTGGAACTGCAAACGTGGCTGGCCCTCACCCCGTTTGGTGCCGCGCACTTTCGGCACTTCGTGGTGCAGCTCACCGATCTGGCGCGACAGACCGATCAGGGTATTGTCCTGGCGCATGCGCTTCTGGAGGCGTTGCGGCACCAGCATGTCATCGTGCCAGCCGTCGAGATCATCGAACGCGTCTGCGCACAAGCCCGCACGCAGGGAACGCGCAAAATCTATGCGGCGTTGACCGCGACCCTCTCGGTCACCCATCAGCAACGCCTGAATGACCTGCTGACGCTGCGCGAGAATGCTACGACGAGTTCCCTGGCCTGGTTGCGGCAACCGGCCGGCCCGCCCAATGCCAAGCACGCCCTGATCCACATCGATCGGTTGCGCGCTATTCGGGGTCTGGAGTTACCCGAAGGGCTTGAACGCAGCGTGCACCAGAATCGGCTGCTCAAACTGGCGCGGGAAGGCGGCCAGATGACCGCGCAACACTTGCGCGATCTGGAGCCACTTCGGCGTTACGCGACGTTGATCGCGGTGGTCTTGGACCTGCGCGCCACGCTCCTCGACGAGATCATTGACCTGCACGATCGGATCCTCGGCACCCTTTTCGCTCGCGCCAAGCGGCACCATGTCGAACGTTTTCAGGCATCCGGCAAGTCAATCAACGCCAAGCTGCGGATCTACTCACGCATTGGCCGTGCCCTGTTGGAAGCCAAGCAAACCGGCAACGATCCCTTCGCCGCTATCGAGGCGATCGTCTCCTGGGAGGCCTTTACCGACATCGTGACCGAAGCCGAGAAGCTGGCCGAACCGGACGACTTCGACTATCTGCCACTGGTCGGCGAGGGCTTTACCCAATTGCGCCGGTACACGCCAGCGCTGCTGGACGCCCTCGAACTCGAGGCGGCACCTGCGGCGCGCGATCTCCTGGCAGGCGTCAACACAGTCCGCGATATGAACCAGCACCAGTTACGCAAAGTGCCGAACAATGCGCCGACCAGTTTTGTACGCAAACGCTGGGAGCGTGTCGTCTACACCGACGATGGGCTCGATCGCCGCTTCTACGAACTATGTGTGCTGTCGGAACTGAAGAATGCGCTCCGCTCCGGCGACATCTGGGCACAGGGCTCGCGCCAGTTTAAAGACTTCGAGGAATATCTGTTACCGCCCTCCCGGTTTGCCGCCCAACGCACCCAGCAACAACTGGGGCTCGCCGTGGACACCCATTGTGAGACGTTCCTGACGGCGCGACTGACGGCGCTGGAAAGCGCGCTGCGGCAGGCCGAGCAACTGGCCGCCCAGAACGAGCTGCCCGATGCGGAAATCACCGACGCCGGTCTCAAGATCACGCCGCTGACCAAGGCGGTGCCGGAGGCTGCCGACACGTTGCTGCGCCAAGCTTATGCGCTCCTGCCACATGTGAAGATCACGGAGTTACTGCTGGAGGTGGACGCCTGGACCGGTTTCACCCGACACTTCACACATCTCAAGAGCGCAGACCCGGCCGCGGAGACCAGTCTGCTGCTCACGGCGATCCTGGCTGACGGGATCAATCTTGGCCTCTCCAAGATGGCCGAATCGTGTCCCAGTGTCACGTATGCCAAGCTCTCCTGGCTACAGGCATGGCATATCCGGGATGAAACCTACTCCGCAGCGCTGGCGGAGTTGGTCAACGCTCACGGGCACCATGCGTTCGCTGGCTGGTGGGGAGATGGCACAACCTCCTCTTCCGACGGGCAGTGGTTCCGCGCCGGAGGCGTCGGCCAATCTGGCAGCCATTTCAATGCGAAGTACGGCCCCGACCCCGGTGTTACTTTCTATACCCACATATCCGACCAGTACGCCCCATTCCATACCAGGGTCATTAATGCGCCGGTGCGCGATGCCACCTACGTGCTCGACGGCCTGCTCTACCACGAATCGGAGCTGCGTATCGACGAGCATTACACCGATACCAGCGGCTTCACCGATCATGTGTTCGGCTTGATGCAGCTGCTGGGGTTCCGCTTTGCGCCGCGGATCCGGGATCTGAAAGATAAGAACCTCTATGTGCATGGCGACGCCAAGCCCTACCCGACGCTGTCGCGCCTGGTCGGCGGCCCCATTCAGGTGAAGCACATTCGGACGCAT